>ERZ1740067.167-NODE-167-length-53980-cov-11.416690_pt1 | contig 53980 bp, 37 predicted proteins | sample MGYA00581736_ERZ1740067 | MGnify/ENA primary metagenome ERZ1740067 (study PRJEB43018, sample SAMN04849236) | marine metagenome | isolation source: floating plastic debris | place: Pacific Ocean | collected 2008-08-27 | study: EMG produced TPA metagenomics... | reverse complement strand
TGCCTGAACCAGTAGCTGTCAAAACGCTAGATTTTGAAGACAAGCTGGTTCTGAGGTTACGCGAAAAGATAGGGATTCCTGAGAAACAGCGCTGGATGAATGCCAGGCTGTCTGCTTACTTGAAGGCTTATGGTAGCGAAGCTGTTGCGACATCAGAGTCGTACTTAGCAAGCCATATCATGCATAGAAACTTGTCCTTTGGGTTTCTGCTACTCCCGGTTGCCATACTGGTTAACTTTCTTCAAAGCGGTTTTTCCTTTGAGAGAATACTGCTTGTACTTTTGTTTTTGTTCCTTTCTTATGTGTCATTCTTTCGGTCTTTATCATTCAAGAAATGGCAGAACAGAGAGCTGTTGCTAGGCTTCTATTTTTCTACCGAGAAAAGTGCGCAAGATGCCGACGTGTAGAACTGTTCTAGGGTATTGATACTGTTCCTACGTGTAGGCTTTCACAAAGCCGCTAAGCCGTTCTAAGCCGCGTTCTATAGTGTCTAAGTCGGTGGCATAGGAGATGCGCAGGGTGCCTTCTGCGCCGAAGGCGACGCCTGGGATGGTGGCGACATGCTTTTCGTCTAGGAGCTTTTGGCAGAAGGTAACGGAGTCTAGCCCGACCTTAGAAATATCTACCAAGATGTAGAACGCGCCTTTGGGCTTGACGCAGCTGAGTCCGTCGATGTTGCGAATCATATCTAGGATGGCGAGGCGTCTTTTGGTGAAGGCTGCTCGCATGATGGCCAGATCGTCTGTGGGGCCAGTGAGGGCAGCGATCGCACCATACTGCGCAAACGTACACACATTAGACGTACTGTGACTTTGCAGCGTATTTACTGCCTTAATAATTGGCGCTGGCGCGGCCAAATATCCCAATCGCCAGCCGGTCATAGCATAGGCCTTGGCAAAGCCATTACTGACAATTGTGCGCTCAAATATTGCTTCGTTTAGGCTGCCGATGCTGATGTGCTGCGCGCCATCGTACAGAATCTTTTCGTAAATTTCGTCGGCCACTACCCAGATATCGGCTTCTACGATTACCTGTGCGATCGCCTCTAGCTCTTCTGGTGTGTACACCATACCCGTTGGGTTCGACGGCGAGTTCAGCACAAACAAGCGGGTGCTAGGCGTGATAGCCTGGCGAAGCTGCTCAGCGGTGATTTTGTAGGTCGATTCTGCCGTGGTGTTTACGATGACGGGCGTGCCGCCTGCTAGCTTTACCATTTCTGGGTAGCTCACCCAGTAGGGCGCTGGGATAATCACCTCGTCGCCCGGCTCAATGAGGGCCATCATCAGATCGTATAGCGAGTGCTTCCCGCCGTTGGTCACCATGATGTTGTTGGCGGTGTAGGTTAGCTGGTTGTCTTGCTGAAGCTTGTGGGCGATCGCTTCTTTTAGTGCTGGCTCTCCAGAGGCAGGACCATATCGTGTTTTTCCTGTATCGATCGCTGTTTTTGCCGCTTCGCAAATATGCTTTGGCGTATCAAAATCAGGCTCCCCAGCGCTGAAGCTACAGACGTCTAACCCGTCTTTTTTCATGGCCTTGGCTTTAGCCGAAATGGCCAACGTCATAGACGGGGTGACTCTTGTAATGCGGGAAGCGAGCTTCATGGGCGGTGCGCAGGTACCATGCCTGCATCGGTGGCTAAAGAAACGGTCAATACAATACCGTAGATCGATTTTGAAGTTTCGCGATCGCTAAATCGCTAGATAAGTCAAATTTTTCAGATATTTTTATATCCCTTAGCTTTTTCTCGCTTGAAAATTTCCATCTGGATATCCCCAGGCTGTTCACAGAAAGCTCGGTAGATAGGCTCTATTGATGGTATTCAATAGTGATGTTTGGGTGCTACGGCGGTGAATCTTAGCGAGCTGTGGTGACGCTAGGTAAGACTTGAGTCATCGTAAACATTGGGCATGCAAATATCGGGCAAAAGTCCGCTAGGAATTTTGATAGTAAATGTCGTTCCCTTATCTTCGCTAGTGCTAAAAGTAAGGCTCCCTTTGTGATCTTGCGCGACGATAGTACGCGCAATGGTTAGCCCTAGTCCTGTTCCTTGCCCAACAGGTTTGGTCGTGAAAAATTGATCGAAAATCTTTGACTGTGCTGCCTTTGGAATACCAACACCGCTGTCGGTGATATGAATAACGGCTTGGCCGTCGATTAAATCTGTTGAAATTTTCAGGGTGGGTGAGTCAAAAGCCGAAGGCAGGCGTGACTGTGCCATATGCTTGTCATCGATAGCATCAATGGCATTGACAATCAGGTTTAAGAACACTTGACTGAGCCTGCTGGGATAACAGTCAACAGAACCGTTCAACCGATAATCCTTCACAACTTCAATATCTGTTCTGTAGTCGTTGGCTCTAAAGCGACTGTTGAGCACGGTGAGCGTACTGTCAATTCCCTCATGTATGTCGATGGATTTATACTCCGCTTCATCTAGCCGAGAGAATGTCCTGAGCGATTCAACAATCTTTTGAATGCGATCTGCGCCGATTGTCATCGATCGAAGCAGCCTGATAAAGTCTTGTCGAATAAAGTCGATATCAATTTCTTTGGCATAGGCACAGGCCGCTGGAGATACAGAAGAATGCGCCTCGTGTAGCTCAATGAGCTTAAGCAAAGACTGTGCGTATTCTTCAGCAGGGTCTATATTTCCCTGGATAAAGCTAATAGGATTGTTGATTTCGTGAGCGACCCCTGCGACCAGCTGGCCTAGCGCGGCCATTTTCTCTTCTTGTACGAGGCGTGCTTGCGCCTGTCGCAGCTCTAGATGGACTTTGATTCTTGCTAAGGTCTCTTCACACTCAATCGGTTTGGTAATGTAGTCTACCGCGCCGAGGCTCAACCCTTTTACTTTGTTGATACTGTCGGTGAGCGCAGTCATAAATAAGACGGGAATATCGCGCGTTTGAGGATCTTGTTTGAGGCGGCGGCAGGTCTCAAATCCGTCAATACCCGGCATCATCACATCTAAAAGGATAAGGTCGGGAGAGGTTCTATGGATTCTTTTCAGGGCCTTTTCGCCGCTTTTTGCGATCGCAATTCGATAGTTACAGTCACAGAGAAAACGACACAGCACTCTAATGTTATTCGGATTATCGTCAACTACGAGAATCTTACTGCGCTCGGCGGAGATGTCTTGAGGTGGTGCTGTGATAGGACTGGGTGGTGCAGGATTAAACATCGTTAGCGACTAGGTCGTCGGGAGAAGTCATCAGAGGCTGGAGCGAACTGTGGGGCTTAAGCGGTGAATTGAGTACTGAATTGAATGAGGGATATTAACTTGAGTTTTCCCACTTTGCTTAAGACTCGCTAGCTATAGCCTAGGGAAACAGTAAAGCCTACCTAAACTGTATCTATAGAGACATGCTGGGCAGGGATGTTTTAGGAATAAGAGCGCTGCCGTTGCCAATCTCACTCTGCTGGGCACTGTAAAACCAAGCTAATTAATTTGGTATTGCACTTTCTCAATCAAGACGTTGCGATTCAGATACTGAGTAAATGACGGCTTGAGGTTGACCTGGCAATGTACGATACCGAAAAGGATAGGTGCAAAGACGATAGCAATATCCAGTGGTTTTCTATTGCTAATCAGCTGCGCTGGGGGCCAGCGGCCTTGGCGGCGATAGGGCTATTTACCACCGCTAGTATTTTGATCTCTGCTGCGCTGCAAATGCAGCTAAAGCAGTATGACCAGCTCCAAAAAGGCAGAGCGCAGGCCATTGCCGCTGAGATCGACATCCATGCCCAAGATTTTCAGCGTAGCTTGAGCTATCTTGCTAACATGCGTGGTCTCGCTGAACTACCGCTGGAAACACAGCAGACATTGCTAGATAATTTGCTGCGCCATAACGATGACTATGAGTCGCTAATATTACTCGATAGCAAAGGAGATGTTGTCGTTTATAGTTCTGTTGAAGGCGAGCAGCCAACAGGAAACTTCTCACAAGATCTGTCGTTTTCGGTGCCGTTTACAACGCAAGTTCTCTCTGTGAGCCCAGTGGTTCCGGTTCAAGGGACGAATGCACTGAATATGACAATGGCTGCTCCAACCTACGATCGGGAAGCGCAAGTTAATGGGGTATTGCTAGCTAGGCTCAAGCTAACGTTTTTGTCGGCTGCTATATCGCAAACCCAAGTAGGGCAAACGGGCTACGCTTACGTAATCGATCCTCGTCATGTTCTTGCAATCAGTCAACCCGCGTCTTTAGGTGACAATACCGGAACAGAAAGCGACAATACCAGCATAGACATTGAACGCGATCGCACCTTTATTCAGACACTTCGATCAGCAGACTCCACCGTACTGTTGCACCACCGAGGGCTGCATGGTCAAAAGGTAATCGGTGCAGTTGCTCCCATTCGCAGTGTAGATTGGCATGTGGTAGTAGAGCTACCTCTCTCGGAAGCCTACGGCCCAATTTATTTGCTAATACTAGAGGCTTTAACGGCTTCAGTTATTGTTATTTTGCTAGCAGCTATTGTTGGTTTGGCCATATCGCGGCGCATTATTTTGCCGCTGAGGCAGCTGACGCATGTGGCCACTCAAATGAGTGAGGGCCAGTTTGATGCTCGTGCGGAAGCCCAATTTAATAATGAGCTAGGCATATTGATTGAAGCTTTTAACTACATGGCCGCGCAGGTACGCAGGTCGTTTGCCACACTCGCTAGGGCCAATGAAACTTTAGAGGATCGGGTTGAAGCGCGTACGGTAGAGCTGACAGCTGCAAAAGAAATGGCTGATATTGCCAATCGTGCCAAGAGTGAGTTTTTGGCCAATATGAATCATGAGCTGAGAACACCGCTCAACGGAATTTTGGGATACGCGCAAATTTTTCAGCGAGATCCGTCCATCACGCCTAATCAGCTGCGTGGGGTGAGGGTGGTGCAGCAGTCTGCGAATCATCTGCTGAGACTCATTAATGATATTCTAGATATTTCTAAAATTGAAGCGGGCAAAGTGGAGCTACGCTACCACGAATTTCAACTGAAGAATTTTTTGCAGGCGACTGTCGATATTTGCAAAATCAAAGCCGAACAAAAAGAGATTCAGTTTATCTACGATATTAGCGATGGCTTGCCTACGACGGTTTACACCGACGATAAGCGCTTGCGACAGGTGCTGCTAAATCTGCTGAGCAATGCCATTAAATTTACAGATAGAGGGAAAGTTGCTTTCAAGGTGGAGGCCAGGCTAAATCCCAACGTTGATAAAGACGTTGATAAAAAGAACAAAGTATCGATTAAGTCTGGGATAGCAAAGTCTAGCGTTTGGCTACGGTTTAGCATTCGTGATACGGGCGTGGGCATTTCACCCGACGCGCAACAGAAAATTTTTCAGCCTTTTGAGCAAACCGGTAGCATGCTGCATAAGTCTCAAGGTACCGGATTAGGGCTATCGATTAGCCAGAAAATTGTTCAGCTTATGGGTGGAAATATCCACGTTAAGAGCACGTCGGGGCAAGGAAGTATTTTCTGGTTTGATCTTGCTGTGGCGGTTGTAGATGCCTATGGTGGAACAGTGGCAGGCGATGACGGCTTTCTGAGCAAAGAGGACGAGATTAGAACAGATATTGTTGGCTATGAGGGACCGCAGCGGACGATTTTGGCTATTGATCAAGTTCCCGAAAACTGTGAGATTTTGGTTGGTTTGCTAGAACCTTTGGGCTTTAGGATGGTAACAGTGTCCGATGGACAGGCTGGGCTTGCAAGTGTTGTAGAATACTCGCCTGATTTGATTATTACGGCTATGCAGCTACCAAAAATGCATGGTTTGGAAATGACGCGGCGGGTGCGATCGCTGCCCAACTTTGCTGCGATTCCCATCATTGCCTCGCCTGCGACATGCTCCGATAGCGAGCATCAAAGCATTGTAGAAGCAGGCTGTAACGATGTGGTGAAAAAGCCCATCAACTTTGACCAGCTATTGCACTCATTGCAGCGACTGCTCAAACTCGTATGGAAATATGCTCGGCCCTCTGAGTGCGAACTATCTCAAAATACGCGGCTTGAAACACAGCATAAACCACCGACAACAACAGAATGGATAGTCCCTTCTGCGCAGGAGTTGGGCAACTTATATAAAGCAGCGCAGGGCGGCTATATCAGCGAAATTCAGCAGGAAGCTGAGCAGCTGAAGCTGAATAACCGCGACTATGCACCTTTTGCCGATCAGCTTTTAGCATTGGCCCAAGATTTTGAAGATGATGCCATTTTGAGCCTAATTGAACAGTCGCTCGGGCCATCGTTTGAGGATCAACTAGTATGAGTTCTACGGCGACTGTGAATTCTGATTTTGGTGGGGATGAGCAGGCAAAAAAGAGTGCAGCGTGCGCGTCTGGTTCAATTTTGATTGTGGACGATATTCCCAGTAATATTCAGGTGCTGTTCGATTTTTTATCGGGTTCGGGCTATCGGGTTGCGATCGCAAAAAGCGGAGAAAGCGCGCTACGGCGATTGCAGGCTAGCCACCCCGATCTAATTTTGCTAGATGTCATGATGCCGGGTATCGATGGATTTGAGACCTGTCGCCGTATTAAGGCCAATGTAGACACACAAAATATTCCTATTATTTTCATGACCGCTTTGTCTGAGTCAGTTAATAAGGTGAAGGGGTTAGAGTTAGGTGCAGTAGACTACATTACTAAGCCAATTGACCAAGAAGAAGTGCTAGCGCGAATGCGCGTACATTTGCGGCTAGCTCGTCTTAACAAAACATTGGAAAATCAGGTCACCGATAGAACAACTCAGGTGCAAAATACACTCAATATTCTAAAGCAAACGCAAGTTCAGCTCAATGTCATCCACGGCAACCTAAAACCGGCTAATGCCTATGTTAATGACTTACTGGATTTAATCGAGCTATTTCAAAAAGAGTTTCCTGAGCTAACGCCATCCCTGACAGAACGTATTGAAGAGATTGATCTAGATTCTATTCAAGAGGATGTCATTAATCTACTGGCTTCTATGCAGATAAGCACTGAGCGCATGCAAGAAATTGTCTTGTCGCTGCGTAATCTCTCTCGTTAGAATTCTTCTGTTTCGACAGGCACATTCTCTCTCAGGCTGGTCAGGTTCTCTGCGATTGTGACCACATCTGGATGCGATTCTCCTAGCGCCACCTGCATAATTGCTAGCGCCCTTTCATAAAACAAACCCGCCGACTCAAAGTCGCCCATCGCCTGATACAGCCCCGCGATATTATTCAGGCTAGAGCCCACAGCCGGGTGGCCTGCGCCAAGGGCACTTTCTCGAATAGCAAGCGATTGCTCGTGCAGCTCTAGGGCCTTCAGGTACTTTTCTAATCCTCGGTACACCTCAGCCAAATTATTGAGGCTAGTGGCAACATCTGGGTGTGATGCGCCGCGTGTCTCTTGCCAAATCGCCAGCGCCCGTTCATGTAGCCTGAGTGCGACGCCGTATTCTTCTTGAAGTCGGTGCAGCTCGGCCAGATTATTGAGGCTTGCGGCGACTTCTGGATGCTGGTTGCCAAGCGCTGCTATGCGAATGTTCAAAGCCCTTTCGTATAGCGACTGCGCTCTAGAATAGTTCTCCTGTGTCTGGTATAGCGCGGCCAGATTATTGAGACTCGTGGCAATGCTGGGATGGCGAGCGTCTAGCTGTGCTTCGCGAATGCCAAGCGCTCTTTTGTAGCGCACTAGGGCTGTTTCGTAGTCTCCTTCTAGCCGGTCCAAATCTGCGAGGTTATTGAGTCCTGTGGCTACGCTTAGGTGATCTGGACCGAGCGCGCTTTCGTAGATGCTCAGCATGCGCTCGTAACGCGCTCTAGCGGCGATATAGTTGCCCTGAATTTTGTACAGCCCAGCCAAATTATTTAAGCTAGTGGCGATGCCTAAGTAGTTCGTGCGGGTGTTTCTTTGGTAATCAAGCTCATAGATTGCGATCGCCTGTTCGTAGAGCAGCAGCGCCGATTCGTAGTTACCTAAGTTTTTATAAATGCCAGCTAGGCTGTCCAAACTATACGCTGTATCGAGATGCGTTTCGCCCAGGGTTTCAACTCGAATAGTTAGCGCCCGTTCGCTGTAGGGCTGCGCTTCGCTGTATTGTCCTTGCTCCTGATACAGCAGTGCCAGGTTGCTCAGCGTATTTGCCACCTCCGGATGGCTGTCGCCAAAAACGCTCTCTTCAAGGGTCAGTGCTTGTTCCATTAACGGGATGGCTTCGGCGTATCGACCCTGCTGATAAAGCCTTGCCGCTCGCTGGCTGAGTGTATTGGCCGCAGCTAAAGCCTCTGTCGCTGAAGGTTCGGATGACTCCAGTATTTGCGCGTGGGCCGTATTGCTGAGCTGCAAATCAAGAGCCCCGAATCTGACAGGTCCAAAGTCAACGGGCCCTAGACTGATAGATAGTGAACCCGTAGATAGTAGACTCGTAGATAGCGAACTTATAATCCCTGCGAGACAGTTGCAGAAAAGAGAGACGTGCTTTTTTTTCATCATTGGTTGGCAACCGAGATGACGATGTGCTGGCGGAGTAGTCGGACCTCACAGGTCGCTGAAAGCATGTGAAATGCCTTATTCAGCGGCCCCAGACGGCCTAGCAACTGAGAAGATGAGCCGCGTAGACGTGAGTGGATAAATTGTGGGTAGTGCATAGCGCCGATGACACTTTAGTCACAAGCGCTCACAGTAAAAATACTGCCATACACATTATGGCATCACAGCTGATGACATGACAGTCGATATCGCAGCGAGCGAAGCTAACCGGCTAGATAACCGATTAAAAGTAGTTTCGCTATCAGCCCTGCCGCACCGGAATCTCTATACAAAACTCAGTGTTTTGTCCTGGCAGCGAATAGCAGCGCATGCGGCCACCGTGCCGATCGGTCACAATTTGGTAGCTGATGGAAAGACCAAGCCCGGTGCCAGTGCCAATGGGCTTGGTGGTAAAGAAGGGATCGAATAGGCGATCGCGAATATCGTAGGGAATGTTCGGGCCATTGTTAGCGATGCGAATCGCGACATAGTTGTTGGGCCGTTGCTCGGTCACGATTTCTATTTTGGCTGTTTCCTCAGCAGATGGGCTACGAATTTCGCTGAGGGCGTCTAAGGCGTTCGCCAGTACATTCATGAAAACCTGATTGAGCTGTCCGGCGTAGCATTCTACTGGGGGCAAATCACCGTACGTTTTGGTAAGTTCTACCTTGGCGATATTTTCTCTTGCTTTAAATCGGTGGTTCAAAATCAGTAGAGTGCTTTCAATGCCCTCGTGAACATTCACTTCTTTCATCTCGGCTTCGTCTAGTCGAGAGAATACTCGCAGAGAGAGCACAATCTCTTTGATTCGGTTGACGCCGAGCTTCATAGAGCTTTGGGTCTTGCCTAAGTCTTCTAGCAAAAAGTCAAGATCGATCTCTTCTACGCGCTCTTTTATTTCTGCAGAAGGCTCTGGGTAGCATTCAGCATACAGTTCGAGCAAATCCACAATCTCTTCTATGTAGTCTTGGACATAGCCGATATTGCCGCTGACAAAGTTGACGGGATTGTTGATTTCATGGGCGATCCCGGCGACAAGCTGGCCTAGCCCGGACATTTTCTCGGTCTGTACGAGCTGCGCCTGAGTGTCTTTGAGGTCGGCGAGTGTAGAAGAGAGCCGGTGGGTTTTTTCTCTGAGTTTTAGCTGCGACTTTTGTAGGGCGGCTTCTGCTTGCTTACGTTCGGTAATGTCTCGAACGATAGCCACGACCTGATCATCTAGAAATGGGAGAATGCGCACTTCATAGAAGTACTTTTCTTCCTTTGGGCTGATTAGCTTATGGAAAATACTGATTTCGTCTAGGCCGTTGTGGTCTAGTTTTGCGATCGCATCTAAAAATTTTCGGCTGGCTTTCTCCGGCAAAAATCTACCGAGCGGCTTCCCAACAGCAGCGGCTGATGAAAGATAGGCCGCTTGATTTCTTCCGGGCTTGTAGTCCAAAATCATGCCCCGCTTATCGAGACGCAAAAAGGTATCTGGAATAGCCGCTCTCATTTGCGAGTTGAGCGCGAGTAGCTCTTTCGAGTTCTGCCCGGTGATATGCTCTAGTCTAAAGCGATCGGTATCGGCTTGATTATAGGCCCGATTGACCGCATTCAAAAAGTCTTCCCAGCCTGGGGGAAGCCCGTCTGAAGCAGTATCTAGTTCTTTAAGATGGCGTTCTAGTTGGCGCTGTAGAAGGCGATGCATAATGTTATCTAAAGCATGGTGCTTTGAAGTACGGCGCATAAAGTACGGCTAAAGTACGGCGCACAAAGCACAATTGCCTGATGAGTAAGCGAGCTTAATACCAGAATGCCCATTTGGGGTTGGCAGTTCAGCTGTTCGTACGTTACTCACTGTGAGCTATGCCTTATTAGCTAGGTGTTATCGGCCTCTAAAATGGGTTCACTAGCTAAACCTGTTTGAATACCTGATTTAATCTCCACTGCAACCCCATTGCTAAACCCACCTTCCTTCCCAGACCTTTTCTCAGCGTTTTTTGACCTTGGGCCAGCCCTTGCTGATGCCAGCGATGTATTTAAGAATGCTAGCCGTCAGCCAAACTCGCTCGATGGCTGGTCGCTGACGGGACGCAGTCCTGCTGTGTTGGCAGAAATGATGCCACTGATGAAGTGGTTCTACGATATTTACTATCGGGTGAGTAGCGATGGCTGGGAGCACATTCCGGCCCACGAACCTGCGATGTTTGTCGGCTCTCACAACGGTGGGCTGCCCGCACCAGATATGCACATGTTTTTATACGACTGGTGCCGTCGGTTTGGCACTGACAAGCCTTTGTACGGCCTGATGAGCCCCAAGGTGTGGGCGGCATTTCCGGCAGGGGCTCGTGTAGCCGTCCAGATGGGCGCGGTGCGAGCCCATCCCAAAATGGGCATCGCTGCACTTAACCAAAAGGCCAGTATGGCCGTATACCCAGGGGGTATTCAAGATGTGTTTCGCCCCTATGCTCAGCGCCACAAAATTTACTTTCACAACCGTCAGGGATTCATAAAACTCGCCATCAAAAAAGGCGTTCCCATTGTGCCAATGATCTCTTGTGGGGCCCATTCTACTTTTGTTGTACTTGCAGACTTGTATCCGCAAATGAAAGCGCTACACGAAATGGGAATGCCCTGGATTCTAGGGATAGATCCAGAAGCATTCCCTGTTTATCTTGGGTTGCCGTGGGGATTGGCGGCAGGCCCGCTACCGCATATTCCGCCTCCGCTCAAAATTCATACGCGCATTTGCCCACCTATATATTTCGAGCGAACGGGTGCCAAAGCCCTGCGAGACAGTCGGTATATTGACATGTGCTTTCACCGAGTGAAAGGTGAAATGCAAGCAGCGCTCGATCAGCTCGTGTTAGAAACTGAAGGGTGCGTGCTGTAATCCTATACTGCGACAGCAATGACTTTACTGAACCCTGCGACACTCAGCGTAGAGCTGCCTGAGATTGTTCTAGTCGTAATTTGTAAATCATCGTCAGAAGCTGGCGTACTCCAGGGGTCCGCTGTGTAAGTTGTGACCTGCCAAGTTTGGCCTGCTGGAAGAACAAGAGACTCTCTTCTATCGTCAGCATTAACCATAGAGATTGTATCTGCGCTGTTTTGTACTCGCCATGCGACAGAAGCCTCGCTGCTGTGCAGCAACGTTGCAGTACCGCCTGTGAATACGTCAGCTGTTTTACCGAGGACCAAACCGATGGCCGTGGGGTTGAAGGCATCGCTCGGATCCTGAGTCACTGGACTATCAACTTTACCTCGCAAGCTAGCGTCAATTTGCGTGCCTTCAGCACCAATGAGTCCCTGCCATTGAGAATTGCCAATGAGGACGTGGGCAATAGAAGCCGTCGTGCGCTCATCTTTTAAGAAGTCTTGGGTGTTGAGATCGAGCATCAGTGCATGAAGCCAGCTGTTGCCGATGACGATGCTACCTTTTTCGATAATGTTGTGCTCTGTAATCCACACTTCTTCGTTTTTGAGAGCGGCGGTGTTGAGCGCAGGCGCGGCTAAAATATCACGCAGCTCAGCAGTGCCATCTCGGGCAATTTCGCCAGCGCGGGCCCGGTTGCCTACGTCGCTTTTACTGACGTTGAGCGTATCTGTTTTGTAGTAGGGGTGCAGCGTATAGGCATCAACCACGTCAATCACGCTGAGGTTATCTTTGCCCGTTTTGGTGGTCATGGCCTCCATCCAGGTTTGCCCACGCTGGCTGCGTACGGTGCTGGTGCTACCGGTGACGGCAAGGGTGGCGTCGGCTAGCTCAGGGACTTCTCTAATTGCAAGGGCCCATTCTTTGGCACGAATGGCATAGTCGAGCGGCGTTTTGTCTTTGCTGGTGTAGTTTGGAATTTGGAAATAAAACTCGTTGCCTAGCTCAATGCGATCAACCGACATTCCCAGGCGCTTTGCTTCTAGCAGGTGGTCAATTTCTGTTTGCAGATCGGAGGTCAGCATGTTTACGACCCAAATAGGATCGGCATCGGCACCTGTTAAAAGAGAGTCTACGTTTTCTAGCGTAGCGTTGATATTGCGCTTGTAGCGTAGTGCAACGGGTAGTGGTTCTTCTAAATCGTAGGGGTCTGTATCAGGATTGCGCTCGGTGATGATGCCGCCGATATCCCAGTCCCAGAAGTTAGCAGTATCGCCACCCGGCACTCGCAGCGTTTGGCCACCAATCTCTTTTGTTGCTTCTGCGATGGCTTGAAGATTATCTGAATCGTTCCAATCGCCGATGGTGGCAGCGTTGACGTTGTAGCCGCTGTAGTTAACCGGAACAATTCGAGAGAATACGTCAAAGCTATCGTCGGGGATAGGAGCTACTACGGGTGGGTTGGTATCTGGTCCCTCTCCTGAAACGGCACCGGCACCGGCTCCAGCACTGCCTCCAGCGTCTGGTACGTTGTTGCTGCTATCTATTTCAATGATGCCGAAGAATGTTTTGGTGCCTAGGGTATCGTCCCATAGGCGGTTTTTGCCAAAGTTCATGCGGACATAGTCTTGGCTGCCTCGGCTGCCACCGTTGGGTTGGCCGGGTGCCCAGTTGGTGTAGGTAAGCGCTTCACCACTCGCCCAGGAAAATTGGCCTTCCTGCTGACGGTCGCTGAGACCTGTCCACAGGCTTTGGTTGTTGCCGAAAGTCTCCTGTAGCCAGCCATACTCTTCTGCGGTGTTGACCGTAACGAGGTTTCCACCTAGGGCAACTGCTTCTGCTTGGGCCGCTTCCCAAGTGAGTTTGTCGCTAGTTAGGACATAGGTATGGTCTTGAAAAACATCTCCGTCGGGCGCTGTTACTGTGTCAGTGTCGGAATCTGGCTGAGAATTATCACTATTGTTGTTTTGTTCGTTGCTGTTACTTTCATTGCTGTTTCTCTCAATAATGCCGAAAAACTTGTTGTAGCTGTAGGCATCGTCCCACAGGTCGTTTTTACCAAAGTTTATGCGGCCATAGTCCTGATTACCCCTAGCATCGTTAGGTTCGCCAGGAGCCCAGTTGGTGTAGGTAACCGCTTCGCCGCTGGCCCATTCAAAATTCCCTTCTTGCTGGACGTCGTTGAGGCCCATCCATAAGTAGCGACTGGTGCCGAATGTTTCTTGTAGCCAGGCGTATTCGTCAGCGTTGTTGATTGTAACGAGGTTGCCGCCCTGTGCGATCGCTTCTTTTTGGGCCTGTTCCCAGGTTTTGGCGCTAGTGGTCAGCGTATATTCGTTGCCGTTGTAGGTTGCAAGGGTTCCTTGATAGGTTTTTTGGGCAACAGTATCCAGGATAATTTGGGCCTCGATAGAGCCCGTGGTTACTTCCAAATCCCAGTCGCCGCCCTGGCCTGTAAGATCGTTGGAGGCGGCGACATCCGCTCCTGTGAGCTGACTGAGCTGTTGAATAAATGAGTGACCAGCTGGGTCAGCCGCAACGTTGCAACCATAGAGTAAAATATCGCCTTCAGGGGCGATCGCACTCCCCCAACCCGTCAATTCATCCGCATACTCAGTCAAACTCTCTGCATTCAAAACAGTATTACCCAGCTGTAGTGAACCGCGATCGCCATGGGAGATAATGTGAAAGCTGTCTAAGGGTGTATGAACGTATTGTGCAAGGGTGTCTGTAATTTGTTCAATACTATTTTGTTCACCATCTAGAACAACAACCTGCGATGATGCTAATCCTGCGAAAATTTGTTCTATGTTGCTGACAGCCGCATCAACGAACACTAGATGATTGTTCTTAGAAGTGTTGATGTTTTCGACTAATGAGTCACTGGCAACAAGAGAAGAAAGACCTACTGATGTAGATGTAGGCGCTAGCGTTCCTGCGCTCATGCTGTGATGAGCGTTTGAAGTGTCAAACATAGTTGTTGTTTTAGTGAGTTTTGAGAAAAGTTGTTGTTTGTCGGCAGCAATTACGCAGGGCAAATAGCTGTCAAATGTTGAGAAAGTGTTGTTGTCTCTAATCTCTAGCTAGCCTGTATAGGCTAACTAGAGGCCAAATAGGGCAATAGCTAGTCGGATCTGCACCGAACACAATGAAATGCTCAGTGTTTTACAACGCCCCTTTGTTAAGACCGTCGATAGATGTAGGAAAAAGAAGAGAAATTAAGGTGAGGGCGGCAGTGTTATCGATAGTCGCAATGCAATCGAGCTAAACTTACCCGAACCAAAAAATAACTAAACCGTTGCAAGCTAAGGCTCGCAAAGTAGGAGAGCACCAGAAGTCTGTACTTGAAAAGTAGAAGAGCACCAGAAGTCTGTGGTAGAGGATGACGGTTAAAGCAATTCAATACGGTGACTTGAGAGTGACTGTATTGGAGCTAGAGCTTGTAAAAGAAGTACTTATTGTGTATTGAGGCAGTTTGAGATAGATGCTTTACACAACGAATACATTTGCTATGCCTTAGCTTAATAATATTTTTGATAGGGAGCCTGCAAGATTTCCACGAGTGATTGCATTCCCTTAGGCAAATAAATAGTTAATTACCGTAAAGGAAAGAGAACTATATTTTTTGATTTGTACTACCTGCCGGTCTGATCTGTCTATGTGAAGGTGCCTGCGTCGGAGGAGGTATGAAAGGGGGTTTCTCAAAAGAGCGTTCAGTCGTTAGCCGTTTCCTGCCTGGCTTCCCAGTGCCGTCGCTGATAGCTCTTGCTAATGCGCGCCCCTGCTGCCGAGAAGAAAAATGCGCTCATGGGTGCAGCTATAGGTACCCAGCCCCCTAGCTGAAAACTCACCACACCGACTGCAAATGCGATCGCTAGCCCACTCACCCCAAACAAGATCAAAACAGGCCCGCGCTGAGTTAGCACCATTAGGCCGCTGCCAATCCCGGTCAGCGCCACGATCCACAGCACCTCTACCCCATCTGGCCAAGCCCAAGGTAAGGTTTCACCGTCGATCACTGCCGACAAAATTTGGCTCGCTGCCTGGGCGTGCACCTCTACGCCGTACATTTTTTGAGGGGTTCCACCTGCCACAAAAGGGGTTACAAATAAGTCTTTGCTGACCTCGGCGGTAGAGCCAATCAATACAATTTTGTCTTTTACCAGCGCTGGGTCAAACTTGTTGTTTAGTACATCGGTAAAGCTAAGCTTGGCCGCAATGTTGTTCTGTGAGCGGTAGCGCAAAAATATTTGGTATCCGCCCGCGTCGACCGATTGATATCCCCCAAAAGAAGGGGTGATTGGCTCAAAGCGAACACTCCCCAGCTGTAAAATATCGCCGTCTTCAGGAAAAATATTTTTGTACTTTTCTAGATAGTTGATGGCAGCTTCTGTCCCAAAGGAGAAGATAGGCTGTTCTGTTGGGCTTGTATCGAGCGCATTTCCTATATTCCCACCCAGGTTCTCGCCCCGATCGCTCTCTACAACTGCTGTATCCAAAAAATCGAGCATCAGCGATCGCCGTACCCGCAGGTCGCTATCTTCTACAACATTGCTAAAGCTCAACTGCTCGAACATCATGTTTGGCGGTGGCAGCACCGTATTGTCGCTATCCGGGTCGCTCAGTCGCGTTACTACCATTACGTTTGGATCTTTCAGGCTTTTTTGCAGGGCTTCGTTGCCTTCACCTTCGGCTTGCGATCGCAAAAAATCTATCCCAATTCGAGCGGGCTGATGCGCTTGCAAATTATCGATCGCCTGCGCCAGCTCTGCGTCCGACGGAGTAAAACTCCCTGGCACCGGCAAATCCGTCTCAGAAACGCCGACAATTAGCAGCCGTGGATCTGGACCAAGGTCGGTTTGCGCGTTCATTAGCTTGTCCCACATGGCCAGCTCGGCGGGCACAAATGTGCCTGCCTGACGCAATCCCAGCACAACTGCGCTGGTTGCTAGCGTTGCGATCGCCATGGTTAGCAGCCGGGCTTTCCGTTTCATGCGCCACCGCACAATCACCGTTTTTGCTTCGCTAGAAGCCAGCCGCTGCGGCATAGATGTTTCGATGGTGGTGACGGCTTCGGCGGCTTCGGCGGGTAGCTCTTCCAACCGGCCTAGGTCGTGCAAAACGTCGTCTACACTTGAATAGCGCTGATGAATGTAGTGGCGCGTCATTCTATCGAGCAAAATGGCCAGGCCGGGACTGACCTCTGCATAGTCTCGCCACTGGGGCTCTAGGCTGCCGAGTGATTCCGGTAGCTCCGTGGGTGATTTTCCCGTTACCGCATTGATCACCGTCATCCCTAGCGCGTAGATATCGCTGCTATAGCGTGGTTTGCCCGAGAGCTGTTCACTCGGCGTGTAGCCCTGGGTGCCAATGCCGATGGTCAGCCCGGTGCGCTCACCTGTAATTAAGTGCGTGCGAATTTCTTTGACGGCCCCAAAGTCGATGAGGACTATTTCGTCGGTACTGCGACGGCGAATTAAGTTATCGGGCTTGAGGTCGCGGTGAACGACGTGGTTGTCGTGGATGAAGCTGAGTACGGGCAGCGTGTCTTTAAGCAGTGCGATCGCCTGCGCTTCGCTAAACTTGCCAACCTGCTTAATTTCGTCTTCTAAGGAATGACCGTCTATATATTCTTGAACAAGGTAAAACTCATTGTCTTCTTCAAAAAAGTCAATCGAGTTGGGAATTTGCGCGTGGTTGCCCAGTTTCTCTAGCGTTTTCGACTCTGTATCGAACAGTCGGCGCGCGACTGCTAAAAAAGTTTTATCTTGGCTCGCTGGCCGCAGCTGCTTGACCACATACTGGGGGCGATTGCTTTGCTGAATATCTATTGCTAGGTAAGTCTGGCCAAATCCACCCGCCCCTAAAATGCGCGTCAGCTTATAGCGTTCCTTGAGCGTTTGTCCCAGCATATTTTCCTGATACACCCTGAGCCTATTTTACCCAGCTAGGCTCCGTAGAAGCAGACACCTTCAGAATGACAGGTACTTTCATCTATCAGTACCGAATCTCTAACGTGACTTGAGCATTTATGATTTGCGATCGCCCTTCCACTGGCGTACTGGCATCCGCTTCTGCAAACTGAGCCCGACTGGCCTGTACCTGCACAGGTGGCGGTGCACTCACCGAACCAATAGTAATACTGACAATCTCTTGAGACGACAGACCCAAAGCGCTAAGGACTGTGTCGGCCTGCTGCTGCGCATCGGCAACGGCGGCTACTAGGGCCTGTTGCCGAGCATTTGCGATCGCATCGTCTTGGGCGACAAAGCTCACGCTGTTGATTTGGGTGGCGCCAGCTGTGATTGCACCGTCAATTACATTGCCGGCTTGCCCTGTTGCTATGCGAAAGCTCACAGTATTGGTTGCCTGATAGCCTCTCAACACCTGTCGGTTATCGACGTAGTCATAGCGAGGATTGAGTGAAATGCCTGTAGTTTCTAGCTGCTCTACATTTTGGGACCGTAGCCAGTCAATCACAGCCGTTTGCCGCTGTGCTGCCTGCTGTTGTGCGGCTTCAGCCGTGTTGGACTCTACCACGACTCCCAAATCGACTTGGGTTAGCGTTGTTGGGATAGATTGATTCCCTGTGCCAGTGACAGAGAGCACCCGCTCTGGCGACAATACCGTAGGTGTTGCCTGTTGCTGTGCTACAGCTGCCTTTGTCAAAATGCTTTCTGAAAGGGTCAGTGAAATTCCGACCAATGGCATCAAGAACAATACTACTAATCGCCCAGGCAACTGCCTCGATCTTGGTCGATCCGATGCTGAGATAGCTTGCTTCGACATAAGCCCCCAAAGCTGCAAATACCCTTACAGCCTACCTGCGCTTTGCCAGCCAGCTAAAGCAGCGTTCAAATTTAGTCACACAGCTAATGTAGTTGTACAGTTAGCAGCATATATTAGTGGCGTTGTCTAGAGCTTAGTGGCTAGGACTTAGTGGCGTTTTTTAGAAGAACGAACGCGATGAGCGACTAGCAGTGCCACGTAGTAGGCCACGATGCCAGTAATTGTGCCAACGACTAAAGATCCTAACAACAGCGCCGATGTCACCGTTATACCCAAGTCCATCCACTCATTGATACCTGCTGGAGACGCTGGCAGTGTCACCGTTCGTTTGGGATAGCCGAGTAGCAGACGGCCAATGTGAAAGTTCAGCGCAAAGATAGGGAAATAGGTAAGTGGGTTGCTAATCCAAGTGCTGACAGCGGCCATGACTTTATTGCCGCGTACTAGAACTGCGATCGCAATGCCAATTAGCGTTTGAAAGCCTAGGAATGGAAAGGAGCCCGCGAATACACCGGCTGCGACGCCTCGTGCAATCTCCTCTGGGCTTCCCTGCATCCGCAAAAAACGGATATAGAAGTAGCGCAGCAGCCTTCGCCAATAAAGGGGGTCGAGTAGTCTCAAGAAAAAATTATCCGGGAGTGGTCGCCTCTTAGCGGCTTTATTCGATGCGGCTTTATTCGACTGCACTGGTCTCTCCATCAGTGCGTAAGAGCACGTCTCTCCAGTGGACTGTGCGTGCGGAGCCGTTTGCTTGGCACCTGGCTTATCCGCATCGCTAGCGTCTGAAATTGGATTTACCATGATGTCTAACGATTGCATCTTCATCTCTCCAGGCATCATTTAAGGCGTCACTTAGCTAAGCCGTCATTCGATATGGGTGCAGTTGTAAACAAATGCAAACAAGCTCAGCGCCCTCTAAAGAATCACTGTTTGGACTCTTTTCAGACCCAACTTCATCAATTGTTACATCCAAACCTTGCCTTTGTCAGGCATCCAAAGAGATATCTGTCCACCTATTCATCATTCTATAGCACTGCTTCAAAGCGTCAAAAACGACATCCGTAAATTTGCACCCAGATTACATAGCATCGCCCTAGACTTTACACTTTAGGCATCGCAATAACCCGCTAGGGTAGTGTCAGACGCTTAAGAGAACTGCTGAAGCCAGTTTTTCAGTCGCTGCGGCCATTGCTTAGGGCTGTCTTTGGTTCGTACCTGCCAATTGACCATGGATTGCCATAGCGGTAATCCACCCACCCGGAAAGAAACAACAAGATGCAAGGTCACCAGCACCCCCATCGAAGCCCAGGCAAATACGTGCAGGTTGTACCACACGTTATCCCATTCTTCATTCATTAGCGCTTTGGCCCCGCCAAACTGTCGCGCTGAAATCATCGACAGTATCAGCATGCCTAGTAGCGCCGTGTTAATGAGCCGATGCAGTGCGTACTGTCCTGATGGCTGGTTGAGATGAGGCAGCTGCCGAAGAGACTTTGTTTGAAGCAATCTTCGCCGCCCCGCGAACAGGCTGTAGAGCAAGAAAATAACGAAGAAAACAGTTACTATCTCACCAATCTGATGATGAATACCCAGCAGCTGGTTATCTGCTAGAGGCAGAGGCAATCGGCCAAAGCGAGCGTCCCAGGTGTTGTACATCCAGAATCCAGTCGCCATAGAACAAAGAACAGCAACTCCGTTGAGCGCATGGAGCCCACGAAATATTAACGGTTGATAAGGGCGTGACTTTGGCATGTGTAGTTCCAACGAAGACCTTCTGTATTTTTTGAAGACATCGAAAGCCTTCGAGTAGCGCTTTGATGTACTACTCGAAGGCTTTCGACAGTAGCCTGTATATTCGCTTCAAAACCATAAATAGAGTTAGAAGAAATTGGATCGCTAGATAGTAAACTCCAAAAGCAACTACTTTTGTAAAAGTACACACAATACTGGAGTTCCCAATAGTATCAAGTAAAAAATAAAATAGGAGCAGTACGACAGCTACTGTTGCAATCAAGATAGAAAAAGAGACGTTTATATAGACTTCTTGGAGCAACTTCCTTCTACTGTTCTGTCGCTTCTGAGCAACTAGGTCAGGTAAATTCTTATTGCTGAGGTTTGAATCCTTTTCAGATATATCATAAACCAGCAAAAGTAAGTTAAATAACAATGCAGAAAATATCGAGAAAGAAGTTGTCAAGGCATTAGCTAGGCTATCCTTGAGAAGAACCTCAAAAAAGACTAGGGCATAAGAACAAAAGGCAGGAAGCACGAAAAATAAAAAGATATCGGGGATATATACCTTTTCTGTTCTATTACTCTTTAAAGTGGAAATATGATCCTTGATTATGCTGTAAACAGATATCTTTGAAAACATAAACCTACGGATATATCTTTTTTATAATTTCGTTTAAAAAATCTTTTGCTATTTTTTGTATGCTCGTGTAAGTTGGTTGTTCATTAGAGTTGACCTTTACAAGGTCTGTCACGTCATAGTAAGTTCTAGCTTTTTGTAACCTTCCCAGGTCAAAGGTCTTAGTACTACCGTCAGTCTCAACCTCGACTTTTACAGTATCGTAATTAAAATCAAAATCTCGTAACTCTACTAGATTCTTAACTTCAACGTCTGATTCAGAGTCAAATAGCTTTTGAATCCTGTTGACAACAGGGATTCTATTGGCGGATATAACAACTTCCATCTGCGATGGAACTTCTTTATGTCCTTCATCTAGTCCATCTACTCTGTCTAGAGGTGCACAGTATTTTACACACCGGAGCTTCTTTATCACTCCTGACATCAATGCCTGCCTGGTTAGGTCATCGATAACTAGTGTATTCAATTCAACAGAAAAACCTCGATTGTTCTTAGTAAAGTAAGGATATAAAAAGTTTCCAACGCTTACTCTAATGCCGAATGTACCCGTTCTCTGAAGCAGCAAAATTCCTTCATTTGTGTTTTCAGGAATGTAGAAAAGAAAATAGTAAGGAAGCACTTCAGCATCTTCTCTTCTTTTCTTATAAGTTAAAGAGTCTGTGTCAACATCACGAAGATTACTGAGGCGTCCATAAGGGCCACTTTCAACAATGCCGCTAATCATCCTGCCAGCACGTTCTACTTTTACCGTTTTCATGTACTTTTTGAATGTTTTATTCAGAGGATTAGCTCTAAGTTGTTCGAGGAAATTAGCTATTATGTCGAGCAGGTCTGTGTTTCCATCAAAATGGCTTAACTTACAGTAAGCAGGATTCCTTTTTCCTTTTGTTCTATTTTGCCTTTTATCATCTATCCTGATTGTATATGCGGCTAAGAAGAATCTCATGTATTTAGTCTTTGTATAACTGCTCACCCCAAAAAGTAGGATATGGCAAGATAGGAAATTGTCGGACGAAAGCCTGGCCTTGCTCGTCAAAAGAGCAAGGCCAGGAACTGAAACTTCTAAGCAATTAGTTCAGCTAGTTCCATCCATCTTTCTGTCGCTGTATCAATTTCTGCCGAGATAGCAGCGATCTCTTCAGATAGCTTTTGCAGCTCTTCGTAATCGCTGGGAGGTGTGGGGTATAGCAGTTTCTCCAGCTTTTTTTTCTTCTCTTCTAGCTGAGGAATTTTATCTTCAAGAGATGCATATTCTCTTTTCTCTTTGCTAGAAACTTTCTTAGAAGAATTGTTGGGCTTGCTGTTTGTTTTCTGAACCTTCGTGTTGTTTTCAGTCTTCTGCGCAGACTTTTTCCGTGCGTTTTCTTCTTTTTTCTTTGTTTCTAAATAAATAGAATAGCTACCGGGATAGCGGCGAATATTTCCACCGGGTTCTAATGCGAATATGTTTTTTACGGTGCGATCGAGAAAGTAGCGATCGTGTGAGACGGTGATGACGCAGCCGGTAAAGCTTTCTAGATAGTCTTCTAGAACGGTGAGAGTTTGTACGTCTAGATCATTTGTGGGCTCGTCCAGGATAAGAACGTTGGGGGCGCTGAGCAGTACGCGTAGTAAAAATAAGCGGCGCTTTTCTCCACCGGAGAGCTTGTGAATGGGAGTGTACTGTTGATTGCTGGTGAATAAAAAGCGTTCTAGCATTTGTGAAACGCTGATTTGGCTGCCGTCGGCGGTTTCCACAAAGGAGCCTTCCTCTTTGAGGTAGTCCATCACTCGCTGATTTTCGTCTCGCGCTTCGATGAGTTCTTCGGAGTGCTGGTTAAAGTAGCCGATGTGGATGGTTTGGCCGATTTCGACGGTGCCTGCGTCTGGCTCTAGCTTGCCGGTGATGATGTTCATGAGGGTGGATTTGCCTGCGCCGTTGCCACCGATGATGCCGATGCGATCGCTCGCCGTAAATTCATAGGTAAAGTCGTTGATGAGGGTGCGATCTCCAAACGCCTTTGTCACGCCCTCTAGCTCAATCACCTTTTTCCCAATCCGCCGTCCAGCCGTATCGATATCGACCTTGCCCTGAGCTTCTTTGAAGGTTTTATCCTTCATCTCATCAATTCGCTGAATTCGCGCGTTTTGCTTGGTGCTTCGTGCTTTTGGCCCCTGCCGTAGCCAGGCCAACTCCCGACGTAGCATTCCTTTGAACTTCTGCTGAGAACTGGCTGCTGAGGCCTCTTGGTCTGCTTTTTTCTCTAAGTAGTAGGCGTAGTTGCCTGTATACGTGTATAGATCAGCGCGATCAATTTCGATGATGCGATTAGTCACATTGTCTAGAAAATAGCGGTCGTGCGTAATTAGCACTAGCGCGCCACGAAATTGTCCTAAATAATCTTGCAGCCATTCCACCGATTCAGCATCTAAATGGTTGGTGGGCTCGTCCATTAGCAGCAGATCAGGATCGCTCATGAGGGCGGTGGCTAGTGCAATGCGCTTGCGGTAGCCGCCAGAGAGATCGCCTACTCGCGCTTCAAAGTCTTCAATGCCTAGCTTGCTCAAAATGATTTTGGCGTTTGTCTCTAGCTCCCAAGCGCCAGAGGTTTCCATTTGTTCGCCAACTACGGCTAGGCGATTCATGAGCTGGTCAAGTTCTTTTCCGCCAGCGTGAGACATTTTGTGCGACAGCTCTTCGTATTCTCGTACCAGCTGCATTTGCTCGCCACAGTCGGCAAATACCTGATCGAGCACCGTGAGTTCTTCATCGATATCGGGCTGCTGAGGCAAGTACACCAGCCGCGCTCCCGACTTTGTTAGTCGCTGTCCTTTGTCGATGGGTTCTATGCCGCCCATCATCTTCAGTAGCGTGGACTTTCCAGAACCGTTCACGCCAATCACGCCCACCTTGTCGTCTGGCTCAATGCTAAACGAGCCGTCGCGCAGCACCTCTTTGATGCCGAAATCTTTGTAGACAGATTGAAAAGTGATCAGGCTCATTAGCGCAATAGATAAGGCGTTGCTACTATCCTATGGCAAAAAATGCAGGGTCCTATGGCAAAAAATGCAGGGACGAACGGATAAACAACCGCGCTTGATGGGTTTACTAAACCATACTGACAAACGCTTCTGCCTTTTGACCGACCTCAAAATGGTATAAATGTTAAGGTTTCTAAAGCATTTCTTCTCATATTTTTAAGGCCGAGGCTACAGAGCTTTACAGAAGAGGCTTAACGGAAGGGGTGTTTATTTGATTTTCACGGAGTGTTGACTTTTGACTGCCACGATAGAAAGGTTTAGTACTGCTAGCTCGTCATCTCAGGATGCGCCCTTGCAGCTTAAAGAGATTATCCGGAGCCTCCCTCGGGCTTACTTTGAAAAAGATTCGACCAAAGCCTGGAAGCACGTTGCTATCAGTGTGACGGCTACCATCATTGGCTACTGCGGCATTGTTTTTCTGCCACAGTTTTTGCTCCCATTTACATGGTTCTTTACCGGTACAGCGCTTACCGGTTTTTTTGTGATTGGGCATGATGCGGGGCATCGCTCTTTCGCCAAGCGCCGTTGGGTGAATGATCTGGTTGGTCATTTGGCTTTTTTGCCACTCTTTTATCCTTTCCATTGCTGGCGCTTGCTCCACGACCATCACCACTTGCATACCAACAAGATGGAAGAAGACAACGCATGGCGGCCAATTACTGTAGATGAGTACAAAGAGTGCGGCCCTGTGATGAAGTTTCTTCAGCGCAGCATTCGCAGCTACTTTTGGTGGGTGGGCTCTGTTGGTCACTGGGCGTTGCTGCACTTTAATCTAGATAATTTTAAGCAACGCGATCGCTCCAAAGCCGCTTTCTCCATGTCCTTCGTTATTGTTGCTGCGGCTATTTTCTTCCCTCTCATGATTGCTAAAGCTGGCATCTGGGGCGTTGTGAAGTTCTGGCTCATGCCTTGGCTGGGTTACCACTTCTGGATGAGTACGTTTACCATCGTGCACCACACCATCCCCGAAATTCAGTTCTCTCCTGAGACTGAGTGGAACGCAGGTAGCGCACAGCTTGCGGGTACTGTGCACTGTACATACCCTCGCTGGGTTGAGTTCCTTTGTCATGACATCAACGTGCATGTCCCTCACCACGTTTCGACGGGCATTCCTTCTTACAACCTGCGCAAAGCCCATGCAAATCTAAAAGAAAATTGGGGTGAGCATATCATCGAACGCAAGTTCACACTGCCGTTCATGTGGTCTATTGCCAGCCAGTGCCATCTGTACCACCCAGATAAGTCTTATCAGTCTTTCCGCGAAGCGGGATTCTAGACGATTGCTCGCATTAACAGTTAATTGAATCCGAGAAAAAAGCCTCCCGAACCAATCTGTTCGGGAGGCTTTTTAATGGATTTTGAATGTTGCTAGCCAGCTTCTTTAGTAGATCTAACGGTTTGCTTTTACCGGACGACCCACTTTAACGTTGGGTGAACGTCCCACATTTGTACCGTCCTTACGGCGTCTTTTCTTAAATGGAGGACCACTACGACCATTGCGCTGGCGCTTGGGTTTGCCGCTTTTCCAGTCACCGTCGTTGCGCGTTTTGCCTAGGCTAGAAATGTTCATGGGGTGACCTAGCACCTCTACGCGCTTCAGCAAATCAAATGTTTCTTTGGGAATGCCCACAGGAAGATCTACTGTGCTGTAGTCATCGTAGATGGCGATGCGGCCAATGAACTTGTTGGCGAGGCCGGTTTCGTTAGCGATCGCACCCACAATATGGCCCGGTTTTACCTGGTGAGTCTTGCCCACTTCTACTCGGAAGCGCTCCATGCCCACACTATTTTGACCTGCACCCGTTCCGGCATCTCTACGGCTAGGCTTTGCCTTTTCTGTGAGGAGTAGTGGCTCATCACCTTGCATCAGCTTTGCTAACGCCCCTGCAATTTCGATAGCAGGTACATCGTGCTCCTGCTCATACTGCTCCAATATATTGACAAAGAACTTGGAATCTTCTTGAGCCAGCGTATCGGTGATCTTTTGCTTGAACCGAGCAATCCGCTGATTGTTTACTACCTCGGTAGACGGCATTTCCATTTGCGCAATCTTTTGCTTGGTAGAGCGCTCTAAGGAATTTAGCATCCGCTTTTCACGCGGCGTTACAAACAAGATTGCCTCGCCCTCACGCCCGGCTCGGCCTGTTCGACCAATGCGGTGCACATAGGCTTCTGGATCGTAGGGCATGTCGTAATTAATTACGTGGCTAATGCGCTCTACGTCTAGGCCTCTAGCTGCAACGTCTGTGGCTACCAAAATATCGAGCTTGCCCTTTTTTAGTCGCTCCACTGTGCGCTCACGCTGATTTTGCGGGACATCTCCACTGAGCGGCGCGGTGTTGTAGCCTCTAGCCTCTAGCTTTTCAGAAAGATCTACTGTGGCTAGCTTTGTGCGCACAAACACAATCATGCCGTCAAAGGCTTCTACTTCTAGGATGCGGGTGAGGGCATCTAGTTTGTGGTAGCCGCTTACCGTCCAGAAGCGCTGACGAATGGTATCCGCTGTTCGCGACTGATTCTTAATTGAGATTTCGACTGGGCTGTCGAGATATTTCTGAGCGATTTTGCGAATGGCATTGGGCATTGTCGCCGAGAATAGGGCGACCTGGCGGTTCTCAGGCGTTTGAGAAATCACCCATTCTACGTCGTCGATAAAGCCCATACGCAGCATTTCGTCGGCTTCGTCTAGCACCAAAAATTTGAGATGGTCGAGCTTGAGCGTGCCACGTTTGATGTGGTCGATGACTCGGCCTGGTGTGCCAACTACCACATGGGCCGCTCGACGCAGCTGTTTTAGCTGAATCTGATAGCTTTGCCCGCCGTAAATTGGCAGCACATGAAAATCGTCTAGGTGCGCTGCATAGCCCTGAAAGGCTTCGGCTACTTGCAGGGCCAACTCACGGGTTGGGGCTAGTACCAGCGCCTGTGGATGATTGTTGCGTGTGTCGACCTGCGCCAGTATGGGCAGGGCAAAAGCAGCGGTTTTACCTGTGCCCGTTTGTGCTTGGCCGATGATGTCTTTACCCTCCAGTATTGGGGGGATGGTTTTCGCTTGGATAGGGGTGGGTGTTTCGTACCCGGCGTCATCTAAAGCTTGTAGGAGTGGGCTGGGTAGGGAGAGGTCTTTAAAGGTAGGCAAGGTGGATTGGGAAGCAGACATTAAGCAAATGACCTAGCACGGCTAGGGAAGTAAAAGAGAAATAGGGAGACGACCTTGGAACCTTGTGTAGGGCAGCTAGATATTGAGCAGCGCTATGAAAGGCAGGTGATCGGTTTACGTCAAAAGACGCATCTATGTCATGAAAAAACTGTAATGAAAAAACTGTGCGCGCTAAATAGCATCAAATATTGGCACGAGTTGAAGGCGTTGAACCCTTCGCTAACCAATGCTTTCTTAGCGGAAAATAAACTAAGCACTCCGGTCCCCCCTTCACAAGGGGGTTAGGGGGAGCGGCTGAAGTTCAAGGCATCGGGCTCCTCCTCGGTCCTCCTTATGAAGGGGGAGGTCGGAGTTCCTTGTGATGTCGGATGACTTTAACCGTCACACCAGAATCTAATAGCCTAATAGCCGCGTTTAACCGCTGCTAAACAAAAGGCCTGGCAAGAGAGCTTTTTTGTAAAGCTAGATAGTTGCAAATTTGGATTGAATGAGGGAAAAATTCGAAGAGTTGCTGCCAAGTGCAGCAAAGGGAGGCCACCATAAATGATTTGTCAGGTCTACAACAGGAATTGGCTGGGCAATTTACTCAAATGTATTTCTACAATTGGATATGTGGCCGAGCCAACAGGCTTAACTGGAGCGATAAGTTAGCCTTAAAATTGCCTGTGAGTCCTACAAAAGTCATCTTTTGAGGAATTGTCGCAATGTGAGGCCAGTCCCAGGACGAAGCTTTGGCTAGAGCGGGTTAGCTACAAGATGAGCTAGCGGCGGCTAAAGGCAAAAGCATTCGTACAATCGCACTTATTAAATACCTTATTAAACACGAGGTTTCAATATAAGATAAGCAGGCCTATGATCGGCAAGCTCTATCTAAACTACAACTATACAGCCTTATAGCCGTTTAGAGTTTGCTCCCTTGTGTGAATTTACGGAAAATGTGTGGAAGCACACATATTAAGCAGCTCTTTTAAGTAGACCTTGTGATTCTGGCAGAACGTTATCAAGTTATTCGCCCGCTGGCCCAAGGTGGGTTTGGCCAAACTTTTTTGGCGTGCGATCGCTACCTCCCTGGCAATCCTTACTGTGTAATTAAGCAGTTTCTCCCTACAGACCTCACGCCCGAAAATCTTGAAACCGCTCAGCGCCTTTTTGATTTAGAAGCTAAGACGCTTTACCAGCTGGGTACTCATCCTAATATCCCTACGCTTTTGGCTCATTTCGAGCAAGCTGGCGAATTCTATCTTGTGCAGGAATATATTCCTGGAAGTGACCTGGCTACGGAGCTTGCTGGGCCTCTACTGAGTGCATCGTCTGACCCAGCGGTTCGTGAGCAATACACGCAATCCCTGCTCAAAGACCTGCTCACTATTCTGGCTTTTGTGCATCAGCACAGCGTTATTCATCGCGATCTCAAGCCAGCCAATCTTATTCGGCGCAGTACTGATCGGCAGCTGGTGTTGATCGACTTTGGTGCTGTGAAAAACCTAGAACCTAATTCTGCGAACTATACGGTTGCTATTGGCTCTCCGGGTTATATTGCTCCTGAGCAGCAGGCGGGTCGGCCTTGCCTGGCGAGCGATTTGTATGCTGCCGGTATGATTGCGCTCTATGCGCTGACGGGTAAAAGGCCTCAGCAGCAGCCGGTTGATTCTCGTACGGGTGACCTTCAGCTCGATGAGCTGGGCTCGACGACTGTGCTTGTGCGTTTTATTCAGCGGCTGGCTGCGCCTCACCCGGCTGATCGGTTTGCGGATGCGACAGTTGCCCTTTCTGCTTTTTCAAGATATCTGTCTGGGGATTTGGCTGGCAATTTGTCTGAGAATTTGTCTGGGCCGCAAGCGGCGACCATGCCGGAAGAGGCGACTGTTTTTCCGCCTGATGCTTTTCCTGCGACTACTTTGCCGGTGGACCGTACGGTGTTGACGGGCGGTACGGATGCGCCTGCTTTTTCTTCTGGTGTTTTAACAGACAAGATGCCTGTCTCACGGGGAGGGGTGGACTCTGATACCCAACTTGCGCTTTCTCAAACGGAAATTCGGAACCGACAGGCCTTGCTGAACAAGGTTTACCGTTTTTGGATTGAGGGTGTTTTGGAGCATTCTTTGCATGGTCAGGTGCTGCTTACCCTTGGATTGGAGGAGCGATCGCAGGCCCTTGTTCTCCCATGGAATATCAGCTATGAAGCCAATGCTGAACCGGCTCGTCCGCTCGATGCGGGTACGCGCGTATTCGATATTTTTCAACAGCTGGGCGAAGGGCGATCGCTCCTAATCCTGGGCGAACCGGGTGCAGGCAAAACAACCACTCTTCTCACTCTTGCCCGTGACCTGTTGAGCCAACAGCAAATAGGTCACAAGACAACGCCTAAAATGCGATCGCCCCAGCGCATTCCAGCTATTTTTAACCTCTCTTCCTGGACCGGTGGCACTATCGACCAGTGGCTGGTTGCCGAACTCAATAGCAAGTACCAAATTCCTAAAAGCATCGGTAAAAGCTGGGTCGAACAGCAGCAGCTATTGCTATTACTTGATGGATTGGATGAGGTACGGCCCGACCGCCAAGATAGCTGTGCGGTGGCGATCAATCAGTTCCATCAGGACTATGGCCCGGAGCTGGTAGTGTGCTGCCGGATGAATGATTACGATGCTCTAGAGCAGAAGCTGGGTTTGCAGAGTGCGGTGTATGTGCGATCGCTGACTGATGAGCAAATTTGGCAATATTTGGATCAGGCTGAAACTGGACTTACTGGGTTGCGATCGCTGCTAATGCGCAGCGCTGCCAATCAACCAGAGTGCAGCGCTGCCGCTCAAGCTGATCAATCAGATCAAAGCGCTGACAAGCCAACTGGTCAAGATGGCCAGACTCTATTTGAACTGGCCAGATTGCCCCTCATCCTCAACATTATGGCCCTTACCTACCAGGGCCTTAGCGCCAGCGACATCCCTGCCCTGCAACAGGGAGAAAACTACTCCCATCAACTCTTCTCAGCCTATATCCAGCGTATGTTTGCGCGGCGAGATGTCGCTAGTCCTTACACGCAGCGGCAAACCCTCAAATGGCTACAAGCCCTCGCCAAAAATCTTACCAATACCTCGCAAACCGTGTTCCTAATTGAGCGGATGCAGGTAAACTGGCTCACCTCCAAATGGCAGAGAGGCGCTTACATTGTGCTTGTCTTTGGCTGCTATTTACTCTTCGCCACGACCGTTGGTTGGCATGTGGTTAGCCACAAAGCGCTGCCCCTCGCGCTCGCTATCGGAGGTCTGCTTTGTGTGCAAATTTTTGGGCTCTATCGCATCGTTCCTGCTGAAACGCTTCGCTGGTCTTGGAAAAAGGCTGGGCGCTCTCTTCTCATTGGTCTTACCGTAGGGCCGCTGACTGGCTGGGCGCTTAAAGTTGCCTTTGTTTACGCGTTTAGTCCTACCTACTGTTTGGCGGTACCTGGGTGCTTTCAATTCATTAGCCTGATTGGCATAGCCTTTGGCACCGTTCTGGGTGTCACCTACGGTGTGATTCGGGGTCTCAGTGGGTCTCGTATTGCCACCGTAACCAAGCCTAATCAGGGTATTCGGCAGTCTGCCAAAAACGCCATTTTGATCGCGATGGTTGCGACTATCGCGCCGCTGCTGACGTCTCTCCTGTTTGAAAGCAGTACCTCTACGCTCTTTTGGGCGGCGGCTGGGCTTTCTTTTGGCCTGGCCCTCGGTGGTGGTGAAGCCTGCGCTAAGCATGGCGTTCTTCGCTTTGTTCTTTTCTGTCAGGGACGCATTCCTTGGAACTACGCCAGTTTTTTGGACTACGCCGCTCAAAGGATCTTTCTGCAAAAAGTTGGCGGTGGCTACATTTTTATCCATCGGCTGCTGTTAGAGCATTTTGCTAGCCTGCCGCCTGTCAAGTAAAAGCGGCGAAACAAGAAAGATCAAAAAACAACAGGTCAAAAACTGTTGCATACGTAACACTTTTACTCAGATGCACCTGAGATAAATCCATAAGGAAAGAGAATCACTGTGATTATCTATCATTCATATACGTAACTCATATAACCCAGCTAGTGATCTGCTCAACGCCTTGTAAACTCGGCGAAAACATTCTGCTTGTTGCTTTCTACAACTGCCCTCACTCTGCGCATTCTGTTTCTTTAGGCACAGTCAACAACAGAAAAGGTGCGTTAAAACTAGCAACAACTTTGTAATGTTTTCTTTGCAGTGTTTTCCCTACACATAATCAATCAATCATCATTTACAATTGTTAACAATCCTTTGAGGTAAGTTTTATGGCTGTGCTATGCAAACCGACTGAGCTCAAGCATTTAACTGAGAATGGCGCCTATTACGAGTACACAAAAGCCGCAGATCCTATTGGGTCGGGCATCATCTCCCCGATTCCGCTCGCAGAGTTTAGTAGCGAGCTGCACCAAACCGGCGGTACCCGAGTCATTCCACTAGATGTCAGTGAGCGCCTAGGATGCCAGGGCCCTGCTACGAGTCCTGCGCTATGCGCTAACTTTGTGCGTATTTTGGCTGGAGACACGCTAACGACAAGCTTTAATGCAACATCACAGCTGTTTTATGTGATGCGCGGGCAGGGCCGCACAAACTTTGAGGGTGACGATATTCCTTGGCGAGCAGGCGATTTTGTGGCGCTGCCAGCCAGCCAAGAAGCTCATCACTATGCCCTCACTGACACCGCGCTGTATCTGATTCAGGACGAACCTTTACTGCAATACCTCGGCGCGCGCGCTGATGTCCAGCGGTTCAAGCCAACACTCTACACGTCCGAAACGTCTTTGAAAGAGCTGGATAAAGTTCGAGAAGAAGCCAAAGCGGTAAACCGCAACCGTGTGAGCATTCTACTGGCGAACAAAGCCATGGACCAAACGCTCACGGTGACGCATACACTGTGGGCAATGCTGGGCGTGATTTCTGTTGGCTCGGTGCAATCGCCGCATCGGCATCAGTCAGTGGCGCTGGACCTGATTTTGGACTGTGACCCAGGCTGCTACACGCTAGTGGGTACTAAGCTTGATGAAAATGGCAAAATCATCAATCCAACCCGAGTAGATTGGAAGCCATACTCGGTGTTCATTACACCACCTGGCTACTGGCACGCTCATTACAATGAGTCTGCTCGCGAAGCTCATTTAATTCCACTACAAGATGCAGGTTTGCACACTTACCTAAGAACGTTGGACATTCAGTTCTGTGCTGCCTGATAGTGCCATCTAGGCTGTGCACGCACTAGCTGTACGCAAGCCTAGTGCGTGCACAGTAAGCAAGGTGGCGTCATTGTTCTTGTGGCGTCACTGTCCTTAGTTGACACAGCAGATGACCCCAAACTTGTTAGCATCAAAGCTAGCAATCTAAAGTCGCGCAGATCTGCTGTGTTGTCACCAGCCTTATGCCTCGTTCTCCTCTTCCTTCTATACTGACACCCGATTTAATCTCTAGACAGCGCGAGATTGTTGAGGTCTTTCTCAAGAACGGATGGGACTATATGCGACGGCTGCTGACGGGGGGCGCGTCGGATGAGCCGGAACTGCCGCCGCCCGCTGTGCTGCGCAATATTCTAATTGAGCTGGGGCCGGTGTATGTGAAGCTAGGTCAGCTGCTGAGCACCCGGCCAGATTTGCTTTCGCCGTCTTATATTAAGGCGCTGAGTGATTTGCAATCCACGGTGCCTGCGGTGCCTGCGGTGAAGATTGAGGGCTACATTCGGCAGCATATGCAGCGATCGCCTGATGAGGTGTTTTCGACTGTTGACTATGTTGCGATCGCAGCCGGTTCCATCGGCCAAACCCACAAAGCCACCCTGCTAAACGGCAAAACCGTCGCGGTCAAAGTGCTTCGCCCTGGCATCGAAAAGCAGGTCGATCGGGACATGGCTCTTATCAAAGATATCGCTGCCTTGGTCTCGACCACACAGTTTGGCCAGCGCTACAACATCACCGACCTGGCTCAAGAATTTAAAGCTGCTCTCACTGCCGAACTAGATTTCACCACGGAAGCTCGCTACACCGACGAACTTCGCCAAGACCTGCTCGATAGCCCTTGGGTCGACTCCGAGAAGCTCACCGTTCCCGGTATCATCTGGCCGCTGACCAACAGCAAAATACTGGTAATGGAATGGCTAGAGGGTAAGCCGTTACTACAAGCGCCTCTCCCGCCAAACTCAGACACTCGTAGCGCTACAGAGTCGGCAAAAAGCGAACGTAGTGAAATTACAACACTGCTCTTTCGCGCCTTTCTTTCTCAATATTTTGTCACTGGCTTTTTTCATGCCGATCCGCACCCTGGCAATCTTTTTTATCTAGGAGATGGCTGCGTCGCTATTCTCGACTGTGGCATGATGGGCCGCCTCGATCCGCAAACGCGCGCTACCCTTACCGAGCTTGTACTCGCCATCGTCAGCTCCGATGCCCAGCGCTGCGCCCAGCTCACGCTCAACCTTACCGAACCGCTCAAACCCGTTGATTTGGTGCGCCTCGAAAGCGACTATAGCCGTCTGCTAGGACGCTACTATGGCCTCGACTTGAGCCGGTTTAATACTGCCGAGGCTTTTGGCGCAGTTATTGAAACAGGCATTCGTAACCACCTGCGCTGGCCTGCCAATATTGGATTATTCACTAAGTCTCTAGCCAATTTAGAAGGTGCAGCTCGCCAGTTCGATCCGTCTATTAATCTCATGAGCGAAATTAAGCCGCTGATGGTCGATTTATTCCAGCAGCAGCTTGTAGGCGTAGATCCCATGCAGCTGTTTTTGCGCACAGGGCTAGAGTTTCGCAATCTTTCTCTGTCAGCACCGCGTCAGCTGGGATTTTTGCTCGATCGCCTCAGCGATGAAACCCTTCAGTGGAAGGTACAAATTCAGGGTATGCCAGCACTGCAGCGCAGCCTAGAGCGAGCCGCTAACCGCCGCGCCTTTAGCACCGTTGTAGCTGCATTGATTATTGGTGCTGCCATCATTTCCACTAGTCAGCAAACCGCACAGCTCCAATGGCTGAGTACGCTGCTGTTTGCAGCGGCGTCTTTTCTGGGGCTGTGGCTGATTGGCAGTATTTTAAGATCAGGCCGTTGGCAATAGTACAGATCACAAAATGCTCACGCCCAGATCCCTCTGACAGCTATGATGAAATAATGTAATGAGTTCGTGCTGAACTTTTTTGGCGTTCTCTCAGGTTTCTCTCTGGCTGAGTAGTACTGCTAAATAGCCTGTCTGAAGGCATGGCTATTGGGTCTTCCTAACCAGCATTCCTATATAAGTGGCATTCCTAATCTTTGACTTTGACGGCACTATTGCCGACACCTTAGAGGCAATTGTGCGAATCACCAACCGCCTTGCCCCAGAGTATGGCTATTCGCCAACGACGCCTGCAAAGCTTAAGTACTATCAATCACTGAGCACGCAAGAAATGCTCAAGCAGTCTGAGATTCCACTTTTTCGCCTACCTTTTTTACTGCGTCGCGTTCGTCGAGAAATGGGCGTAGAGCTAGACAGCGTATCCCTCGTTGCAGAGCTAGAGCCTACCCTCCGAGAACTCGTTGCCAGAGGTCATCAGCTGATGATCATGAGTTCCAACTCTAGCACTAACATTCACCGTTTTCTGAGACGCCACAAAATAGACGATGTTTTTAGCTCGGTGAAAGGCGGTGTGGGTCTTTTAAGCAAAGCCCGCGTACTCAAGCGGATTGTACAGCGAGATGGCATTGACTTTTCTCAAGTAATCTACGTCGGTGATGAAACCAGAGACGTTGACGCTTCCACTCAAGTTGGCATTTTGGTTGCAGCTGTTTCATGGGGATTTAGCAGCCGGGAAGCGCTTGCTGCACAAGGCCCAGATTTTTTGCTCGACCATCCTCAGCAGCTCGTTACCACAGCGCAAACATTAGTGAATCCGAGCTGGGTTCGCAATGACTATCGTCCCAGCTCTCAGTCTCTTGCGAGCGCTGTAACCATGCCTGTGCAGGTGGTGCCAGAAAGTTAGCGCACTAGCTTAGTGTCCCTAGGGAATGAGAATTTAGTGCTATTCCCAAGCCGGGTGCGATAGAAGCGAGTCCATCATTCTGACGCCTCGTAGCTGGTTTGATAGGGGTAAATGTCCTACGGGTGCTGACAAATCCCAGATAAATTCACCGGGGTAGCGCGTCCACTTGCCCTCGCTCGATTTCCAAATCAGCTGTGCCCACAGCCGCTCCCAGTCTTGGCCTAGGCGCATCCATAGCTCGTGCTGCTTGCTCCAGCCAAACTTGTCTTCCGAATACAGCCGCCACAAGGCGTCTATTGTTTTCAGATCTGTGACTGAAAACTGGCTGACTTCTGTGAAGTAAACCCACTTACGCTGAACCGCTCGCTCACCGGCGAGTTCGCACAGCTTTTGCATGGTGAGCTTGTCGGCTACTTGGTAGTTGCGCTCGATGAGCGACTGCTGCAAGTCGCTGTAGTCGATATCTTGCTCAGATTTGAGGGGCACGAGGCCCGATGAAGCTTCCTCTGTCACAAATGCCTTTGCGGCCCTTGAGGTTGCCTTATAAAGGTATTGATAGGCGCTACCGTGGGCTGCCGTGGGCTCACCTTGCAGCCCTGTGCGGACAAAGTCGACCATCGCCTGCTCGCCAGCGTCGCCCATCGCAGACAGGTCACTAATAGCCTGGAGCTGTTTTTTGAGATTGCTTGTGGAGAGGGTGGCAATCAGTGCATTGAGGTTGGTCGAATCAATAGCGTTGGAAGACATACGTTACGAAAACAAAAGCGGCTGACAAAAGCGCCTATGAATAAAATACGGTGTGCACAAAACCCAGTGTTTTTACTTGCTCGTCAATGATATAGGACTTCGGTGATCCTCAGCTAACGGACTAACGCCTGCGGCTACGCTGCGCGAGCGGCTACGCTCAGCCACCAGTACGCTTGCTTTTGACAAGGCCATAACAACGGCTATCAGACCTCTGAGCGTAGCCGCTCGCGGCGCGTTCTCGCAAGGGAGTAGGGTTAGCTACCGGGGCTCTTGGCTAGACCCCTGTGGGGGCATGTAGCCATTTTCGAAGGCATAGCGAATGAGCTGTGAGCGGTTTTCGACCGAAAGCTTACTCAAAATATTGCTGAGGTGGGTTTGCACTGTACGCGGGCTGATGAATAGGCGATCGCCTATTTTTTTGTTGGTGTAGCCTTGAATCACTTCCCAAAACACTTTTTCTTCGGCGGGTGTTAGCGGTAACGGGGCCTGATTTTGCGGGGTTTCGGTGCTGGGCTGCTGCAGTGCCCGTTCAATTTCGGCGTGGATGCGGCTAGCGCGAGCGAGCTGCGCTTCTATTTTGGCGATCAGCTCACGCGGGTGAAAGGGTTTAACGAGGTAGTCATCGGCTCCAATAGTATGGCCCTGGATGCGATCTTCTAAATCGCAGCGTCCAGATAAAAAAATAAATGGAATCAGCTGACCGGCTTCTGTCGCTCGCACTTTTGTGCAGAGTTCAAAGCCGTTCATTTCAGGCATGACTACATCTGAAACGATTAAGTCCGGGATCTCTTTAATAAAACTGTTGAAGCCTTCTAAGCCTGAGATAGCGTTGCGAACTATGAAGCCGCGATCCTGAAGATAGCGAGTGAGCGCTGCTCTGAGCGTACTATCGTCGTCAACGATGAGAATCTTTTGCATTCTGCGATTGTGCAAACCAAATACTTTGGCCGGAGTAAATAAATGATGCTGAGGACTAAAGCTTTTGGTACTCAGTAGCTTTGGTTACTTAGTCAAGTCGATCAAAGATGCAACTCTAACCAAATCCGCCCTGTGTAAAGTCGGTTAATAAAGTCGGCTATTTGACGTCCTTATGTGAAGCGTCCCTGTAAAAACTATATAGTGCTGCCTGCCGCGATTTGATGATCTTTTTGTGAGGTTAGCGCTGACGAAGCGACTAGGCGCTACACTAACGCCTCGGAACTAACGCCTCGGAACTAGCGCCTCGGATTGATTGCAGGTCCTTGGTCTGGTTGGACGGATGATGGCTGGGTATAGAGGCTGGACGATGCCGGGCTGCTTTGGGTTCCAATCGCAGGTGCGGCTACTGACGCAGGTGCAGGAACGGCTGGACTACTGGGCGCTGCCGGTACAGCAAACTGATTCGTGTTTGATGGGGGCGTGTAAGGGCTTCTGGTGGGCTGTTGTGGGGCTACGTTGAACGTTGGCAGGCTGGAAGTTGCGGGCACTTGATAGCCGGTTGTGCCAACGGGGGGTGACATTTCTGGTGTGGTACGAATAAACGATCCAGGGACTGTATTCGCAGAGGGGAGCGCTTCTACCGCTGCCGAATCATTGCCAAGACTTCCTGGCTGCCTGCCTATTGGGGTGGCTCCGCTGGTGCCAGAAGGTTGCTCAATAGCATTGCGGGCAGCTTCGCGCCTGTTGAGGGCGTCTGCTAGGGCGTTGTTGCCTGCGGCGGGTGTAGTGGTGTTGACTAACCCGTCTCCAAAGTTGAAGCTGGAGCCGCTGTTCCCGGCAGTGGTGCTAGCTGCTGGCCGGTTGGGATCTGAGAAGACGGAGGGTTGGCCAGGTGTGAGGGTCGTTGTGGTGCTAGCCGCGCCTGGAATGGGGTAGGCGTTCAGGTCTATGCCTGAGTCGGCGTCAGCCGCGCTGTTGCCTGCATTGGGCGCGTCTGGATTGATCTGGCTGGTAACGGGCGCTGTGCCTTCAGGTGCACGCGAGCCGTTGAGTAAAACGTCTAATGTATCGATTTCTGATAGCCGCGCTTCTTCTTCTGGTGTGAGCTGAGAGTTGGGGGTGAGGCTAGTAATAGGGTCGCGGCTAAACCAATCGGGATTGTGGTAATACTCCCAAGTAAAGGTCCCTAGTAAGGCAACTACGGTAAGCGGCACCCACACAGCAGGTTTTCCCAAGGGCTTGAGCCGAGCGGGGAGATATCTTATAAAAGCAGGTTTAGCCATAGTAGAAAGCCGATTTTTTTGGTTTGGGTTCTCTAGGTTAGTTTTTGTGAGTTGGTGCTTGATAGGTGTTTTGAAAGATAGATGCAGACTATGCCTGGATCTTAGCAAATAGAGCTAGATCCTGGGCAAACCGTGTGACTTTTGTCCTTTGAGAATACGGCAAATTCCGGTGAGATTACGGGTAAAAAGGCCTTCGCAGGAATCGGCCTTGTCATTTGCCGGATTGGATAGGGCTCCCTATGGCTGACAGCATGCCCGTACTTGGAAGATATTAGCTTTTTTGGGCTTTTCTAAGGCCTTTTTTAGGTTGATGGTGACCTGTAGAACTTTTAAGCTTATGTATAACTGCTTACAAAAGCGTAAGCTGCTTTTTTTGTTCATTTTCAACGGGCTAAAAGCATTTTATGATGTGAAACTATTGTTCCTTTGTGATTGCTGATCAATCGCAACGAATTACTATATTCCTCCGCCATGGTTTCTTCACCTTTTTCTGATGTAACTGTCGGTATTGATACAATGACGCAATTACCCGGCACGGTGATGCTACCGCCGGTTCGATCTGAGGCTTTTGTGAGCCAGCGTCACGAGGTCAATCCTGCTCTGGCACTGAGTTTGCTTAACGATATTCAGTCGAGGATTTTGCAATGGCAAGATCAGCTTAGACAACTTGTGCAGGCGCTCCACACGCTGCACGCCCAAGGTCCCATGGTAGAAGGCTGGCTAGAATCTTCTGCCGAGATTTCTAGTGCAGATCAGGGGCCTGACGCTACGCTGCTTCGTCATGGCGATACCGATGCTCTATTGCAGTACATCGATTCGTTGGACAGTTCGTCTGCGCTGCCTGACTCAGCCGCTAAAGTCGTTAGCCATAACCAGGGGACGGCGTATCGGCTGTGTCGCTTGGATGAAAATGGACAAGTGCGATCGCAGCCTTGCCCGCCTGAGCAAATGGGTGTGGTGAGTATTGCGATCGCCCGCTATCAAAAGTTCAAACAGCTGCTCGACCAAAAAGAGGCAGTAGATGCGAAGCTCAAGCAGGCTGTAGACCAGCTCACGAGTGTGCGCTCAAGTCTGTAGCGATCGCATTAACTACTCCTCGCTTTGCCAGCGCTTGATGGCTTGCTGGGTAGGTTCGTAGGAGGTTGTGCCAGCTGGTACGAGTACGGCAGCTTGAATCGCAGCACCACGGCGGCCCTGAGCGGCTCTGGCCTGAGCGATGCTAAAAATGCGCTCACTCCATTTGTCTGCTAGGCGCTGCGCGGTTTCGTATTCAGGATGCTCAATGGGTACCTCACGCAGCTTGACGATGCCTTTTTGATAGGTGCTGGCTTGCCCTGAACGAGGAATAGCCTGCGCGGCGACGATAATATCGCGACTGTTTTGGCGCTCTTGCCAAAATACGATGCGGTTTTGCGCTTTTTGATGAAACTCGCTGTTGTCGTAGGGCATGACGTTGGCTGCTGCGATCGCCCCGTTTAGGTTGCCGCTAGTGGCTCTACCTTCAGCAATGTCCAAGATAATCTGGCTCCAGCTGCGGATGTCCTCCTGTGCTTCTTCGTAGTAAGGTTCGCCGGGGCGGATGAGTCTGGCTTTGGAGATCGCATCGCTAAACTGTGATGCCTGCGTTGGTTGAATGGAGGTTCGAGCATCGGTCAAGACAGATGCATTGTACTGCTGTGCTTCTGCTGCGCCTGCTCTGGCTTGGGTGAGGACCGATACAAAGGCGCTGTCTCGCTCGCTTTTGGGCACCTGTTGCAGCGTGATCAATGCCTCTGAATACTGACGCTGTGATAGAGACTGATTGGCCTTGGCCAATAAAGCTTGCGCCTGCGCCGAGGGTGTACTGTCGGCCGCTTCATCAGTTGTATTCGTCGCTGCTGCTGGTGTTTCGTCTACTGGTGTTTCTGCTGCTGTTGTCTCGTCTTCTACATCGGCATCTGACGTCTCTTCCGCTTCGTCTGTCGGCGTTTCGGCGTCTTGTGTTGCGATGTTTGCATCATCATCATCAGCGGCGTCAGGTTCAGTCGTGCCAACATCAGCAGTATCGGTGTTAGTTTCTGCTTCGACTGCTACAGGCGCTTCTATGGATTCTCCTGCTACATCAGCATCGTTTACATTGGCGTCGCTCGGTTCGACATTTTCGCCTTCTGGGCTGTCGGCCAGGGAGGCAATTCTATCTGTGAGCCCTATCCATGCGGTTCTGACAAAGGGCTGCTTTAGCAGTACGCCCACCATCAACAGTGCCAGTGCAGCGAGGCCCCAGTTTCTTAGCTTCGCGCCACTTACAGCGGCGTCGGACGATTCTTTAGAGACGGGAACGATTGTGCTAGGCGGCGTGACCGCCAGTGCGGAGTCGTTGGCCAGGCTGCCATTGGTGTCACTGTCGGAGTTGTCATAGCCGTTCTCTCCAACGGGTCGCTTGCTGTTCGCTTGGCTGTCGCCCCCTATCTGGCCAGCCTCTGCCGTTACGGCTGTCGCTAATAATGTTCCTCCCGCACCGGCCAATACAGTTGACGAGTCAGCAGCGGTTGAGTCAGCAGCAGTTGAGTCAGCAGCGGTTGAAGAGGCACCTACGCCTACTGGCATTACCGCCTCAGAGACGACGTCGGCCACTTGCTGGTTCTTAGGAATGACGACAGCTGTGCTTTGGGTATTACCTAGTAGGGCCACTGGGTTTTGAATTGGTCGCCAGTAAGCGTCGCAGAGTGCAGGCAGGTGCTTGCCGACGTATTCGTTGATATCGCCTAGCGTCAAGCACTTTTGCCGTAGGGCCTCTAGCAGGGCTGCTGTGAATAGACCGTGCTTCACCCCAAACGTTTCGTGCGAATACTGCTCGGGCTGACAGGAGAGTAGCAGGGGGATGGCATTTGACTCTGCTAGTGAAATGAACTGGCGACCGATAGCCTGACCCGAGAAAGACCCCTGTGAGCGGTTGATATCGAGCACCAGCAGTGTTTTGTCGGTGGGCAGCTGAGCTAACGTTTCAATCAAATCGGCAGCGGCTAGGCCTGTTTCTTTGATTTGGCCTGGATCGCCGTCAATGGGCATCAAATAATCGTTGCCGTCTAGCTGAACGCCATAGCCGCTAAAGAAAAACCAAAGAACGTCATCGGCATTAACCTGCTGAGTGATGGTCTGCACCCACTCGGATAGAGCAGGCTTGTCGGGATAAACCACCTGATGGCCTACAGACGTTGCTAGGTCGCTGAGCAAAACGCAGTGATCGGCTGGGACGCCAGCAGTCTCTGTGAAAAAGCGATGCATGAACAGCGCGTCGTTTTGGGCGTGCATCAGCGGCTGCAAATGCCGGTATTGGTTGATTCCAATAGTGATGGCCCAGTAGTTAGCCATGTGACGTCTCCAAAACTTATAGCGTTTAGACATAGCTAGCCAGCTTGATGAACCTGCCTAGTCCTTTCCTCATATTAAGAAAATTAGGTATATGCTGTGGCTGAGTGAGCCCTTCAGTTATTCCTAAATTAGTAGAGGAGAAAAACAGGTTGTAAGCGAACTATATTTATCTGTCCCCAGAAAGTATCACAACCCTAGCGCTTGTGCAGCAGAGTTTTTAAAAAAGTGTAGGGAGATCTTCTAAACTGGGAAACTTGTTAGGTAAAGCAAACTATTTAAGAACCGAGGCAACTGCGCGCCTCAAAGCATCCTAAAACTTATCTTTTGAATTTAATCGCATGTGGTCAACTCGCTATCCTACTCGTTCTCAGTGGCCTGCTTCAGGACCTGTTTCGGAGCATATTCAGCGTTCGCCTGGTATTCGCAAACGGCGCAGACCGAGCGCCTGGCAGCGTTCTCTGCTGTCAGCAGGCTTGGCTGCTATTCTTGGCGGTACCGGCATTTGGCTGACTGAATCGCTGATTGCACCTCAAGCTTCTCAGGCGTATACCTCTCGCCTGGATCTGTTTTTGGCCAGGGAAACCGGCGAAACTTACGATACGCTGCTTCGCAGAGCTGAAATGGCCGCTCGTGCGGGTGCTCAGCGGAGCTTTGATCAAGACTTGCTGACGACAAATGTGTCGGTGAATGTGGTGGTGGAGAGTGAGGGCATTACAGTGCCTATTTTGGCGCTTAGGGTCGACCGCGATGAGTGGCGAACTCGTCCGGAGACTTACTATTGGGCGACGTATTACCGCACGGCGGAGACGCTATTGAGTGCGCCTCCTGGTGCTTTTGGGCTTTGAGGATGAGCGGAAAGGGTCGTTGATACTGAGACATCCCGCAAAATCTATCCTTGTAAAGATGCAGGTTACTGCTGTTTTGGGACATGCTCTGTGCAGTGGTTCTTAAAAATAGGTTTAACCATGCTTGGAATAGTTATTCCCGCGCTCATCACGGCTTTTAGCCTTTTGATTCTTGACTGGTTGCTGCCGGGTGTCTATCTCGATACTGTAACGGCTTCAGTACTTGCAGCTGTTTCTATTGGGGTAGTCAATGCGATTATTCGCCCAGTGATTAAGCTGCTTTCGCTACCCCTGACGCTGGTGACCTTTGGTCTTTTCTCTTTGGTGGTGAATGGTTTTTGCTTCTGGCTGGCGTCCGTGCTGGTACCCGGCTTTGAAGTGCGTGGCATTGTTGGCTTTATCGTCGGCCCGATTGCGCTCTCTTTCCTGAGCACCATGTTTGGACACTACTTGCTAGAGGGCAATCAGACAAGTTTGCCAGAGGCATAGAGAGAAGGCAAAGAGCAGAAGGCAAAGAGCAGAAGGCATAGAGCAAAAGGCATAGAGCAAAAGGCATAGAGCAGAAGGCAAAGAGCAGAAGGCAAAGAGCAGTGTCACAGGGGCGATTTTTGGCTGCGCTCATCTCCTAGGCTTATTTCCTACGCTTATCTCATTGAAAAGCTGCTGGGGTCGCCAACGACTTCTAGGCCGATTGTTTCACCTGCGACGATAACGGAAGTGATGTCGACCTGAATGGGTAAGTTCTTTAGGTCGGCGAGTGGGTTGACGGCATCGGAAAGGCGCTGGGCTGCGATCGCACTAATATCAATCCCTGCTGCACTGACTTCACTTACCTCAAAACGTAGCTGAGTGCCTTCGCCAACTAGCCCACCTGTTACATCTACCGTGATGCCGGGTGGCACAGAATAGTCACCGAGCTGCGGGCGAATGCGCAAGGTGGCTTCGTTGGGCGATCGCAGAATAACTTCGGCCTCGTTGACATTGCGATAAGCTTCCAAAAAATCAGCTAGATCAGGCGTTTTGATAACAGCGCTCAGGCGCGCATCGTTTACCTGGGTCAGGCGTTCAGCAGATTTGTCGTAAATCACTCCGCTTAAATCGAGGGCCAGTCGGTCGATGACAGGCGCGCCTTCTGGGCGAACCCGCTCGCCCACGGCAGTGACGATATCTGCACTACCCGCGTTAACATCTAGCCCCTTGATGTCTACGTCGTAGCTTTCAGCTGGGCCGACGTACTTTGGTAGCTCTCTTTCTAGCCCTTGCTCTACTAGGCTTGTAGGGGTGCAAGCTGCAAGTACCCAGCTGGTAAAGCCTACGGTAATCCACGTGGTTGCTCGATAGGTAAAAGGCTTTTGCGCTTTCCTCTGCTGCTTCGCTTGCTGTTTCATCGGGCGACGCTGGTTGGGACGTGGATTAGGAAGTGAATTGGGATGTGCAGTTGCCATGTTGATCCCCCGATTAAGCGTGATGTCGCTGATGTGCCATGCCTTTGATGCACTCAAAAATGCCAGCCATACCAAAGCCATCAATAGAACTTGTCCTATCAGTGGCCTTAACCTACCCCCAAAGTGGTTAATACCAACACCCTGCTGACAAACTGTTGCTCGTCAATCGTAAATATAGGGAAAGTGTCCTACAAGCTACACGGTTTCGACGTTCCTTGCCAGTCACCTTCAAAATATACTCAAGTCGTTTACCCTACAACAGGGATAGATCATAAACTTATCTATGCCAATCTCTAGAACACAGATCTCTAGAACATAGATCTCTAGAACTAAAAAGAGTCTGATACATCCACTAGCAACCCTACGACCAAACATTGAACTACTTTTCTAAAGCGCTGCGTCGGTGTGTGGCACCTGCCATGTGGAAAGCAGAGCTTCAGGCGATTTTACGCGGTGCGGCGGGCAGCTTTTTGTTTGGCATCCCATTGCTGTATACCGTGGAAGTGTGGGCAATTGGCTCGTCGACAAATGCACTGAGGCTGCTGGGTGTGCAGGCGGCTACCTTTATTGTTGTGCTGCTGCTCACGCAGATTGAAGGCTTTCGGCGATCGCTCACTATTAACCCGATTGAAACCGTATTAGAAAGTATTGAGGCGTTGGGGATTGGGATTATTTGCGCCGCGATCGCACTTATTCTCCTTCGCCGTATCACCCTCGAAACCCCTCTTTCAGAAGCCCTTGGCAAGCTCATTTTTGAGGGCGTGCCTTTTTCCTTGGGGGTTACGCTTGCTCGCTCCACACTCACCCGCCGTCGCTCAGACGAACGCCGCACGCTAGAAACCAGTTCTTTTGTCGGCTTATCGGCTGACTCTTCTGCCGAGTCACTGGCCGAGTCATTGGCCGAATCATTGGCCGAATCGTCTACGCTTCCTGCGGTGGCGGTCAGCTTAGGCAACAGTATCAGCCGTGCTCTGGGCGATACTCTCGTTGACATTGATGCTACGCTCATCGGCGCGATTGTTATTGCCTTTAGCATTGCGCCTACCGAAGAGATTGCGCTGATTGCTGCTGACCTGCCGCCGCTCTGGCTAATTTTGGTGATGGCGGCTTCCCTGCTAATTTCGTACATTATTGTATTTGCCTCGGGCTTCACCGACCGATTTGAGCGGGCGCAGCGAGGGCTATTGCTGAGCCCTGTTACCGAAACGCTGCTGGCTTACATTGTGGTGCTTGTTGCTTCTACGCTAATGCTGGTGTTCTTTCAGCAGCTCACGGGCAACGACCCCTGGCAAGAATGGCTCAGCAGCGTTATTGTCCTTGGTTTACCCGCTTCAGTAGGTGGCGCTGCCGGCAGAATTTTGGCTTAAGCCCGGATGCTGCGAACCTCAGAAAAAGTTCGGGAATTCCCTAAGCTCAGTCAATATTCCATGCCACATCGAACCTCCTCCTTCTCTTGGCATCACCTGTCCATAGGACATAGGGGTGACCGAGGGGGATCCTTTGAAGTTGAGACATTGAGGGATCCCCCTAGCCCCCTATGTCCTGCGGACAGGCTAACGCCAAGGGAGGGGGGATTGGATTGCTTATTGGTTGGTTTGCTTCGGTGAAAGACTCTTTTGTATATGTCGTAGGTGCTCTCAAGACATTAGGAGATTTTTCATGCAGCCATCCCCTACGCAGCAAACGCTTGCCAAGCCAGATCGTGATTTTGTTGCCAAGCTTAGTTCTGTAGACTTTGGCCCTATTGCTTATAAGCTTATGCATCCAGACGAAGGTGAACCTTGGGACTTGGCCCGTGTGACTCAAGCGGTAGAGCAGTATCGTCGATTTTTGTTTCTTTCAAAGCATTACCCAGGTCATAGAGTTGTGCCTTCTAGAGAAGTTGATGAGGTGTGGCATACGCATATTCTTGATACGGCAAAATATCGTGAAGATTGCGACATACTATTTGGCAAGTTTATGGATCACTGGCCCTACTTCGGGCTGAAAGATGAGGCGGAAAGGGCTGAGCTAAACGATGCGTTTTCTGAGACGCAGCAGCTGATGGAGGAACACTTTGGCAAATCTCCTACAAACGCCAAGGGAAAATCTCCTGCAAACGCCAAGGGAAAATCTTCTGCAAACGCCAAGGGATAGCTGAACTGTATCTAAAAAACTGCGTCTAAAAAACTGCATCTAAAAACAATCTCGATGCAATAACACTGGGGTGAAAACTGGGGTGGAAACTGAGGTGATTCTCCCTGGCAAAATCCTTGATTCTAGAGAGTATGAAGCAACTGGCCAGTGCGCTTCTCTTCACTAAAATCAGGAGAACGCCGTGAATAATTCTTACCAATCTCTCTGTGATGTCTTTCGAGGCGATCGCAGAACAAATCTGACAGCAGCGCTGATGAAACAACACCGTTGGCCACAGGGCAAAGCCAGCAAGGCCGTCGATGAATACGTCATGTTTTTGTACGTTGCTTCGCTGAATGCTGGTGTGCATTTGGTGCCAACGCAGGAAATTGATTGCGTTTGGGAGGCTGATATTTTGCAAAGCACCGCGCAGTATATGCAAACGTGTCAAACGCTTTGCGGACGCGTGATTCATCATGCGCATGTAGCCGAACTGAAGCAGGCGCATGCTTCGACTGATACCGAATCGATTGATACTGAAGCTGCCTTTGCGACAACTCAAACTTTGTTTGGTCAGTACTTTGGTGAAACAAGGTTGAGTCGGGGGCTGTTGCCAGCGGCTGCCTGTGGTGTGCTGTAAATTTTGCTGTTGTGCAGTTCTGTCATTTTTGAGCGTCTGCTAGCCAAGCCTGCATTTCTTGAACCTGTGGTTGCATGCCCAGGTTCTCGAAGCAGGCTTTGGCCTGCTGGCTCCAGTGTTGGAAATCGGTAGGGTTGCCCCGGAGATTTTCTAGCTGGGCTTTGGAGCGCAGGTGGAAGGCGTGCGATCGCTTGTCTTGTTTGCGCTCAATGATTGGCCAGCTTTGGGCTAAGAGATTTTCTGCTGATTCTAAATCCGACTGCTGTAGGGCAATATCTACCAGCCAATTGAGGATGTAGACTTTTGCCTGCTGCTGCTCTTTTTTTGTTACGCGGGTGAGCAGTGCCTGATACAAAGACTGTGCCTGGGAATAGTGGCCCTGGCGATAGTGCAGCTGAGCGGTGTAGTAGTCCAGCCGCATTTGCTGCTGCGCTTTTTCCTCGGGTGTTAGGGTTGCTTCGGCCAAAAGAGAGTCAGCTGTTGTCAGCCAGGGCTGCACCTTGGCGAGCTGATTTTGAAACAAGTACAAGATAGCAAAGTCGATTGCTAGGTTGAGCTGAAAGGCGGTGTCAGCTGCGTGGCGGTAGCCCCAAGCCTGTGAAAAGTGATGAGCTGCGGTGTCTAGCTGCTGAGGCTGGCCTATGAGTGTTAGGGTCCAGCCGATGTCTCGTAGGGCTTTCATGGTTGTGAGGGCGTCTTTTTTTTGCTGTGCGATTGTCAGCCACCAAGTTAGCCAGCCTAATCGCTCGTTCCAATACCCACGCAAGTGCGTGTAGCCTCGCAGCCCGTCCCACAATTGCTCGAACGCTTCGTCTCGATCGGTAGCGATGCACCATTCCACAACTGCTTGCAAATTTCCCCAAAAAAGATCGATAGACGAGTAATCGTGCCATTCTCTCCAATTCAACTGACGATAGCTATGTAACCATTCCTGATGCCAGGTGAGCCACCGTTCTCTGATTGTGTTTTCTGAATCTGTCGAGAGCTGTGTGAGCATATACTCGCGGGTTAGCGGCAGCATAGAGAGAGACTTTTCCCCTTCAGCGGTCGCGGGGGTGACTAATGCAAGCTGTTGAAGCTTGGCCAAACTTTCTATCGATGTGTCTTCTGTTAGCTGAGCAATGTAGACAATGGCTGAGACTGGCGCGAATTCTGGAAATAGTGATAGTGCCGTCAGCACCGTGTAGGCTGGCTGGCCCTTGAGTGATTCAACGGTGCTCTCTAGGTAGTAGCGGCAGTAGTCGCTGGCTTGTCGTGTGAGCTTTGGCAGCACTGTTGGTACTGGGTAGCCTGCGGCTATTTGTCCGAGTGCGTATACGGCAGCGGCTGGTACGCCGCCTGTGTATGTGTAGAGGCGACGAGAGTCTGGTTCGTTGAGTGCGATCGCCTTCAGCGATGCCTGATGCCGAATAAACTGTAGGCCCTCTGGTTCGCTGAGAGCTTGCAGTGGAATGACCGCATCCATCGTGAGATGAGTGCGACTGGTGACGATGGCTTTTACGGTGGTTGGGAGTTCGTATAGAAAGGACAATGCGGCCTGTTGGTCTTCAGGAGATAGGGCTTCTAGGTTGTCGAGAATGAGTAGAGTGCGTTGCCAGGAGAGCATTTCGTAGGTGTTTTCTAGCTGATGCTCAAAGTCGCCAGCGAGGAGGTCTGGGCGCTTTAGGGTTTGAGCGATCGCACGGAAGATATCTTGCAGCGTACGGCTGTAACGATAGCTAGGCAAAATGCCTTGTGGTGTCAGTCGTTGTGCTTTGGCCGAGACGAAAATGAGCGTAGAGAAAGTATTGATATTTTCGCCATCTGGAGCAGTCTCTGAAGCGGTCTTTCGCTGGCTTAAGCAACGGTGGGCGGCTTCTAAAGAAAGGGCTGTTTTACCGATGCCGCCGATGCCAGTCAGGCTAATGCGCGAGACAGGGTGGTCTGCCTTTAGAAATGTCGCTAGCTGTGCCAGTGTTTGCTCACGACCGATAAAAGTGCCGTAGTCTCTAGCGGGTAAATTGTGCTGCAAGGGCAAGTTTGTAGCAGGCGTTTGGGGTGTGGCAGATAGCGGTGTGTTAGCCGTTGATGAGGGGTTTGGTGTTGTGGGAACGGGGGTAGGTGCAGTGAGCGGTGATGCTTTTTTTATGGCTGGCTTGGGTGCGGAGGCTTTGCGCTGATGCCATAGTTCGTCGAAGGCGATGAGGTTTTTTTCGCTGGAGCGGTGCCAGAGCTTGAGGGTGAAGTGCCAGAGCCCGGTGCCTTGTGTGCGATCGCGGTTATCTTCCAGCCGGCCTAAAAAGTCCTTCAGCGTTCGCAAGTCTTGCTTTAGATGCTCCTTGGTTTTGGCATCTACGGTCTGTGAAACCAAAGCGGCTAGAAAGCGAATCTCGGTTTTTACAATTAACTTCGGCGATGAGGTCTCTAGACCTATCCAGCGAATGCGAATTTTATTTTCAAGGTGATCACAGTCCGTGAGCTCATGATTGGCAAAGTCAACGAGTCGCTGCAATAAATGGCGCAGTCGCTGACGCACCGTTTCACTTTTGTTGAGCTGAGGCATTCTATTGGCACCAAAAAGAAAAAAGTCCAGAACGAAAAGGCGCTTTTTCCGTAGCAAGAGCACTCAATTAAGGTAACAGTTTCTTTGATTGACTTCAGGAATTCCTGAAGTTAATCATTCTCTCCTTATGTTAAAAGACCCCTGTGGTAAGGGCTACACGCTTCTTCAACCTTCCTTGATTGCAATGATGATTTGCAGATAAATTCTGGGCATAGGCAAAACTTCCTCTACCGGCCTATGAAAGGAGAAAAATGAAAAATACAGCTACAAACAACAACGCTGGCTCTTGCTTTATGTGGATTGCATCTTCAGAGAGTGCTTCTTGCTTCATGTGGATTAAGCAGGATATCAATGCAGCACAACGGCCTTCAGTTTCTATCTCCTTGAAGAATTTCGAAAATTCACTGAGCTAGAGACTCATACTAATGCTTCTGAGTGAGCTTTGGTATATGGACGATTAACAGCTAGAGGGATGAAAAAACTCATCCCTCTCTTTACTGGAGATACAAGGCAGATATGACTGTTAAAAGTGGTTCCTATTGTTACGACAGTTTTGGAGAGAAAACGCAAGTTCAAGAATTTGAAAGGTTATATAGACAAGCTTCTACATTGCTTGATACAGAGCGTCAGCTTTGGCCTGGCATGGGAATTATCACTGGTCAGAAAGTGTTGGATTTGGGCTGTGGTTCTGGCGTGATTACACGCGAGCTCGCGAAACAGGTATATCCGGCACGAGCTGTAGGAATAGATATCAGCAAAACTCTTATAGACAAGGGCTTGCTTGCATACGCCGAGAGTAGCCAGCGTACTCAGAAAAACGTTGACTTTCAGCAGGGTAGCGTCTATAATCTCCCTTTCCCTGATAACAGTTTTGATATTGTCTACGCTCGGCTATTGTTTCAGCACTTAGATGCTCCTTTGCAGGCGCTGGCCAGTGCTTTACGTGTCTTGAAACCTGGAGGAAAACTGTTCATCTTAGATGTTGATAAAAGTTGGTCTAGTCTTTACCCAGAACCAAAGAGTTCAATGGAACTGGATAAGGCTATTATTCAAAAGCAACTTTCCCAGGGCGGTGATCCATGGGTAGGAAGAAAACTGAGCTACTACCTGACTTCAGCCGGGTTTGAATCCGTTGAGACAAAAGTAACCCTAGTGGATAGCAACCGATTAGGTATGGCTCACTTCTTCGGAATGCTAGCTTTTGGTGGATCATATCAGTCAGAAGAAAATAAATTAGCAGCACTACAAGAGAAGTGTCGCCCAGATATTCAAGTGTTGCTGGATGATCCTTCCGCATGGGCAGGGTTTGGTTTATTTGTAGCGGTAGGCCATAAGACGAACCGCAGTATGTAATCAACTGGAACAATTGTCTTGTAACCATCGTTTCATTTGAGTTTCTGCTGCTGTCATCCCTAGCTTTTTAAACTCCTTCTTAGCTAGCGTTGCGTAATTGCAGAAAGACTCTATTTGTTCTTTTTTCTCTGCCAACAGAGCTAAGTCGTGATATTTTTTTGCAATCAGACGCCTATCTTGATGGTGCTTTGCCATTGCCACTGTAAACTGCAGTAACTCTTCAGCTTTTTCAAGTTCATATTTATACATGAGAACCAGTCCAAGCCATCCTTTTGAGTAGGCAATCATCTTCTGCCAGTGTGTTGCTTTTGCTAGGTCCAACGCTTTGCGGTAAGAGTTTTCTGCGGCATTATAATCTTCTCGCCGCAGAGCTATTTCCCCATTGTAGTAATTCACTATGCATTCTCGTTTCTCTATGCCGAATTGAGTACTACTTCTAAGTTCAGAATTTTTTCTTAACCAGATTTGGGCCTCGTCAAGCTGATTACGTCTCAAACAAGATGCTGCAAGATAAGATAAGAGACCAAATTTGATCGTTGCAGAAGACTGAGGACAGAGATCCCAAGCATCACAAAGTAATTGGAAGGCCTCCCCCTTTGTATCTGTTTCCTCTAAATGTAACAAGGTTTGTCCTTTGAAGAACATCGCTTTTGCTAATCCAGCGATATCTTTTCGTGCTTGAGCCATTCTTATTAGCTCATCCATCCAAGATTGGCGCTCTGTCCAGTAGCCTCTTTCTAGAGTGTACTCTTGTAATCCATCCCATATTATTTGAATTGACTCGTATTCTTCTGTTTCAATGCACCAGTTCACTAGAGCCCGAACGTTATTCCATTCTGGATCTAGATCACTGTAATCGTGCCATTCTTGCCAGTCGTCAGCAAAGGGGGCAACGAGTTTCTTATACCACTCAATCCATCGCTTTTGGGCAGCTTGCTTGAAGGCGATGTTTTTATTGAACTTGGATTGAGTGAATTCTTGAGTGAGTGAGTGGAGTGAGTAGTAGTTTGAGTCGAGTTTGTTGACGAGCGAAAGGCGGTAAAGGCTGGATAGTTCCTGACTGTGACCTTTAGTTTTTTGTGATAAGCCAGCAACATAATTAGCTGCTTGGGCGGAAAACTTCTCAGTAAATAAGGTTGCGGCCATCAGTAACTGATAAGCAGACTTATCTTGCAGCTGCTTGAGTGATGCTTCTACGCAGTAGCGGGCCATTTCGCTAGGTTGCTGAGAATCGCTGCTAGCTATGCCTAACTCGGGAAGCTTGTTGTAGACGGCAAGGTGGCCGACGCTGTACGCCATTGCTAGGGGAAGGCCGCCGCTGAGGTTGTAGATTTCTTGGGTTTGCGATCGCGCTAACGCCACCAGCTTTTTCTTCGCCTGATGCTCAATTAGCGAAAAGCCTGATTTTGCCGGTAGATAATCTAACGATATTGTTCTACCGACGCCGAAGCGGGTGCGGCTGGTGAGGATGACTTTGACTGAGTTTGGGAGCGATCGCACAAAAGCCAGCAATCGCCGGGGACTTTCAGTCGTTTCCAAATTATCGAGAATCAGTAGCGTTCGATAATTCTTAAGAATATTGTGCACATACTCAATTTGCGCATCTAGCTCAAACGGCATCCCATCTGCGTAATCTACCGTGCGCAAAACTTCTCGAATAATATCTTTTAGCGTGCGATCTGCTTGCCATCGCTCCGAAAGATGAGGTCCCAAAAATTCTTGCGACTGAGCTGAAGCAAATACAATCACCTCAAACTTAGGCACGCTAGATGGCCGACTAGCTGGCTGCTCTGCAGCGGCCAGGGATTGATAGGCAACCTCTAAGGCGAGCGTTGTTTTTCCTATACCGCCAGGGCCCACAATACTGATGATGTCGTCGGTGTAGGGCCGCGATAGCGCCAAAAATAACTCAGACAAAATGCCCTGAGTATCAATAAAATAGCTGTCTGGACGCAGCGTCAAATTATGCAGAAGGCTGGTTTTCGCCTTTTGCGCACTCTGGATCAGCTTATGACTCAAAGAAGGCGTTAACGCAGATGTGCTGCGTCCTTGCGTCGCTTTATATTGTGTCCAAGCTTGGTCAAACTTACTGAGATTTTTATCTGGAGCGGTATCCCATAGCTTTAGCGTAAAATCCCAGACGTCAGACCCCTGGGTCTTGATACGGTTGTCCTCTAGAATGTCTAGCTTTTTTTGTAGAACCAGTAAAACCTCACGAATGTGGTCTTTTGATACATCAGTGGCCGACTCGCTGGCAATGAGATCTGCTAAGAAGCTCAGCTTTGTTTTTACAACTAGCTTGGGCGACGACGTTACCTCATCTACCCAACGGTACTCGAATAGCGTGGAAGGATAAACCTGACTCGAAAAGCCTAGGTCAGAATACTCCAGTATTTTTTTTAGCAGAATACGAATACGTGCTCTGACTCTGGGGCTGGTACTCAGTCTCGGCATGCAACCAACTTAAACGCTTTTGTCTGCAACTTCGGGAAGTTCCCAAATCAAAAAAAGTAAGATCTTATATTTCCCTTATCCTACAGGCTTTTCGCGCAGTTGAGTATGGATTTGCTTTGGGAATCTGAGTAAATCTACCATATAAAACAGCTTACAAATAACAGCGTTGATTCTATTTCTTTGGCCGTTTCTAACTAGCTTTTAACTATTTGAGCAGCTCAAAAATATACGCCTTTGTCCTGCATAAGTAAGTTATGAAAACAAGTATGTTGGCTGGCCATTGAATCTAGATGCTGTAAGAGAAAAGAACGTAAGTTAACTGGTTGCTATATGGGTTGTGCCATGGTTGAAGAAGCTTACTTACCGATAGCTTTTGACTCTCAGATAGAGGAAGATAACCTAAAGAGAATTGACTTTTTGGGTGTCCCTGCTGAGCGTTTGGAAGGTGGTGAATATCGAGTTAGCGAAAACTCTGAAAATTTTTTGAATGACTGTGTTGCTAAAGGCCTATTCAAAGCAAACCGAACTTTGTCACAGTACAGTTTTGAATCTTTGAAAATATGGCTATACGACACTAACAAGCCTCGAAACTCCCAGGGTTATCCATTACCAGAAGAGGATAAAATCGCCTTTAAGCTGAGTTCTCATCTGGAAGCCTCAGAATTAAAGTGCATTTCTGTTGTGGATGTTGGCCTCTCGGGGAATCAGCACAAGCTCTGGAAGAACGGCTGCGAAGAGCTGCTAAAACCAATGTTCAGTCGATTTATTGCTCCACCAGATCCGCCAGATGTGCTCAAGGATTTCCTGGCAATGCGTTTCGGGGCTAGGCTTTCAACTCGGTTGGATCTTTACTTGAGTATGCGTAAAAATATCTTTTTTGATTCGCTTATTGTTGAGGCCAAGTAAGCCGCAGTCAAATAAGCCGCAGTCAAATAAGTAGCGTGCGACCGATCAGCGCAAAATCAGGTAATTCAGCCTACGGCTATCTATTTCGCTAGAGGGTGTCAGATACCAGTTTGGTACATGTCTATGAGGAAAGAAGAGAATAGATGGCAATTACTCTCAAAACAGATAAACAGGGCTTGGCAGTTGTTGACCAAGCAAGAATCAAAAAGAACTGGACGGCACTGGCCGCTGCCTGGTGCACTCAGGCCAATGTCTCGGTATCGACTCTAAAACGGTTTAGAGAAAAGAAAGCTATTCAAAAGGATGCTTTTATCGCTATCTGTCGGGCTGTTGGTATCGATAGTTGGCAGCAGATTGTTTCTGAAGCACCTACAGATATTTCTGTTTTACGACGTAAGTATAAGCAGTCTAAAAAGGTGATTGCAGAGGAGGTTTTATCTAATCTTGATAGCTTGGATGCCCGGATAGAATTTGTTGCGCAGGCTTTCTCTGATGATCCTAGTGAAGCGCAGGCTCAGATGGCTCGTCAGAAGCTGGCTTACGAAACAAATCAGCCCCCCACTCTATCTTATCGGGACAGGCTTACCCAAGCAGAAGATGCGGGCATACAGCCTGTTTTCTCGCGTTATCCGCTGAGGCTAGAAGCGAATGTGTCAATTATTCAAATCCTAATGGAGATTTGAGGTAGATTCTCGTCGGATAGACACGGG
>ERZ1740067.166-NODE-166-length-54081-cov-7.218376_pt1 | contig 54081 bp, 49 predicted proteins | sample MGYA00581736_ERZ1740067 | MGnify/ENA primary metagenome ERZ1740067 (study PRJEB43018, sample SAMN04849236) | marine metagenome | isolation source: floating plastic debris | place: Pacific Ocean | collected 2008-08-27 | study: EMG produced TPA metagenomics assembly... | reverse complement strand
GTTAGTGCAGTTATTAGCTTGTTGTTTTCTTCTTTCGTACCTACCGTGAAACGAAGTGTATTCTCACATAAGGGCTGCGTACTGCGGTTTCTAACCACAATACCCTTGGAAATCATTTGTTCATACCGCAGCTGTGCATCGTCAACACGTACCAAGATAAAATTGGAATCGCTGGGAAATATAGATTCTATGAAGCCAATTGATGAAAGTGATTTCTCCATTCTTTCACGCTCAAAAAGAATTTTTTTAATCTCAAGGGCGACCGAGTCTTGATCACCAACGCGTTCTAAAGCCCTCTGCTGCGTCAGTGCATTTTCATTGTAGGGCGGTTTTATTTTATTTAGGATTTGAATAATTTCTTTTGAAGCAAAACAAATTCCAAGCCGAACCCCGGCCATGCCATAGGCCTTTGAAAGGGTCTGTGTAACCATCAAATTTGGAAACTCACCAAGTCTAGAGACCCATGAATCCTCTTTGGAAAAATCAATATACGCTTCATCAATAATCACCATTCCATTGAATCCCGTTAAAAGTTTTTCAATTCGGGTAACGCTAAAACTATTTGCAGTGGGATTATTGGGAGAGCAGATAAACAGAAGCTTTGTCGTCTTTTCTATCTTACTCAAGATAGTTTCTATATCTGGCTCAAAATTCTTGGTCAAAAGTACCTCTATGTTCGCTACGGCATTTGTTTCGGCCAACACCTTGTACATGCCATATGTAGGTGGTAAAGTAATAATGGTATCAATGTGCGGTTCACAAAATGCCCGAAAGATTAAATCCAACACTTCATCACTACCGTTACCTAACAAGATTTGATTTTCCAGAACCCTTTTTTGCAGGGCCAAAACAGCTTTTAGGCTTCGTTGTTGCGGGTCAGGATAACGATTCACCCCATTTTCAAACGGATTTTCATTCGCATCTAAAAACACCATCTCCGCATCAAAATCTTTATACTCATCGCGGGCAGAGGAATAAGGCTTCAACCTTTTCACATTTTCTCGAACCAGACTATTTAAATTAAATTGTTCCATTTCCGAATTTCTAGACACCACTACCATGGTACTACCCTCCATTGAGTTCTTTCAATCTTAAAGTCACTGCATTTTTATGCGCTTGTAGGCCTTCTGCTTCCGCCATGGTTTCCACAGCCTTTCCAATAGTTTGAATTCCTTCCTTAGAAATCTTTTGAAATGTCATACTCTTCATAAAACTATCTAAATTGACGCCGCTATATTGTTTGGCGTAGCCATTGGTTGGTAGGGTATGATTGGTGCCAGAGGCATAATCACCTGCGCTTTCAGGAGTATAATTTCCAATAAATACCGAACCTGCATTTATGGTATTCTGAACATAGTAATCTTCATTTGCCATGCACACGATATAATGTTCCGGTCCATAGAAATTTATGATTTCCAAAGCAGTATCGTCATCTTCAACATAGATCAAACGGCTATTTTCCATGGCTTTGGTCGCAATTTCCTTTCGTGGTAGTCGGACGAGCTGATGTTCTATTTCCAATTCTACTTTCGCAATCATTTCCTCTGAAGTTGACACCAAGACTACTTGGCTATCCACTCCGTGCTCCGCTTGGCTCAGCAAATCTGAGGCCAAGAATGCTGCATTGGCCGTATCGTCTGCTACTACCAGTAATTCACTAGGGCCAGCTGGCATGTCTATCGCCACCCCAAATGTTGTTGCAATCTGTTTTGCCACTGTTACATATTGGTTTCCGGGGCCAAAAATTTTGAATACTTTAGGTATACTTTCCGTACCAAACGTCATTCCTGCAATAGCCTGTATTCCACCTACTTTAAAAATTTGGGTGACTCCACACAAGTTTGCGGTATACAGAATGGCGGGATGGATTTTTCCGTCGGAATCAGGGGGCGAACACAGCACAATTTCTTGACAACCCGCAATAGTAGCAGGTACGGCCAACATTAAAATTGTGGAAAACAAAGGAGCCGTACCTCCTGGAATGTACAATCCCACTTTTTGAATGGGGCGCTTTTCTTGCCAACACTTTACACCGGGCATGGTTTCAACAGCGACTTTGGCTGTTGCCTGAGCACTATGAAATATTTCAATATTTTCCTTTGCCAATTTTATAGCATCTTTTAAAGCATCAGATACCATAGTTGAAGCTTTCTGGATTTCAGCCTTAGAGACCTTGAAATCAGTAAGTTCAACCCCGTCAAATTTTGCTGTATACTTTCGTATGGAATCATCTGCATTCGTCTTCAATTCATCAAACACCTCTTTTACCAGAGGTTCAATGTCCTCGAAGGATTGGGTAGGCCTTGATAGCATTTCAGGCCATTTTGATTTATCTGGAATTATATATTTTTTCATTGTACGCCTCTAAAAGTCCCCCAATGAGGACAATCCGTATTTTTAATATTTTCCATTCCGCACACTGTATTCTACAATACCATTTTTTCGATTGGACAAACCAGGATACCTTCGGCTCCTGCCATTTTTAGTTCATCGATAACCTCCCAAAAAGTATCTTTATGAATTACGGTATGCACCGAACTCCAACCCGCCTCGGCTAATGGAAGAACTGTAGGACTTCGCATTCCGGGAAGGATTTTGGTCACAGCCTCCAATTTTTCGTTCGGTACGTTCATCAGAATGTAACGGTTCTTTCGCCCTTGAAGCACCGACTGTATTCGAAACTGGAGCCTTCTTAGAATTTCACTTCTTTCTTTGTCAATCTTTGGTGAAACCGCCAACACTGCTTCGCTTTTCAATAACACTTCAACTTCTTTAAGGTTATTCTTAAATAGCGTGCTTCCGCTCGATACAATATCACAAATAGCATCGGCCAAACCAATATTAGGTGCAATTTCTACAGAGCCATTAATGATATGTATATCGGCGTTGATGTTCCATTTATCTAAAAATGTTCGTACCGTTCTTGGATATGATGTTGCAACACGTTTGCCCTCAAAATCATTATAATTCTTGTAACCAGTTCCTTTTGGAATTGCCATGGACACTTTACATTTTGAAAATCCAAGACGTTCGACGAATTCTATGCCTTCACCTTTTTCAAAGAGTACATTCTCTCCAATAATAGCTATATCTACCACCCCGTCTTTTAGATACTGAGGGATGTCTCCATTTCGGAGGTAAAAGACCTCCAACGGAAAATTGTTGGAACTAGCCTTTAGTTGGTCTTTACCATTGTCTATAGAAATACCGCATTCCTTTAGTATTCTAATGGAATCTTCATTTAACCGCCCACTCTTTTGAATCGCAATTCTTAAGTTCATTTTGTATGTATTGCATAAAAAAACCCGTTTGATTGATACTCAAACGGGTCAAATTTATTTTGATATACACAAAATACAGCTACCTCGCTTGAGCGATAATTGCAGTATGATGATGTATATGAAAGTTTCTCATTTCGTTGCCGAAGTTAAAACTAAATTTTAATACGAAAAAGCGTTTTTAGTTATTTCCTAAAATTAAAGGGAGACCATCATCCCCTGACCCTACAACAACAACCTTAGCGTTTTGAGATTGTGATAGCTTTAACGTAGCTTCAATACCTTTATCCTGTAAGATTTTGTCCGTAAGCGAAGCACTCAAAATTTTATTGGCATCTGCCTTACCCTGTGCTTCGATTCGTTGACGTTCCGCTTCCTTCTCAGCCGTAACCAATCGAAACTCGTATTCTAGAGATTCCTGCTCTTGTTTTAATTTACGCTCTATCGCCTCTTTAATGGTTGGGGGAAGTGTGACATCGCGAACCAAAATCTCATCTAATACGATATGTTGGTCTTCCACAATTTTTTTCGTTTCCTCAAAAATCTCAGCCTGAATGGCATCCCGTTTGCTGGAATACAATTGTTCAGGGGTATAACGGCCCACTACTGAACGTGCAGCAGAACGTATGGTAGGTAACAAGATTCTGTCAAGATAGCCCTCTCCAATCTCTTGGTGCAACTGCCCCAACTCTTCATATTGTGGCATATACCATGCCGATGCATCCAATTGAATATCCAAACCATTGGAGGAGAGCACCTTCATTTTTTCAAATACCTCTTGCCGCCTTACCTCGTAAACGTAAACTTTATTCCAAGGCGCAACCAAATGAAACCCTTCACCCAGTGGTGGTTGATCGGTCACCACCCCACCGCCAAAACGCTTCCAAAGCACACCTGCCTCACCAGCACTAATGTTTACTGCAGATTTAGAAATTAAAATAAATACAAGTATTGCTCCTACGATAATGGGCAAACCTATTTTGGGTAATCTATCCATAACTACTTTTTATAATAAACCGTTATATTTTCTAATAAACCATTCTATCGCTAGGGTTAAAACCATAAGCCCTAAAACTATTTTAAAATCAATTAAAGATACTACTTTATTCAAGCTTTTTTGTACAGGTACAAAGCCTTCATCGGTGACCAATGATTCAATCAGAAGATTGTATTGTTCTGGATAAAATAGGCGGCCGCTATTACGTTCCACCAAGCTTTGTAATTGATCATCATTGGCGCGGGCATACTGTTTCTCCAAATCAAAATCCAATATCTTGAATTGACCTGACCTCGAAATTTTCGCCTCTTTCTCCTCAACGGTAAAGGTATACGTACCCACAGGAAAATCACTCAGGTTTGCCGTGTATTGCTGCCCTGTAAACAGCATTGGTATTTCACGTTGAAATCCCGCTTCACCGGTAACCCTAAGATTAAGATCTGCATTTCTTATCAATTCAAAGGCATTGTCATATACTGTGGCCCTTATTTCCGCTTCGGTAGCATTTTCAAATACATTCTTATATTCCAATTGCAGCCTATCCTTTTTTCCGGAACTCGATAGATAGAAGATGAGCTTGGCCATAAAATCATCGAAGGTGGTGAAGCTACTATTATTTCGATAAGTATTCAGACGCCATTTCCATATATTTTCACCCATGAGAAAGGCCTGTTTTTTCTGCCCTTCTTCGGTAACGAAGAATAGTGGAGCATCAAGCTTGGCTCCCCTTATCTGCTGATGGGCAATAACGTTTGGTTGAGAAACGAATTGGATTTCGCCAAGCGTTCCCTTTAAAGGGGGAAATAGCTTTGTATCCCATTTTGAAATATCGAAGAGGGTAAAGGCATCATTTTTTACTGAAAGTATTTCCTCAGTTTCCCCAAAACTCTCAAAAGAAAGGGTCTTAATATTATCATTTAAAAAATTCCAATCGGTCTGCTCGCCAGTAATGACAAAACTACCCATTTTACTGGATTCTAAATATTCAAACACAGAATCAAAGGAAGTATCGGGTTGATAAACGATCAAAACATCAACGTTTTCAAGTTTTTCGCGTTCAACGCCCGGAGATAATAGCACAATCTGCCGCTGTTCATTAGATTCTACAGATTTTTTAATCGCTGCGATGTCGGGATGTTGAATGGAGCTCACAATGCCGACGACCGTTCTTTCATCGATAATTTCTACCGCAATATCTTTAGTATTGTTATTAAGGTTCTTCTCATTGGGTATGGTAGAGAGCGATATGCGAATTGTCTTTATTCCAACAGACTGGGCTTTAAGATTGGTTTTTACAATGTGGGAGCGTTTCTGATCTGTAAAGTTTACCTTCTCCCTAAATACCCTTCTATCTTCTAAATAAATGTTGACTTCAGAAGTGGTATTCGATTTTCCCGAATAAAACAATTGCACCTCCAAAGGAAATTGATTGTTCAAGAACCCATATCTATTGCTATTGACCAAACCAATACCCACATCTTGAAAAGAAGTAGTGTCACCTACAACGACAGCATCAAGTTTTGACTGATTTCCAAAATTAAAAAAGCTGTAATCCGCACCATAGGTTTGAATACCATCCGATATCAATACCAAACGATTTTTCGTATTCGTATAGGTCTCTTTTAAACCTTGAAGCGCATTGTTGATATCAGTAGCACTTCCATCAAACGAAAGACTGTCCAAGGCCTTTAGACTTTTTGCAAAAGTGTACGTTTGAATAGCATACTTTTCGTTGACCTTATCATTTTCTTGTATCGCCGTCAATACGTTTTTCGCTTGGTATGCGCTTTCATTCTCGGAAATGGAGGCCGATTCATCTACGACCAGTAGAAGATTGGCTTTTTGAGTGGTATAGGTACTATCAATGAATTCAGGATTGATTAATAGAAGAAACCCCGCAAACAACATAAAAAAACGAAGTAAGGCCAAAATAATCCTTAGCCTTAAACTTGTTTTAACTTTGTGATATTGAAACCATGCACAACCCAGTGAAACGATTAAAGCAAGTACAACTAGAATAATGGTTCGGGTCTGCATTCAGCTATCTGGGCTTAGGTCAACATGCCACCATCAACGTTCAATACTTGACCGGTCACATAGGCCGATAGGTCTGAGGCCAAAAATAAACAGGCATTGGCCACATCTTCGGGAGATCCGCCTCTTTTTAATGGTATGGCATCTCTCCATGATTGAACCGTTTTCTCATCTAATTTATCGGTCATTTCGGTCTCAATGAAACCAGGGGCTATGGCATTACATCGTATGTTCCTGGAACCCAGCTCCAAGGCCACTGATTTTGTAAATCCTATCATACCTGCTTTGGAAGCCGCATAATTGGTTTGACCAGCGTTACCTTTTACACCGACCACACTGCTCATATTTATAATGGAACCTGCGCGCTGCTTCAATAGGGTACGCTGCACTGCTTTGGTCATATTGAATACGGATTTTAGATTGACTTCAATTACCTTATCGAAATCTTCTTCTCCCATACGCATTAATAAATTGTCTTTGGTAATACCCGCATTATTAATGAGCACATCGATTCCTCCGAAATCTTTTAGTACTTCTTGTACCAATTGTTCGGCCTCTTCAAAACTGGCGGCATTACTTTTATAGGCTTTGGCCTTAATGCCTAGAGCACCCAGCGTAGCCTGCAGTTCTTGTGCCGGGCCTTCGCTAGAACTGAACGTAAAGGCCACGTTGGCTCCATGTTGCGCGAAAACTTCGGCAATACCCTTACCGATGCCCCTACTGGCCCCAGTAATGATTACATTTTTATTAGCTAATAATTTCATATCTGTTTCTTCGGTTGGTAAATTTCAAATATAACTTTTGTACGTTGATATGCGCATAAAAAAATCCCGAACAGGTCGGGATTTAGTATTGTTTTAACGGATTGACTTTACGCCATTACCTCTTTCACCTTTGTGCCAATTTCAGCTGGAGAATCCACCACGTGAATACCACAATCACGCATAATACGTTTCTTCGCCTGTGCCGTGTCGTCACTGCCGCCCACAATGGCACCTGCGTGCCCCATGGTTCGCCCGGCTGGAGCGGTTTCTCCCGCAATAAACCCTACTATCGGTTTTGTGCTTCCACTTTTTTTGTACCAATTCGCTGCATCGGCCTCCAACTGCCCTCCAATTTCACCTATCATGACAACACACTCCGTTTCAGGATCGTTAATCAACATTTCTACTGCTTTTTTCGTAGTTGTGCCAATAATGGGGTCCCCACCTATTCCGATGGCAGTCGTAATTCCAAGACCTTGGCGTACAACTTGGTCAGCCGCTTCATAGGTAAGTGTTCCTGATTTTGAAACGATACCCACATTCCCTTCCTGAAACACAAACCCAGGCATGATTCCAACTTTAGCCTCCCCTGGGGTAATAACACCTGGACAGTTAGGCCCTACAAGGGTGCAATCCATTCCCTTAATATAATCATTGGCCTTCACCATATCTGCGACAGGAATGCCTTCCGTAATCGTAATAATGACCTTTATCCCAGCATTCGCAGCTTCCATTATTGCATCGGCAGCAAAGGCTGGCGGAACAAAGATTATGGTCGTATCGGCACCTACTTTCTCCACCGCTTCAACGACCGTATTGAAAACCGGTTTGCCCAAATGTTCTTGACCGCCTTTACCTGGGGTAACACCACCGACAATATTGGTGCCATAGGCTATCATTTGCTCGGCATGAAAGGTTCCTTCACTTCCAGTGAATCCTTGTACAATTATTTTTGAGTCTTTATCGACCAATACACTCATGGTATGTTATTTAAATTGTTGGACAAAAATAGGGTTTCAACTGTGAAATATAAAGCCAAGGGCTTCAAATATTCTTAACTTTCTCAAGGATATTTGGAATCTGTTTTACGCCGGCCATCTGTTTTAATTTTTCCCGCGCCTCTTCAGCTGGACTACCAAAATAGGTTGCCCCGCCCTTCAACGTTTTTGATATTCCGCTCTGCGCCAATATCACTGCCTTCTCACCTATTGTAATTCCACTAATGACCCCTACCTGACCCCAAAGGGTTACTTCATCTTCTAAAACAACACAGCCGGCAATTCCGCATTGTGAAGCAATCAGACATTTTTTGCCAATCACCGTGTCGTGACCGACTTGAATTTGATTGTCAAGCTTACTGCCTTTTCCAATTGTGGTATCACCCGTGACTCCCCTATCTATGGTGCAACCTGCCCCAATCTCTACATCATCTTCAATGACTACGCGACCACCAGATAGCAATTTATCGAAACCTTCAGGCCTATTTTTATAATAAAAGGCATCTCCACCCAACACGGTTCCTGAATGTATGATTACATTGTTCCCTAAAATACAATGGTCACCAATCGAGACATTTGGATGAATCAAACAATTTTCTCCTATGGTGACATGATTGCCAATAAAAACATTGGGCTGAATAATAGAGCCTTTTCCAATTAATGCGGTATCTGCAATGTATTTTGATGAAGGTTCAAAGGGTTTGAAATGCCTAGTTAAAATATTAAAATCTCGAAAAGGGTCCTCTGAAATCAATAGTGACTTCCCTGAAGGACAGTCGACCTCTTTATTAATAAGAACAGTTGTCGCCGCAGAATCCAGAGCCTTTTGATAATACTTTGGATGATCGACGAAAACAATATCACCTTCTTCGACCACATGAATTTCATTCATGCCGAGTATTTCAAAATCATCAGGCCCAACGTAACTCGCATCAATCAACCGGGCTACTTCGAGAAGCGTATGTGGCCTTGGGAATTTCATCAGATATTACTTTGCCCTTTCTTGATAAGATGCTGAAGCGGTATCGATTTTTATTTTATCCCCTTCATTGATGAAAAGTGGAACGTTAATTCTTGCCCCAGTTTCTACAGTTGCCGGCTTGGTAGCATTGGTTGCCGTATTGCCTTTTACCCCTGGTTCAGTATGGGTCACCTCAAGAACAACACTTGCCGGCATTTCAACGGAAAGTGGCATTTGATCTTCGGTATTGAAAACAATGGTGACCACTTCTCCTTCCTTAAGTAAATCTGGCGTGTCCAAAGAATCTTTTTGAAGGGCGATTTGATTATAATCATCGGTGTTCATAAAGTGAAACGTGTCGCCCTCGGGATATAAATATTGGTACGACCTCGTTTCTACGCGCACGTCTTCAATTTTATGTCCGGCGGAGAAGGTGTTATCAATCACCTTGCCCGATGTCACACTTTTCAATTTTGTGCGGACAAACGCAGGACCCTTACCTGGTTTTACGTGAAGGAACTCCACGATTTTATAAATATCATTATTGTACTTTATGCACAATCCTTTTCGTATATCTGAAGTACTTGCCATAATTAATTATTGCTAAAATATCCTTTCATGATCCCGCGTTGGGAATCCCTAATAAATTGAAGTATCTCATCTCGCTCTGGAGTGGCTTCCATTTCTGCCTCAATGATTTCAGCAGCTTGAGAATTGTTGTATTGACGTTGATAAAGCAAACGGTAAATATTTTGTATTTCACGTATTTTCTCAGAGGTAAAACCTCTTCTTCTCAAGCCAACAGAATTAATTCCTACATAAGACAAAGGCTCACGAGCTGCTTTCACAAAGGGGGGTACATCCTTTCGTACCAAAGAACCACCTGTGACGAAGGCATGTCTTCCGACAGAAACGAATTGATGTACAGCAACCATTCCCGCCAAAACAACACTCTCGCCAATGGTAACATGGCCAGCAAGTGTTGAATTATTGCTAAAAACGCAACCATCCCCAACCAAACAGTCATGTGCGATGTGGCTGTAGGCCATGATTAAACAATTGTTACCGATGACCGTTTTCATTCGGTCTTCCGTACCCTTATTAATTGTAGCGCATTCACGAATGGTCGTATTGTTGCCAATGTGCACGGTGGTTTCTTCGCCCTTATACTTTAAGTCTTGTGGAATGGCCGATATCACTGCACCGGGATATATATTGCAGTTTTTACCAATACGCGCACCTTCCATGATGGTCACGTTCGAACCAATCCAAGTTCCTTGCCCAATCGTAACGTTATTATGAATAGTGGTAAACGGTTCAATAACCACATTTTTCGCAATCTTGGCCCCAGGGTGAACATATGCTAAGGGTTGATTCATTTTAGTTTCCTTTTACTTTTGCGATTTGAGCCATAATCTCGGCTTCTGAGACCAGTCTTCCGTTGGCGTAGGCCCGTGCTTGCATTTGACAAATTCCCCTTCGTATGGGTGACATCAAATCAAGCTTGAAAATCAGGGTATCGCCAGGAACCACTTGGTGTTTGTACCGTACATTGTCAATCTTTAACAAATAGGTCAAATAATTTTCTGGGTCCGGAACCGTGCTCAAGACCAAAATACCCCCTGTTTGTGCCATGGCCTCAATCTGCAAAACTCCTGGCATCACCGGAGCTCCAGGAAAGTGCCCTACAAAAAAGGGTTCGTTCATGGTCACATTCTTAACCCCTATAACGTGCTCATCTGAAAGCTCCAAAATCTTATCTACCAATAAAAAAGGAGGACGATGGGGAAGCATCTCCATAATTTGGTTGATATCTTTTATGGGCGTGGCATGCAAATCGACATCTGGAACGTAATTACGACGTTCTTGTTTTATTATTTTTTGGAGCTTTTTGGCAAATTGGGTGTTTACAAAATGACCAGGTTTATTGGCGATAACCTTACCTCTAATACGTGTTCCTGTAAGGGCTAAATCCCCTATCACATCCAACAACTTATGCCTTGCAGCTTCATTTGGTTGGTGCAAGGTAAGATTGTCGAGAATTCCGTTGGGCTTTACAGAGAGTTTCTTTTTGTTGAATGCCTTTTCCAATTTTTTCATGGTTGACTCAGAAATTTCCTTATCAACGTAAACAATGGCATTATTCAAATCTCCCCCCTTGATGAGGCCATGCTCCAACAACATTTCCAATTCATGCAAAAAACTAAATGTTCTCGCATTGGCAATTTCTTTTTTAAAATCAGAAAGGTCCTCTAAGGTGGCATTTTGAGTGCCCAGTACCTTGGTTCCAAAATCTACCATCGTGGTTACCTGATACTGCTCAGAAGGAATTATAGTGATTTCACTACTTGTAGATTCATCTTTATACGAAATAACATCCTTCACCACATATTCATCCCTTTCTATCTCTTGATTGACGACACCGGCCTCCTCCAAGGCTTGGACAAAATATTTCGAAGAACCATCCATTATGGGAGGCTCAGGGGCATTGAGCTCGATTAGCACATTGTCTAAATCCATACCCATCATCGCGGCAAGAACATGCTCTGAAGTCTGAATTTTCACGCCATTCTTCTCTAGATTGGTACCCCTTTGGGTGTTCACGACATAGGCTGCATTTGCTTCAATTACAGGTTCGCCCTCAAGGTCAACCCTTTTAAATGCAAAACCATGATTCTCTTTTGCCGGTACAAAGGTCATTGTGACGTTTTCACCCGTATGAAGACCGACACCCTTTAAAGTAACTGACTTAGCAATCGTTTTTTGCTTAGTGCTGTTGGCTTTCATGGTCAAATTTCTTTTCCAGTTTGTTTAGTTGCGTAACGAGCTTGGGTAAGTTTTTAAAGTGAACGTACGACTTGTTATAGTCACCATAGTTCAATGCAGGTGAACCCTGTAATACTTCGTTATCTTTTATATTTCTTCCTATACCTGATTGTGCCTGAATGCGAACCCTGTCACCTATGGTGATATGGCCAACGATACCCACCTGACCTCCAATCAAACAGTATTTTCCAATTTTAGTCGAACCCGCAATTCCGGTTTGGGCGGCAATCGCCGTATGTTCGCCTATTTCAACATTGTGGGCAATTTGAATCTGATTGTCAAGCTTTACGCCTTTTCTGAGTATTGTAGATCCTAGAGTGGCCCTATCAATGGTAGTACCTGCCCCGACATCTACAAAATCTTCCAAAATTACATTTCCCGTCTGCGGTACTTTGCTATACTCTCCATTTTCATTTGGAGTAAATCCAAATCCATCGGCTCCAATAATTGCTCCACTATGTACTACACAATGATTGCCGATGATGGATTCAGAATATATTTTGGCACCCGCAAAAATGATACAATTGTCTCCAATGGTCACGTTATCCCCTATATAAACATTAGGGTATACCTTAACATTATTCCCAATCGTCACATTCTCTCCGAGATAAGAAAAAGCACCTAAATAAAATGCATCGCCATAGGAGGCTGATTTGGCCCTGAAAGAGGGTTCTTCAATACCTTCCTTGTTGTTTTTGACCTGATTGTAAAATTCCAATAATTTGGAAAAAGCCTTATAGGCATCATCGACCTTTACCAGCGTTGTAGCGATTTCATTTTCGGGACTAAAATCTTTATTTACGATAGTAATCGAAGCTTTTGTGGTATAAATGAAAGAAGTGTATTTTGGATTGGCCAAGAAGGTCAGGCTCCCCTCCTCGCCTTCTTCGATTTTCGATAATTTATGTACGGTGATGTCCGGGTTACCTTCAACTTCTCCCTCTAGTATTCCGGCAATTTGGGCGGCTGTAAACTTCACACGTTTAATTTTTTGATGTTTTCCTGCATAACCCCAGTATGAAAAGCACCTTTAACGCTTGTTGGATAGGCTTCTCCATGCACCTTTTCTGGAGCTTTTAAATAAAAGGCCATATCACTATGTATCAAGGCTGATTTCATTGCGGCAAAAGTAAGAAAATTTGTCAAACGCTTTCTTTTGGATAACACACATAATATTTAACCACCTTACTCGAAAGTGCCTCAATATTAAAATGATCGGACGCCTTCGCCACATCAATAAGTTTGCCATTTTTCCGAAGTATTTTAATGACCTGATCGGTTGATTTATATGCCTGATTACTGATATCACCGGCAAATACAAAATAATTCGCATCGTCTTCAGAAAGATCGTAATTCTTCTTCACCCAGTTTTTATTGGGTTGGATTTTTTCAGGGTCAACAGGGGCATTTTTGATTTTGATTTTCAGCAGGTCTCGATTCAATAGGCGTTGTGACAAATTTGATAAGACAAAGTCATCATGTTGTTGCCACGCTTTCATGGAGGCCATAATATCAATATCATCCAGCCCCGCAAATGCAATAAGGTGATTGGTCTCGAAACTATTTGGCCCTTTTGTTAAAAAGGACAATAAATTTTTAGAGCCTCCAATTGAAACGCCATCTTCTAATAATTTCTTGGCCCTTTTCATCAGTTTTATCAACAATAGCTCAGCAACCAGACCGGTCTTGTGTAGATACACCTGCCAATACATGAAACGGCGTGCCATCAAAAATTTTTCAACGGAATATAGTCCTTTTTCTTCTACGACAAGTTCATTATCATGCACATTCAACATGGCGATTAAACGCTCTGAGCTAATGTTGCCTTCGGTCACTCCGGTATAGAAACTATCGCGTTTCAAATAGTCCAGACGGTCCATATCCAATTGACTGGACACCAATTGGTTCAAAAACATTTTGGGATGCTCTCCTCTAAATATCTGCATGGCAACTTCTAATTGACCGTCAAATTGTTCATTCAGAAATTGCATAAAAACTAGGGACAAATGCTCATGGCTTTTATCAGGTATCAATACATGTTCCAAAGCATGTGAAAAGGGTCCGTGCCCAATATCATGCAATAAAATAGCGGCCAATAGTCCTTTCTCTTCTTCAATGGTAATTTCAGCGCCCTTGTATCGTAAAATATGAATTGCCCGCTGCATTAGATGCATGCTACCCAAGGCATGGTGAAATCGTGTATGATGTGCTCCCGGATATACCAAATATGATAATCCCATTTGTGAAATACGACGTAAACGCTGCACAAAGGGGTGGGCTATCAGTTTGTAAAGGAATTCATTGGGTGTTCCAATAAATCCATAAATCGGATCGTTAAAGGTTTTAAGCTTGTTGGTCTGTGCCAAGAACTGTATTTTAACCCTGCAAAGGTAAACACTATATGAGAAAAATTTCCATTCTGTGGGTCGATGATGAAATCGACCTTCTTAAGCCCCATATTCTTTTTTTAGAAAACAAAGACTATCAGGTTACCACGGCCCAAGGTGGGCAAGAGGCCTTGGATGAAGTGCGCCAAAACACCTTTGATATCGTTTTTTTGGATGAAAATATGCCCGGTCTTTCCGGTTTGGAGACGCTTTCTGAAATTAAACGGAAAGACCCCTCATTACCCGTAGTGATGATTACAAAAAGTGAAGAGGAATATATCATGGAAGAGGCCATCGGAAGTAAGATTGCCGATTATTTGATTAAACCGGTCAATCCGAATCAAATATTACTATCCCTCAAGAAAAATTTAGATCATTCAAGACTTGTATCTGAAAGGACTACTGCAAACTACCAACAGGAGTTTCGTAAAATCGCCATGGACCTCTCGATGGTGAACTCTTATGAAGAATGGGTAGCCTTGTATAAGAAACTGATGTATTGGGAACTTCAATTGGAAGAAATTGAAGACCAGAGTATGTTCGAAATTTTGGAATCACAAAAGGTGGAGGCCAATACCCAATTCAGCAAATTTGTAGACCAAAACTATCGCCAATGGTTTGAAGACAGCGATGGCCCTGTATTATCCCATAATCTATTCAAAACACTTATAAAGCCTGAACTAAAAGATTCAAAAACCCTTTTGGTCGTCATTGACAATCTACGATACGATCAATGGTTGGCCTTTGAGGATACCGTCTCCAATTTTTATCGAAAAAAGTCAGAGCAAGCCTATTTTAGTATTCTGCCTACTGCCACACAGTACGCCCGGAATGCCATATTCTCAGGATTGACCCCGTTGGAAATGGAGAAAAAACACCCTGATTGGTGGAAAAACGATACGGATGACGGAGGAAAAAACCTTTTTGAAAAAGAGTTTTTAGGTGCGCAATTAAAACGACTCGGGCTGACCCCCACTTGGGAATATCATAAAATCAGTAGCTTAAAACAAGGGAAACAATTGGCGCAGAATTTCAATTCACAAAAAGGGAATGATCTTACTGTGATTGTCTACAACTTTGTGGATATGCTAAGCCACTCCAAAACTGAGATGGAAGTCATCAAAGAGCTGGCCAATAATGATAAGGCCTATCGTTCATTGACCTTAAGCTGGTTTAAGAATTCCCCATTGCTCGAAATCATTCAGAAGGCCCAAGGTATGGGTATGAAGCTCATCATTACCACAGACCACGGTACCATAAATGTAAAACAACCTTCAAAAGTCATTGGCGATCGCGACACCAGTTTAAATCTGCGTTATAAAACAGGGCGTAGTCTTTCATACAATGAAAAAGAAGTACTAGCAGCAAAAGAACCCGGTAAAATCAATTTGCCCAGTATTACCATGAGCAGTTCTTACATTTTTGCCAAGAATGATTTATTCTTTGCCTATCCCAATAATTACAATCATTATGTGAGTTATTATCGGAACACCTATCAACACGGCGGTATTTCATTAGAGGAAATGATTATTCCTTTTGTAGTTTTGGAGGCGAAGTAAAATGCCTGAAACTCTATTCAATCTCGAAGATTTAAACGGCATCGCCCAGACAGTTCTTTCTGAAATATCGGAAGGAGCTATTTGTTTTTACGGGGACATGGGAGCGGGAAAGACCACCTTAATCAAGGCCATGCTCCAATACCTAGGAGCAGAAGATATAGGACATAGCCCCACTTTTGGACTGGTCAACGAATACCACAATAAAAAGGGAGAACGTATTGCTTATCACTTTGATTTCTATCGTATCAATTCTCTGGAAGAAGCCCTCGATATGGGCCTAGAGGATTATTTTTCAGAGGATGTCTATATTTTCATAGAATGGCCTGAAAAAATAGAACCGCTTTTACCGGAATACTACCACAAAGTTTCGCTGTATTTCATCGATGAAATTACGCGTCGTATCGAATATTAGAACTACAAACACCTTCTTAAAGGCCTCTTTTATATCTTCAAGAAAAGTTCCCTCAGTAGATAAAACGGGTGGAAATCCAGGTAAAATGCAAATAATATCGATGAAATGCATTTTTGGAGGTTTTCTTTTCCTACATTTGTACTGAATGAATTCATTTATTAACCAAAAATTTTAGTACGATGAACACTAAAAAATTAATTTTTGGGATTTTGGCTTGTTTGACGTTGATGGCCGCTACTGCGGCACCCTATGCAACTGCTGAAGAAAATCAGGAGCTGGGTATTGATAAACGAAAGCTTCGCGTGCCGAACAGTCAGAAATAGTCAAAATCGCTATTAAACCTAAAAAGAGCAATACTACATTGCTCTTTTTTTCGTTATAAGAATTACCTTAGAATAGCCGGTTAATTAATGAGACATAATAATCTTGAGAAAAAGAAAAAGGCAAAGAAGAGAATAATAATAGAATCTTTAATTGCTTTTTTCATAATACTTGCCCCATTTCTACACAAGGCCTATGAGCTTTTTCCGACTTCAGAGTCTACGATGTTTTTAGGAATAGAATTGAATGGTGGTTCATGGTTTGATGTTCAGACTTACATATGGTTTTTATTTTTGAAGATTGTCCCTCTATATTTGATGTTTATCTGGTTTATGACCTGTAAACATTGGTGGTACCATATACTTCTAATACCATTGGTCATGTATACTTTTCAATTATTTGAAGCAATATTTGACCAAGATAATAACGTTGACAGCGAAAATTTGCTTTGGCTCCTTCCGATTTGTGTAATTGTTATCCCCTTCGTCTATTTTATTCGTTTAAAACTTTATGACAAACATGTACACGGTATCGATTTAGAGGCAATGGATGAAGAGTTGCGTATCTTAAAGGAAAAAGAAGCGTTACGTAAAGAACGTGAAAAGCTCGAACAACGTCAAATCTCCCTTTCAAAAAAAATGTAACTTTGAGATAAAGATTGTCTAAAGTTATTTATGGACCAACCTTCCTCGCCATTTAGCAAACAACAATTATTACCCCAAGAAGAGACCCTTGAACTTTTAAAGCAAAAGGGAGAGCTTTTTATCGGTATTCCAAAAGAAAATCAGTATCAAGAAAAACGGGTGTGTTTGACGCCTGATGCGGTCAATGCGATAACCGCCAATGGTCATCGTGTATTAATGGAAGCTGGTGCGGGTGAAGGCGCCAATTACTCTGATAAAGACTATACGGAAGCTGGGGCTGAAATGTCCAACGATACGAAAAAGGTTTTTTCTTGTCCGTTGTTGCTGAAGGTTGAACCCCCTACCCTTTCTGAAATCGATTTGCTCAATCCGCAGGCAACGATTATTTCGGCCTTACAAATAAAGACCCAGTCCAAACGATATTTTGAGCAATTGGCTAAAAAACGCATTACCGCCATTGCCTTTGAATATATAAGGGATGAAGATGGAAAATTTCCTGCTGTGCGTTCGCTAAGTGAAATTGCTGGAATATCTTCCATTTTAATAGCGGCCGAACTTATGGCCGTTACTAATAAGGGCAATGGATTAATGTTTGGCAATATCAGCGGGGTACCCCCGGCAGAAGTAGTCATCATCGGTGCTGGAACGGTTGGGCAGTTTGCTGCGCGCTCTGCATTGGGCCTAGGGGCAAACATTAAAATATTTGACAACTCCATCACCAAACTACGCAATATTCAAACGAATCTGAACAGAACCGTTTACACATCGACCCTTCAGCCCAAAAACTTATTAAAGGCGCTGAAACGTTGTGATGTAGCCATCGGTGCAGTACGGGGAAAGGACCGTTCGCCCATTGTCGTTTCCACCAGTATGGTCGAGCATATGAAAAAAGGTGCCGTTATCATTGATGTCAGTATTGATATGGGAGGATGTTTTGAAACTTCAGAGGTTACTGACCATGATCGACCGACATTCGAAAAATATGGGGTTATTCATTATGGCGTACCTAATATACCGTCACGGTATCCCCGAACATCAACCATTTCCATTAGTAATATTTTCACCCCCTACCTTTTGAAAATTGGGGAAGATGGCGGTTTGGAAAATGCACTTCGATTTGACAAAGGACTTCGCAACGGACTGTATATGTACCATGGCATATTGACCAATAAATCAGTGGGAGATTGGTTCGGATTATCGTACAACGATATTAACTTCTTGATTTTCTGATATTTAATGAAAAGTGGCTTTTTAAAACGCTTAGGATGGTATCTGGTGGGCTTTTCCATTGGGTTGATATTTCTCGCGTTCTTCATTAATAAAAAATCAGGGGAATCCGATTTTGAAATCTGCTATTTTCCCAATTGTAGGGTTTTAAAAGATATTCGTTCAAAAAAAATACGATACGTTAATGATTTGGAAAGTACCTTTTCAAAAGACTCTGTCTTATGGCGTTCTTTCTTTAACGATGGTAATATCGATTTCAGCAAAAGCCAAACCGAAACAAAACCTTGCAAGACGTATCAAATCACCAATGGCAATGATAGAACAATTACCGTAAAGAATTGTCCTGAACAGGCGGAGGTCCTATCCTTCAAATAAGGCTAAAGCTTTCTTCTTTTTCTTTCCTTTTTTAAAAGATTCAGTTCTCTGGTGGTCTGTCCGGCCACAGAGGTATTTTCTTCAGCACGACGAATCAAATATGGCATAACATCGCGAACGGGACCATAGGGTAGATATTTAGCCACATTATACCCGTGTTCTGCGAGATTAAAACTGACATGGTCGCTCATCCCAAACAATTGTCCAAACCAAATACGATTGTCATGATGATTGAGTTCCCTATCATTGAGCATATTGAGCAACTTGTAAGAGCTCTCTTCATTGTGGGTACCAGAAAAAATGGAGAAGGTATCGAGATGGTCCATCATAAAGGTAATACCCGCATCAAAGTTATCATCGGTAGCCTTTTTTGATACACATATGGGGCTTTGATACCCCATTTCATCAGCACGGTTGTTTTCTTTTTCCATGTAAGCCCCTCGAACTGCTTTTATTCCAACTTTAAATCCTTCTGCACTGGCCACTATTTCAAGGTCTTTTAGAAACGCTAACCTATCCCAACGGTATAGTTGGGCTGTGTTGAAGACTATTGCACGCTCTTTGTTGTATTGGCGCATCATAGTGAGGCAAAGGTCATCGGCAGCATCTTGAATCCAACTTTCTTCTGCATCAATAAGCAAACAGACGTCAAGATCGTATGCCTTTTTACATACCTGGTTATATCGATTCACAATGCGTTCCCATTCCTCTTGTTCGGCCTTGGTCAATGCTTCCCCTTCGCTTTTTTTCTCTAAAAGACCAAAGCGACCAAACGCAGTTGGTTTGAATACGGCAAAAGGAATTGCCTCTTTTTCCTTGACGAAATCAAGCACTCCAAGAATTTTCGTTAAGGCACTGTCAAATTGATTCTCAATCTCTTTTCCCTCAACGGAATAATCTAAAATGGAAGAGACCCCTTTCTGGTGCATCTTATCAATCATTGGCAAGCAATCTTCTTCATTGACCCCACCACAAAAGTGGTCGAATACTGTAGCACGAATCAGCCCCTCTACGGGCAAATGGGCATTAATGGCAAAATTGGTTACTGCTGTTCCTATTCGCACGAGCGGTTCGTTGGCAATCATTTTGAATAAAAAATAAGCACGCTCCAACTCGGAATCACTTTTCAATGAAAAAGCGGTTGCAGTATCCTCAAAAATTTGTTCCATAACCGTTGAAATTGTCAATATGCCAAAGATAAGGAGCAGTCCGCTATTCTTTTTATCAATTAATAGCTTTCTTTGAAACATATTTTTATCTATGGAATCTGTTGTCGATACAACCCACGAAATTCACTTTGAGGAGATGGCAAAGACCGTCTTAAAGCAACATTTATCCAAAAAAAATTATTCAAAAGTGTTTGTCTTGGTAGATGAGAATACCCAGAAACACTGCTTGTCAAAATTCAATGCTTTTTTCGAAACTGAAACTTCAGGAGTGATTACCATTAAAGCCGGTGAGATCTATAAAACCATTGCGACCTGCACCCAGGTTTGGACGGCACTATCTCAAATGGGCGGTGACAGAAAAAGCCTATTGATCAATCTTGGGGGAGGCGTGGTTACCGATTTGGGAGGATTTGTTGCCGCCACCTTCAAAAGGGGTATCGATTTTATCAACATACCCACCACCCTACTTGCAATGGTCGATGCCTCTGTAGGAGGTAAGACCGGTGTTGATTTGGGTAATCTGAAAAATCAGGTAGGGGTCATCGAACAACCGTCAATGGTACTCATATTTCCGAAGTTTTTACAGACCCTTGAGGAGAGACAGCTCAAAAGTGGCTTTGCCGAAATGTTGAAACATGGGCTCATCTGTGACCAAGAATATTGGAGCCTCCTTTGTTCAGATGAAACCAACCCACATCAATACGAGCATATCAAAACCTCGATTGGTATCAAAGGAAATATTGTGGTTAAAGACCCTACCGAACAAAACATCAGAAAAAAATTGAACTTCGGCCATACCTTGGGGCATGCCATAGAATCTTATTTTCTGGAGTCGACCGAACGCGAAACCCTTTTGCATGGGGAGGCGATTGCGATAGGTATGATTTTGGAAAGCTATTTATCGCATCGACTCACAGGGCTTTCAAGGATAGAACTCGATGAAATCAAACGAAACCTAAGCAAGTACTACAAGCCTATCAAATTTTCAAAAACAGAGATAGACACCTTACTTGAATTGCTAAAACATGATAAGAAAAATGAACACGGCAATATTAACTTTGTACTCCTAAATCGCATAGGAAATGCCGTTATTGATATGAAAGTTTCTCCTGACCTTTTGAAAGAATCATTTCTTTACTACATGGAAGCATAATTTCATATACTGTTTCGCCTTGTTGACAACTTATTTGAAAACATCGGAAATAAATTTTCATAGCTTTAGGTATCTAACCAAAACAAACCTAATCGTCTATGAAAAGAGTTATCGTTGATTACAAAAGACTGGACCGTGAGGTGGCCACACAGCTCATTGAACGTTATCCCCATGGCTACGGTGATGATGATATCATTGTACTAAAAAAGCCCAATGGTGAATTGGTGGAGGCAGTCGAAGTAAGAACTACGGATACCATATTTTTGGTCAAAATCAGTAAAAACCTAGCGATCTTCGTCTCCAATTTTGAAGAAAACATGGAAAAGGAGTTAGGGCAACCTCAGGAAGATATTCATCTGGCTGAGACCGGTAATACCGAGTAAGACACAAAAAAATAACTTAGTCTTAAAGCGTAATAGCAATATTGGTCTTACTATCTACCAATAGCGCTCCCGTAAAATTTTAAAATGGTGTGCTTGATGGCCACATATTACAAAAGCTAAAGCCCTGACACTCATTTTTGCTCCATTCGCTTTTCCGACCCGTAGTAATGATAATTCATCAAGTGACTTAAAGAAGGTCAGCGATGATGTTCTAATAGCCATAAACTCCTCAAGAATACTATTCTTCGTCCTCTGGTTAGCCCTGCTATGGGGAACATAATCATCTTGCTCAAAACCAACCAATTCTGTCATATCATTTCTGGCAAAACGCAGGGCACGATACTGAAATATCCGTTCTGTATCCATGAGATGAACCAGCACTTCAGCTACCGTCCATTTACCCTCCGCATAGGCATAATATAGTTTCTGCTTTGGAATTTCATCTATGAGAGAGGACATCAAAGACATCCCAGATTCTAGAGCACCGAAAAGCTCCAATCCATTCAAAATATCAATATAGCGACCGTAATAAGGATGATACTCCCCAGTGTGGAGGTCTATACTTCTCAACTCTTGATTAGAGTTCATTAAAGATGGTATGCATCAGTCGTTTTTTATCATTGATACTTTCTTCCAATGATATCATAGTTTCTGTTCGACTAATACCATCGATATCGTCAATTTTGAATATGATGTTTTTGGCATGAGTGGTGTCCCTGGCCCGGATTTTACAGAAAATATTGAATTTCCCGGTAGTGATATGGGCCACTGTTACATATGGAATTTGCGTCAACCGCTCCAATACAAATTTTGTTTGATGTGTTTTTTCAAGAAATATACCGACGTAGGCAATGAAAGAGTATCCCAGCTTCACATAATCGAGGGTCAAAGAAGAACCCTTTATTATGCCCGCCTCTTCCATCTTTTTAACCCGAACATGCACTGTTCCGGCTGATATTAAAAGCTTCTTGGCAATATCAGTAAAAGGTGTTCGTGTATTGTCAATAAGCATATCTAGAATCTGATGGTCTATTTCATCAAGCTTAACTTTACTCATATTATAAATATTTTCAATAAAATTAAGGAATTAAGAAATAATACATAACCAAAAGACTGTTTTTTTAAAAATAACGTAAGAAACGACTCATAAAATCTATTCTTGAGAGGACAATGCTACGAGTGGCAACTACTGAGGCCCAATGGCTCTTTTTGCTAAAAAGCTATGGGCAATGAGCTATTTACAAATGTGAATAATAAATATTTAAATATATTTTAAATACTCATTATCAATAATTTAAAACACCATATCTATAGTTTTAGTTTATATTAATCAGTCTCTTCGATATTGCAGCCATATATTTTTATCAATATCTACCGGACTTAGTTTACATTTGTTATGGTATGATTGTAGAGCGTTTAAAGACTATTATTTCATATTATCAACTGACCCCGTCCTCTTTTGCAGATGCTATAAGGGTGCCTCGATCCAGTATTTCACATTTGTTATCAGGAAGGAACAAACCGAGCCTCGAATTTGTGCTTAAACTTATTAAAACATACCCTCAGGTCAACCTTTACTGGTTATTGAATGGTAAAGGGGTCTTCCCCTCCCCTCACGAAACGGAAGCATCTGTCCCCAACGGATTAAAAAAAATGCCCTCTCCCAATAAAGGGGCAAATCTCAATTCAGCTACTGCAGGCAAACCTATACAAAAAATTGTGGTGTTGTATGAAGATGGTACCTTTGATGCCTATCATCCCAATGAATAAGTTTTCATGTTATGATAAAACACTATTTTCTTTCGACATTTCTATTAAATATCATTTTGTGGTTTGGTGCATGTGACCAGCCGCCGAAACGGAATTGTTCGGATTATAAAACGGGTAAGTTTCGATTTTCAACACAGGTTGATGAAGACACCTTAACTACCCTTTTCGATAGAACGACCGCATTGGAAATAGAATCTTTTCAAGGAAAACAAGACACCTCAACCGTACGATGGATCAACGATTGTGAGTATATTTTAAAGAAGATACGTCCAAAAAATAGGAGCGAGGAAAAATCAGTTCACATAAAAATCTTGACTACCACAGATAGTTCTTATACATTTGAATTCAATGCTGTCGGCGAATCTAAAAAATTGAGGGGTACAGCATATAAAATTCACTGACCATGTTTGAAATCTTCTCTAGTCCTGATGCCTGGATGGCACTATTGACCCTTACTTTTTTGGAAATTATACTCGGTATTGACAATATCATTTTCATCACCATTGCGGCAGGAAAACTCGAGCAAAAAGACCGAAAGAAGGCGACTAACTTAGGGCTTATTTTGGCCATGGCCCTCCGTATTATCCTACTTTTCGGAATAACTTGGCTGGTTTCTTTAAAAAAGCCATTTCTCGTTCTTAACGAGTCTTGGATTCATGGAGGCATCAGTTGGCAAGCCTTGATTTTGTTTTTAGGCGGACTTTTTCTACTTTACAAAAGCACCAAAGAAATCCATGAAAAGATTGAGGACCGTGGGCATGATGAACGTGAAGTACGCAAAGGGCAATCTTCCTCATTGACCAATGCCATAGTTCAAATAACGATAATCAATATCGTTTTTTCCTTCGATAGTATACTAACTGCTATAGGCATGACAAATGGTATTTCCACAAACCCCAATGATGCCTTGATTCTCATGATCGTAGCTGTAGTCATTTCTGTTATTATAATGCTTCTATTCGCAAATCCTGTAGGAGAATTCGTGAATCAACATCCTTCCATTCAGGTTTTGGGCCTATCATTTTTGATTTTAATAGGATTTATGCTCATTGCAGAGGCCGCTCATCTTTCGCATCTTGTAATATTCGATAATGAGGTCGGCGCCATTCCAAAAGGATATCTTTATTTTGCCATCACCTTCTCCCTTATGGTTGAATTCTTGGATATGCGAATGCGGAAAAATAAAAAAACGGCCTAGTTGGGCGCTAGGAAAAATTTCGAACTACGGATGGAAAAATCCGATTACGAACAGTAAATCGTTGTTCAAAACTTGTTTCGATTTCATAGCGATGTTATTTTATTCGTCTGACAATAACAGTGGCACAGTGCAATATTTGAGGTCTATACAAACTGACGCCTGAAAAATTTCAATTACACCGGCAACGTATCCGGCAGGGCAATTTCAACCCTTAATTTTATGGAAAAGGATGTTGAATCGGGCGTGCCCATAAAATACCCCTTTAAGGTTCTGGCCGCAATGCCCTCATCACATCACAAAACCAACCCGATGGTCCAGAAAAAAATCCTGATGCAAAGAATGTTGTTTTGAATTGCACGATTGGTACGGTTACAATTAATAGAACTACGACCTATACCACCCAACCTTCCGGGAATTATATAAAATCGTTCAACAAGAATGATGGAAAATACCACTTTGATGTCATTTCAGCAACTACCCCTCGAAAGGACATAAAAATTTATGGCACACTGGGTGACCCTACACAAACCGTAAAATTTAGTTTAAACAACCCCTATACTTTACCAGATAGTTTTAAGACCTTTTAGGCAACAAATCAATTGGGACGACTAAATACTAATTTAGGGTTTTCTTTTTTGTTCTTTTTGTATTCTTCAAACTGCTTTTGCTGCTGCTTAACCGTCATCGTACTGCCATCATGGCTCCAACCAGGAGGACCAAAAATGTACATCAACTTGTGGGATAGTTTATCGACCTTTTTAACATCATTCCATATGTCTTTGAACTCATGGGTCAAAATCACTATTGGGTTGTAGGACTCAGGGGAATGAATTACCCCATATTTTACCTCGATATCATCATCAAGTTCTTTCCACGTGCCGAATACTTTATCAAAAATATTTAAAATACCACCGTGGTTTTTGTCTAGGTACTCCACGTTTTGTGAATGGTGTACTTGATGCATGGTATGGGTATTGAGTAGCTTTTCCAAAAAACCTAGTTTAGGCACGTAAACCGAATGTAGTTGAAATTGCCACAACGCTTCAATACCCAAACACACTACAACCATTTCAGGAGGGAAACCAATCGCTGGCATCCACATGTAAAACAAGGGTTTGTATAAAATAGTAAACCAACCATTACGAACCGCTGTACCTAAATTGAAATTATCTGATGAATGATGTACGATGTGGGCCGCCCACAGCAAACGAATCTCGTGATTTGCCCTGTGAAACCAATAATAGGTAAAGTCATCTGCCAACATACATAATAACCAGACGTACCAAGCATACCCGAAAGACTCGTACCCCAAAATATTCTCCCTTACCCCTTCTAAATTTTCAGGATTACATAGTTCATAAACCCCATCAAAAAGTACGACAGCAAAGATAACCTTAAACAAAGGACCTAGAATTGCAGACCCCACACCCATAAAACCACTTGCCGCCAAATCTTTCCAATCGTATAAATCATCATCTCCATGTGCTTTGCTATAGGTCAGCTCAAATAGGATAAAGGCAATGAAAACGGGCACTCCGTAAACTAATGGGTTTGTAAAATCCATATGAAGAATATAAAATTGTGTTAGTTAATGTTTTATGTTATTGTGGAAAATAGGCAGAATATACCGTTAAAACAAAGTTGTTTGATCAGTATTTTCTGTGTCGCCCGTATTATTTGAAACATCTTCTTCATCAACCACTTCAATTTCTTCTGCTATTTGGTCTTTCTGTTCTTCATAGGGTAAGGGCTGCAACGCATTAATATTCTTTACCTTCAACGACGTCACCTGGTTGCCAAGTGCTTTTATACCTTTAACCGCAATAAAACCTTCGACATCAATCTGATCATTGGGGCGTTGGTCTTTGCCGCGTTGCTTCGCATATTCGATTTCAAATTGGGGCCGCCAATCGGTCGACAACAGTTCCAATTGGGATTTCCGGTGTTCAGAAATTATAAATTCTTCCCTATTGGGGTTGTCAATGACAAACCGTTTGATATAATACCGTTCTTTTTCACCTTCATAATATATGGCGGAAACGGGCTTTTTTTGATTCCATTTTTCCAATACGATCATATCGTCATCAAACCGCGCATTCAAATCTGGTAGAATGGTTTTGACAAAACCTCTTTGATTGGCCACCAACAACATATCTTCGGCCCTAAACTCTCCTAAAAGCTCACCCCGTTCATCAACATTTAAACGCTGAACCACATCATCAAACCAAATCTTTCTTGGTTTAAGTGTCGATAGGCCTTTCTCCTTTAATTCTATACGCTTAACGGGATATTTCGTGACGATATTCCCTTTTGACGCCCTTCCTTTGATTAAAACATCGGCAAAATCGACATCCCATTTTAATTTTTTGATACTGCCAGAATGACGTAAGTGAACAGTGACCACTTCTGCCTCTCCATTGGGGTTGGCACTAAAGTACAACACATCAGAACTAGCCTTACCATTGGTCAGGTCATACATTTTATCGCGGGTTATACTCGTCACGTTAAACCGCTTAATATAACTGGCCCCGCCCCTACCGTCTTTATACACCATATTAAAAGTCGTCCGCTTGTCCTTTTTCTTGAAGACCGCAACATGAATAATGTTTTTGTCAATAAAGGTTTTAGAATCAACCTTGGTCACCATCATTCCCCCCTTTTTGGTAAAAACGATAATATCATCAATATCACTACAATCGGTAACATATTCATCACGCCTTAGCGAGGTTCCAATAAAACCTTCCTCTCTATTGACATACAACTTCGTATTTCTAATGACGACCTTTGTTGCTTCGATATCATCAAAAATCCGGATTTCTGATTTTCGCTCCCGTCCCTTTCCGTATTTCTTTTTGAGATCTTTAAAATAAGCTATGGCAAAATCAATCAAATTAGCCAAATAGTTCTTGGTCTCTTTGATTCTATCTTCTAAGCTCTCAATGTTTTGCTTCGCTTTATCCAAGTCGAATTTTGAAATCCTCTTGATTCGTATCTCCGTTAACCTAGTAATGTCCTCAACGGTTACCGCTCGTTTTAAATGGTTAACATGAGGTTTGAGCCCTTTGTCGATGGCCGCAATCACACCGTCCCATGTTTCTTCCTCCTCAATATCCCGGTAAATACGGTTCTCGATGAAAATACGCTCTAAAGAAGCAAAATGCCATTGCTCCTCAAGTTCGTTGAGTTGAATTTCCAATTCTTGCTTGAGTAATTCAACCGTATTATCAGTTGAACGTTTCAATACGTCACTTGCCCCTAGAAAAATAGGCTTGTTATCTTCTATGATGCAACTCAAAGGTGAAATGGACGACTCACAAGCCGTGAAAGCATATAATGCATCAATAGTTTTATCCGGTGAAATACCACTGGGAATATGCACCAATATTTCAACTTCTGCTGCTGTATTATCCTCTATTTTCTTTACCTTGATTTTCCCCTTATCATTGGCTTTCAAAATGGAATCTATTAAACTAGAGGTATTGGTACCATAAGGTATCTCTCTTATTACCAATGTATTCTTATCCATACTCTCAATCTTGGCCCGAACGCGTATTTTACCACCACGAAGGCCATCGTTATAGTTGGTGACATCGATGATTCCTGCTGTTGGAAAGTCAGGGAAAAGCTTAAAGCGTTGCCCTTTTAAATGTTTGACAGAGGCGTCAATAAGCTCATTGAAATTATGTGGTAGAATTTTAGTGGATAACCCCACGGCAATTCCTTCGGCCCCCTGGGCAAGGAGCAGCGGAAATTTTACCGGAAGATTGACAGGTTCCTTTTTACGGCCATCGTAGGACAATTGCCAATCTGTAATTTTCGGACTAAAAACGACATCAAGTGCAAATTTGGACAATCGTGCTTCGATATATCGTGAGGCTGCAGCACTATCACCCGTAAGGATATTGCCCCAATTTCCTTGTGTATCAATCAACAGATCTTTTTGCCCAATCTGAACCATGGCATCCCCAATACTTGCATCACCATGTGGGTGATATTGCATTGTATGCCCAACAACGTTGGCAACTTTATTGTATCGCCCATCGTCAAGTTCTTTAAGGGAATGCATAATGCGACGTTGCACAGGTTTAAAACCGTCTTCTATGGCAGGTACCGCACGTTCCAAGATTACATATGAAGCATAATCCAAAAACCAATCCTTGTACATTCCAGTAACCTTGGTCAGTGTGTCGCCGTCAGGTTGCGCGTTTTCCGACAAGTGTTCTTCGTTCAATTCACCATTCTCTTCCATAACATCTTATCAACTGATTTATAACAGTTTTTCCTCAACTAAATCAAGTTCTACTTTCAAGTTGTCAATAATAAATCTTTGTCTGTCTGGAGTATTTTTACCCATATAAAACTGGAGAAGTTCATCTATCGACATTGCCTTATCGAGCATCACCGGCTCCAGCCGTATATCATCGCCAATAAAGTGTTTGAACTCATCAGGAGATATTTCACCCAATCCTTTGAATCGGGTTATTTCTGGTTTTCCCGATAGCTTCTCAATAGCTACTTTTTTCTCCTCTTCGGAATAACAATAGATGGTTTCCTTTTTGTTTCGAACCCGAAACAACGGAGTTTGTAAAATGTATAAGTGATTTTCTTTAATCAATTCCGGAAAAAATTGTAGAAAAAAGGTAATGAGCAGAAGCCTAATGTGCATCCCATCAACATCGGCATCCGTTGCAATGACAATATTATTATATCTCAAATCTTCTAAAGAGTCTTCAATGTTCAACGCTGCTTGCAATAAATTGAACTCTTCATTCTCATAAACGATTTTCTTTGACATTCCATAGGAATTCAAAGGTTTGCCCCTAAGACTGAATACCGCCTGGGTATTCACATCTCGAGATTTGGTTATCGACCCTGAAGCGGAATCACCCTCTGTGATAAACAGGGTGGTTTCCAGTCTTCTATCTTTTTTTAGGTCCCCTAAATGGACACGGCAGTCCCGAAGCTTTTTATTATGTAAACTTGCTTTTTTAGCCCGCTCACGTGCTAGTTTTCGAATACCGGAAAGCTCTTTACGTTCCTTTTCTGCCTGTAAAATCTTTTTTTGTAGGGCTTCCCGAGTTTCCTGGTTCTTATGAAGATAATTATCAAGATATCTTCCAATGAAATCATTGATATAGGTACGCACGGTAGGCAAATCACCGCCCATATCCGTGGACCCTAGTTTGGTCTTGGTCTGACTCTCGAAAACGGGTTCCATTACCTTTATGGAAATAGCCGATATGATGGACTTACGAACATCAGAAGCATCAAAATTTTTTCCGTAATGTTCGCGTATAGTTTTCACAATAGCTTCACGAAAAGCGGCTTGGTGTGTTCCCCCCTGAGTGGTATGCTGCCCATTGACGAACGAATGGTATTCTTCGCTATACTGGGTCTTGCTATGGGTCATGGCCACCTCAATGTCATTGCCTTTGAGATGTATGATGGGATATAGAAAGTCTTCTTGATTGTTATTGTCTTCCAGAAGGTCTTTAAGGCCATTTTCGGAGTGATACTTCTCTCCGTTAAATACAATGGTCAACCCCGGATTCAAATACACATAGTTTTTGAGCATGCGCTCTACATACTCGTTGCGGTATTTGTACTTTTTAAAAATGGTCTCGTCAGGGATGAAACTGACCAACGTTCCACGGCGCTTTGAGGAGTCGACCAACTCTTCATTGGTCAAATTACCTGTGTTGAACTCTGCGGTTTTTGATTGCCCATCTCGAGTGGACTCCACCTTAAAATAGGTGGACAGGGCATTTACGGCTTTCGTACCCACACCATTTAGCCCTACTGACTTTTTAAAAGCACGTGTATCGTACTTACCGCCCGTGTTCATTTTGGAAACGACATCGACGACCTTGCCCAGAGGAATTCCACGGCCATAATCACGCACTTTAACTTCCTTCTCTTTGATGGAAATCTCAATCGTTTTTCCCGAACCCATGACGAACTCGTCAATACAGTTATCAATAACTTCCTTTAATAAAATGTAGATGCCATCATCAGCAGAAGAACCATCGCCTAGCTTACCGATATACATACCAGGTCGCATACGAATGTGCTCTTTCCAATCAAGGGAGCGAATATTATCTTCCGTGTATTGCGTTTGGGCCAAAGCAGTTAATGGTTAATCGTTAAAAGTTATTTGTTAATGGTTATAGAAATAAAAGTAAGTTTTGTTTTTGGAAAGAATACACTATTTACTTTTAACCTTTAACCTTTAACGCCGAGTCGAAGTAAATACTCCGATTCGGTCTAAATATAAAGTTTCAGGTCAAAAATCAAAATGGAGTTGAACGAAAGTAATCAACAATAAAAGTCATTGATTGTTGATAGTATTAAAGTGAAGGACTTGATTTCCTTTTGATGGATAAATAACTCACCCCTCCAATCACTACCAACATCCCTAACAATTGTAGATAGGTCAATTGTTCACCCAAGAAAATATAGGCTAAAATAATTGTGGAGACCGGTCCTAAACTACCCAATATGGAGAAATTGGAAGCCCCTAATCTTTTGATGGCCTCAGACACCAGAAATGAGGGTATTAACGTAGAGACAATGGCCATAAGAATGGCATATACATATAAATCGGATGGAAAGTTCCATAACTGCCAGTCTCCTTGAGCACTGTAATGCACTACCACGCAAAATGTTGAAACCATCATGGCATAACAGGTAAATCGCAACACGCCATATTTCGGAATCAACCACCCGCTCCCTACTAAATATAACGCGTAGGTGATAGCGCTCAAGAAGACCAAAAAACCGCCCCACATCGTTTTACTACCCGAAAAATCGACTTCACTCCAAAAAGTAATCAAAACCCCAACATAGGTTATAACAATTGCTATAGTTTGGGTTCGGGTAAGTTGCTCTTTAAAAAAGAGATACCCCAAGAGAACTACTATTGTAGGATAAACAAAGAGGATGATTCGTTCCAGTCCGGCCTTTATGTAGTGTAATCCGAGGAAATCAAAATAACTAGCCAAATAATACCCTAGAAACCCAAAAAGGAAAATCCACATAAGGTCTTGAAGGGTAACTTTCAATTGTTCTTTACGAGGTATCAAAAAAAGGATTACTATATAAAATGGTAAGGAGAACAGCATTCTGAATAGCAATAATTCTAAGGTATCGACCTCATAACGATAGGCCAACTTCACCAGAACCGCTTTTGTGGAAAACAGCACGACGCCAAGAATTCCATAGAGAATACCTAAACTTCTCCCCTCAGAAGTATCATACATGGTTCAAAACTACATGGACATCATACTGATGAGGTTAAGGAATATAAACGATTACAATGGCCAAGATTTACACATTAAACCTAAAGTGCATGACATCACCGTCTTGTACGACATACTCTTTCCCTTCCACGCGTATTTTCCCAGCCTCTTTTACTTTGGCCTCGCTACCATAATTTGCATAATCATCGTAAGCGATGACCTCAGCCCTAATAAAACCTTTCTCAAAATCGGTATGAATCACCCCCGCAGCTTGAGGCGCAGTTGCTCCCTTTTTTATCGTCCATGCGCGGACCTCTTTTTCACCAGCCGTGAAATAAGTCTCTAAATTCAACAAGGTATACGCACCACGAATGAGTTTCGCTGAGCCCGGTTCAGATAATCCTAAATCCTCTAAAAATAGTTGTCGCTCATCAAAGGTATCCAGTTCGGTAATATCTGCCTCAGTGCCGACAGCTAAAAAAATAACTTCTGCGTTCTCATCTTTTACGGCCTCTTTTACCTTTTCCACATAGTTGTTACCACTAACTGCGGCCGCCTCATCAACATTGCAAACGTACATTACCGGTTTGTCGGTAATAAGCTGAAGGGGCTTAATAAACGTAGCGTAGTCGTCATCTTCAACGATAATGGCTCGTACTGATTTTCCTGATTCTAGACCTTCTTTGATAGCACTTAATATAGCCGCTTCTTTCTGTGCATCTTTATTTCCCGTTCTAGCCGTTCGATTGACTTTTTCGAGTTTCTTATCTACACTTTCCAGGTCTTTGAGTTGGAGCTCCATATCAATGGTTTCCTTATCCCTAATTGGGTCAACTGAGCCGTCAACATGAACTACATTATCATCATCGAAACATCTTAAAACATGTAGTATGGCATCGGTTTCTCGGATGTTTCCCAAGAATTGATTTCCCAATCCTTCCCCTTTGCTCGCTCCTTTGACCAAACCGGCAATATCGACAATTTCAACCGTTGCAGGTATTACCTGTTGCGGATTGACCAATTCCTCCAATGTTTCCAGTCGCTTATCGGGTACATTGACCACCCCAATATTCGGTTCGATAGTACAAAATGGAAAGTTTGCACTCTGCGCTTTCGCGTTTGACAAGCAGTTGAACAAGGTCGATTTTCCTACATTGGGCAGTCCTACAATACCAGCTTTCATAGTTTTAGACTTTTTGATATACGATTTAAGATGTCAAGACTTTGAATAACCGGCTATAATTGCTCTTACGTCTTAAATGGTATATTTTACAAAACGGCGCAAAGATACATTGAAGTTTTAAAGCAGAAACCTATAGCCCACTGAATAAATTAAAAGCGAAAAGTACAATAATGGTAAGCAATGCCAGAATAGCCAAAGTAGACAAGAAACACCCAATTTTCATCCATATACCAGAATACTCTTTTTCGTTTTCAGTCATATGACCAAGATACAGCATCACCCAAAACAACCCAAAAAACTTTCTGTTTTGATATCTTTAAAACATGTCAAAAATTATAGTACAAGGATTTCGCTACGACGAAAAATCGTCATTTAGAAAAGGCCCAGCCTTAGCGCCGCCTGCCATTCGCAAAGCATATCATTCGGGTTCCTCCAACTATTACGCCGAAAATGGAATAGAAGTTCTCCCTAATCATTTTGTGGACAAGGATGATTTTGAGGTTGACGACTATTTTGATGTAGCCACTATAACCAAGAAACATCTTGACTTGAATAAGCCCATTTTTACCTTTGGTGGGGACCATTCGATAACATATCCATTGGTTAAGGCTTTCCATGAAAAGTACGGCCAGTTATCGATACTTCATATTGATGCCCATAGCGACCTCTATGAACATTTTGAAGGCGACCCCTATTCCCATGCATGTCCTTTTTATAATATCCTAAAAGACGGGCTCTCAAACCACCTTACTCAGGTAGGTATCCGTACCCTTAATATTGAACAAAGGGAAAATGCCAAGACTTTTAATGTGAATATCTGCGAAATGAAGGATTTTGGGCATTTTGAAATGCCCTCGTTCAAGTATCCCTTGTACCTTTCTTTAGATATTGATGCCTTAGATCCTGCTTTCGCTCCGGGGGTATCGCATCATGAACCAGGCGGTTTATCGACACGGCAGGTGTTAAATATAATTCAGGTTATACCTGTTCCTATTGTAGGGGCTGACCTTGTGGAATATAACCCTAATAACGATATCAATGGTATGACCGCGATGGTATGCGCGAAGCTATTTAAAGAAATTGTAGTGAAGATGACAACTTAAATAATCTATTGCCGTTAGAGACAAAAAAATCTGGAGTATAAACTAACATTTACTTGATGAGACATCCATTTTTAAAGCTAATATTTTTGGTTCCATTCCTCTTTGGTGTATCGTTTATAAAAGCCCAAATTCCTAGACCCGATTTTGAAATTAACTATTTGACGGAATTTCAGAATAAAAAAAACGAAGTTCTTCAAACCTTTTTATATTCTGATGCAACCGGACACTATGCTTTATTTGCTGGAGGAAAATATGGAGACGGAAAGAAGACTATTCGCAAGTTTGATTTCAATTTTCAGCCGACAAACTATCGTATGAAATTAGAGTATCCTAAAAAAACATCGGCACCAACTGATATTGGTTTTCTTTCCTCCGGCAAACAGTTTTATCACTTTTGGCAGGTGAAAAGCAGAGAGGGTATTCACCATTTTGTTCAAGAAATCGACCTTTCCACCCAAGCTAAAAAAGACGTAAAAAAAATCGCTACTATTGACTATGTCAATGGATATTCAACAAGTACCGAATCTAGGGTACTGCAGGATGACTCCAAACAAATGTATTTGGCTACTGAAATCTTGGCAGACCGACAAGAATCTGTAACACTGCGAATCGATAGTTTCGATGAAAATCTTCGTCCCGAAACTACTTTTAGCTATAATCTCCCACACCCTAAATGGCAATTTAAAGTTCTTTCCATACACCCATACCAAGACAATAGTTTTATTTTGATCGGAAAGAATCACTTCTCAGAAAATATTGTTAAAAGTGAAAAAAGAAAAGAATATGAATATCATATATATGAACTAAAAAATGGAGAGGCACACCTTTTAAAAACAATTTCACCAAATAATTTTCATATAAATGGCCTAAAATCCATTTTAAAGGATAACCATCTTATAATTGCTGGATTTTTGAACGAACATGACATTTTGAAACCTAGTGCGATTTACGCAATGCGTTATAATGTGTTGCTTGCTGAGGTGGAATTTGAAAAGAGTACTCGTTTACCTGATTCTTTTTACAACTATCCTGAAATAAGAGATCAAAAAATAGCCGCTATTCACGTTGGTTTTCGAAACAAAAAAAAGGATGCTGATCGGAATTATGTACTAAAGGAACTTTATACATCAGACAATAATGATTTACTAATCGTAGCTGAACAGAACTTTATCAATGAAAATAACGTTCCAATTACAAACGGACAAGGAATGCTGATACCCTCTATTGGGACTAAAACGTTTTATTCAAATGATATAACCGTTTTAAAAGTGGACAAAGAAGGCAACCTAATGTGGAATTCAAAAATCATCAAACGCCAACAATGGGGTGGCAACCCGTCCATTCTTTCTTATTTTCCAGTTTTCAAAAACAATAAACTCTTTTTGTTCTATAATGGCAACTATCTCAATCTTGAAAATTCAGGTAGCAATTTCATCGATAAAAATGATGCAGCTTTAATTTGAACTGTTGTAGAAGATGACGGCACATTTCAACGAAAAGTAATTACGTACTACACAGAAGAATATCCTAATGTTTATTTGCCCGGACTTACCAATCATCATGAAAAGTTTGGTGCCGTATTATATCATAGGGCACTGGGCAACTTAAGACGCCAAAAATTCACTCAAATTTTGTTCAAATAAAAAGAGGTGCGACTAAAAATATGTAGAGGGGTTTGATGTTGACTATCCTTCAGGGTGCATAAACTTCTGCTTGCCCAACAGTTCTTCTTCCGTTTCCACGATATCTTCATCGGGTACGCAGCAATCCACAGGACATACTGCAGCACATTGTGGTTCTTCATGAAAACCCATGCACTCCGTGCATTTATCCGGAGCGATATAATATATTTCGTCGCTTATGGGTTCTTGCACCTCTTCAGCATGTACCGCTTTACCGTCAGGCAAAACAATATCACCTGCCAATGAGGTGCCATCACTATAACGCCATTCATCCGCACCTTCATAAATCGCTGTATTCGGGCACTCCGGTTCACAAGCACCGCAATTAATACATTCATCAGTAATTATAATTGCCATAGCAAATCTTTTTCAATGCGTAATTTTACACAAAATTAAGCCCTAAGGGTATAGTTTACAAATATTCAAATGCCACAAGCAGAACATTTACAAGCTTTTGTGAATCTGGGAGAGTTATTCACAAGATTTTATGAAAATCCAAACGACACTTTCAACGGTTGGAGACCACAACTGGAGATCGTAATCGAACAAGCCGAAGTCCATAACCCTTGGTATACCAAAGAAAATATCGCGTTTTGCCTTCTTCACTGGGGTCAACTCTTGACGGAGCAAAATCTAAACAAATGGTATACCTCCTACCGATATTCCAACAATGAACATAAAATTGCCATTGTCATGGCAGGAAATATTCCCTTAGTCGGCTTTCATGATTTTCTAGCGGTCTTACTTTCTGGTCACAGCGTTTTAGCAAAGCTTTCCTCGAACGATAGGGTACTTTTGCCTTTTGTGGTCAAATTTCTTAATGAGCAAGATCCTTCCTTATCTCAAAAAATTGAATTGACCGAAGGGAGACTTCAAGATTTTGATGCTGTCATAGCCACAGGAAGTAACAATACAGCAAGGTATTTCGAATACTATTTTAAAAAATACCCTAGTATCATTCGGAAGAACAGAAACTCGATTGCAGTTTTAGATGGAAATGAAACACCAGAAAACCTTACGCATTTAGCACAAGATATCTTTAGGTATTTCGGTTTGGGCTGCAGAAGTGTTTCTAAACTCTATGTACCCAAAGGATATCGCTTTGATACATTTTTCGAATCCATATTTGAATGGAAAGATTTGTTGGACCATCATAAATATGTCAATAACTATGATTACAATAAAGCAGTATACTTGATGTCTGAGTTGAACATCTTGGATAATGGTTTTTTAATCGTTAAAGAAGACAAAGGCAAAGCCTCCCCTATCGGTACACTTTTTTATGAAGAATATGACTCACTAAAAGAGTTATCAAACCAACTATCTGAAGAAGCAGAAGAATTACAATGTATTGTTTCCAATTGTGGACTACCTAGTGAAATCGGCTTTGGAACCTCACAAATTCCAGCACTTTCTGATTATGCGGATAGTGTTGACACCATGAAATTTTTGGTTGGGCTGTAACACAGTTTCATCATCCGTAATCCATAAAATTTTTAGACCTTTGCGCTGCAAAAATTAAAGGCTTCCCAAAAAATTTAAACAAATGAAAAAACACAATTTTAGCGCAGGTCCATGTATTTTGCCAGATGTTGTGATGAAAAAAGCAGCCGAGGCCGTTATTGAATTGGATGGAAGCGGTCTTTCTTTAATCGAAATATCGCATCGAAGCGCACCCTTTGTCACCATTATGGAAGAGGCAAGATCACTGGCCCTTGAACTTCTCGGTTTACAAGGTAAGGGTTATCAAGCACTCTTTCTGCAAGGAGGCGCTAGTCAACAATTTTTAAACGTTGCCTATAATTTATTGGAAAATAAGGCTGGCTATGTAAATACTGGTACTTGGAGCCTTAAAGCATTAAAAGAGGCAAGACTTTTTGGTGATGTGTTGGAAGTAGCTTCTTCCCAAGAGGACAATTTCAACCATATTCCCAAGGGATATGAGATTCCAAAGGATTTGGATTATCTCCACTTGACCTCCAACAATACCATATTTGGAACTCAAATCAAAGATTTTCCGCAAACCGAAGTTCCTTTGGTCTGTGATATGAGCTCAGATATATTCTCCCGCGAATTGGAATTTGCTCAATTCGACTTGATATATGCTGGTGCCCAAAAGAATATGGGACCTGCGGGGACTACTTTAGTCGTTGTTAAAGAAGAAATTCTAGGTAAGGTGTCCAGAAAAGTACCTTCAATGTTGGATTATAAGGTACATATTGGGAAGGAAAGCATGTTCAATACGCCTCCCGTATTTGCTGTATACGTGTCTTTGTTGACCATGCGCTGGCTCAAAGAGTTGGGAGGAATACCGGCCATAGCGGAAATCAACGAGAAAAAAGCCAATCTTATCTATTCTGAAATTGAACTCAATCCTGTTTTCTCAGGCTTCGCCGCCAAAGAAGACCGTTCAAATATGAATGCCACCTTCAACATCACCGACGATACTTTAAAGGAAACCTTTGATGAAATGTGCAAAGAAGCTGGCATCAATGGTATCAACGGGCACCGCTCCGTAGGGGGATACCGTGCCTCAATGTACAACGCCCTATCGTTGGAAAGTGTTGGGATACTGGTCGATATTATGAGTGAATTGGAACGAAAAGGCTAGGAAAAATGAAGGTACTTGCAAACGATGGTATTTCTAAAGCTGGAAAAGCTAAGTTGGAAGAAGCGGGCCTAGAGGTCATAGAAACCAAGGTTGCCCAAGAACAGTTGTCGAATTATATAAACGACCAGACCATATCGGCACTTTTGGTAAGAAGTGCTACCCAAGTGGATAAAAATATTATTGATGAATGTCCTTCTTTAAAGGTCATCGGTAGAGGTGGCGTGGGTATGGACAATATTGATGTCGCCCATGCAAAGGCAAAAGGGGTCAAAGTCATTAATACCCCTTCAGCCTCTTCCGAATCCGTAGCTGAATTGGTCATCGGCCATTTATTGAACGGGGTACGTTTTCTAGCCGATGCCAACCGAAATATGCCTCTTGAAGGAGATAGCAACTTTAAACAGCTCAAGAAAGCATATCAATCCGGAGTCGAATTAAAGGGAAAGACATTGGGAATTATAGGTTTCGGACGTATAGGCCAAGCCGTTGCCCAACGGGCCATAGGCTTGGGAATGAAAGTTGTTTTTCACGATAGACATATTGATGGGTGTACAATAGCGGTACACTTTTTTGATGGTCAACAAATCACATTCGCTTTAAAAGGAATCGCAAAGGAAGAACTGCTAAGTACTTCTGATTTTATATCCATCCATGTGCCGCAAACCGATGGATATGTCATTGGGAAACCAGAAATGGAAAAAATGAAGCAAGGGGCAGGAATCATTAACGCGGCACGAGGCGGCGTTTTGGATGAAGTGGCGTTGGTAGAAGCGCTGAACAAGGGTAAAATTTCATTTGCCGGACTTGATGTGTTCGAATCGGAACCTAAACCGGAAATCAAAATTCTGATGCATCCGAAAATCTCATTATCCCCGCATGTAGGTGGGTCGACCATCGAAGCTCAAGATCGTATAGGTATTGAACTGGCTGAACAACTGATATCAATTTTGAATTAGCTTCTTTTTTTAAGAAAATTTTACGAACAGTTTTGTACATTGAAAACCATAAACACAAACGCTACAAAAATGTCAGGATTATTGGATTTATTGAATAGCCCAATGGGCAAACAATTGATTAGTGGTGTTGCAGGTCAAACCAACCAACCCGAAAGCAAAACCGCAGATGTGCTCTCCATGGCAATGCCAATTTTAATGGGTGCCATGAAAAGAAATGCTGCTACCCCCGATGGGGCCCAAGGATTGATGAATGCACTTTCTTCAAAACATGACGGAAGCATTCTTGATGATTTGGGAGGCTTGTTCGGAGGTGGTGTAGACCAATCCGTGATGGACGACGGCGCAGGAATTCTAGGCCATGTCCTTGGCGGTAAGCAATCTCAGGTAGAGAACGCACTAAGTAGCAAATCTGGGCTGGATGCTGGCTCCATTTCACAAATCTTAAAGGTTGCCGCACCAATTTTATTGGGCTTTTTAGGAAAACAGACCCAGCAACAAAAGGTATCGAGTCCTGATGCGCTTTCCGGTCTTTTAGGCGGACTCTTGGGAGGTGGCAGCGCGGCCAATCAACAGCAATCACTTATTGAGTCATTCTTGGATTCAGATGGAGACGGGAGTATTCTTGACGATGTAGCCGGTATGGTACTGAATAGTGGAGGACAGAAAAAGGGTGGTCTTGGCGGATTGCTCGGTGGTCTTTTTGGAAAATAGAAAATAAATAATCAATCGCACGCATAGACCGTCCTTACGAAATCGTTCGGATGGTTTTTTATTTAAAAAACATTTGTATTTGCTTTTAAATGTAGAAAATGGATAGAATTAAGCAGCGTTGGGATATCGTTCAGAATTGGCAGTTATTATTTCCCTTTACGGGCTTTTTGTTGACATTGGCAACCGCTTATTATATTTCCAGAAGGTTGCTTCATCTATTCGAGCTAAACAATACCAACTGGGAATGGCCATTTACCGTTGGCCTTACGATAATAGGTTGTTACATTGCCCTTCGTTTCTTTCTATGGTGTTTTGAAAGATTGAAGAATAAATGGATAACCCGCTATCGGTGGGAAATGATTGCCATTTTTATTGTCTTTGCCATCACCGGAAGTCTTTCTGCCCGTCTTGCCGCCCCTTTACTGGATTTCTTTGGATTGGAAAAAGGAGATATCAGCGGTTGGATGTATTGGCCAATACGAATATTGGTCATCTTACCCATTTACCAGATATTATTGGTCGGTATCGGTTGGCTCTTTGGACAATTTAACTTCTTTTGGAACTTTGAAAAAAAGATGTTGGCCCGAATGGGGATGGGTTTTATTTTTAAATAGAATCATTATAAATTATGAGTTTGTTAACATAAGTAGTTTCTCCAAAAAAGTTAGCTTTGCGGCTTATGGTTTTCAAAGCAATCTCTTCTTTTATCCTGTTATCCTTGATGGTATTCAAGATAGCTTCTGCGACCATACATATTTATTTACAACATCAATATGAAAACCATGGTTATCACTTAAATAATCATGACGATGGATGCGATAACGACCTCGAAAATCAATGTGAACTCTGCGAAAACGCACTGTTCATCTTAAATGCTGAATTTTCTACAGCTGGGGAAACGCTATTTGTAAGTAAAATAGATGTTATCAATTATGGTCAAAAGTTAGAAAAGTATCACATTTTCTGCTTAACCAACTTCACGGATAATACGCTTTTTGGCAGGCCCCCTCCAGTATTGAGTTAAAATTTGCCTCGATTCCCAGTATTTGACATAGGGTGTAAGTAAGAACGGAACTTCCCTTTAACCCTTAATAGCACTTTTTACAGATGATAATGAATGAAATAAAGCTAAAGCTTCTCTTATTAATTGCCATTATTGCCATACCAATTCTAGCAAAGGCGCAAAATTCCCCTTGTTCATTTTCAATCAACGGAAAAGTGTTGGATGCCAACACCAATCAACCCATTCCATTTGCGGTGATAAAGGTTGATAACGCTGATAAATACGCTACAGCAGACGAAAAAGGGTACTTTAACATTGATGGTTTATGCCAACAAAAAAACACGGTAGTTGTTTCCTCTTTAGGTTATATCAACCTGACCACTGCATACGATAAGATTGCAGGCCAACTGTTTCTAAGTCCTGATGTTACTGGATTGGACGAAGTAACCATACAGGCAGAAAAGGCCAAGGAAAAAGGTACGGAAACCATCGCGCAGATAACCATTAGCAAGGCAGATATTGTGAGCAATCCAACGCAGACCTTGGCTGCGTCCTTATCTAAAGTTGAGGGAGTAACCTTCGCTTCGACCGGTACCAACGTTCAACTACCAGTTATTCATGGTTTATCGGGCAATCGAATCCTAATTTTAAACAATGGACTAAAGCACGGTTTCCAAAATTGGGGAACGGAGCACGCACCAGAGATAGATATCAATGGCGCTAACAACATTACCATAATTAAAGGTGCTGCGGGAGTACGCTTTGGCCCAGAAGCTTTAAGTGGAGCCGTACTAGTTGAACCCAATCCCCTATTACTGAATAATCCATTTTACGGAACTGCGGGAATTGGCTATCAAACCAACGGCCGTGGATATAATGCTAACGTAGCGATTGGTCAAGGCACTGAAAAGTGGAGTTATTTCGCCAATGGTAGTTATACGAAAATCGGAGATCGCAATACCCCTGATTACAATCTGAGCAATACAGGGAAAGAAGAAAGTGCCTTTGCAATAGGGGCTCGACATTCTCATAAGGATTGGGATTTCAGAATATACTACAGCCTTATAGACCAAGATTTAGGTTTGTTGCGTGCGTCATTTGTAGAAAGTGCCCCTGCTCTAATTAGAGCCTTTAATGCTGACGAACCTGACTTTACCGATCCATTTACATACACTATTAGAGAACCCAATCATCTTACACAACACCATCTTGCTAAAGCAGAAGTGGATTGGAAATATGCTGATGAAGGTAAACTTAATTTTCGTGTTGGTGTGCAACTCAACAAAAGGCAAGAGTTTGATGTTAGAAGGAATGAAGAGTTTCCCATCATAGATTTAGATTTACTTACCTATGACTATCAATTGGAATGGGAACACCCCACCTGGAAAGGTTTAGATGGGTTTATCGGAGTTCAATATTTCGAGCAAAATAATGATAACAATCCCGGTACGTTCAATGCGCCTTTTATTCCCAATTATAATGCCTCTAGGTTTAGTGGCTTTATCATAGAAAAAATAAGTCTTGGGGAAGATACTTTTGAGGTTGGGATTCGATTGGATACGGAAACCAATGATGTACGCGGGCGAGATAATACCCAAGCCATTTTTAGAGACCGATACACCTTTACCAACTTCACCACCTCTTTGGGGTATCAATGGCAATTTTCTCAGAATAGTAACCTTAAAACGAATATTGGTTCGGCTTTTCGAACACCCAATGTTGCAGAACTATTTAGTTTTGGGCGGCATGGTTCCAGGTCAATCTTTGGTCTCTTACGTTCTGGATTTAATGATGATGGTACGCTCAATACTTCACAAGTTGCCCTATTGGATGACAGCAGTGTTGAATTGGAACGGGGTTATAAACTTACAAATGAATTTCGCACGTATAATAATAACAATACCCACATTGTCACCACCTATGCGAATTACATTGACAACTTTGTCTACTACAGGCCAGTTGGGGTTAGCCGTAGTTTTGCAGGCGCAAATCCAACATTTTATTATGACCAGGCCGACGCCCTGTTTTTAGGTTTGGATTACACGTGGAAAAAAGAATTTTCAGACGATTTATCCACCACTTATGGGTTAAGTTACTTATGGTCTAGAAATATTGGGGAAGATGAACCCCTCATTAACATAGCGCCCATTTCGACCAATCTAGAGCTAAAATGGAATCAAGGCAAGATGTGGTTTTTTGATTCTTCAAAATGGACATTGCGCCCAAGCTACACCTTTGAACAATTTCAAGCACCCAGAACTGTGGCTTTAGAAAATTTAGTGGACGGGTCAACGATAATTACCCCAGAATCAGAAATTTTTGATTTTTTAGATGCTCCTGATGGGTATTTTTTACTGGATGCCTCTTGGGATTTTAAATGGAAAAAAATTGGAGGAAGTATTACAGCCCAAAATATACTAAATACCCGCTATCGTAATTACTTGAATGAGTTCAGATATTTTGCCGATGAACCTGGATTAAACCTGCTTTTAACATTGAATTATCAGTTTTAACCTCTAATACTAATGAAAAAAGAAAAAAACGAATCTTAATGCAACCGAGTTGCGAAAACTATTTAATTTTGCAACTCAATAATATATATACCGCTTTATTTATTTATTTAACAATTAGAATTTAATCACAAAAAAAAGAAGAATGAAAACGATTGAAACACTTAAAAACTTGAGGCTTTTTGCTCTGTTATTCACAGCCATTGCGGTAGTAAGCTGTAGCGATGATGATGAAGCACCAGAAGAAGAGAATCTACCAGAAGTTTTTACCAATGTGACACTTATTTTTACACCCGAAGGTGGGGGTGCAGCCATTACAGCAGAAGCTGAAGATCCTGATGGTACTGGAGCGGCTGGATTAGAATTAGTGGACCCAGCCATTACCCTAGCAACAGGCACTACATATACGCTAACATTTAATGTAGAGAATAGGCTAGATCCCAATGCTGATCTTAATGCAGAAATAAAAGATGAAGATGACGAACACCAAATCTTCTTTGCCTTTACGGACGGCGCGTTTAGCAACCCAACGGGAGATGGCAATATTGGCGCGGCAAATGCGGCAGAACCCATCAACTATAATGACGAAGATTCTGAGGCTCAAGACGGTTCAGGAAATCCGGTAGGACTTTCCACAACTTGGACTACCAGTACCACGCCTTTAGCGGGTGGAAGCTTTACAGCGAATTTACAACATCAACCTGGAGTAAAAACGGCTACTTCCACTTCTGAGAATGGAGATACTGATTTTGACTTAACGTTTACTTTGAACATTCAATAGAATCAAAATCATATGATTTAAACTCCCACCCTGTTCTTTGTCAGAGTGGGAGTTTTTTTTTCTCGACATCAATCTTATGTAATCTCCTTTTAAAGTGACACCATAATGATAACAACAACCAACCTGACTAAAAAATATGGAGAGCATACGGCACTAAACCAGTTAAATCTCAAGGTAAATGAAGGGGAAATTTACTGCCTTTTGGGAGCGAATGGTGCTGGAAAGACAACAACAATCAATCTTTTGTTAGGATTTGTCTCCCCTACTTCAGGAAGTGCCCATATCAGTCAACTGAATGTTCATGAAAATACAAAAGCAACGAAAAAGTTTTTGGCATACATCCCAGAAAATCTAATGCTCTACCCTACCCTTACGGCAGTCGAAAACTTGGATTATTTCTCCGGTATAGCAGGCAAAAAACTTTCAACAGCACTGCTCAAGGATTTTCTTGAGGAAGCAGGCCTTCAATCAGAAGCCTTTGACAAACGTATTTCCACTTTTTCAAAAGGAATGCGGCAAAAAGTAGGCATCGCCATTGCAATGGCCAAAGAAGCTAAGGTCTTGCTTCTCGATGAACCGACCTCAGGCCTGGACCCTAAAGCCAGTAACGAATTTGGCATGTTATTACGGAAACTACGCAATAAAGGCGTGGCAACATTGATGGCCACCCACGATTTATTTCGGGCCAAAGAAGTGGGAACCCGTGTTGGTATCATGAAAGACGGACAACTTAAACAAGAATTCAATGTTGAAAATATTTCTTTGAATGAATTAGAGCTTTTTTATCTCGATACCATGAATCTTAAAGAAGCTTCGCTATGATTTCTAAAACGTTCCTCAAGGAGACCAAAGAGCTTTTTCGTGAAGGTAGGGTTCGCATTGCTTTCTTAATCGTCTTGTTGCTTTTGGGTGTAGCAGTTTGGATAAGTGTCGAGCAATATCAGAATACAAATGAGCAGTATGCGGCCGCAAAGAATGCCGAGCGTGAAGTGTGGAACAATCAAGGCGAAAAAAACCCACATTCTGCAGCCCATTATGGCACTTATGCTTTTAAACCAAAATACCCGCTGTCTTTGGTGGATCAAGGTGTCGACAAATATACAGGCACTTCAATTTTCTTGGAAGCGCACAAACGAAACGAGGCACAGTTCAGTGCTGCGGCCGATCAAACCGGTCTGGCCCGATTTGGTGATTTGACTCCCGATTTCATTTTATTATTCATTATCCCGCTGCTCATTATTCTATTGGGCTATAACAGTTTCACAAAAGAGCGCGAAATGGGCACACTTACCCTTTTAAAAAGCCAAGGTATTTCGTCATTTAAATGGCTCATGGGGAAATGGAGCGCATTGTTCTTACCAATCTTCACAATAACTGCGGTGGTATTTTTATTGGCGGGCGTTTTATTGACCAATCTTAAAGATTTTGGGGTTTTTAAGTGGAATTCCCTGCTTGTGATGTTTCTGGTGTACGTCGCTTACTATATTATTTTTATCAATATGGTGCTTTTGGTTTCATCGCTAGTTAAAAAATCAGGAATTTCTCTGGTGGTCTCCTTGAGCATATGGATTTTAGCTTGTTTGGCAGTACCTAAAGCCGCAAGCAATATTGCAGAGAGTAAGCATCCTTATCCGACTAGGCAGGAATTTGCTGCCAACGTACTGGAGGATAAAAAAAAGGGGGTTGATGGACATAATCCTTGGAGCAAAGAAGCTAAAATGTTGGAAGAACAAGTTTTAAAGGAGTATGGCGTGGACAGCCTCCATCAATTACCGTTCAACTTCAGCGCCTATCGTATGCAAAAAGGTGAGGAGCATGAGGCAGAAGTTTACTTTAAGCATTACAATTATCTTAAAGAGCAGTATGTCAATCAATCGAGGGTCTATCGAGGCCTTGCAGCTATCTCACCATATTTACCAACACGTTTTTTGAGTATGGCCATCGCCTCAACGGATTATGATACCCATTGGGATTTTGCTGACGCCGCCGAAACCTATCGCATCGCCACACAAAAGTTCTTAAACGATAACACTGCGCAGAACACCAAATATGGTGAAAGGGGCTACAAGGCAAGTGCAGATTTCTGGAAAAAACTTCCAGCATTCAAATACGACCCACCGGAATTGACTTCAATTATTGACCGTAATAGCTCCAATATTGGCATTTTGGGAGTTTGGCTTCTGGCTTCCTTTACCGTATTGTTCTTTACCTCTAAAATCGTGTAACATGTTATCATATAACTTCAAATATGAATTAAAGGTATTGTTGCGCAGTAGGTGGATTCAACTCTTGAGCTTGATATTATTGCTACTCTTCGGATTCGCTACGTATAATGGCCTACAGAAGGTTGAAAAAAGAAAAAGCGATATTCTTGCTGCAAAAACCGAGGTAAAGGAAAACGATGTGCTGATGCTTAAATTATTGGATTCCGTGGAAAGAGGACTATCAGTGAATGCTACGCCATGGACCATTCCAACGAGCCCGATGGCAGTGGGCAACTATCACCCAAGGGTGGCTGCAATGGAACCCCAGCCCATGACCTTTATTTCAACAGGTCAAGCCGATGTTTTTACCCATTACGTGAAGCCGACGGTAAGAAGTGATGATTTCGCACTTAACTTTACTGAAATGACAAGCCCAGTTCAATTGCTTTTTGGGAGTTTTGATTTGGCTTTTGTTATCGTTTATTTATTGCCCCTACTGATTATCGCTTTTTCATACAATGTACTATCCGCTGAAAAAGAAAGTGGATCACTTCGGTTATTGGCTGCACAACCTATACGAATTCAAACATGGGTGGCACAAAAACTGGGATTGCGTTTTTTTTGGTTATCACTATTGGTCATCGTTTCCTTACTGGTTGTTTTTACCCTATTGGGTTTATCGTTTATTGTAAAAACAACCACTTTCTTCGGGCTACTGGGACTCACTTTAACTTATATGCTATTCTGGTTTGCCATCGCTTTTCTGGTAAATCTTTGGGTGGGTAGCTCCGCCAAAAACGCAGTTGCCCTATTAGGGCTTTGGGTGACGTTTGTGTTGTTGGTGCCATCCGTCTTGAACCAACTCGGTAATACCATTTATCCCATGCCATCGCGTAACTTGATGATTAACGAAATGCGCAATCTGAAAGCCGATGTCACGGAGAAGCAAGATGAAATTTTGGATAACTTTTTACGCGACCATCCCGAATACGCGTTGAATGATAGCACACAAAGCCGTGGTTTTTATCATCGCTATATGGCATCCCAAGAATTGATTCGAGAAGAATTATCCCCTTTAGTGAGTTCTTTTGAAGAACAATTACAAAAACAACAAGCTTGGATAGGAAAATTCAAATGGATTTCTCCGGCTATTCTAGCGCAAGAATCCCTAAGCAAAATGTCGGGAACCTCAAAAAGTGATTACGAAGATTATCGGAAGCAAGTCATTGTTTTTGCAGGAAAATGGCGTGAACATTTGATTCCCTTCTTATACAATAACCAAGATTTCACCCAAGCGGACTATAAAGACCTCCCAACGTTTAATTATCAACCGAATTCATATTCAAAATGGATGGCCTCCTTCATGATTTTAATCATTGGATTCTGCTTATTTGGTTTGGGTCTTTTACGCGCCAAAAGTCTAGGCGCTGCTGGAATCTTGAAATAATGCAAATACGTAATTTGAAAGAGGAATAATAATTGTCAGGATTCAAAAGCTACTTGTCACGACCTGTTGACCAATTTAGTTTAGTATGTAAATCTCATGAAGGCATTTAAACTTGGTAAAATAAAATGGCAGACAATTGCGCTACATCTTATCCCATGGTCGGTATTATTATCATTACCCTATGCGTACCATTCTGAATTGGAACCCCATTTTCATATTAAAAATGAAACCTATAGCTCGTACTACCTAGAGAGTCTTATCAATATCTTTTGGATATTGGTATTTTACCTGAACGCCTTCGTCATTATACCTAGGTTTCTCTATGCCAAAAATTACCTCATATTTATCGGCATCCAGATGCTGTTTTTTTCCATCGTTGTTATGTTGCGGCGTCCTTTTTACTCCTTCTTTATACAGGACTATGCTTCTAACTTTTTTATTTCGATTAGGTATAGTTTACTGCCCTTTCTTGGAATTTTAGCGACGGCTATTGCTTTTAGGACAATTATGGACAAAAGGGAATCGGAGAGAATCGAAGCTGAGGTACAACAAGAAAACCTTAAAAGTGAACTCAATTTTCTCCGCGGACAGATAAGTCCACATTTTCTTTTCAACGTGCTCAACAATATCATCGCCCTGGGAAGAAAAAATAGTAAAGACCTTGAGCCCACCCTACTAAAGCTTTCCGCATTGATGCGATATATGCTGTACAAAACACAAGAAAAGAAGGTGTCCCTTGATCAAGAAGTGAATTACCTTAAAAATTATATTGATTTACAAAAACAACGCTTTACTGAAAAATTGAATTTAGAACAGCGCTTTGTGCTTGATGGAGAACATAACATGATTGAGCCAATGCTGTTGATTACATTCGTTGAGAATGCATTTAAATATGGAACCGGCCATGTAGAGCATCCGAACATTACCATAGTGTTAAAGGAAAAGGACGATATGCTGTATTTTAAAGTGAAGAACAGGCAGTCCAAAACAGATTTCACAGTTGATGACAATCCCGGAATTGGTCTGGTCAACGTAAAACGGAGATTACAACTGATATACGGTGATAAGCATCAACTTGAAATACTGGATAAAGAAGACTGGTTCGAAATTAAACTTAGATTGAAATTGGAAAGATGATGAGATGTATTGCAATAGACGACGAGCCTTTGGCACTCTCTCTTTTAGAGGACAACATCAAAAGAATACCCTTCCTTGATTTAGTAGGTACAAGTCATGATGTCTTCGAGGCAATGGACATCATGGAAAAAACGCAGATTGATTTAATTTTTATCGATATTCAAATGCCCAGACTTAATGGATTTGATTATATCAAAAGCCTACAAAACAAACCTCTGGTCATTTTTATTACCGCATATGAAAACTACGCCATTCAAGGGTATGACTTGGATATTGTTGATTACCTCTTAAAACCCGTATCCATGGAACGATTTATTAGGGCCTGTCACCGCGCGAAAAGTATCTTTGAAAGTAATTCCGAAAAAAGTGGTCCGTCTACTGAAATCAAAAAAGACTATCTCTTTGTAAATTCCAATTCCAGTATGGTAAAATTAAAATTTGATGATATCATGTGGTTACAAGGCTACGGCGATTACATTAAATTCTATTTAAAGAATATCGAATTACCGGTAGTGGTGCGTACCAGTTTTAAGAAGATGGAATCCGAACTTCCGAAGAACAGATTTATACGAATCCATAAGTCCTACATCGTATCGGTACATAACATTTCTGCCATCAAAAAAGGCAGCGTCTTTTTAGACGAAAAAGAACTAGCTATTGGTGAGGCCTATCGCAACAATGTCAATGAATTGATGAGAGCATAGGTATATTACAAAATGTAGTTCAATAGTCTGGTTGGGATACCTTTCAATCTTGTTTCCGTTTTTCAAGCCGTAAAAGCCTATAATCCCTCTTGTTCATAATAAAATCAGCTTCTATAAACCTTCTTGTCCTTCTTATTTCTCAGTTCGTCGCATAGTCATATGGGTTTGTCGCAATTTGAAAAAGCATTGCGACTTACTTTTTAATTTACGCTACAAAGCTCAAGACTACTGATGCCGAAACGAAGTATGTTTTTCAATAGACTGTGGATCTGTATCCCATTATCGCTTTACTTTTTTAGTGCGTCATCCTATTCACAAGATAATCCCGATATTTTTCCTCCTCCGGAAATGGCAACGGAGATAAAAGCCATAAAAGCATCAGGAGCTATAAAGATTGATGGAATTCTTGATGAATTGAGCTGGTCCAATGCTGAGTCAGTCACAGATTTCATTCAGAAAGACCCTATACAGGGTAATCCAGCCAGTCGACTTACCGAAGCCAAGGTGTTATTTGATGAAACCCATTTGTATATCGGGGCATTTTGTAAGACTAAAGATGGGAAACGGGAAATTCTTGCCCAAAACCTTCAACGCGATTTTGATTATTTCCAAAACGATATGTTTGGGGTAGTCTTGGATGGATTTCTCGATAAACGAAACGCTGTTTCGTTTCAAACTAATCCGTACGCAGCACAACGGGAATTATTGGTTATGGATGCAGAGATTTTCAATAGGGAATGGTCTGCACTTTGGAGCGTGAGAACCATCATTACTGATGAAGGGTGGTATGCCGAAATGGCCATACCTTGGAAAACCCTTCGCTACCCAGAAAACTGCAAAGAAATGGGTATTATCTTAGCCCGAAATATTAGGATAAACAACGAGTATGTGTCCTATCCCGCAGTACCAAGAGACTTCAATATTTATCGCATGCCCTATGAGGCTGTATTGACGGGGATAGAACCCCCGCCACCGACCGCAAATATTCAGGTCAACCCATATCTTCTGGTAAATACGGTTAGACAAAAAGAAGGTGACAACCTTATTACCGAAAACACAGAGGTCAAGGCAGGTAGCGAAGTGAAATGGGTAATGGGCCCCAATTCCGTTTTGGACTTAACGTATAATACCGATTTTGCACAAGCAGATGTTGATCGACAGGTGGTGAACCTATCGAGGTTTTCTGTTCTGTTTCCAGAACGTAGACAGTTTTTCTTAGAGGGAAACGAGATTTACAGAATGGCAGCATGGGATAATTTGCAACCTTTTTTTAGTAGACGTATCGGATTGGACAATACGGGAAATCCAATTCCAATTGAAGTTGGCGGTAGGTTTACCAACAGAAGTCCCAATCAAAACATAGGGGCCATTTTACTGAGACAAGATGCTTCAAATGAACAACCTGCCTCAAATTTTGCGGTCGCCCGATATTCCAGAAATATTGGCGGGCAAAACCGTATTGGGGCAATGGCAACCTTGCGATATGATGAAGCGAATGCTGAAGGCCTCTCCAACTACAATACCACGATAACCGTAGACGGGTTTCTTAGACCAACGCAAGCCATTAATGCATTTTGGATGCTTTCAAGCTCAAAGAATACCGGATTGGAAGACAATGAGGGCTATTCTGGAGCGTTATGGGCCTATTATTCCGATAATTTAATTTACTTAGGACTCGTAGAAAGTGTTATTTCAGAAAATTATGACCCTAAGGTTGGTTTTATTGATGCCAATAATTACTTGTTGACCAGTCCAGCGATGTCCCTCAAGCTCCGTCCCAAATGGCTTCCAAAATTCACCAGACAATACAATCCGGGCATCACCACGTTCTTCTATCACTATTTGGACGACCTCTCTTTCAGGGAAGGTTTTGCATCGTTGAGACCATTCGATTTTGAATTACAAAATGGTAGTAATATTGAATATGCCTATCGACTTAACTGGCAATCGCTGAGAAATCCTTTTTCACCATTGGGTATCGATATTGCTGCGGGAGACTATTCATACCAACGACATATCGTCAGCTATACTGGGGATTTTTCAAAAAAAATTGGGTTTAGCGCAGCTTATGGTTTTGGAGAGTTTTTTGATGGAAATCTTAATAACGTTGTTGCCTCTTTACGTTTGGCACCCATCCCCCAAATCAGTTTGAACGCGAATTATGAATACAACAATATATCATCCTTAGGTATCAACCAGGAATCTACAGAGACAAACCTCTTGGGAACCGAACTTCGATTATCATTAAACCCAAGATTACAATTGATCACCTTTTACCAATACAATACAAGCAATAAGAGCTCAACCATCAACTCAAGGCTATCTTGGGAATATATGCCTTTGTCTTATTTATTCATTGTATTGAACGATAATCAATTTGATGGGTTAAATGGTTCCCTAGATTCGATGAGATTTCAAAATACACAGGGCATTGTGAAACTGACATTTTTGAAACAGTTTTAGGCTACTCTTAGAGAATAGTGGTCATTACGTAAATTTCATCCATTAAGGGTACTGTAATCCCATGATTATCTTTACCAGCTAATACCGAGGTAATTACGGCTTCACCCAAGATATGCCTTCCGCTTATACTACCGTCTTCCCCTTGATGAATACCTTCAATCGGGTATTGTTCTAGAAATTTAGACAATTCCTTATTGTCATAAGTAGTTTTTAACCCCCAAATAGCATGAAAAATAAGGGGTTCCCCATTTTCATTATTGCCGACATATAACATATTATGTCCTTTCTTTCGGAGGATGGTTCTAAACGGAATGCCATTTTCCTTAATGCGGGCTATCTTTTCGTCAATAGTACCCGTCAGTTTATACTGTTGTCCAATCTCAATTTGGTCCTTGGAATCTCTCGGTAACCAAATTTGATAGGTAGCCATCATATCACGAATCATAGAGGAACAATCTCGATTCTCAAGGTTTCCTCCCCATCCATAAGGGCGACCGATGAGATTGGAGACCAATTCTTTAAGATGGATGCCATTAAACTCAAAATCATTAAAGGCCAATTGCTTGTTTGGTACAGTTGCTTTTAGAATTTTAGCTTCTTGATTTTCATTGGTATTGGTATAAAATACGGTAACCTTTTCATTATCATCGCCTTTGTCAAAAGGCAATACCATACCCAATCTGGCATTTAGTGCATAATGTGAAGTTGGGTCTTCCAGTTGCACATAATCTGCCAACGGCATTGCGTAACGACCTGTTTTCCAGTTGGTAATGAACACCTCGGATACAATTCCTAAATCCTTCATAGGCACCCAACCTTTATAATACGGACTCAACACATAACACCATTGCTTATCATTGGTAAGATGTATTAATTGTACTGGTGTATTGGCCCAAAGATTGGTCTCTTGAAAATAATCGAATGGAAATCCTTCTCCCGCTTTGGAATAGGTATCAAAACCTGGTTTATGTGAAGGGATTCTTCTGAGATTGGTATGGGCAACGACAATGCCTTTCTTTAGAAAATTGGGAAAACTTTCATTAGAAATATTGTTTACAATGGCTTCCCGTAAAAACTTCTTATGCGGCTTTTTATTTTCTCCGTACCACTCATCATCCTCCAAATATTGTTGTAGATAAGATAGCTTCTTTCCAGGAAAGGAATCCAAAGAATCCAAGACTACTTCTCCATCTATATCCCATGGAAGAAAAAAGTTTTTTAAAAACTCTTCCTTGGTCTGTTCGGAAACAACAAACCCTTTTTTGGGATAAGTTATTTCATTTTGGGCGTATGTTCTAATTTCAATTTCAGGCGGCTTCTTCGATGGGTTTTTGCATCCAACTGTGCAACACAATATCCAAAGAAAGATGACAGTCGCCTTGGAAGATATTGTTTTGATCATTGATTTGTAGTTACTCAAGAATAAGTTCATGTTTTGCATGCTCCCGAATCTTAGCCTCAGAAATCCAATAAGGAATCCAATCCCCGGTTTTCCATTGCTCCAATTGTGATTTATGATAAGGATGAAATATTCGAGCCGCGCTTCCTCCAGATACCACTCCCATTAGCTTTTCTTCATCATTCATATCGGCTACCATGCGAAAAGAGCTGAACCAACTCGTCTCAAAATCATGGGTCTTGGTCACTGTAGAACCTCCTCTATTCAGCGTTTGGGTAGAACCATTTTTTGGCAATAGTTCAGCGCCCAAAAGTTTACTTCCAAATCCATTTTGTTTAATAGGGCTGTAAAAATAGACGGTATGTAAATCACCCCATTTCCAATTTGATTGGTCATCACCAAATTTTTCGGTCAACACTTCTATTGTTCGAAGTCCTGCCTTCAGTACTAAATCTGATAAGGTCTCCTTTTCGTGTGTTTCAACATTGTCTAT
>ERZ1740067.164-NODE-164-length-54273-cov-7.633461_pt1 | contig 54273 bp, 44 predicted proteins | sample MGYA00581736_ERZ1740067 | MGnify/ENA primary metagenome ERZ1740067 (study PRJEB43018, sample SAMN04849236) | marine metagenome | isolation source: floating plastic debris | place: Pacific Ocean | collected 2008-08-27 | study: EMG produced TPA metagenomics assembly... | reverse complement strand
CTGGCCGCCAATCTCGGAGTGAGCATGCTGGCCAATCTGACGGATCAGTGTCTTGCGGTAGCCCTCGGGCATCCACTCTTTCGGCTCGACCCGGTCGCCCGCGTCGATACGCGCCTGAAAGGCCGCCAGCTTGTCCGGGTCGTCCTGTGTGGCCTCGGATTTGATCATCTGTGCGTACATGGGGCAGCTCCTCCTACCGCGGAAAATAAACGGTGGACGATCTCAGATCAAATAAAATGTTACGAAATCGATGTTTTTACGCAAATTACGTAACACATCGCGGGCAGAAAACTTTCGCGAAGGACGTTGATTTTTGGCGCGCGGTAAGAAACGGTAAGCCTTGGGCAAAGGAGGGCCTGCGGAGTATGGGAGACGTCAAGGTCAAGAACATGGAAGAGTTCGCCGCCCTCAGCGGCATCTCGCGTCCGACGGTCTCCAAGTATTTCAACGATCCAGGCTCGGTGCGCGCATCGACCCGCGAGCGGATCGAAGCCGCGCTCGAGCAATACGATTATCGGCCCAACATCTTTGCGATGAACCAGAACCGCAAGCTGACCAAGAACATTGGCATCGTGGTGCCGAATGTCGGTGACCCGTTCTTTGCCGAGATTGCCCGCAATATCGAACAGCGCTGCGTGGCGGCAGGGTACCGGCCGACACTGTTCAGTTCGCACGGTGAGGCGGATCATGAGGTCGATATTCTCGACACATTGCGATCCCTGAAACCGGCAGGCGTGCTGTTGGCCCCGCTTGGTCGCGCATCGGATCGGAGCGCGATTGAAAAATTTTGCGATGCCGTGCCGACCGTTCTGTTTGACAGCAACCTGAACGATATCGGGCTATCCTTTGTCGGGTCGGACAACCCGCAATTTTCGCGTCTCATCGTGGATTATCTGTGTCGCACGGGCGAGCCGCCCTGTTTTTTCGAGATGAAGAACCCGGCGAACCCGAACGCCAACCGGCGCAGGCAGGGCTATATCCAAGCGATGGAAGAGTTGGGGCATACACCCAGCATCGTGCAGGTTGACGGGCAGGGCTGGGATTTCGAAGAGATCGGCCGGCGCGAGGGTGGCCGCGCACTGGAGCGCAATGCAATCACGTCCAACACGGTCTTGTGCAGCAACGACCGTCTCGCCATCGGTTTGCTCACGGCTTGTTTCGAGAACGGCATACGGGTGGGTCGCACGCCGGACTGCGCCATTCGCGTCGCTGGCCAGGATGATCATCCGTTTGCCCGATACACGTGCCCGCCGCTCACCACGATCGCGCAAGACTACGAGGCGATTTCCCGGCATGCGGTCGAAACACTGTTCCGCGCGATTGATGGCAAGGCAGGCCCGCGGGACACGATCCTGTTCGAAGGACGATTGGTCATGCGGGATTCAGCGTAATCGTCAAAAACTTGTCGCGCGTAAAAAAATTATTGACACCGCGCATAGCTACTCATTACCGTACCGACACATAACATCCAATCTAGGGAGGAACCGGATGTCTCTTGGGAACGCACTTCGTGCGGCCACCGCTCTGTCGCTGATCACAGCGACCGGCGCACTGGCAGATGGCCACGCCACGACACTCACCATCGCGATCGTGAACAACGGCCACATGATCAACATGCAAAAGGTCGCCGAGGCCTACACCGAGGAAACCGGTGTGCAGCTCGAGTGGGTGTCGCTGGAAGAAGGCGTGCTGCGCGAGCAGGTCACGTCCGACACCGCCACAGGTGGTGGCCAGTACGACATTATCAATATCGGCATGCAAGAAGCACCGATTTGGGGCCAGGCCGGTTGGATCGAGCCGCTGGAATTCGGCGCCGAATACGACATGGACGACATGCTGCCCGCGATCCGCAACGGCCTGTCGGCTGACGGAACGCTGTATGCCGCGCCGTTCTATGGCGAATCGTCGATGGTCATGTACCGCAAGGACCTGACCGATGCCGCAGGTGTCACCATCAGCGACAATGACAGCTGGGACAACATCAAGGCTGCGGCCGCCGCAATCCACGATCCGGATAACGGCGTCTACGGTGCCTGCCTGCGTGGCAAGCCCGGCTGGGGCGACAACATGGCCTTCATCACGACAGTGGTGAACTCGTTTGGCGGCGCCTGGTTCGATGCGGACTTCAAACCGACAATCGACAGCGACGAATGGCGCGCGGCCATCAACTTCTACGTTGATCTGCTGGGCACCTACGGTCCTCCGGGTTCCGAAGGCAACTCGTTCAACGAGATCCTCGCGCTTTACAACGAAGGCAAGTGCGGCATGTGGATCGACGCGACCATCGCGGCGTCCTTCCTCGAAGTAGATGGCGTGGCATACGCCCAGTCGCCTAACGCCGGTAACCCCGTCGGTGCGAACTGGCTGTGGGCCTGGGCCATGGCAGTGCCTGCCGGCACGGAACAGGCCGACGAGGCAAAAGCCTTTATCGAGTGGGCAACGTCCAAAGACTACATCCAGGCCGTTGCAAACCATCCCGACTTTGGTTGGGGCAAAGTGCCGACAGGCACCCGCGCCTCCACCTACGCGTATCCTGAGTTCCAGGAAGTCGCTGGTTTCGCCGCAGCCGAGCTGGCAGCGATCGAATCCGCGGCTCCCGAAGCGACGGACCTGAAACCCTATGTTGGTGTCCAGTTCGCAGCGATCCCGGAATTCCCCGAAGTGGGGTCCGCCGTGGCGCAGGAAATGGCAGCCGCCTTGTCCGGTGCGAAATCAGTCGATGAAGCGATCGAAGCGTCGCAAGCCGCAGCCGAGTCGATCATGACAGAAGCAGGCTACTAAGCCTGACAGGAAGGCCCGAGCGCGACTCGGGCCTTCCACCACGCGTCGACCTGGTCCACAGACGGACCGATTGAGCCGACGCCCCGCAACCGATACATCCAAGATCACCATGCATGGCGCGTGTACCACCGCGCGAGGGTAATAGGGTTATGTCTGACCGAAAGCTTCCCCGCCTCCTTCAATCACCGGCTGTCGTGCTGCTGCTGATCTGGATGCTCGTCCCGCTAAGCATGACACTCTACTTCTCGTTCATCCGGTACGTGCTGAACAACCTGCGTCGCCCCGAATGGACGTCGCCATCGATCAGCAACTGGCGCGGATTTGGCAACTACGAGTTTGTTCTGAACTCCAAGGACTTCCTCTTTGCCATTCAGAACAGTCTATTGATCGTCGGAAGCATTCTGTTCCTCACCGTCATCCTCGGCGTCTTGATCGCCGTGCTGATCAACAAGGCGTTTCCTGGCCAGGGGATTGTACGGGTCCTGCTGATCTCGCCGTTCTTTGTGATGCCGGCGGTGAACGCGGTGCTGTGGATCAACATGATCCTGGACCCTGTGTTGGGGCTGCAGGGCATCGCGGTTGGTGGCATCAACGACATGATCGACGGATTGCGCAGCGCGCCTCTGGTGGGCGGCTTCTTCTCCCTCTGGCCTCAGCTTGAACCGATCTCGTTCCGTGCCACGCAGACATCGGCCTATGCCGTTATCATCATGGTGACGTGGCAGTGGACGCCCTTTGCGGTCCTGATCTTCATGACCTCGCTGCAATCCGAAGACCAGCAGCAGAAAGAGGCCGCCATTCTGGATGGTGCGGGCGTCTGGTCGCAGTTCCGCTTTCTGACGTTGCCGCATCTGGGCCGACCCATTGCCATCGTGGTCATGATCCAGGCGATCTTTCACCTGTCGCTCTATGCCGAGATCGAGATTGTGAGCCGCGGCAACGGGAACAAGAACCTGCCGTATCTGATCGGCGAATTTGCCAACAACAATATTGGTGCTGCCAGCGCCACGGGTATCTTTGCCGTCATCCTCGCCAACATCGTTGCCATTTTCCTGCTGCGGATGATCGGCAAGACACTGATGGAGTAGACCCATGGCTATTGTCGCAAACGATACCAAATTCGGTAAGTTCGGCCGGCCGGTTCTGGCCTGGATCGTGGGGCTTTTGTTTTTTTTCCCAATCTTCTGGCTTGTCCTGACAAGCTTCAAGACGGATGCGGATGCCGTCAAGCCCGAGTTCTTGCTGTTCTTTACCCCGACGCTCGACAACTATCTGAACATGACCGAAAACTACAACTATTGGCGTTTCGCGACCAATTCGGTCATCACGTCGGTCTTTGCCACGATCTTTGCGCTCGCCGTCGGCATTCCCTGCGCCTACGCGATGGCGTTCAACCCGTCGCGTTCGACCAAGGACGTGCTGATGTGGATGCTGTCGACCAAGATGCTGCCTGCGGCGGCGGTGCTTTATCCGATGACGTTCCTGACCAAGTCGCTTGGCCTCTTTGACACCCATTTCATGGTCATCGTTGTGCTGATGCTGATCAACCTGCCGATCGTGGTCTGGATGCTGTTCACCTACTTCAAAGAGATCCCGAAGGAGATCATCGAGGCGGGTCAGATGGATGGCGTGAACACCTGGGGTGAGATCAAGGAAATCCTGATCCCGCTTGCCTGGGGTGGCATCGCCTCAACGGCGCTGCTGTGCTTTATCTTTTGCTGGAACGAGGCGTACTGGACCGTTCGACTGACCACGACTGAGGCGGCGACGCTGTCAAAACTCATCGAAGGCAACCGCGCGCCCGAGGGGCTGTTCTTTGGCCGCCTGTCTGCGGTGTCCGCCGCCGCCGTTGGCCCGATCGTGGTGCTGGGCTGGTTCTGTCAAAAACAACTGGTCCAGGGTCTCACCTTCGGCGCCGTGAAATAGGAAAAGATCATGGGACAAATCGTACTTGATAAAGTGACCAAGAGCTTTGGCGAAACGCAAGTGATCCCGCCCTTGGATCTGACCATCGAAGATGGCGAGTTTGCTGTGTTTGTCGGCCCCTCGGGCTGTGGCAAGTCCACGCTGCTGCGCCTGATCGCAGGGTTGGAGGATACGACATCCGGCAATGTGCTGATCGACAACGAGGATGTGACGCAGGTGTCACCGTCCAAGCGTGGGCTGTCGATGGTCTTTCAGACCTACGCATTGTACCCGCACATGACGGTCCGCAAGAACATCGCCTTTCCCATGCGGATGGCGGGCATCAGCGAGGCCGAGCAAGAGGCCAAGATCAAGGCGGCGGCGGAGTCGCTGAACCTGACCGACTATCTGGACCGCAAGCCCGGCCAGTTGTCCGGTGGTCAGCGTCAGCGTGTCGCCATTGGTCGGGCCATTGTGCGGGACCCGTCGGCGTTCCTCTTCGACGAACCGCTATCGAACTTGGATGCGGCCTTGCGCGTCGGCATGCGGCTCGAGATCACCGAGATGCACAAGCGCATGGGCACGACGATGATCTACGTAACACACGACCAGGTCGAGGCCATGACCATGGCCGACAAGATCGTGGTGCTGCAAGCGGGCGTGATCGAACAGGTTGGCAGCCCGCTTGAGCTGTATCACCGGCCAAAGAACAAGTTTGTGGCGGGCTTCATCGGCAGCCCCAAGATGAACCTGATCGAAGGGCCAGAGGCGCAAAAGCATGGTGCCCACACGATCGGCATCCGACCCGAGCACGTGGCGGTGTCGACAACGGACGGTCATTGGCGTGGCACGGTTGGCGTGGCCGAGCATTTGGGTTCGGACACGTTCATCCACATTCACGGAGTGCCGGGCTGTGATCCGATGACTGTGCGCGCCGCTGGCAATATCGACGTCAAACATGGTGACACGGTGTACCTGACACCGGATGAGACGCTTCTGCACAAGTTCGACGCCGGAGGTCTGCGGATCGAATGAACCGGCTTTCTGGCAAATCAGCGCTGATCACAGGGGCCGCCCGTGGCATCGGACGCGCCTTTGCCGAGGCATATCTGCGAGAAGGTGCGCAAGTGGTCATTGCCGATATTGACGCGGAGCGTGCGGCCGCGACGGCGTCCGAAATTGGTGCCGTTGCCGTGCGAATGGATGTCACTGATCAGGCCAGCATCGATGCAGGCCTCGGCGAAGCCATCGATCATGTGGGCCGCGTCGATATCCTGATCAACAATGCGGCGATCTTCACCGCCGCACCGATCACGCAGATCACGCGCGCGGATTTCGCCCGCGTGTTCGACATCAACGTGTCGGGTGCTCTCTTCACGATGCAAGCTGTGGCGCGGCATATGATTGATCTCGGAACACGCGGTTGCATCATCAATATGGCCTCTCAGGCGGGCCGCCGGGGCGAGCCCTTGGTCGCTGTGTATTGCGCGTCCAAGGCGGCGATCATCAGTCTGACGCAATCGGCAGGCCTCAATCTGATCGAACACGGCATCCGCGTGAACGCCATTGCGCCGGGCGTCGTGGACGGGGAACATTGGGACGGCGTCGACGCCTTTTTTGCCCGATACGAAGGCAAGGCACCCGGTCAGAAAAAGCGCGAAGTTGGTGCAGCGGTGCCGTATGGCCGCATGGGCCGGGCTGAGGACCTGACCGGCATGGCGGTGTTTCTCGCCTCGGACGACGCCGAGTATATCGTCGCGCAAACATATAATGTCGATGGCGGCAATTGGATGAGCTGATGGACGATATCGCCCGAACCCCTGCACCTGTTGTCCTGCGCAATTCAAACCTGGGCAGCCTTCCCCCAGATGTCGCATGTCCAACGTACGACCGGTCGACATTGCGCCCCGGTATCGTTCACATCGGCTTGGGCAATTTTCACCGCGCGCATCAGGCATGGTATCTGCATCGTCTGATGCAGGCGGGTGCAGCGCAGGATTGGGCCATCATCGGCGCAGGTGTGCGCAGCTATGACGCGGCCATGCGGGACAGATTGCTTGGGCAAGACTGTCTGACCACCCTGATCGAGCTTGACCCGTCAGGCACCGCGGTCGAGGTCATAGGATCGATGATCGATTACCTGCCGATTGAGGATGGAAATGCACCGTTGATCGCCGCCATGCGAGACCCGGCCATTCGCATCGTGTCGCTGACCGTCACCGAGGGCGGTTATTTTGTCGATGCTGCTACGGGTGGCTTTGACGTCGATCATGCGGACATCCGATACGACGTGGCACATCCCAAGACACCGCGGACCGCCTTTGGCGCGATTATCGCTGCACTTTCGGCGCGACGCACGGCAGGGGAAGGCCCGTTTACCCTGCAGAGCTGCGATAATCTTCAGGGCAATGGGGCGATCCTGCGGCAGACGGTGGTGTCGCTTGCAGCGCTGACCGACCCGGATCTTGCGGCCTGGATTGATACCGAGGTGAGCTTTCCCAATTCGATGGTTGATTGCATCGTTCCCGCCACTGGTGCCGAAGAGATTGCCCGCGTGCGCAGCCTCGGCATCGACGATGCCGCACCTGTGACACACGAGAACTTTCGCCAATGGGTGATAGAGGATGATTTTTGCGCTGGGCGGCCGGATTGGGATCGGGTTGGGGCGACATTTACCTACGACGTGCACGCTTACGAAGCGATGAAAATCCGGATGCTGAATGCGGGCCATCAGGTGCTGGCGAATGTGGGAGAGTTGCTGTCGGTGCCCACGATTGCCTCCTGCATGAGTGATCCGGACATCGCGGCCTTTTTCCACAAGGTCGAGGCGCAGGAGATTGCGACGCAGGTGGATGCCGTGCCGGGTACCACGCCTGCCGAATATCTCGACCTGATCACGCGCCGCTTTTCCAACCCCACGATCCACGACACCACGCGCCGCGTCGCGTTTGACGGATCGTCGCGGCATACCGGGTTTATTCACCCGATCCTGCGCGATGCCCTTGCCTCCGGCAGCGCGATTGCGGGGTTAGCCCTTGTGGAGGCGCTGTGGGCCCGGATGTGCGCTGGCACGCGCGAGGATGGCACAGTGATCGAGCCCAATGATCCACATTGGGCGGAACTGACGGCTTTGGCGCAGGCTGCCAAAGGTGACCCGTCAGCCTGGCTGGCACATGCGCAGCTTTACGGAAGTCTCGCGAACGAGGCTGCGTTCAGCTCTGCTTTTTCGGATTGGCTTGACCAGATCTGGAAAGATGGCGCACGGGCAGCAATGCAACGCTACTTGGCCCACTGATCACAACGCAAAACGCCCGCGCGGATGCGCAGGCGTTGCTAGTTTGTGGCGTGACTAAATCAGCATCCCGTCTTGCTAAGAACAGCGTCGGCCGTTTTGGCAAGAATGCGCAGGTCAGTCCCCAGCGACACACTGTTGTAGTATGTGCTGTCCATGCTCACACGCTCGTTATACGTGACTTCGTTGCGGCCAGAAACTTGCCACAGGCCGGTCACGCCCGGGCGCATGGCAAGGTAGACAGCTTGCTGCGACCCGTAGCGCTCAAGCTCCGCTTCAGTTATGGGGCGCGGGCCAACGAGGCTCATCTCACCCTTCAGCACGTTGAAGATCTGCGGCAATTCGTCGAGGCTGGACTTGCGCAGAAAGTTTCCGACGCGGGTTACCCGCGGGTCGTTGCGCAACTTGCGATCGCGATCCCATTCGGCACGCGCCTGCGCGTCGCTGGCGAGCAACGCGTCAAGACGCTCTTGCGCGTCGACAACCATGGTGCGGACTTTCCAGCATTTGAACATCCGACCATTGCGGCCAACACGGCTATGACCAAAAAACCCCGGGCCACCATCCGAGCGGACGACGACATACAAGATCGCGATAATTGGCAGAAGAATTGGGAGAAGGAGGACAGACAGAAAAATATCAAAAAGACGTTTAAAAATAGAGGGATACAGGGGCGCTGTAGAGTCACGCCCGATGCGTAGGTCAGCAGTGTTCGCCGCTGTCGATACACGGTTGTTCATTTTGACTCCCCAGTCAAAAAAGAGTTCGGCAGGACACCAAACCACTAAAAATTGTCTAAATTATGTGACTTTAGGGCTGCTCACCCCGTGACACTTGTGCAGATTGTGCGTAGGTTCTACAGCATCGTGGCTTTCCAGAGAAGGCTAACGAACGCTTTCTTTTCCCCCTGACACAGAACGATGGCACCTTATCGTTTCCAGTTTGGAAACACGGACATTTTTAGACGATTTTACAGGGGGTTACGCTGCAGTGCGGCATTAACCAAGTCGCATAATTTTTCAGCGTTTGCGCTAAAGTCACAATTCTAAACAGATTTACTCAGCCCATAATTTAGGTGTTTGCTCGCAAAACGTGCAGAACTCTGCCTTCTGGCACAGTCAGTGATTCCTTTTTGCAGTGCAGCACTGCGGAAATCGCTCTTTGTTACCGCTACCGAGATCCGCGTTCTATCGCGACGTCCCGCCCTTGGCCGATCGCGATGTTCAGCTGTGACCACGTCGCGGCAAAGTCGCGGCGCACCCCTGCCAGGGTCAAGGACGTGTCCCGCAAATCCTCTTCGGCGCCCAGAACTTCGACCAGCGTGATGGCGTTCAGGCTGAACGCCTCTTGGGACAGGCTGACCGCCTGCTGGTATGTTGCAAGGGCACGCTGCAGTGCCGCGGACTGCCGCTGCAAGCTTTGCGTTTGGGCGAGGCTCACTTGCACCTCTTCGACGGCTTCAAGCACCGTCTGGCGATATATCGCCTCTGCCTCTTCGGCACGCGCGCGACCGGCAGTCACGCGAGCCCGGCGCACAGGCAGGTCAAAGATCGGGACAATCAGGGACGGTCCGAAAGATATTGTGTCCGTCGCGCTCACATTCACGCTTCCACCCAGGGAAAGGGACGGTGCCAGCTGGGCCTGCAGCACACCGATTTCCGCAGTGGCCGCGACCAGTCGCGCCTCGCTCGCGCGGACGTCGGGCCGGTTGCGCAAAAGGGCCGCTGGCACGTCTGGGCTGAGACGCGCGCGCGGCACAGGCTGCCCGCCGCCCCGTTCCAAGGTCTTGAGTACGGATTCAGCCGGTTCGACGGCAAGCGTTGCAAGTGCAAAGGCCGTCGCCTGGAAATCCCCTTCGAGCTCGGGCAGTCGCGCTTGTTCAAGCCGCAACTCCGCCTCGGCCCTGCGCAACTGCACTTGGGTCGAGTCGCCCACAAGGCCGCGTTCACGCAGGATCGATACAAGGCTGCGCCGGTTTGCGACGGCTGACCGGCGAATGCGGGTCGACGCCTGCAGGAACCGGGCATTGAGGTAAATCTGGGTCACTTCGGCCTGCAATGCGAGGCGCAGCGCGGCCTCGTCCTGTACAGACGCTTCAAGCAGCGCTTGCGCTTGTTCTTGCTGGCGCCGCCGCTGGCCGAATAGGTCGATCAGAAAGCTTGGCGCTAGTTGTGCCTGCGATGTATCGTTCGACGTTCTGTTGCCGTCGATGCTTTGCAATGTGGCGGATGCAGACAGGCCACCAGACAGCTGGCTGGCCGGACCGACGGTTTCCAAAATGGCGCGTGCCTCTTTGATCCGGGCGAGCGCCGCGTCGATCTGAATGTTGCGGGACAATGTCTTTTCCACGAACGCGGTCAAAACCGGGTCATTCAGACGTTGCCACCACGGATCCTCGGCTGCGTAGCTCAGCGCACCCCGAGTCGACAGCGCGTATTGTGCATCAAGGGGCAATGCTGGCCGCTCGTAGTTCGGTCCCAACACGGTACATGACGCGAGCGTCATCCCGATCACGGCGTACATTCCGTACCGAATTAACATATTCCTGCTCAAACCTGCCTGGGGTATTTTTTTCCCTTGATTATTCGTTAACACAATGTTCGGCTTTCAGAAATAATGATGCATCCAGACGTTGTGATTTGTTATTTGGCGTACTTTTTTGCAACACGTTACGCTGGACAGAACACCCGTTAAACGTGCAACACTAACACATATGCCGCGGGGGGGGTCCTAATGGACGGTAGTGTGAGACGCTTGGGAGAGTTTCAGTGGTGATGACAAACATCACAGCGCCAGTGTCGGGTAAGGCGCTCCATCCGGATCAGGTCCGTGTGCCTGATCAGGTCAAACGGCAAACAGGTCGACAATACAACGCGTTAGCCGCACTTTTGGTGGCCGTCCCGGTAGCCGCCATCATGGCCGCGGCGCTTGTTGCGCGGTTTGATCTGCATTGGGCGTGGGGCATTCCACTATACGGGCTTTCGGGCGCAATCCTTGTGGGCGTCATTGTCTCGGTCGTCGATTTCAAACGGACCTGTTAAAGTTCACTGACGTACGCTTGACTGCAATGTCGCGCTGTCAGGCGTTGAATCTACGCAATTACTTATTACCCTAAAGCAACGGGCGTACTGCCCACGGCCCTTTACATGTGGGCCAACGATCATCGTCGCTTAGGGTAGCGCTAAATGTTCCGAAAATTTTTTCGCACTGCGCCTCCGGAGACGCCATTCCCGGCTGTGATGACGGATGAGCCAGTCGTTGTGATTGGCGATCTTCTCGGGTGTGCCGCGCTCTTTGAGTTGATCTTGGATCGCGCGAGCGATCTGCCGATTGTGTGCGTAGGCGACTATGTCGACCGGGGCCCAGACAGCGCGGCGGTGCTTCAGATGCTTTTGGCCCGGCCGGACATTGTCTGCTTGTCCGGCAACCACGAGGTGATGCTGCGCGACTTTCTTGAATCTCCGGCGGACAAGGGCGCCCGCTGGCTACAGCACGGCGGGGCAGAGACGCTGCGCAGTTTTGGCTTGGCGGCGGCGAAAGCCACCGATGATCGCACCGCGCTGTTCGATACCCGCGACGCGTTGGCCGAAGCGATGGGGGCCGACATGATCGCATGGCTGGCCAGGCTGCCGTCGCTTTGGCAGTCCGGCAACGTTGCGGTGGTGCATGCCGGGGCGGACCCGGACCGGCCCATGGATCAGCAGCTGGACCATACATTGCACTGGGGGCATCACGCATTCTTCAAGCGGCCGCGCACCGACGGTACGTGGATTGTGCATGGGCACACGATTGTGGCCAACCCGCAGGCGCGTGACGGACGCATCTCGATCGATACAGGGGCCTACGCAAGTGGGCGGTTGACCGGCGTTCGTATCGAGGGCGGCGAAGCCTATGCCGAGACGGTCACGCTGCAAGACTGACGGTCGGGAACGCTTGCGACATTTGCCATCAGGACCGCAGTTGCGACCGCTTGCTGATGTATTGCAGGTTTTTACTTGCGCCCTGCGCACTGTGGGCATTTAACGAGGCGCGACAAAAGGACGGCAGATGCGACCCTTGCAAGCAACCTTCATCGGTATCGGAGCGCAGAAGTCCGCCACGACATGGCTGTATGGCGTTTTGCAGCAATGCCCGGATGTCCGTGTGAGCGACGACAAAGAAGTCGACTTTTTCAGCTACTATTTCGACCGCGGCTATGAGTGGTATGAACGCAGCTTTGACGATGCCGAGGATGTCGTACATCGCGGCGAGATTTCTCCGTCCTATCTGATCCATCCCAGCGCCCCGTTCCGCGCAGCGCAGTACAACCCGGGTCTGCAGATTTTTGTGACGTTGCGAGATCCGGTGGACCGCGCGTTTTCAAACCACCTGCACGAAGCGCGCAAGGGACATATCAGCGGTACAAACCTGGCTTTTGAGACGGCGTTGGAAAACAACCCGCTTTATCGTGATCAGGGGCTGTATGCCTATCACCTGAAGAAATGGTACGATCATTTCCCGCGCAACCAAATTCATGTGATGTTTCAAGAGGATATACACACTGATCGTGAGAGGTCCGCGCGCGAGGTGACGGATGCACTGGGGTTGGAGCCGCTTGCCGATTTTCTGGATCTGCGCGCGAATGAAAGTGTGCGTTACCGCAACGCCACGGTTGGTGAAACGATGTGGAAGGTCGGTAATTTTGCCCGGCGCAACGGTCTGGGAAAAGTGGCGGAGGTCGCGAAGTCCATGCCGGGGATCCGGCAGATGCGGCAGGCCAATCGCGAACCGATGCGCGAGATTGTCGAGCCGATGCGGCCGGAAACCGCAAGGTCGCTGACAGGATATTACGAAGAAGACGTGGCAGCGCTTGAGGCACTGCTCGCGCGTCCGGTGCCTTGGGCACGATTTCAGGCGTAGCGGTAGGGCCACAAAGAAAAGGCCGCGCTGAAGCGCGGCCTCTGGGCTTGGTGCTGTGGGTTGGGCGGCCATGGATCAAAAGAGCCAGTATTCCCCATCGCTTTGCTGACCGATGCTCAGATCATCAGCAGAGATACCTTCGATCCGAGCAAGGTTGATGATGTCGCCACCGATATCGACTTGAAGTATCGTGTCGTCAGTGCGCGAGACAAGCTGCAGGTCTGCGGAGGACGCACTGTTCAGGCCGATCAGCATGATCTGATCGCCTTCATCAGCGTTGAAGTCGCGGATCATGTCCAGTTCGTCGGAATGTTGCAGGTCGAGCACGAATGTGTCGGCCCCGGCACCACCGAACAGGACGTCACGGTCACCGCCGCCAGACAGCGTGTCGTCGCCGTCGCCACCTTTGATGACATCGCGGCCGGAGCCACCATTCAGGACGTCGTTACCGTTGTCGCCCAGCAAACGGTCGTTTCCGTTGCCGCCGTTCATGACATCGTCGCCTGCCCCACCGCGGACGCGATCTGCACCGCCACCACCGTCCAGCGTATCGTCGCCTGCGTTGCCCAGCACTCGGTCTGCGCCAGCGCCGCCATTGACGACATCATTGCCGTTGTCACCTCTCAAGCGGTCTGCATCAGAGCCGCCTTCGATTGAGTCGTTTCCGGCACCGCCGTTGAGCGTATCATCGCCTTGACCGCCCACGATCTCGTCGTTGAGCTCGGTGCCGATGATGCGGTCGTCCGCATCCGTTCCAGTGAATTCTTCACTGAACGCGGTGGCCGGTTCTTCTTCGACATCGGTCTCTTCGGGTTGGTCAATCGGCTCGGGCTCAGGCTGAGGCTCCGGTTCGGGCTCGGGTTCGGGTTCCGGTATCGGAGCTGGTTCTGGCGCGGTTTCTGGCAATTCGCCGCTTGTGATCCATGCCTCAAGCTCAGCGGCGTCGTAGGTCACGTCGGTGAACTGGAAGAACTCGATACCAAAAATGGTCGTCAGGCCATACTCGATGAAGCCGACCATGAATGTGCCCGCATTGGACAGCGTGGCTTGGATGCTGGAAAACAGGCCATCGATGACAAACGTATCAATCCCTGCGCCACCATAAACGGTGTCGTCGCCGTAGCTGTAGTGAATGACATCGTTTCCGCGCCCTGCATCCAGGGAATTGTCCGCGGCATTACCGATAACAATGTCATCACCATCGCCCGTAAAGACGTTTTCGATCTGATCTGGCGTTCCGAGGTTGAGCACGACGCCGGCCACCAAGCTTGCTGTCGCACCGCTGAGGTCGATCCGAGTGTCCGTCGTCACCGCCGCGGCATTGATCGCATCCGTGCCCCCGTCCGTGTCGAAAAGGGTGCTCGACGTGCCTTGGCCCAGATCGTCCAGATGGGCGCTGAACTCGTCTGTGTAAAAGTACGTATCGTCGTTCAGCCCATCTGTGTCGCCATGGATCTCGAGCGTCACATCGATCAGCTGCCCGGTCATGGGTTCGCCGTGATCGGTGGCGTCTGGGTTCATGTTGTAGATGTCGAGCGTCCACGTGCCTTCGCCGAGTTCACCCATGGTCGCGACCGAGGAGAACGTGAAGTTGCGGATGTTGCCGATACTGCTTGCTTCCTCGTGGTCGTAAACCAGTTGGACACGTTGCCCTTCGGCGCTGGTGAGAAACACCTCGAGATCGCCGCTGAAGCGCCACACAAGCGCCATTGTCAGCTCGACGTGCTCAACCTCGATCGCTTCGGTCACCTCGATATCGACGGAGATGTGGTCGTTTGTGCCAGCGATCAGCGTTTCCCCGACAGCTTGTTCGACGGTGATCGTCTCGCGATTGTGGGCTGTCTGCTGCTCGGTCCAGGTTTCGGCAAGGCGAACGGCGTTGTGCGCATTCACAACGCCAAAGCCAAACACGTCGCTGTAGTGCATGCCACCGCCGTTGAAGTTTTCGGTGTGTGTGATGCGCCAGCCCTGACCGTGCAATGCATTGTCGGTCAATCCCTCGCGCTCGGCCGACAGGGCGAGGATCTGCTGGACATCACGGTAGCCGAGATCGGCATTTGCATCATACATCAGCGCGATCACGGCAGACACCGCCGGTGCAGCAAAGGATGTTCCGGACGCTTCCGTGTAGTTCCCTTTGGGACGAGTCGTATAGACGTCATCGCCCGCTGCAGAGACGAGCACATTCGCGCCAATGCTGGTCGACGCCCAGGCATCACCATCCGACTGAATTGCGCCGACAGTGATCGAATACGGCGAGTTCTGGAAGTTGTGGTAGTTGGATGATCCGTCTGCGCCATCGTTACCAGCGGAGAACACGATGCTGGTCCCAAGACCGTCGCGGCCATCTTCGGCGACCATTTGCAATGTGGCACCGTGATCGGCGTATGCGTTGGTATTGAAGTTGTCGTGGAAGTTCTGTGTGAAGCTCCAGCTGTTATTCACGACGTCGACGTTCACGGCAGCGGCAAGCGCCTGTTGCACCTGATCGACTGCTGTCGGGCTCGAGTAATTGATGCCGAGGCCGACCAGGGTTGCTTCGGACGCGATGCCGACACTGCCCTCGCCATTTCCGCCTTCGGCCGAGATGACACCGGCGACCATTGTACCGTGCCAGTCGCTGATGTCTTTCGGCGCCACATTCACATCATCGGTATCGAGGTCGAAGTTGTAATCCAGGTCCTCGTCATAGGCGCTTTCGAGTTCATTGTGGTGGTAGTCGATTTGCGAGTCGACGACGCCGACAAGGATGCCGTCGCCTGTGTAGTCTTCCCAAACGCTCGAGACGTCGACGTGCACATCAGATGTTTTAGAACCGTCGATGAACCATGAGTCGCTCACCCCCGGATCTGACAGCAGCGTACTCACGGAGGTGGGATTGATTAATGGGGCAGTCATTCGTTCAATCTTCCTTACTTGCTTCCGGTGCGGTGACAGCAGATGCAACGCGCACATTTTTCGGTTGGCCTGGAACATCAGGCCGCGGATACCCATTCGGAACCGGCACTCTTCCTCGGCGTGGTATTTTGAGAAGCGGCCAAGATTGTGACCGGCGGCAGCCTTTTGCGGGGCAGTTTTTTGTCAGGTTTGAGGTTCGTGGCGCTTGTGGGTCGCGTCGGAGGGAAGCAGGAAGTAATCAACGCAAAGTTAATACAAATTGTTCTTTTTCCCGATTTTCGGGTGCGATTGGTGCGGCGCATTGTTATTACTGAAAAACCTTTGTTGCACCGTTCGGTGCTGGTGGACCGCACGATACTTCGACAGTCGCGCAAAGGGTTGATGAAGGGTTAATGGCGCGGGCGTTAGAGCCATGTATCCTTAAGGTTTTTTGCAAATTTTACGTCGATGTGAGGCGGTTCAGTCCGTCACGCTCCCGGTGGGATCGGTCCCAAAAAACCGACCTTCAGGGACGATCGCATCATTGGCACCGAAAGGATCTCAAATGACTGACCGATTTGCATCGTATACCCCCGGCCTCGAAGCACCCGCAGCTGAGCTGTTCGAGGTTGCACCCAGCGACGGGACAAATCTGCCGCAGGCGACACGAGCGCTAAATGTGGCACAATCCGGTACCGTACGCCTGACGACAGTGACCGGCACAACGGCAACCGTGTTCGTCGCGGCAGGCATTGCATTTCCAGTGCGCGCCACTCGGGTATTCGCCACAGGCACCTCGGCGACTGGCATCGTGGGCATGGCCTGATGTCGATCAGCATCGGCATAACGACGGGCCAGGCACCGATGTCGGGTTTGCCTATGGCCCCGCCGGCCCCGCCACCCCCACCGCCACAAGCGGGCGGTCTGATACCTCCGTCAAATCTGTTCACTTCGACGCAGATGACCTTTGCCACGGCAGACCACATCGACTTTCGCAGCAACTGGGAGATTTCGGGTGGTCGGCTGACTTGCCTCGGGCTCAGCGGCAATGATGCGCGCATGCAGTTGGACGCGTCGCTGACGGCGGGCAATCCGTACTTCATCACACTGGACCCGCAGTACCAAGACACGAACATCAAGATCAACCTGAGCGGTGACGGTGCCGTCAATGGCCGCAATGTCAGCCAGGACTGGCAGGGGTTCCAATACTTCCCCCCCGCTCTTGTAAGCGGTAACTTCAACCGCGTGGCGGTGAAGCCAAGCTCGGGCGCCACAAGTTCGGTCGATGACATATCGCTCTATGATCTGTCTTCGGTTGATCCGAACCGCGTGCCGTGTGACGTTATCATCGTGGGTGGCGACAGCAACTCCGCCAACGCCACATCCGAGTTTGTGACCAAGGAAAACCGCGAGACGCCCTACGATCCGCGGCTTTGGTATATGCCATGTCTGCGGGTATCGCCGACCTATGGCACGGTCGGTGCAGAACGGCATCAGCCATTTCCGATGATCGAGCCTGTTTTGGCTGCGCCAGGTGCGGCGCGGATGTCGCCCGTGCATGCCGCCGCGTCGCGGTTGGTTGAGTGGTCGGCGGCGCGTGACCGCCCGCTGCTGGTCATGGCATTGGGAGATCCAGGGTCGGGCCTCATGAACACGCAAGACTGGCGGCACCCGGATCGGGCGGTTATCGAAACCACGCAACAGGCCAACACGGCGTCGCGGATGTGGAACGAGATGATCGCGATGAAGGCTGCGGTAGAGGCGTTGGGACCGGCGCACCAAGTGGTCGGGGCGATTTGGTCGCTGGGTCAAAATGACGGCTTCAATACGCCGGATGGCCCTGACGGTTATGATACCGCGCACACGGCAGAGTATCAGGCTTTCTTCTCCGATGTCCGGTCTGAGTTCGGTGATATTCCCATGGTGCTGACAAACATCGCACAACATATTGTCGATAACACCGATGGTGCTGGTAATCCGGGTTTTGGCAGCTACCGGCAGCAATGGTTGAACCGGTTTGACCAAGACAGCGGGCACCCGAACGCCATCGCGAACTTTCGCGTGATCCAACCCGCGTCCGGCAATCAGGTCGACCCGCTTGATCCTGGCGACCCACACTACAATGCGGCAGGCATGCAGCAAAACGGGCGAGACATGGGCGATGCTCTGTTGGCCTTGCTGAACGCGTAATCGGCTGCCCCAAAGAACGGCGCGCGCAGCCTAAGGGGATTCGATCCCCGTGCTGCGCGCAGCCATATCAGCACCTTCGATCAGCAGGGATTGCGACGCGTTGAAGGTGATCAAAATACCCTCATCCACTTGCTGCCATCGCCATGTATCGCTGCGTGCACGCAGCGTTGGTGCGATCAGCAAGTCATGGCTTTGGTTGAAGCCACGCAAGCGGTCATGCCCCGGTGCGTTGTCGATCCGAACCGTGATACGCGATGCCTTTTCCGCAATGACAAACAGATCGTCGCCTGCCCCACCGGACAGTTGACCGCCATGTCCTTCCGCCTCGAGCCTGTCATCGCCCGACGTGCCAAGCAAGCGGCCCAACTCGCCGCGCAGGATGCCGCGTTCCACGTTTTTGGGCAGGCCGCGACGTCCCCAGAGGATGAGGGTGTCGATATCGCCTGCTTCGGGTTCGTAGATTTCCGTATGCGGGTGCGACACCAAATAGCGTTCCGGCCCGGGGCCGCCGACCAATCGCGTTTCCTGCGCGCGGTCGTTCATCCATCCACCGGCATCACGGGCGGTGATCACGCCATCGCTGTCCTCGTCTGATTCCGAACGGTTCGGAACATCTGCGCGCGTCGCCCAGACATTGCGGCCCACAGGCCAGCGCGACACGATCTGTTCCGGTGCGATATCTGCGACCTCAAGATCTCGCAATATGATGCTTTGGGGCCAGAACGGATCGGACCCGCTCGACAGCCAGACATCTTGGCCAACTTGTGTCAGGCGTTCGTGCGCATCGGCACTGTCGAAGAACGGAAAACCTTCGAGGACGAGCGTGTCGTCGGCACCAAAACCTCGGACCACCGTGCCCTCGCGCCCGCGGCTGATCCGGATTTCGTCGGCGCCGCCGGATAGCGTGACGACATCCAGGCCAGCACCCGGTGCGATGATGTCATCGCCCGGTGTATCCAGAATGATGCTGCGGCGGTCATCAAATGGGTTGTCGCCCGCTTGCATGTCAAAAACCTGTTCGGGCGGCAGAGCATATGCGCGGATGGCGCGGATGAGCAGATCGTTTTCAGGATCGAGCACGGCGTCAATATCCGCGTCAGCTGGCCAGATGCCACCCCGGGCGGTAAATTGGTCGTTGGCCAGGATGTACATCGGATCATGCGCGTCCTCTGGCGTGGGGGTGCGGTAAATCTCGCGCAGGGACTCGCGATCGGGTCCGAAGAAGAAGATGATCTCCTCTGGTGTCCAAAGCGCCGCGTACGTGTTCACGCGGTCATACAAATCAGCTTCGAGCTCATGTTCGAAGTGGTGCCGCCCCAAAGTGTAGATGTTGCGCCCGCCGCGCACCTTGATCCGTGGTTTGGCCCGTTCCGGATCCGCATCGAACGTATTGACGATATCCACCGCATGCACGGGCCGCTTGTCCTCGTCCAACTGATCAAAGAGAACGGCAGTGTTAAAGCGCCCGTCCTTGGGTGTTGGTGCGGCGATCCCGGCGCCATAGGCTTCGAAGATATCAATTTCAGGCGGCCAACCTGGCCCCGCGAAATTCAGCCAGAACGCTGGCCACCGGCCTTGACCGCGCGGCACCTGCGCCTCGATCTCGAACCAGCCGTAGACTTGTGCCCAAGTCTCGACGGTAGTGATCCGTCCGGTCGCATAGCGGACCTGAGCGGCACGTTTGCCTTGGTTGGTGCGACGCATGTGGTCGCGGACGGCGCCGAGCGCATCATCGTCAAGCTTGACCGTACGCACCGACAACCCGTCATCGGTGACTGTAAGCGTCGGGGATACCGTCGCCCACGGCACACCAGGCAATTGTGGGTCCAGAAACACCGTTTCTTGGGCGTTTGTCATCAGTCCGCCCCGCGGGCTCTGGGTAGACCAGACCCCCTGACGCCCATCATATCGATTGAGCCCATCCGCGAATGTTTCGTCCAGAATCGGAACCATCTTGGAGAGGTCGGGAATGCCGGATGATTGTGCAAAACCAGGCACCGCGCCGTTGACTAGGGTGATGAGGAATGCCGCTGCTTTGACTGTCGGTCGTTTCATTGCAGGCTCCGGATCGGCGGCTGTTCAGTCAATTTGGACACTAGGCTTTGCCGCGACAAGAGGTATATGCGGAGCGTGCCGCATCGCCGACACGGAATAAAGACGGAATTGATGAGAACATCGTTACCATCTGAGCTTGCCCATTCTCCGCGGCTCGACCGTGTGCGGTCGATCCAGTACCTGCGCGCCGTCGCGGCCCTGTCTGTCGTGGCTTATCACGCCAGCAAGCGGGTGGATGAAGCGTTTTCCGACACAGTGATCGATATCTTTTTCCTCGGTCACGGGGGCGTCGACCTCTTCTTTGTCATCTCCGGCTTTATCATGTGGAGCATTGGGTGCACAGCGCCGCGATCGCCAGGGACTTTCCTCATGCGGCGCGCTATCCGCGTAATCCCGCCCTATTGGATCGCGACGACAGGCTGGGTTGTGCTGATGCTGGCGCTGGGCGTTGGATGGATCGTGATCACGCCAGCACATGTGGTGCAATCGCTGCTGTTCATTCCGCATTGGAGCCCGACATTTCCCGAAACGTTTTGGCCGGTCCTCGTGCCGGGCTGGACGCTGTTGTTCGAGATGTTCTTTTATGCGCTTTTTGCGCTCACCCTTCTGGTTGCGCAGTCGTGGCGGTTGATTGCGCTTTGCTCACTGCTTTTGGGCCTTGTCGGACTGGGTTGGCTCTTGCAGCCCGCCTCGGCTGCGATGCAGGCCTACACCAGCCCACTGTTGCTTGAGTTTCTGGCGGGGTGCCTCATCGCCGAGATTTGGCGGCGTGGCATGTCCGGCCTGTGGCCTGGGATCGTTATGCTGATTGGTGGGCTGCTGGTGCTGGTTTTGCTTGCGCCGATGGCTGTGCCGGATCAGACGTCGTGGAGCAGGCCGCTGACCTTCGGTCTCGCCGGCGCGCTGATTGTCGGGGGCTGCGTCTGTATGGAGCGGTACTGGCCCGATTTGTCTCTGCTGGAGCGTTTGGGCGATGCGAGCTATGCAATTTACCTGTTCCACTTGTTTGTCGTGCATGTGTTTGCGGTTGCGTGGCAACAGCTGCCGATGGTCGACAATGCGGTGGGGGCGTTCGGCTTCATTCTATTGTGCTTGTTCGCGTCGTCCCTGATGGGACTTTGGCTGTATACCAATGTCGAACGTCCCTTGCAGAAACGCCTGAACGCAGGGTGGTCGCAGCGCCCCAAAAATGCCCGGGCCGAGCGGTAGTGAGGTGATTGCAAGATGCTGACTGGATTGCAAAGCGGCCGCGCGGTAGCGGCGATCATGGTGGCCATTTTCCACGCCAATCTGTTTCTGCTGCCCAAGAATTTCTACGACGGAAACGGCGCAGGTGCCGTGTTCAACTTTGGCTACGCGGGTGTCGAGTTCTTTTTCGTTTTGTCAGGCTTCATCATGATGCTGGTCCACCGGCAAGACTTTGGGCGGCCGGAGCGGATGGGCCTGTTTCTCTACAAGCGGGTCGTGCGGATCTATCCGATCTACTGGATGGTGCTGACGTTTCTTGTTGCGATATACATCGCCGCGCCAACGCGCGGCCCCGATCATGCGCGCGAGCCTTTGTCGATCCTCGCCTCTTACCTGCTGTGGCCCACTGAGGATGGGCCGATCATGGCAGTGGCGTGGACGTTGCAGCATGAGATGCTGTTTTATCTAATCTTTGCCACGCTGCTTTGGCGCGTGCGCATCGGCGCGGTTTTGTTCGGCGCCTGGATGGTGGCTTGTGTCGCCGCGTTACCGTTTTACGGACAGATCACGCATCCGTTGGAGTTTTTCCTCAAGCCACACAACCTGCTGTTTGCCATGGGGATCGGCACGGCGTTGCTGTATCATCGCGTGGCGGTGGGGACTGCACGCCTCTTGTTCTGGGCAGGCCTGGCGCTTTTCCTCGGGACAGGCGTGGCAGAGACCGTTGGCGAGGTTCCGTTCCCCCGCGGACCGCTGCCGCTGATCTATGGGTTGGGCGCTGCGCTGATGATGGTTGGGCTGACTCGCGGCGCGCTTCCATCCCCGCGCTGGCTGACCTTCCTCGGGGATGCGTCCTATACCATCTCTCTCGTCCATCTGCCCGCCATGAACATCCTGGCGGTGTTTCTGAAACGCGCCGCCATTCATGAGGTTCTGCCGCCGCTCGCGATGCTCACGCTTGTTGTCACCCTTGTGACTGTCATCGGATGCATCGTGCATGTCATGATCGAAAAACCGCTCATGGCGTGGTTCAAGGCGCGGGCAGCCACGGTTCAGGCCTGACGTCCAGCGAATCTGTCGAAAATCCGCTGATGCATCGGTCAAGTCATGCTGCCCGTACTATTTTTAGTTGAAAATTTGATTTACGTTGTCTGCACATTGATCGAATCATAGACAAACCGCTGTATTTTCCCGGTAGATTTTTGAGACGATCGGTGCGATTATGGCAACAATATGTTCTAAATAAGGAGATTCTCGCTACAATTGAACAAAATCAAAAGATTCAATTCATACTAGATAGCTCCAAGACTTGCAGCTCGAGACACAAGAAATATTGGTCTTTTCACGATCTTCAGCCGACCAAAAGCAGCAATTTTCACGACTAACATCGTCTCGAATCGTTGACATTCGGCGAAAATTTGCCAAAAACGATGTGCAATCTGGGTGGGGTGGACGCAGTAGCTTCGGCTGCATTGGCTTCCCTAAATGTAAAACAAGTGAGCGCATGTGCGCGAACACACACAAGGTTAAAATAAAATGTCTTTTGTTTCTCCCAACGGAAATGACGGCGGCGTTATCGAAACAGATAACGGCGACAACCAAATCAACGGCGCAGGCGGTGACGACATCGTAAACGGCGCTGGCGGCGACGATTTCATCCGCGGTGGCGGCGGTAACGACGACATGAAGGGTGGCGTTGGTGACGACCGTCTTGCAGGCGGCGCTGGCGACGACAGCATCGCAGGTGGTGGTGGTGATGACATCATCAACGGCGGTCTGGGCAACGACAAAATCGGCGGTGGCGCTGGTGATGACGTCTTGACCGGTGGCCCCGGCAACAACCGTCTGACGGGCGGTGACGGCGCAGACACATTCGTGTTCGACGCCGACAGCACCGGCCGTGACAAGATCCTGGACTTTGATGCGTCCGAAGGTGACACGCTGCGCCTGAACGGCGGCATCGAAGCCGAAGGTTTCTGCGAGTTTGCTGGCGGCACGATCGTCGACATGAGCACTGGCGGCATGATCATCTTCCAAGGCCTGGACCTGGAAGAAACCATGGACCTGTTTATCGACATCGCCTAATCGGCCGACGTCATCAGCTGACACAGCTGTATCCCCTTCCCACCGCGCGTGGGGAGGGGATTTTTGTTTCTTAAGGTGTTGTTTTTGCCGCGGCGCCCTGATTTTCATAACGGCAGATCAACAGGACTGACACGCCATGCCTGATATGACTGCCAGTCGTACACATCTGCCGACGCTCGACGGGCTCCGTGGTCTTGCAGCGATCGTCGTTGTCATTTCCCATTGCGCCAACGCTGGATTTTTGCCCGTAGAACTTGGGCGCGGTTTTGGTCAAATGGGTGTTGGTCTGTTCTATGGTCTGAGTGGCTTGCTGATGGGGCGCTTGTATCTGGGCAAATCGCTGACACATGCGACCCTCGTTGACTATGCATGGCGCCGGGTCGCGCGGGTTTTGCCGCTTTACTACGCGGTGCTGATCCTCGGGGCTGTCCTGCTGTTTGGCTTCGGCACGTCCCCTTACATGCAAACAGGGGCAGGCGACGTTTTTCAAGCAGCGGCCCTGATCTACGGCACCGGCGTGCTGTGGTCGATCCCGGTTGAAATCCAGTTCTACGTTGTGTTCGTCGCCATCTGGTACGCCGCCGCGCGTGGCCCCCTGTGGGCTGTCTTGCTTGGCTTGCTGGTCCTGCAGGGTGTCGTTGTGGTGGCGATCTACCTCACCTCGGGCCTCGGCGCAGGTTTGGCCAACACCTACACACTGGCCTTTTGGCTGCACTTTTTCATGTTCGGCACGTTGCTGGGCCACCTGTCCACACGCCCAGGCTTCATGCGCTTTGCCAACCAAGGCTCGCCGGTCATTTGGGTCGCAGTCGGCGTTTTCCTTGTCTTGGGCTTTCTGACACCGCCGGGAATTCGCGATGCGCTGGGCATTCCGTCTACCTTTGTTTTTGTCGGACCGATCAGTGGAGGCTACCCGCTTGCGCTGCTTGTCCTCGGCCTGCTGAACCTGGGTGCGATGCGCCTGTTCGCTGGCAGGCTTTGGCGCTGGTTGGGCAAAGTGTCGTTCAGCATCTACCTTCTGCACATGCCGATGGTCGCCGCGGTTGCCGCGCTGCCCCCAGACGGACCAGTACCGATCTGGGCGAAAGCAGCGCTTGTTTTTGCACTGACATTCGCAGCGTCAGCACTCACCGAGCGATGGATCGAGATTGGTGCACAACGGGCGATTCTGCGCCATCGTCCCGGAGCATCCGCGGCGCGAAGCGCCACCTGATCCGGCATGCTATGCCTAGCGTTTTGGCAAGCGCACAACACGACGCGGCAGAATGCACATCACCGCTTTTCTCAATGGCCCTGAAACCAAGGCCGGGGTAATGTCCCGACGATTTCATCCATCGGATCCCAACCGCCCGTGACCCACGCACCTGTGACTTACCGCCCGGAGATTGACGGGATGCGCGCGATCGCCGTGGGTGCTGTGATCATTTACCACCTCAAGATCGACTGGGGCGGTGACAGCGCGTTGATGGCGGGTGGGTTTCTCGGCGTTGATCTCTTTTTTGTGCTGTCAGGGTTTTTGATCACCGGCATCCTGATTGATGAGTTTCGTACAACCGGTCGGATCAGTATCGCCCAATTCTACTGGCGCCGGGCCCGGCGCATTCTGCCACCGCTGCTGCTGGTCATGTTGGCCAGCCTGCCAGCCGCATGGGCGCTTCTTTTGCCCAGCGAGCTTGAGCGATTTACGCTGTCGCTTGTGGCGGCGCTCGCCTTTGTCAGTAATATTTTCTGGTTCTTCGAACTCAGCGAGTACGGCGCACAGTCGGGCCTATTGCAGCCGTTCCTGCACACCTGGAGCCTTGCGATTGAAGAGCAGTTTTATCTGGTCTTTCCGCCCCTCCTGATCGTGATGTTGCGGTATCTCGCATTGGTGCGGGTCATGTGGGTGGTGGCCGGCCTGACATTGATCGGCCTCGTCGTGGCGGCCATCACCACGGTGCTGCATCCCGCCTTTTCCTTTTACGCGCCCAGCAGCCGCGCGTGGGAGATGTTGGCAGGCGCGTTGCTGGCGGTCATCTCGCGCCAGTATTCTGCCCGCGCGCAAGGCGGTTTTTATCGCTTTGTGCCTGCGCTGTCGCTCGGGGTGCTGGTTTGGGCCTTCTTCAGTCAGGATCTGGTCGAGATGCGGCATCCGGGCATCGATACGCTGCCTGTCATCCTGGCCACTTGCGGCCTAATCTGGTGTGCCGACACGCGAGAGCCGGTCACGCGGCTTTTGTCCAGCGCGCCGATGGTTTGGGTGGGCAAGCTGTCTTACTCCCTCTACCTCTGGCACTTCCCGGTTTTCGCATTTGGCCGCATCATGTCCGTCGGCGTGCCGGGGCCGCTGGAAATGGCCGCATGGTTGGTGATCACGCTGGCCCTTTCGGTCGCAGGCTACCACCTGGTGGAAAAGCCGTTTCGGTTCCGCGTCGGCCCTCGCTCCTTTGCCGCGGCAACCCTTGTTGCGTTGTTGCCGGTGGCAGGCATCACCGCCCTTAGCCTGAATAGCGACGGCGCATCGTCCGGACGTGCGCAGGCTTTGGCCGCGCTGTACGGGCCTAATGAAATCGACAATTCCAAGCTGGCACATGCCAGCTGGGGTCTGATCGACGCACGTTTCCCGGATGAAGATATCGGATCATGGAACGCGCAGCGCGCATCCGTGTCCGGCACAACCAAATTGTGGTTCGAACGCGAGGGGTCGCGCAAGGTCCTGCTCGTCGGCGATAGCTTGTCCAAGGACGTCTACAACGCATTTACCTTGAATGCGGAACTGTTCCCCGAGCACGAATTTGCCCGGTTCAACCTGCATCGCCGATCCTTGGAAGAAGATCTGACGACGCTCCGCGGCACACCAAATTTTGCAGCGGCTGATGTCATCATGATTGCGCCAAACTACTACCGCGAATATCGCCGCGCGCTCGCCACTATGCTGGACGCTGTCGGCGGGCAGGGCAAAGACATCATTGTCCTGGGCAACACGGCAAAATTCAACGCAGGTGGCGCGCAACCACTTTTCGACTGGTACCTGATCAAATCCGGTGATCGTGCCGCGTTGGCTGATCTCAACGGCCTCGCCCCGAAATACGAAGATGAACGATCCAAGGTGCAAAACGAGGTGATCCGAGAGATGGCCGAAGCCGCCGGAGCACAATACCTGTCACGGCGTGATCTTGTCTGCCCGTCCGAGACAAGCTGCACATTGATCACAGAGGACGGGTTGAAAACGATGTATGATGGGCTGCACTGGTCCCTTGCCGGTGCCGCCTTGTTTGGACGCCGTGCGGCAGAGGCAGGATGGCTGGCAACGGACGCGGCGGAACAAACAGGCGGATGAGTGTGACCGGATGACATTGGCGGACAACACATATGCAACGCCGCAGGCGCAAACGCCTCCGAATTATCTCTTTTGGGCGGTTGTTGACGCTACGCTCTTGTCGCTCATCATCCTGCTCAGCGCGGATATGCTGATCCAGATGCGGTTCCTGCAGTCGCCGCTGTGGCTGCTTGCCTATGGCTTGACGATCTTACGGATCAGCGTGGTCTGGTCGCAATTCCTGCCCGTTCTCATGCGCAATTGGGTCATTCTGATATATCCGGCGATCTGTATCGCTTCGGTGTCCTGGTCCCTGACCAAGCCCTACAGCCTCGTGGCCAGCTTGCAGCTGACCATGACGATGGTGATGGGTATGTACCTGGGCTGGCGCTATTCAATGACGGTGATCCTGAAAGCGCTTGCGGTCGTGCTGTCCATCGGCGTTGCCCTGTCGATCCTGCATTGGGCGACAGGTATCTTTCCCTGGCCGGTCTACACGCGGATCGGCGGCCTTGCGGGGCTCTTTTCATCCAAGAACATGCTTGGTTTGCGCGCGCTCTTTGCCGGTATCGCCATCGTGTCGATCCTGTTGATGCATCGGCACGAGGCAAGCCAGCTTTTTCGTCGGTTGGCGATCTTTGCGCTTTTGGGCAACATGTTTGCGATGATGCTGTCATTGTCCATGACATCCGTCCTGCTCATGCCCGTGATGGCAGGTGCCTTGCTGGCGCTGTGTTGGCACCGAATTCCGCCCACTGTGTTTGTCGCCGGATTGTTCGGCACCTTGGCCGCTGTGTCGTTCGGGCCAGTGATATTGGCGATTGCCGGGATCAACCCGATTGAGGCGATCCTGGGCGCCGTGGGAAAGAGCACAACCCTGACCGGGCGCGTTTACCTGTGGCAGATTGCCTACGAGGTCTATCAGGAAAACCCCATTGCCGGCGTTGGATACCGCGCGTTCTGGCAAGCCCCGCAATTTCTGAACGAACGGCTTGCGACACAGGATGCGGGCGCCACGACCAGCCGGTCGTTCCACAACTTTCCCCTCGAAATCCTCGTGTCTGCCGGGTGGGCCGCGTTGCTCGCAATGTTCGCGATCATCTGGGTTGCGACGGCGCGGATGTTGACCGTCTATCGCCGCACCCGGTCCGTCGCGATGGCGGGCGGGCTGGCGCTGATGGTTGGTGTGATCGTGTCGTCCTTGACAGGCACGACGCTCTACCGCGGGCACGAGATTATGATCATTCTGCTGGTCGCCTTTGCCGTAACGGCGGGTGAGGATTTGCACCGCATACGCAATACGCAAAACGCGCGATCCAAGGGCAAAACATGATCCAGAGACTGCGCAATTCCGGCGCTGCCCGTATGTTCGGTACGGCAGGTATCGTGCTGGCGGTACGGGTCAGTGGTACGTTACTGACACTGACTTACACACTATTGATGATCGGCGTCGCACCGCCCGAAGAGGTGGGCCACGCCTTTGCCGCGTTATCCGCGGGTTTTCTGCTGTCGGTTGTGGCGTCGTTGAACGTCGAATCCGGTTCGATCCGGTTTCTTCCGCTCTACTTCGAAAACGACCGCAAGGCTGATGCGGCAGGCTATGTGTTCTGGTGCCGTCGCACGGTGCTGGTGATGACAGCGGCGTTGATGGTGCCTGCGGTCGCCATCCTGATCTGGCGCAATGGGCTCGAGACCATGGGCCCATATCTGCTGAGCTTTGCCGCAGCACCGATCATCGCGAACGGGCGGATCAACAGCCGCCATGGCATCGCGCTTGGCCTTGTTCTGCGCGCGGCCTTGCCGCGGATGCTGGTGCGGCCGGTTTTCATGACAGCGGCACTGGGCAGTGCCAACCTGCTCGACCTTGACCTGAATGCGACACAGATCATGGGTGCATTCTTTGTCGCGTCGTCACTGGCCACGGGGCTGCAATGGGTCTTGATCCGGCACGCAATGACGTTCCGCCACGAGGTCGATCCCAGCTACAAGGAAGCGCGCGATTGGGTGCCGTTCGGCCTGATGCTCAGCCCGATGCTGGTCATGAATGAATACATGCGCAACCTGATTATCCTGACCTCCGGAATTGTCCTGATGCCTGCGGATGTCGCGCGGCTGGGTATTTCGCTGTCCATGATCAGCGTCCTGAACTTTGGGCTCAACGCGTTTGACATGGTGTTCAGCCCCAAGATCTCGCGCGCCACGGCACAAGAAAAACCGCAGCGTCGGGCCAAACTGCTCAGCGCGTGTGGCGCGGGCAAGCTGGCCGCCCTTGTGGTAGGAGTGCCATTGGCCTGGCTGCTGATCCCTTACGTGCTGGGATACATGGGCAAGGATTATGCGGGGATCGAGGATGTGTTCCTCGCGCTCGCAATCATTCCTGCGTCAAAGGCAATCTTTGGCCCGGCGAACCTCGTGCTGAACGTCACGGGACACAAAAAGATCTTGTTCTGGTGCGCCTTGATTGGCGCCGTTGGGATCGTGGTGGGCACGCTGGCCGGCCATGCCATTGACGGCACGCGCGGGGTCATTATCGGCGCGGCATTGGCTGCCGCCTTTTACCAGGCTCTGCTGTTCACCATGTGCCGTTTGCGCACTGGTACCGATACCACGGTCCTGTCGCTGCTTTGGCACAAGCGGCAGCGCGTGGCCGCTTAACTACGCTTCAGCCGTGCCTGCAGGCGCGCGCTGATATCGCGACCCTGGCGCATAAGGCGCAAGCCGGGTTTGTTGTACATGAGAACCGATCGCAGCCGCTCGATCCCGTTGCGCACAGCGGAGGGGGCTGCATCCTCGCTGGTGGCATAGCCGAAATCCTCAAGCAGCGGTCCCATGATCATCTCAAGCTGTGAGACCAGCTTGGGATCCATCTCCTTGCGCCAGGCCTCGGCCCGGTTGGACATGAGCGGACGGCCGACATTTTCCTTCCACCACGTTTCGGTCGGTTTGACGGTCCGCACTTCGCGGTCGTGTTCGAACATCTCTTCGGACGGTTCGACGCCCAGAAACGTCATCACCGGCTCCATCACTGGGCGGGGATCACCGATAAGCTCTTCGTAGCGGACCATGTAAACCTGATCGGGTCTTTCGTCGCGCAGCATCTTTCCGATCGAGATGTTGCGCACCCATTGCCGGGCCAACACGATCGGATCGCTCGTGGCCCACGGCACCTTGATCAGGGACGCCACGCAGGCGCGGCCATCGCGCATGATCCACAAAATGCGCGCATCCGGGAACCACTCAAAAAGGTCATCCATACCGCGCAGGTGCCAAGGTGTCTTTTCCAGCAAGCGCGGTTTGCCATCCGCAGCGCGGAAGCACTCAAGGACAGTCTGAAACACCGTCGCCTCGCTGAGCGTATCCAACGCCTTCAGCGCTGTGAGCAATATGTCCCGGTCCAGGACCAGGAAGCGCATGGGCGAGTTTTCGATGACCTTCAGCACCGCCTCGGGGCCCTTGGACAGGACCGGTGCCACCTGGAACCGCACAATGTTCAGGTAGAGCGATTCCGGCGTACTCACGATGTCGGGGTGGCGACCCAGCATAGAGGCAAGCAACGTCGTGCCCGACCGGGGGTGCCCCACGACGAAAATGGGACGATCAAGTGGCTCAGGAGAGGTTTGGGTCATAACGAAGGATTGTCCGGCAATTCATTTTCCGCCTGTCTATAGGCACCCAAGTTGAAAAGTCACTACCGCGCGTGCCGTTCTTGGCCCGCACGTGTCCGCAATGCCGAATTTCTGCGCGTGCGGGCCGAGCGGCATCGGTCGCCGGATCGTCTTGGGACGTGGCGACGCGTTTCGACATGAGTGCATGGCGCTCCGGGTCACAGGGGTGCGGCGGATGCATGCGATTGTGGCACGCGCGTCGGAATTTGCATGCGTCCGGCGTCCAGCCCGGCAAGTGATGCTTTGCAATACGTTGTTTTTGGGGCAGAGAGACAGCAATTCACCTGCCGCACCCGTGGTTGCAGCTGCGCAAAAAGCAAAGGACGTTTCGCGTGATCTCTGTCGCCGTTATGGCCCATAATGAAGAGGCGGGCATTGCGCGCGCGCTCGAGGCGATCTTGTCGCAAGACGGGTTCGGCCCGGATGATCGGATCACCGTTCTGGAAAATGGCTCGACCGACCGCACCGCCGAGATCGTCGAAGAGATCGCCGTAAATCATCCAGCCGTTTCATTGCGCAGGATCGGCCTTGGCGACAAAGCGAATGCGTGGAGCGTTTACACATTTAATGTCAGCCCGAGCCTCAATGCAGACGCCCATGTCTTTGTGGACGGTGATGTAGTGATGCGTCCCGGCTCTCTGGCGGCGGTGCGCACGGCACTCGTCGATGCGCCGGATGCGCTGGCGCTGGGCTGTTGTCCGTATGGCGGTCGTACGGCCGACACCTGGCGTGCCCGGGTATTGCGGGAACATGGGTTGCCCGGAAACTTCTATGTGCTGCGCGCCAGCTCGCTCAAGGCCATGCGGGAGGACGGCTGGTGCCTGCCTGTTGGCTATATGGGCGACGACACATTCCTGCAGTGGATCCTCAAGCGACGCCTCGACCCGATGGCAAAACCGGACAAGACGGCGATCCATCCGGTGGCTGGGGCTGGGTTTGACTACGACTCCATTTCGCGCGGTTCGCTTGATGGGCTGTGGATGCTGTATCGCCGCCAGCGGGCCTATGCGATGCGCGATATCCAGTCCAAGCTGTTGTCCGATCACGTGATGGCGGCACCGGGCAATCGCCCGCCGCGCGATATTGCCGAGCTTTATGGGAATGCCAAACCGTGGACTGCCCTGTTTGGTCCCTTTGGTGCCCTCAAACCGTTCAAGATGCGCAAGCTGATGTTCCTGTATACTTGGTGGCGGACGCGCATTGTGCCACAGCGCGCGGGGCTGCCCTGGTATCGGGAACAGGCTTAGACTCGGCTGCGACAACACTGCAAAGGATGTGAAACCATGGCGCGAAAAGCCCCCTTCCGCGAGCGTTTAAGCCGGCGGACCGCCATCCTGCGGGGCCGTACAGGGCGCAGCCTGCCAGGGCGAGGCCCCAACCATCCGAGCCTGTTCTTTCACCTGCCCAAATGTGGTGGCACGTCCCTGTCCGAAGCGATGTATGCAACTGTCCCGTTCAATCAGCGGATTGGTGTCATCGACGCGGTGGCGACCCGGCGGGCCGCCTCAATCCTGCATTTTGGCGTAGATGATCCGCAAAAGTGTCATGAGGATCGCGACACCGGCCAGCTTACCTTTGACCTGCGCGAGGGGGCCCTGTTGCAGCACATGGCGTGGGACACGATGCTGATTCATGGGCACGTGTTCTGGTCCGAACGGGCCTGGGATCACTTTGGGGCGCGGTACAAATACGTGACGATCATGCGTGATCCTGTGGCCCGGATGATCTCGAACTTTCGCATGACCCAGCGCAGCGGGATCGTGACGGAGGATTTGGACACCTACCTGCAAGGACCGATTGCGCGGCGGCATGCGCAGGTCTATCTGCGATATCTGGTTGGCACCAACGACATCAATGCGCCAGAGGTGCCTGCCGCGCTCGACACGGCGATGGCGCGCCTGCAGAACTTTGCCCTGATCGGATTTCTGGACCGCACGGAGGCCTTTCTAAAAGCATACCTCGCGCTTTTTGGTGTGCAGTTGAGGATGCCCAAGCTGAACGCCGCGCCCGGTGAAACACCGGATCTGACCCCATCACAAAAAGCGGCGATTGACGCGCTGTGCGCGCCGGACGTTGCGCTGTTCGATGAGGCGCGCAGGTTGTTTCCCGACGGTTGAGCGTGCGGGTCAGCGGCCCGAAATGAGATCATCCACGACTTCGACCACGACGATGTCGCCCGGCAACAACGGCGTGCTGCGGGTGATGTCCGCTTCGCCGAACCGGTCGGCGCGCGGGCCCTTGATCACAAAGCGGACCTCAACGACGGCTACCTCGTCGGCCAGCGCATCCGTATCGTCACTCAGAACGGTCAATTCGTCGATGGCCAGCGCGTACTCGCGTCGACCGGATTCGAAATCCACGCGCGCTTCCTTGAGCTCTTCGAGGTCTTCTTGCCGTTGATCCGACAAAAAGCGGTCGCGGTTGCGGGCAGCCAGGGTCGCGGCACGGCGTGCGGCGATCTTGGCAGTCTGGAGGCTCAGGAGCTCTTCGCGGTCGTCGGACAGACGTTGCTGTTGCGTCGAAAAGCGGGCCGTTGTCGTCAGGCCTTGCGTCCGCAACGTCTCGAGGTCGGCTAGCTCGGCGGTGAGGGTGGCAACGATCTCTTCCTTGATCACAATCCGTTCGTCGAGCAGGATCGTCTGCTCGCGGAAATCGGCGATATCGCTGTTCCATGAGGCGACGAGGTTTTCCGTCGTGCTGCGGCGCACTGCAAGACGCTCTTTTTCCGCCTCGATGCGCATGTCCATGCCGTCACGCAGATCAACCGGAACAGCTGCACGCAGATCATCAGACAGCACAACAGGGGTATCAGGGCTGTCCAGAGCGGCATTAAGCCGCGCGAGGTTGGCGACAGCACCGGCGATCCGTTCGGCCGCGGCGGACGCGCGCCGCCGGGCATTCACGGCCAGCACGTCGGCGTTTGGCCCTTCGATGTCGCCTGACCCGAAGCCACCGGCGAGGGCAATGGCGGCGGCGACGTCCATGCCGGGCAGAAAGTCATACCGCCCGCTGCGATCCACATAACCGGACACCACCAGAGGCGCATATTCCGCGATTTCCACGAGCACAAACGACACGCCGCTGAAACCGCCCAATGTCATCTGTTGAGAGATCGCATCTTCGATTTCGTCTAGGGTTTGGCCCGCCGCAGGGATGCTGCCCACCTCGGAGAGGCGAATATTGCCGTCCAGATCTACGGTGGTTGGTTTGGGTTCGTCCAGAAAGTCGTAGTTCACGATGACCTTGTCACCGATGATCAGTCGATACGGGTCGGCACCAACCGGAAGCGCCAACAACATGGCACCCATCAGCTTGCTGAGCTGTTTCAACATCACGACATTCCTTTCGCGTCATCCGCAGAACGTTTCTTGTCATGCCCTAGGGGAATGCTCCAGAAAAACACGCTTAGCATTATCGGCTTTTGCAGATTTTTTACAGACCTGTCCCCGATGGATGACAGGAATGGCGCAAAAACCATGCAGTCCCGAATTACAGTTCCACCAGCCCGGCGCCGAACTGGACAAGTGCGGCGCGCTTTGATCTAGAGCACGTGCGTTTTACGCATGCGGCCCTGTAGGACCGTGCGATTGATCGAATCAACCTGGATTGCGCCATGAAAGTCTTTGGTATCGGATTTCACAAAACCGGCACGACATCTCTGGCCGTCGCTTTCAAGGCGCTTGGCCTGTCGGTGACGGGGCCGAACAACACCGGCGACCGTGATATCGCCGACACCTATGTCGAACTGACGCGGACGCTTTCCAAGGAATACGACAGTTTTCAGGATAATCCCTGGCCGCTGGTCTACCGCGAAATGGATGAGATGTGGCCCGATGCCAAATTCATCCTGACCACACGGGATGCAGACCGCTGGGTGAAGTCGCAAGTGTCGCATTTCGGTGCCCGCTCGACCCCGATGCGCGAGCTGATCTACGGCAAGGGCAAGGGCATGCCCTTTGGCAACGAAGAGCATTACAAGGCGACCATGCTCGCCCATAACGATGCCGTGCGCACCTATTTCGCCGGGCGCGAAGGCAAGCTGTTGGAGATGGACATCACCAAGGGTCACGGTTGGGACGTGATGTGCCCCTTTCTGGGGATCGACGTGCCGGAGGTGGATTTCCCCCATCGCAACGACAAGCGCAAGCGCAGCTTGCTGACGCGGATCGCCGGGGCGGTTCGCAAGCAGCTGCGGTTGATCGGCGCATAAAAAAGCGGCGCGCAAGCCTGCGCGCCGCCTTTGTGTTCAGCACATGCTGATCTTAGAGGAAGGTGATGTCGTCAAAGTCCGACATACCCAACCCCTGAAGAAGCAGTGATGTCGCTTCGCCGATATTCTCGATGAACAATCCGTCCAGTGTTTCCGATACGGCCAGGTTGACGATGTTGAAGCCACGGAAGTCGACAATGTCTTCGGCCGTGTTGAAATCCGTCACGATCGTGGTGCCCAGACCCGTTTGACCGGTGAACAGGAACGTGTCGGCGCCCGCGCCGCCCGTCACCATATCCGTGCCAGGTGCAGAGACGATGGTGTCGTTGCCCGCGCCGCCAAAGATTTCGTCGTCGCCGCTGGCGGCATTGATGAAGTCGTCGCCTTCGCCGGCCAGGATCGTATCGTCGCCGTTGCCGCCGAGGATCGAATCGTCGCCGTCACCGCCGTCGATCAGGTCATCGCCAGCGTCGCTGCCGCCGCCGCGCAACGTATCGTTGCCCGCGCCGCCTTCCAGCGTGTCGTCGCCAACACCACCGTTCAGGAAGTCGTCGCCGTTGCCGCCATAAAGCGCGTCATTGCCTGCGCCACCGCCGAGCCGGTCATTGCCGTCGCCGCCTTTCAACCAGTCGTCGCCGGTGTTGCCGGACATGAAGTCGTCGCCCGAGCCGCCCGACAGGACGTCGTTACACTCGCCGCCCTCAAGCGTGTCGTCGCCGGACCCACCAACCAGCGTGTCCTCACCGTCGCCGCCCAGAAGCGAGTCGTTTCCAGCGCCGCCGCGGATAAAGTCGTGACCGCCGCCACCGTCCAGCGTGTCGTCCCCCCACAGGCCCAGGATCAATTCGTTCTTGGACGATCCTGTGAAGTGGTCGGACCAGCACGTGCCGATGACAATTTTTTGCAGGCCGGATTCGCTTTCGCCGCAGCCGTCCTCGCATTTGTTTTCGAAATAATGCTTATGTGTCCACCACAAGTAGCTAATGAATTTCCATGAAGACCAGTACCAAGACATTTCTGTTATTCCCATTTCCAGAAAACCCCACCTTCATTGATACGGAAAAGCGTTTTGTGTCAATAAAGTGGCGGCGATGACGGAATTGCCGTAATTCTACCTCAGACTGTAATTGATCCGTAAAATTACTCAGAATGCGCGAAATACTCGCAATGCGGGTAATTCCGTTTCTGAGATGCGCAAAATCTATTAACTCTCTGCGCTCTGACAACAATCCGTAGACAATAGTTGAATTTGCGCGTTTTCCGGTCAGGCGGCACGATTCAGTCGCAAATGCGGCAAGATCGACATGATATTCTATCTAGGCGGGAAGCTGTGTTGGCCATTTTCCCAGCGATTCGTTGGCGCGCAGGAGCGCCACCGAGAGGGTGCGGCATCTGCGCCAGGCCTGCACAAAATCTCATGATCTTCTGCACGACCAGACCGCGGCAATGGTGGAATTTTACACGCCTTCCGACCATTCGGAGTGTTGAGCGGCTTTGAGCGCTGTAAGAAGTTGACAAATTTGCAATGTTTGCCCTTTTCACTACTTCGAATATACTGAGCAAGGCTAAACCCATGAATGTGGATCGGATATCGCAGATGCGCCCGGAGTTGTCCGATCGAGACGCTTTCCTCCCTTCAATTGATATGGGAGACGTGTTGCGCGCCACCTGGCTCAAGATGCTGCGCAACTGGCGTATCCTTGCCTTGTGTCTGCTCGTCTCGGTCGTCGGATCTGTCTACTATGTCCTGACGGCGACACCGCAATACACCGCCAATGGTGCGTTGCTGATTGATCCGCGCGTCGGCCAGGCGCTGGAAAGCGGCCCACAGGTGAACCCGGCGATCGGGTCACTGGACGCACTGACGGTGGATAGCGAATTGCGCGTGCTGACCTCGCGCGAGGTGACCACTCGAACGATGGTCGAACTGGGCTTCGGCGAGCGTGACGAGGATGACGAGACGGCGAGCGGCCCGTCGATCCGGACATGGCTGACCAACCTGATTGGCGCAGACGCGACACCTGCCACTGGCGATGTGTTGCCGGGCGGTTTGCAGGAACAACGGCAGCGCGAGGCGCTGCGGCGCAGTTTCGCCAAGGGCATTCAGGCGCAGCGGGCTGGCGACAGCTATGTGATCGATATCTCCTATACCTCGTCTGATCTCGTCTTTGCAGCCGAAGCCGTGAACACGCTGATGCGCGAATATCTGCGCGCGTCGGGGCAGCAGCAGGTTGATGTGATCGAACGCACGCGTGATTGGCTGTCCGAAAGGATCGCAACGCTCGAAGTGTCGGTGCGCGATGCGGAAACGGCCGTGGCCGAATTCCGGGGCGAAAACGAGCTTGTGGCGCTGCAGGGCGAGCTGTTGCCGACCGAGATTGCTCTCAACGCCTCGATTGAGGAGTTGATCCGGCTGCGCGGTGCGGCGCTGGTCATCGAGGTGCAGGTGCAGCAGATGACCGAGCAGATCGCCGCGCAAAACATAGAAGCGGTGCAAGTGCCGCCCGAGGAACGCTCGAACGCGTTGGAGGAATTCCAGAAACGCTATGCCGAGTTGCTGCGCGAAGAGCAGGAGCTGCTGGTCAGCTGGGCCGAAGACGCGCCCGTGATGCTGGCCAATCGCCAGCAGCAGGATCAGATCCGCGCGCTGATCCTCGATGAATATCGTCAGGTGCGTGACCGGTTGGCGACCCGCCGCGACGCGCTTGATCGCCAGGTGTCGGCCACGGAAACCGTGATCGCCGAATTGCGCGGTCAATACAGCGACAACATTCGCCAGACCGTGGAGTTGCGCAATCTGGAGCGTGAGGCGGACGCAAAACGGCAGCTTTACGAGCGGCTGCTCGAGGAATTCAACAGCTCGTCGCAGCTGCTCACCTTTGATGCCACGACCGCCCGGGTGATTGCCTGGGCCGTGCCGCCCGACCGCAAATCAGCGCCGCAATCGCGGCAAATCGTTGTTCTTGCCGTCTTTGGTGCGATGGTGCTGGCCGTCAGTCTGATCCTGTTGCGCGAGGCCCTCGATGGGTCGTTCCGTGCCTATGACAGCATCGGGCAGGATCTGGGCTTGCCCTATCTGGGGCTTGTCCCTTCATTTCGGTCAGAACAAACCGCCGACAGCTGGTTCAAACGCCTAACAGGCGGCAGGACGATCATGCCCGGACCACGGTGGAAGAAGCTGTCCCGGGCCGGACAGCGCCTAGGTTTTGCCAGCACACGACCAACGTCGGTCAGTGCGGAGACGATGCGCGCAATCCATGTGCAGCTGATGCTGCAGCGCGACAACGCCGAGGACGAAGCGAAATGTCAGGTGGTCGGGTTCACCTCAACCACGCGCGGCGAGGGCAAGACGACGGCGTCGTTTAATTTCGCCAGCTTCCTCGCACAGCAAAGCGAGCGCGTCGCGATCATCGATCTTGATCTGGCGTCCAAGCAGATGTCGAAACTCCTGGAACCGGTCCTGCCCGGCACAAACGAATTGTCGCAATTCCTGGACAATCCCAAGGATGCACTGTCGATGGTGATGCCTGTCGCGGAATTTCCCAACCTTGCCGTCATTGGCAATTCCGGTGCCAGTGATATGCCGGTAACGATGTTGCGCGACCAGAAACGCATCGAAAATATGCTCTCCTTTTTCCGGGAATATTTCGACTATGTCATTCTGGATCTCCCGCCTGTTCAGGGTGTGGCGGATACCCGGTTGCTGACCAAGTTGAGCGACCACATCGTGTACATGGTGCGCTGGGGATCGACACCGCGCAGTCAGGTCATTTCCGTTTTCAAACAGCGTCTGGTGCCCAAAGATCGTATTCTTGGCGTGCTTTTTTCGCGGGCCAATATCCGGAAATACCGCTGGTTCAACAGAGACGACATGATCGACTATTACAGCTGAGCCTGTTTCGCGGCATAAGCGCTTGTATGAACCTGCAGAGATGACATGACCCACGTCGTTGCCCTTTTCGCTGTCGCATCATTCTGCTGTCCGGGGGCCTCATGCGCGACGTAACCGAGGGGAAAACGGACGCCCTGCGCATCGAGGTGTTCGGGTTCGATGTTGCAGAGATATCCCAGATCCGGCGCATCCGCGCCTTGATCGCCTTGGGTCATCACGTGCACAGCTTTACGATGCGGCGGGACAATATGAATGCCGACTTCGAGCCGGACTGGCCGAACACGCATCTGTTCAAGACCGAAAACGAGAACTTGCCCAAGCGCGCCGCCACTGTCGCGGCTTCCATTGCCAAGATGGCGCGTCATCGGGCGCGTCTGCAACGTGCGGACATGATCATTGCGCGCAACCTCGACATGCTGGCCATTGCATGGGCGGCGCGTGGCATGGCCGGGGCCGGACGCGTGCCGTTGGTGTACGAATGCCTTGATATCAACGGTGCGCTCTGCGGTGACGGGGCCAAGTCCCGCGCGATGCGCGCGGCGGAACGTCGATTGCTCGCCGGGGTGCAGATGCTGGTGGTGTCGTCGCCTGGGTTTATCCGGAACTATTTTGAGCCGCTGCAGGGCTACGCCGGGCCATGGGCGTTGTGGGAGAACAAGCTTGCCGCCGGATCGCCCCTGCCCGCGCGGCCCCAGACCCGCAGCCTGCCGGCTTCGGGCACGCCGTTGCGCGTGGGATGGGTCGGGACGATCCGCTGCGCGCCCAGCCTTGCCTTGCTGGCCGCGGTCGCGGATGCCTTGGGTGACGGGATCGAGGTGCACATTCACGGCATCGTACATTATCACGCGCTCCCTGATTTCGATGCAACGATCGCGTCGCGGCCCAACATCATCCTGCACGGGCCCTATGCGTATCCCGACGATCTGGCGCAGATTTACGGTGGCCTGGACGTCGTGTGGGCGCAGGATCTTTGGCAGACCGGCAACAACTCCGACTGGCTGCTGCCCAATCGGATCTACGAGGCAAGCTGGGCCGGCTGCCCCAGCGTCGCCGTCGCCACAACCGAAACCGGGCGCCGTGTGTCGGACGACGCGCTTGGCTGGGTCGTCGACGCACCGACGCCCGCCGCGTTGCTTGGTCTGCTTGGCGGATTGGACCGCGCCGAGATCGCCGCACGCGGACAGGCCTTGCTGGACCGTCCAGCGCAGGATTTTGTGCAATCTGCCGATGACCTCACGGATGTCATTGCCAAAGTGCAACAGGCCCGCGCATGACACAGCCGCAGGTCGACCCAAACGCCATTCTTGTCGCAGTACCAACCCTGAACGAAGAGCGGTACATCGCCGACACCTTGCAAAACCTTCTGGACGGCGCGAGATCACAAATGCGCATTGTCGTCGCTGACGGCGGCAGCAGCGACGCGACATGCCGGATCGTGACCGAACTGGCGCAACAGCATGACAACCTGCACCTGATTGACAATCCCGACCGCCTTCAATCGGCGGCGATCAACAAGGTCGTCGCGGACATGGCAGAGCCGCACCACCAAATCCTCGTCCGCATCGATGCCCATTCGCACTATCCCCCCGGTTACGTGTTGAACGTCGCGCAAAGCCTCACAGAGCGTGAGGCCGACGGCCTGGCGACGGTAATGGATTCCGTGGGTGAGGGTTGTTTTCAACGCGGTGCCGCCTGGGCGATGGAGACGAAACTTGGATCGGGTGGATCGGGTCACCGGGGGGGCGCGACCTCTGGCTGGGTCGATCACGGACATCACGCCGGTTTCCGGCTCGAGATGTTTCGCGCGGTCGGGGGCTATGACACGGATTTTGTCGCCAATGAGGACGCCGAGCTGGATCACAGGATCGGCGCGGCTGGCGGACGGATCTGGCTCGATGCGTCGATCCGGCTTGGCTATGTGATGCGCCCAAGCCTGCGGCGGCTTGCGCTGCAATACTGGCGTTACGGCAAAGGCAGGGCACAGACCGTGCTCAAGCACAAGCTGCGTCCGCGCCTGCGCCAGATGATCCCGCCGCTTGTGGTTCTGGTGAATGCGCTCGCGGTGCTTTTGGCGCCGCTTGCGCCGGATCTGTTGCTGCTGCCACTGGCCTATTTTGCGATCCTCGCTGCGATGACGGCCCTTACGTTGCTGCGCAAGCGCAGCCTCTGTGCCCTGTGGGTCGGGCCCGCGCTGTTGGTCATGCACATGGTTTGGGGGGCTGGATTCTTGTGGCAGGTGTTCCGGAGCAAGACGGGATGGGGCACGGTATGAGGATTGACGTTTGTCTGTGCACCTTTCGGCGTCCGCAGGTGACCGAGACAGTGCGGTCAGTGGCGCGTGCCCATCTGCCCGAAGGGGCACAGCTGCGCGTGATCGTCGTGGACAATGACGACACGCCGACGGCAGAGGAGGCCGTGCGTTTGGTTGCAGCGGAAACCGGCCTCGATGTCCTTTATCGCCATGTGCCAGGCGCTAACATCTCGATCGCGCGCAATGGCGGACTTGAGGCCGCGACAGGCGATTGGATCGCCTTTCTGGACGACGACGAGATCGTGGAACCAGATTGGCTGGTCGCCCTGGTGGACCGCGCGCGGGAAACGGGTGCCGATGCCGTTTTTGGTCATTCGCGGGCAAATTACGGCCCGGATGCGCCTGACTGGATCGTCGCCGGCGATTTTCATTCACAATTTGCCGCGCCACGGGGTGATGTGGTCGAAACGGGTCACACCTGCAATGCACTCTTGCGCTGGGGCGATGCCCCTTGGACGGGTGAGCGCTTCGAGGTTGGGCGGGGTCAATCCGGAGGCGAGGATACCGAATTCTTCTTTCGCTTGCGGCGGATGGGCGCCCGCTATGCGATCGCGGACGGGTCCATCGTCCGCGAGGATGTACCGTCCGCGCGACTGACGCTGCCCTGGTTGATGCGACGCCGTTATCGCATTGGGCAAAGCTATGCCGCGGTCGCGCAAGGTGGGGCGGCACGGGCCAAGCTGTTTGTGACGGCAGCGATCAAGTCGGTCTATTGCTATGCGCGCGCGCTGCCTGCGTGGCCGGTTATGGCGCGCCGCGCCTTCTGGCTGATGCGGGGGACGATGCATCTGGGTGTGTGCGCGGGCTGCCTGCGCCTGCGTCAAAGCGTGCTTTATGGCGCTGCCGCCGTGCCTGACCCAAAGGGAGCTGCCAAATGACTGCGCCGCTTTTGCCGCATTTTATCATTATCGGCGCGATGAAGTCGGGGACGACGACGCTGTATCGCAACCTGGGTTTGCACCCTGACATAGACATGTCGCGCGATAAGGAAACGGATTTCTTTGTGGCCGAAAAGAACTGGCCCCGCGGCGTTGACTGGTACGGCGCACAGTTTTCCCGCGCGGACGCCGTGCGCGGTGAGGCGAGCCCGAACTACACCAAGGCGCGCGATTTTCCCGGTGTTCCAGCGCGCATGGCTCAGCTCTGCCCCGACGCCAAGCTGATCTATATCCTGCGCGATCCGGTGGCACGGGCGGAATCGCAGTTCAGCCACAGCGTTGTGATGGGGTCGCTGTCGCCTGACTTGGATCATTTCGAGGACAGCCACGAATATGCGCATATCCTTGATGGAAGCCTCTATGCGCAGCAGTTGGAACGGTATCTGCAGCATTATCCGCAGGATGCCATTCTGATCCTCGATTTCGACGATCTCGTGCGGGACCCGCAAAGCGTGATGGACCAGATCACCGATCATATCGGTGTTGCTCGCCACACTCTGGATCAGCACGGCGCCAAGAATGACAGCGCAGAGATTTCGCGCGTGCCCGCGCCCATCCTCCGCTTCGCCCAATCGCCCATGGGCCGCCGCCTTGCCGGTCTGGTCAGCCGCGATCTGCGCGACCGTATCCGCGGTGCTCTGGCCCGTGGTGCGTCACGCAAACCGCCCGCGTTTCCAGATGCGCTGCGGGCGCGGGTCACCGAAGACGTTCGCAATGATGCGGCGCACCTGCGCAAATTGACTGGAAAATCCTTTTCGCATTGGTCGGTGTGATTGAGGGGCCCAGTGCCGGTTGGATCAAGGGTAGTAGGTGCACGGTGCCTTACGGAGGCGGCGCTCAATTGGCCCGCAAACACGAGGTGCTTCGCGTCTGGTGAGCCCGTGCAATCTGGTCAGATAGATGGTGCGCGGGACACTGATTGCGTGGGCGGACCGGGGCCAAGATGCGTCAAAAATCATCGGCACAACAAAAACCTTTACAAGCACCACCTATACGGGATGGCATAAACCCACCTCACTGATTTTCAAAAAAGGACAATTGCCATGACGACGCCTGCTCCGGTCACCTTTGTTTTTGGTGACAGCCTTTCGGACTTTGACAATGCATTCTCGGCCTTTGTGGCGTTCACGACCCAGCAGATCTTTGACCAGCTGGTCGCGGCCGGGGTCGATCCTGTGGACGCCGCCGCGCAGGCCCCGCTTTTGGCCGAGGCTGAGACCCGCGCGCAAGTGCCCGAATTTGGACCCTTGGGTGCCATCACCAATGAGTTTTCCTATGTCGACTACGCCGCGCAACTTGGTGCGATGACACCGGTGAACCTGGCCGTTGCCAGTGCGCGCGCGCTGGGTGTGCAGGAACCGCTCGGAGAGGGCACCGGGCTGGACATCAACCTTGGCGGCCAGCTCGACCGCTTTGCCGCCGCGACCGCAGGTGGCGTGCCTGCCGGGGCAAGCGCCATCGTTTTCATCGGGTCCAACGACCTAAGCGATGCGTTTGGCGCGGCGACCTCAGATCCCAATGGCTCGGATCTGCAACTCATTCTCGATATCCTGGGTGCCCTTGGCGCTGTCAGCGGTGCTGTTGTCGATACGGTCGAGGAGCTGGATGCAGCGGGTGTGTCAACGCTGTATATCCCCACCTTGCCGCTCGCATCCTTCTTTGTCGGAACCGATGCTCTGGATCCCGAAGCGGCGGCCCTCGCCGAGATCGCGGGCGCGGTCTACAACGCAGCATTAGCGGTGCAGGTCGCAGGTGTGCAGGCGCAAGGGGTTGATGCCCAGATCGTCGATTTCGCGGCTGTCTCCAACGCCATCGTCGAAGATCCGACAGGCTTTGGCATCGTCGCCCCGCGCATTGATTTCCTGATCGACGGGAGCAGCTTTGACACCGACCAGATCCTGGCTTGGGATCCGATCCATCCGACGGAGGTCGCGCACCAGGCCTGGGGTGCCTACCTGGATTTCACGATGAAGGGTGGAACGACCTCTGCGCTCAGCGATTTCGGCACGCTCAACATTCAGGGGTCCGGTGCAAATGCTGTCTTTGCCAATGGCGGTGACGACACCGTGTTGGCGGGCCGGGGTGATGATGTCGTTTTTGGTGGTACCGGAGACGACCTTGTCTTTGCCGGGAGCGGCTCCGATATCGTATCGGGCGGCACGGGTGACGACGTGCTCAACGGTCAAAGCGGCGCGGATATCCTTGATGGCGATGGCGGAGATGACCGCATTCGTGGTGGCGGCGGTGACGACATCCTCCTCGATGGTCTGGGCAACGATACTGTGGTCGGCGGCGGTGGCGACGATACGTTCATCTATGTCCAGGGCAGCCTCGAAGGTGATGCCACCGCGACAACCGACCGGTTTGTCGGCGGCCGCGGCAACGACACGCTTTTGGTGGTGCTCGACCAGGTCAGCTTTGATGCGTTCGAGTTGGCAGAGACGGATGTTGTACTCGACGCGCTGGGTATCACGGATATCAGCATCGAGACGGTGATGGTGTTGAACGGGCGCAGCGCGGTCGAGGATATTCTCGGCGGCAACGACCTGTTTGTGCTCGGCGATTTTTGGGGTTTGCTACCTGCGCCCACGGATGACCTCGTGGTGTAGGTGTGTGGGCGTCTCTGATCAAACAGCCCTCATTGGACCCGTTGGCGCCGACGGCAGCCATCTTGGTTCCAACGTGATTTTTCGGATGTTTAAATTTGCCGACACACACTAGGCTTACGACTCTGATTAAAGTGAGCTTTTTGCACCGTGCATATTATGAACACGAAATCCGCGACTTTCGACCTGATCCGAAAGAATGATGAGAGGAGCCTATCGCAGCCGTACGCGCCCGCCCGCACAACCGTTGTCGAAGACGGAGACGGGAATCCGATCGTTGCTACCATATCTTCGGGCAGTTTTTTCAGGGGTAGTATCGCATCACCCTCTGACGACGACTATTTCGAAATCGAGTTGACCGCCGGTGTACGTTACGAAATCAACGTATACGGTGTCGACACCGGCAACGGTAGCGGCACAGCAAGCGACCCTTTCCTTGAACTCTTTGACGACCTCAATCTTGGAAACCCGATTATCGCTTTGCTCGCTGAAGATGATAACTCCGGCATTGGGCGAAATGCGTTCATAGAATTCACCGCACCCACAACCAATACGTACGTCATAAGGGTTTCATCTTCGGACGGAGGCACCGGCAGTTATACGCTGCGCGTTGAGGACGATGTGCCCCTGCCGCCCCCCACTGCCGGCACGCTGCAGGACATGGCGACCTTTCTGCAGTCGGGTTATACGGGTGGAACCGAGTATACTTTCGATACGTCCAGTTCCAATGTGATCACCGTGAACATCAGCGGGCTGACGGCAGAAGGCCAGCAACTTGCGATCTGGGCAATGGAAGCCTGGGAGATGGTGGCGAATGTCGACTTTCAGACTGTCACCTCAGGCGAGATGATCACAGTTGACGACGCGGACAATGGGGCGTTTGCCTATTTCCCTGGCGTTATCCCAGGCGGTATCTCTGCCGAGGTCAATGTTTCTTCCAGCTTGGTCAGCACCTTTGGTTCGAACATCAACGATCTTCCATTCCAGATTTATCTGCAGCAGTTTGGCCAGGCTTTGGGTCTTGGCTATCTGGGCAACTACTTCCGCGAGGCAGAGTATCCTGACGATGCAGTCTTTTCCAATGACAGCTGGCAGGTGTCGGTGATGTCGGGTTTTTCACAGGGGGACAATTCGGCGGTCAACGCCTCGTTTGCATTCCCGACAAGCGCGATGATGGTCGACATCCTTGCCATCCAAGGTTTTTACGGCACGCCGGGGGCCAGTTCTGCGACGGCGGGGAACACGGTCTACGGTGCGGGCTCAAACCTTGGCAATTACATGGACGAGATTTTCGAGGCCATGGCCACAGGGAATTCCACCCCCAACGTGAACGGCAACCCGCTGGCCTTCACCCTCTATGACCGGGGGGGGATAGACACGCTGGCCTTCGGCTTTTTTGCCGTAGACCTCAATCTTGACATGCGCGCCGAGCAGTTTTCCGACTTTGGCAGTTCCATCGGCGTGATAGGCGTCGCGCGTGGCACCGTGATCGAAAACGCCTTCACCGGGTCGGGCAATGACACAGTTTCCGGCAACAGCGCGGCCAACAACATCCAGACCGGCGACGGCAACGATGACATCCGAGCGGCCAGAGGTAACGATAGTATAGACGGTGGGGCCGGCGATGACGACATCAACGGCGGTGGCGGGGACGATACAATCATAGGCGGCGATGGTGACGACACCCTGCGCGGGGGCCGGGAAGAAGATGAGATATCTGGCGGCTTTGGCCAGGACGTGATCCGTGGGCAACGAAACGCGGATCTCATCGATGGGGATGACGGGAATGACAATCTCAAGGGTGGCGGCGGCAATGACACGATTGATGGCGGCACTGGCAGCGACTTCATCAAGGGCGGCACCCGTTCAGATGTCCTGAACGGAGGGAGTGGCAATGACCGGATCTTTGCCAACTCGTTCGCGGACGTGCTGCATGGCGATGCGGGCAATGATCTGCTGAATGCGGGCGGCGATAACGACACGCTGAACGGTGGCGCCGGGAACGACACGCTCAAGGGCGGTGGCGGCGCTGACACGTTTATCTTTGAGGCCGACATGGGCGCGGATGTGGTCCTGGATTTCGAAGACGGCGTGGATATGCTGCGGGTGTCGACGGCGCTGACTGGCGGTTCGACGAACGCAGGCTTTGTGGTGAGCACCTTCGGCGCGGTCGTCAACGGCAGGGCTGTGTTGGATTTCGGTGGCGGCAATGTCATCACCTTCGATGGTTTGGCGGACGAAACCGTGTTGACCGATGACATAACGTTCTTCTGATGGTGGCAGTCCGATCGGTTGGCTACAACCAATCTCCTCGCCGGAACAAAAACGCGTTTTCCCTGCCGGTGACCACATGATGGTGGATCGTCGCACGCAGTATTGCGCGCGCCTTTGAGTGCTCTTGGTCAAAGAAACACGGCTACGCCTGAAATCTGGTCGATGCTAGTCACTCCGACCAACGCGATCCGTCCTCTACCGCCAGAGTCGATAATCAGATTTAGGCATATAATTTAAGCTATGTCCTCGATCATTTGTTCATCCAATCCTGATCCCAAGATTGGTCCAAACGCCAGGAAGTCCTCAGTGAAGGAAAAATCTACAATTCGGTCGAGGTCAAAGCCGGTTTCGAAAACAAACGTATCTGAAACGCTCCCGCCGTTTAGGAAGTCATCATCAGCACCACCAATCAATGCTTCGTTGTCGCCTCCAACTCGCAGCGATCAGTTAGGCCAAGATCCTGGGTGATGATGCTGGAGTTCAGCAACCCGGCGGCGGCACGTATAAATTTCTGCGTTCGAACGATGGTCCGCGCTCTCCGACCAGTCTATTTCAGGTCGGGCCGGGACGTTCGCCAGTCTCGACACGTCTCATCCGAGATACCGATATGCAGGCACAGGCCGATCACGGTGAAAGCCCTTATATAGGCGACAAGCTCTCGGGCGACCTCACCCTGAAACGCGTGTATCTTGTATTCGTAAAGAGGATTGTCATTGGCCGGGTCAAAGTAAGCCTCGCAGGCGTTCCAAAGCGCCGAGCCGTCAACATATGCCGGGGGTCGACCGTGGGTTTCACGTGATCGCCAGAACGCATTAGCCTGGGCAAAGGTGCTATCTGGCCCTTTATCGCCTGCGTCTATCTTCATGCACATCACGTCGACGCACGAAATACTTCAGCAGATTAACTACATCATTTTACTCTTTTATCTGGGGTTCGTGGCGAGATTGATGGGAAACGGTGTATGATGCGCTGTATTCAAAGGTGGCGCATCGTCACAACACCAAAGAGAGCGGTAAATTTTGCCACTTTTCATTCACGACTGATCAAACCGACAAACCGGGCCGTGGTGCATTCCTTGCAACGGGGTAGCGGAAATAGCAGGCGATCAGGTGGATACTACGCATTGCCCGCCGCAATGCGGATCATGGCGGCACATTCTAAACTGGCTTGCTGCAAATCCCGTATCTTGCTGGAAAGAACGGAGAATGGACTTAGCCCAGTCAGAGCTGAATTTGCATGAGAGACGCGCAATCGCAGACATGTTGAATGCAAAAATGCCGGTGAGGAAGATCGCTGCTGAGATTGGCAGGCGTCGCTCGACCGTCTGTACCGAGATCAAGCGGGACTATTTCACTGATGGTGAGCCGTTGTATTTGAATGACTACTACGGGATGAACGATCAACAGTACGTGGGAGATCGACGCGCTCGGCGACGCAAGCTGATCAGGTTGGCTGATTTTCGTGCTGATGTTGTGTCGCAGTTAAAAGTCGGCCGGACGCCAGAACAGATCGCGGGTCGCCTTGGCTTTGACGATCAGCTAGTGCGGGTCAGTCACGAGAGGATCTATGCTGACGTCTACAGCGCCGAAGGACATGCCGAACAACTGGCGCGGTATCTGCCGGGCAGACGCAGGAAACAGCAGCCGCGCCTTGCCAGACGCCTCAGAGCCCAGGTTTTTCAGCCGGATAGGTTCATCCATGAACGCTCGGACTATGTGAAGACGCGCAAAGAACTTGGAGATTGGGAAAGCGATCTGATGATTTTGGAGCGCTCCCAAGGCACGATGCAAGTCGCCTCGCTGGTCGAGCGCAAGACCCGGATCGCGATCCTGTCCTGCGACAATAACCGCAGCTCGACACACTTCATCACCAAGCTGATGTCGGATGGCGGGCCCACAAAAAGGCCTTAAGAGAAGAAGTGATGCAACCGAGATAGCGGAAAACGCCGCCACGGCTCTTGAGGCATCAGACGTTAGCGGTCGAAAAACGGCGGAATGTTCGGGGAAAACAGAGCATTTTGCGCTGGGTTAAGTCTTTATTGTTTTGGTGAAATGTTGGTGCCCAGAAGAGGACTCGAACCTCCACGTCCATACGGACACTAGCACCTGAAGCTAGCGCGTCTACCAATTCCGCCATCTGGGCACGGGTTGGTAGAGGGCGTTTAAGCATTGGTGACAGGGGTGTCAATGCGATTCCCGCTGGTCGCGCGAGTGTAAATTGCGGGAGCCTCCGGCGGGGATTTTTTTAGGACAAAGACGTGTTGGACCGCGCCAAAATGGCGTCTTGTGCGGTGCAGTTTCGCCCTTTAGACCAAGGGCGGCAGAACGCGTAGGAGCATGCAGATGTCCAAGCTGGTCACCATATATGGCGGATCCGGATTTGTCGGACGGTACATCGCCCGACGCATGGCCAAAGCAGGTTGGCGGGTTCGTGTGGCCGTGCGGCGGCCGAACGAGGCGATCTTTGTCAAACCTTACGGCGTTGTCGGCCAGGTAGAGCCCGTGCTGTGCAACATACGCGATGATGGCTCGGTCGCATCGGTGATGCAGGGGGCGGATGCGGTTGTGAACTGCGTCGGTATCCTTGCGCGGCAGGGCAAGAACACATTCGAAGCTGTACAGGCCGAAGGGGCCGCGCGCATCGCACGCATCGCGGCGGAGCAGGGTGTGGCGCAGATGGTGCAGATCTCGGCCATTGGTGCCGATCCCGAAAGTGCCAGCGAATATGCGCGTACCAAAGCGCGCGGCGAGGCCGCCGTACTCGAACATATGCCGGAGGCGGTGATCTTGCGGCCCTCGATTGTGTTCGGGACCGAGGACCAGTTCTTCAACCGCTTTGCGGGTATGTCACGCCTTGGACCTGTGTTGCCGGTTGTCGGAGCGGACACAAAGTTTCAGCCGGTCTACGTCGACGATGTCGCCCAAGCGGCTGAGGTGGCGCTGACCACGGATTTGGCAGGCGGTGTCTATGAGTTGGGCGGGCCGGATGTGCGCACGTTCCGGTCGCTGATGGAGACGATGCTGGAGGTGATCCGGCGGCGCCGTTTGATCGTCAACATCCCTTTCTGGGCAGCGGGGCTCATGGGGATGGGCTTTGAACTGGCCAACCGACTGACGCTGGGCCTGTTTCCGGCGCAGATCACGCGTGATCAGGTGCGCAACCTAGCGGTGGACAATGTCGTGGCGGAGGGCGCTCGCGGTTTTGCCGATTTGGGGATTGAGCCGACAGCCATGGACGCGGTGCTGCCCGAATACCTCTATCGCTTCCGTCCGTCAGGTCAGTACGACGCGATCAAGGAAAGCGCCAAGAACCTGCGGGCTTAACTGTAAGCCCAGATCAGTAACCCCGTGCCCAGGATCACCCGGTAGATCACGTAGGGGGTAAAGCTGATGCTGCGCAGCAGGCGCATCATCAGGATCAGTGCACCCAGAGCGGCGAGGAACGCAAAGGCGGCAGCGATGCTGGCGTCGCGCATCAGCGGCCAGTTGGCCTCACCCACCACATCGAGGCTGAGCACCGCGCCGGACGCCAGGATCACAGGGATCGACATCAGCATCGCGAGCTTGGCGGCGTCCTCTCGGGCGTAGCCGAGCTTGCGGGCCGCGGTGATGGTGATGCCCGAGCGTGACGTGCCGGGGATGAGCGCAAGACATTGCGCAAGGCCCATCAGGCCTGCGTCGCGCAGCGTCCAACGGTCGGACGTGCGGTCCGTGCCGCCAGTCATGTCCGCCCAATAGAGGACAATGCCGAAGATCAACATTGTCCAGCCGATCACGGCGGCGGAGCGCATGGCCTCGTCAAGGCCGGTGACCTTGATGACGAGGCCGACGAGGATCGCCGGGATCGTCGCTATGATCAGGCAGAGGGCGAGAAACGCGCCTTGGGTGTCGACCTTGCCCCGCGCAAGGCGGAGTGTGCCGACCGCGGCAACACGCACGTCGCGCCAGAAGTAGAGTACAACCGCCAAAAGGGTGCCGACGTGGACAGCGACATCGATTGCGAGCCCTTGATCTAGGGTGCCGGTGAGTGCAGGCAACAAGATGAGGTGGCCGGAGGACGAGATCGGAAGGAATTCTGTGACGCCCTGGATCAAAGCCACTATCAGAAGTTCAAAGAGTGTCATGCGCCGCGGGCCCTTCTGTGCTACGCTGTCATACAAGCCGCTGATTCTGAACGCAAACACTGTATGTAGGACCGGTTCGGTCCTTTATATGCGGAAGTTTATGTGATTTTCGGCAAGCCTACCGCTGCAAAGCGCAAACTGGGTCAGCATTGCTGCCTTTTCATCCGTCTCTGAATCCTTTAAGCCGCGCGGACCTGACAGTTTTCACGCTGGAGCGATCTATGGCCGAGCAACCGATGTTGAAATTCGTGAACGTCCCTCGCGACATGCCCAAAAAGCGTGAGGCGGAGGAGCGTCGTGAGGATTTCCGCGAGATCTATGCGCAATATGCCGAGGCCAAGGCACAAGAGCAGGCGTCGCGCTGTTCGCAATGTGGCGTGCCCTATTGCCAGACGCATTGCCCGCTGCACAACAACATTCCGGACTGGCTGAAACTCACGGCCGAGGGGCGCTTGCGCGAGGCCTACGAGGTATCTCAAGCCACCAATACGTTCCCTGAAATCTGTGGCCGCATCTGCCCGCAAGACCGGCTTTGCGAGGGGAATTGCGTGATCGAGCAGTCAGGCCACGGCACGGTGACCATCGGTTCGGTCGAGAAATACATCACCGACACCGCGTGGGAAGAAGGCTGGGTCAAACCCATCACGCCGGCGCGGGAACGCGCGGAGAGTGTGGGGATCATCGGGGCTGGCCCTGGGGGTTTGGCGGCGGCGGATGTGCTGCGCCGTGCGGGTGTGCAGGTGACCGTCTACGATCGCTATGATCGCGCGGGCGGTCTGCTGACCTATGGCATTCCCGGCTTCAAGCTGGAGAAGGACGTGGTGATGCGCCGCAACGCTCAGCTGGAAGCGGGCGGCGTGAATTTCGTCCTGAATTGTGACGTTGACGCGGATATTTTCGCGTCGATCCATGCCGAACATGATGCGGTGATCATCGCGACCGGTGTCTACAAAAGCCGTGAACTTTCAATGCCTAACGCCGAAGCTGAGGGTGTGGTGAAGGCGATCGATTTTCTGACCGCGTCGAACCGCAAGAGCTTTGGTGACGACGTGCCCGAATTTGACAGCGGGGCGCTGAATGCCGAGGGCAAGCGCGTGGTTGTGATCGGCGGCGGCGACACGGCGATGGACTGTGTCCGCACCTCGATCCGACAGGGTGCGACGTCGGTCAAATGTCTGTATCGGCGGGACCGGGCGAACATGCCGGGCAGCCAGCGCGAGGTGCAGAACGCCGAAGAAGAGGGCGTTGTTTTCGACTGGTTGCGTGCGCCCAAAGGGTTCACCACCGATGGTGACGCGGTTGCCGGTGTGATGGTGCAGCAGATGCGTTTGGGGCAGCCCGATGCGACCGGTCGGCAGGCGCCGGAACTGATCGAGGGCGCGGACTATGTCGAAGAGGCGGATCTGGTGATCAAGGCGCTGGGCTTTGAGCCCGAGGCGTTGCCGACGCTGTGGGGTCAGCCCGAGCTGGAAGTGACACGCTGGGGCACCGTCAAGGCAGAGTTCACGACGGGCAAGACGGCGATGGATGGTGTCTATGCCGTCGGCGACATCGTGCGCGGTGCGTCCCTGGTTGTGTGGGCAATCCGCGATGGGCGCGACTGTGCCGAGGCGATCCTGGAGACGATGGATACCCGCGCCGAGGTCATGGCCGCCGAATGAAATGTGCAGTTTGGGTGCGAAACTGTACGTTTTAGCAGCCCGTAAAAACCAATGATTTGGCCCAGATTTTGGAAAATGTGCAGTTTGCCCGCCAAAACGTACACTTTCTGAATTGGCCAACGCGTAAAGAAGACATGAACGTAACAGGTCAACACGGGTGACCTTTTCGACTCGGAAGGTGAAGGGTTCAAAGAGATGAACGAGGCGCGCGCGCAACACGACCACGCAACGGGCGGATGCCTGTGCGGCGCTGTGCGTTTTGTCGCCCGCAACGTGCCCAAAACCTATGGCGTTTGCCATTGCCAGATGTGCCGCCGGTGGACCGGATCGGCATTGGTCGAGGTCAGCGTCAAGACCGAGGACATCACCTGGACCGGCACCGAACACATCGCCACCCGCGCGGGCAGCGCGTGGGCCGAGCGGGCGTGGTGTCGGGAATGTGGCACGGGCCTGTATTTTCGGCAGACGAAAGAGGGCGAGTGGTTTGGGTCGACCGACCTGCCGCTGGGCCTGTTTGACGATCCCAACGGGTTCGAGCTGAGCTATGAGATTTTTGTCGACCACGCGCCGGACGGTTTTGCGCTGGCGGATCGCGGGCAAAAGCGGCTGAAGCGGGCGGATGTGGTGGCGTTGAACCCCGATCTGGAAGTGACGTCATGATGCGCGTCGCGGCCCTGATTCTGATGGCGTCGCCCGCGGTCGCGAGCGATGTGTTCATCCCGCCTGTCGGGTGCGCGGGCGTGGTCACCGTGCAGTAGCGCTGTTGGGAGGTCTACAATATCTACACCTGCACCGCCGACACCCCTGGCGACAGTTGGCGGGTGAGCTTTGATCTGGACGGTCCCAAGTTCATCGGTCGCATCGACGCCGAGACGCAGTGGATGGAAGGCATCGATCTGTTCCCCACCCGTCGCGAGGTGATCGAACTGCCGGCCGCCGATCCGGCGAGCCTGTCGGAGCTGCTGGCCACCGGGACGGACGCGTTTGATTTCAACATGCGTGGCGACGGGGGCGAGGTGACGCGCGTCGTGGGCTTTGATCAGCTGACAGGCGAAGAGGTTGAGATCGATGGCGAGACGTTGCTGCGCACGCAATTTTCTGCCCGCTACGAAAGCACGCTGACAGGCGAGACGCGGATCGAAGGCAACGAGTATGTCTCGCCCAAGTTGGGCCGGTTTCTGGCCGGGTCCTACCGCTTTACCGGTGCCGATGGCGCGGTGAGCGAGTGGGCGAATGATCCGGTCGAATTCATCTATCCGGGCGAGCCGGGCTTTTTCTCGAAGACACCGCTTTATGAGTGTGAGGCGTCACTGGCACGCCTCATCCCCATCATCAAAGGAGACCTCAGATGACCAAATATGACGACGCATGGGTCAAGGCCGAGGAAGCTAAACGGAGCCGTATGGCTGAGCATGGCATGTATGGGCACGAAGATGAGCGCGCCAATTGCGGTGTGGGTCTGGTGGTGAACGTGGATGGCACGGCCAGCCGCGCCGTCGTGGAAAACGGGATCAAAGCGCTCAAGGCGATCTGGCACCGCGGTGCGGTCGACGCTGATGGCAAGACGGGCGATGGCGCGGGCATCCACGTGCAGATCCCGGTGCCGTTTTTCTACGATCAGATCGAGCGGACGGGGCACACGCCCGACCGCGATAACCTGATTGCCGTGGGCCAGGTGTTTTTGCCGCGCAACGACTTTGGTGCGCAAGAGACCTGCCGGACCATCGTTGAAACCGAAGTGCTGCGCATGGGCTATTATATCTATGGCTGGCGGCATGTGCCGGTGGATATCTCGTGCCTGGGTGAGAAAGCCAACGCGACGCGGCCCGAGATCGAGCAGATCCTGATTTCGAACATCAAGGGCGTGGACGAAGAGACGTTCGAGCGCGAACTGTACGTGATCCGTCGGCGGATCGAGAAGGCGGCGGCGGCGGCACAGGTGCCGCAGCTGTATATCGCGTCGCTGAGCTGCCGGTCGATCATCTACAAGGGCATGATGCTGGCCGAGCAGGTGGCGGAGTTT
>ERZ1740067.163-NODE-163-length-54356-cov-41.810151_pt1 | contig 54356 bp, 59 predicted proteins | sample MGYA00581736_ERZ1740067 | MGnify/ENA primary metagenome ERZ1740067 (study PRJEB43018, sample SAMN04849236) | marine metagenome | isolation source: floating plastic debris | place: Pacific Ocean | collected 2008-08-27 | study: EMG produced TPA metagenomics... | reverse complement strand
AGAAACCTTATTAGAGAAACCCCAAATTCGTGAGACTGAACGAGAGGGATAGACAACCGCGCAGAGCTTTGAAGAGATCGGGCACAAGCTGGATTTCGTCGATCACGACAAGCCGACCCATCTGCCCATCCAGGTAGAGGTCAGGCTCCTCCAAGACCTGACGGTCCGCCATCCGCTCCATATCGAGATAGACCGCATCGCGGCTTTCGGCGATGTCTTGAGCGAGGGTGGTTTTGCCGACCTGCCTTGGGCCAAGCAGGACTACACCCGCCAGGGCTTCTTCGACGAATTGCCTGTGACTGCGCTCGAGCATCCCTTACATCTATTCTATGAAGTGGAAGATTTGCAAGTCTAAAGCCGATCCATGGGTCGTGTCGTTACTGCACCCGTAGCCCAGACTTTAGTTTTCCGCGACCAGGCCCGCGTCCTGCAGCTGCTCCCGATCCGGGAGGTCCTGTACACCTCCAGGTCGAAGGCCACGAGGAACTGCTCCGTCGTCACATAGGTGTAAGGCGCCCCGCGCCGCGGCGACCTTGGCCCTGTCCCGATCAACCCGCGGGCATGCAACCTACCGATCAGATCACGGCTTATCTCCTTGCCGAAGATGTCCTTGAGCCCGTCCCGGGTGATCGGCTGGTGATAGGCGATGGCGGCCAGCACCGCGACATCGTATTCGCGCAGATCGAGGTCCGGATCGCCACCGCATAGGCCGCCCGCGTCCTCAGCATCCAGCCACCGGCCACCTTGGCGACTTCGAACGACCGCCCCTCGAGATCGCCGTCAGGTCGTCGATCAACAGATCAACCGAAGCCTCCTGCCACACCACCCGCGCCAGATCGTCCCGCGGCACCGGGGAAGCGGAGGCGAAGAGCACAGCCTCGATCCAGCGCATCCATTCGCGCCACCGCAGATCAGCAGGAAGATCCTCTAGCTCCCGATCCAGCACCTGATCTGCGTGATCCTTGGCCATCACAAGCCCTTTTGTGGTCGCTTGGCCGAACCGCAAAACCGGTACCCACTTTTGCTGGCCATGCTCATAACCCGTAGAGCCGGAACGTGTCGCGCCTGGTCAGTTCGCGCACGGCACCCAATTCGACCAGCCGGTCACAGAACCGCCGCGCGGCGCGATCGGACCGCAGCGAGGTCAGTGAAGTGGGCGCAACTGCGTCCCGGCTCAGGAACAGGGTCACAGCCTCGTCAGCGCCCTTCGCCCGGAGCTTTGGTGCAACCTGTTTCAATCGCGCCATACGGCGCGCAAGATCAGTGGCCTCCCGCGTCGCCTCGGCCGCCGCCGCCACGATCGCCTGATGGCAGGCCAGTCGTAACTCTTCCCCCGGCTTTCGCAAGTCAGCCCGTTTAAGACCGAGCGGGAGGACATGGCGCCACCCGAGCGACTGCGCCAAAGCCGCGTCGGCCAGGATCAACGCCGTAGCGGGGTCCCGCGGTCGATCCGCGAGAACCACCTGCAGCAGGGACGCGGCCCGCGCGACCGGAGGCCCCTGCCCCGTATCCAGCCAAACGGTGATCAACTCCGGCTCCAGATCAGAAAGCGCGCGGTGCAGAACTTTGACCGAGATCGGCCGCTTCACTGCCTGCTGCCAAGGGAGATAGACCTCGCCCGCCGGACCCGGGCTGTCGCCGAACTGCAGGAACGCCGCCGCATCACGCAGCTCCGAAACCCGTTCGGGGCGCCCTTGATTCCTCACGCAGGCCTCTGCGGCGCGCAGCGCCAGCCGTGCCCGCAGCAAGGTCTGGGGGACGTCGTCCCGGTTCAACACAAGATGCAGATGGCTGAGCGCGGCGCCTGACCGAAAGGCCACATCTTCAGGGGTTTCGGTACGTCCTCAGGTGACCCAGGACGGCATCCGGGGTAGGGTTTCGATGTCGTCGGGGATTTCATGGCGGGCATAGGTCATACCACAAGACTATCCCAGTGAGGCGCTTTTTGCCACAATATAGTGTACAAACCGCCCCACCCTGCGGCTCGCCACTATGTCCAATAGGTTTGCCCTATCGGACGCTTGTCAGAGCCACTCCATCGCACTCGATAGGCGTGACCAGTGTACTAGCCTCGATCTCAGTGCGGCAAAAACAAATGTACTTCTGCCGCTTCAGGTCAGGCCGAAATAGCTGACGTCAAGTTTTAAAGAGTTGGTCGCGATGAGATGCAACTCGCGGTTTGGATGCTCAAAACAGTTCTAGGCACGGCGCTTCGATCAGTACCGCTTCAAGGGCAACTAAGCGAAATCGGCAATCCAAAGCGCGATACTGCGCGATCAAAACATGAACATGAAGTGCACCCACAATTCATTAGGTGATTGAAATTCATATAAAATCAATCCAATCCATCAAATCGGTGCAACCGATGAGCGCGACGCGTTGAGAGCGTGATATTTTTTATCTTTATCAGCCATTTATCGCCTGCAGCACGGTCTTTTTTTGTCTCGTTTGTCGTAGTTTCCGCCCATTTCCGTCATCGTTTACAGCAAATGTTGCAACAGAAACCTCATGTTTTGGCGCCATGGGCAGCAGCATCAAACGCAAGCGGAAAGACAACTCCGTGGCCTGGCTCGCTCAGATTGCCATTCGGCGGCGCGGAAAGACCGTGTCACGCGAAAATCGAACCTTTGAGTTACGCTCTACTGCGGCGGCATGAATAGAAAAACGTGAAAAAGACCTCGCGAAGCCAGGGGCTCTCGAAAACCTACCCGTCGCAGACACGCGTCGCCGTAATGCGACGCTGGGTGACGCGATAGACAAGTACATCGAAGACAGTGCGAAGGAAACTGGGCGAACGAAGGCGCAGGTGCCAACGAGCATCAAAGAGTTCGATATCGCGGACAAACACTGTGCTGAGATCGACAGCGCAGACATCGTGGCCTTCGCCCATGAGAAGCTGGAGACGGGTGTCGCGCTGCAAACCGTCCCGAACTACCTGTCACATCTCAGCGCGATCTTCACCGGGGCCGGTCCCGCCAGGAATTATCTGCTGGACGAGCGCGCAATGCGCAATGCGCTGATCATCGCAAAGAGCTGGACCTGACCCAGAAGAGCAGTCACCACGACCGACGGCCAACGCTGGATGAGCTTGATCAGTTGATGGCGCATTTCCTCGATGAGTCGATCCGCCGCCCCTCCTTCGTGCCCATGCATCGCGTCATCGCCTTCGCGATCTTCTCCACCCCGGGGGCAGGAGGAGATCACGCGGATCGCATGACGAGACCTCGACAAGGAGGGCAAGCGGGTCCTTTTGCGCGGGACGAAGAAACCCGGCGAGAAAATGGGCAACGACTTCTGGTGCGACCAGCCCGATCCGAAGAAACGCGCGCTCGTCCTGCCGGATACCGAAGCAAAAGTCGCCCCGACCCATTGGAGTTTCGGCCTGCTCGCCGGTCGCGTCGGTGCACTGGCGAGCTATCTGCGTCGACTCCCGGCGCCGCTTGTTGGCATCAATCTGCAATGCGAAGTCGCCAAACATCCAGCCGAGTATGTGAAGACGAAGGAGGTCGCAAATGGCCGCACCGAACTGCGCGCTGTCACGGCCCCGATTATGTCCGCACCTACGACCAGGAACTGGTTTCTGCCGCGCCGCGCATCGCAATCCAACGGCACCGGCCACATGCGCTGGAAAGTGTCGGGCATGCTCGATTGGTCGGCGGACCTTAACAACCCGATGGCGCACATTACCGAAGACACAGTCACGCTTTCACTTGGACCCGAGATGTCTTACTTATCTCGGTCGATGCGATGAACTCGATAGAGGCAAGTACATTGTCAGAAGGCTCGCCATGTCGCTGGTTCAGGACATTTGCCATATCCGGCCGTACGAGGATACGGCCATCATTCGCTTCGACGCCAAGCCACGACAGCCTCTCGACCTCTATACAAAAAGCAACTTGTCTGAGTTCTGAGTTAATGTTCGGGCTGATTGCGATTGGATGCGCCCAGACTGCCCGACCAACTGCCATACGATCGGGGCATCGGGCCAATGGCCCAAAACGGGGAGATGAGACGCGGAGACGCCACGACCTCTTTGCCACCCGAAAGCCGGCGTCTTCATTCCGACCCGCCGGAACGCCAAGCTCTTACCCTCGGCGCGCGGGGCTGCTCGCCCGGAGCGAAGTGGCAACCACTTCGCGACACCTGGCGACCGCTTCAGAAGCCGGGCTCGAACAGGATGCGCTGCATAATCCGCATGAACTTATCACCGTTGGCCAACGATCGAGAGCCGCCGCTCGCGAACATCCCGGTCCGCGCGGCCGGTCACAACACCGACACCGTTCTTGGCACACCCATCACTGGACAGGTTGCACCAGTCTGCCCTGGGAAATGGAAACTTCCCCAAACCCCAGATCGGCGCAAAAAGACCAACTGCGTTCAGAGGATGTGAGAAAGGAATTGCTGACTGCGGTCGTAGCGCGGATTGTCGAAGAAAGCTTGGGGCTCATTCGCCTCTACGATCTCGCCCGCGTCCATGAAGATCACCTTATCGGCCACTTGCCGTGCAAAACCCATCTCGTGTGTCACGCAAATCATCGTCATGCCCTGTTCGGCCAGTTCCACCATCACATCGAGCACCTCCTTGATCATTTCGGGATCAAGGGCCGAAGTCGGTTCATCAAAAAGCATAATCTGGGGCCGCACGCACAAGGCGCGGGCGATTGCGACGCGCTGCTGTTGGCCACCGGAGAGCTGCAATGGATATTTGCGGGCCTGGTCATCAATGCCGACGCGGGTCAGATGGGTCATGGCGATCTCTTCTGCCTCGGCTTTTGGCAACCCCTGTCCAAGCGTTGGCGTCAGGATACAGTTCTCCAATACGCTCAAGTGTGGAAACAGGTTGAACTGCTGAAAGACCATGCCGATTTTGTCGCGGATGGCTGATTGGTTGCGTCCGCCCGGCTCTACCTTGATCCCATCGACTATGATACTGCCTTCCTGATGATGTTCAAGCTGGTTGATACAACGAATAAGCGTAGACTTACCGGACCCGGACGGCCCACAGATTACGAATTTCTGCCCATCACGGACTGTGAGGTCGATATCCTTGAGCACATGGAACTGCCCGAACCATTTGTTCAGGCCGACGATTTCGATCATGCGTTTGGACCTGGTCATGACCGGTCCCGCCCCGTTGCAAGTTTCCGTTCTAGGCCCATCGAATAGGACGACATTGCAAAGCAGAAAACGAAATAGATCAGCGAAACAACAAAAAATGGTTCGATGAAAAGGCCGAGCCATCTGGTGTCTTCGCCGATGGCGCGGGCCATGTTCATCAGATCGAAGAGACCAATGATCGACACCAGCGTTGTATCCTTGAAGAGCCCGATGAAGTTGCCGACGATCGCAGGGATCATGATTTTCAAGGCCTGCGGCAGCACGATCAGTGTTGTGGTTTGCCAATACCCCATGCCAAGCGAGCTCGACGCTTCGTATTGGCCTTTGTCGATCGCCTGAAGCCCGCCCCGGACCACCTCGGCCATATAGGCGGCGGCAAAGAGGCAAACCGCGACGATGGCGCGGACAAGCTGGTTTACCTCGATTCCGGTTGGCATGAAAAGCGGCAGCATAGTGTTGAACATGAACAGGATTGTGATCAGCGGAACCGAACGAAAAAGCTCGATGAACAGCGTCGACATCGCCGCGATTACGGGCAGGTCCGACCGCCGCCCGAGTGCTAGCAAAATGCCAGCAGGCAGCGAAAAGGTTATGCCGATTCCGCTGATGACCAGCGTGAGAAACAGACCACCCCAAAGCCGCGTGCGCACCTCGCTCAGGGACCAGAGCGAGACGAAGGCAAAAGCGGCGACAAAAAGCAGCGCTGCGCAAATGAGCTTGGTCTGCCGCTGCCGTCGCTCGTCGGCCTCTGGCACACCGAGGCGCCCGATCACCCAGCTGCCCAGCGGCTTTTCGACCAGTGTTTCCGTCAGCGCTGTCGACCAGACCCAGATCAAACCACAAAGACCCAAAGCGATGAGTGCGGTCCAGACCAACGCCTTTTCACCACCAAGGAAGAAGTAGCTGGCGAGGAAAGGATAAAGCAGGACGGCGCTGAGACCGATGCCTATCTTCGACGTGACTTTTGGCATCCATAGAGGCAGCATCCAGAGCACAAGCAACACGAAACCAAGGTTAATCCGCCAAACCTGATCCTTGGGATAGAGCCCGTAGATCAGGTTCTTGAACCAGGCGGCTACGCCCGGCCAGCAGGCCCCCGCGCGGCCCACCTGATCAAGGCATTCACGGCGACTTTCGGCGCTCCAAACAGCGTCTATCAAGGCCCAGTTAACAACTGCCCCAGTCACGACGAAGATGATGTAGGCCCCCAGCAACGTCATCAATGCATTCGGCACATCCTTGAACAGGTTCTGGCGGATCCAGCCAAGAAGGCCGACAGTGTCTGCCGGGGCTGGGCGGTCTGGCTTGGGCGAAAAAATGAGTGGCGCGTCTGACATCAATCAGCGCTCCTTGATCTGGGCGCGGGCATTGTAATAGTTCATCACCAGCGAGACCGAGATACTCACCAGGCAGTAGAACGCCATCGTCATGGCCACGATGGGAATGGCGCGGCCCGACTGATTGAGCGATGTGTTCATCCAGACACTGACAAGATCAGGAAACCCGATGGCGATGGCGAGCGACGAGTTCTTGGTAACATTGAGGTACTGGCTGATGAGCGGTGGGATGATGACCCGTAAGGCTTGCGGCAGAACCACGCGGCGCAGTGTCCAATTGGCAGGCAGGTTCAGGGCACCCGCCGCCTCGAGCTGACCTTTCGATACCGACTGGATCCCGGATCGGACGATTTCCGCGATAAAGCAAGACGTATAGGCAGAGAGTGCAACGATCAGCGCGCAAAAACTCGGCGGGACCGACACACCCCCGGTGAAGTTCAAGCCCTTTAACTCAGGCAGCTCCCAGCCCAGCGGACTGCCAAGCGCCAGATGAACACCCAATGGAAGAACGATGATGGCACCGAACCCGGTGAAGAACGCTGGAAAGTGTCGACCCGTTCGGTCACGTCGACGTCGGGCCCATATCGCCAAAGCGATGGTTCCGACAATGCATGCGAGGAAGGTGGCGGTAACGACACCGAAGCCCGGCTCCGGCACCGCTGCGGGCATATAGAAACCACGGTTGTTCAGAAAAAAAGCTTCTCCCAGTTCGACGCTTTGTCTTGGACGAGGCAGCAGGACGAAGACCCCGAAAAACCACGCGATGATCTGCAACAGCAAAGGCGTATTGCGAATAAGCTCGATGTAGGATCGCGATAATGTAGCAATAATCCAGTTGTTCGACAGCCGGGCGAGCCCGACAATCAGTCCGAACACAGTGGCCAGCACGATCGAAACGGCAGCGACCAGCAGCGTGTTCATGATCCCGACAAAGAAGACACGCAGGTAGGTGTCGCTTTCCTGATATGGGATCAGGGTAAATCCGATCCCAAACCCGGCCGAGACATCAAGAAAATCAAACCCTGCGGACAGGTTGCGCGCCGCAAGGTTCGTCATCGTGTTCAGCGTCAGCCAGCCAAGAAAGCCTAGGACCAGCGCAAGTGTTATCGCCTGGATAAAAATCGACCGGATCCGGGCATCATAAAACAGGCGCGTCACACCGCGCTGTTTGCTGTCCGAGGGGTCTGGATTGTGGATCACCGCCATAAAGCTCTTCCCTGCTGATCTGGAGGGCGCCGCTGGTTGCAGCGCCCAAAGAATTTAGCGGAATGGCGGTGCGTAAATGATGCCTCCCTCAGTCCAAAGGGCGTTCAACGTGCCTTCGCGCGGGATACCGATCGGTGTGTTTTCCCCGATATGCTTTTCATAGATCTCACCGTAATTTCCGACCGCCTTGATCACATCAACCATGAAGGTCGGGCTGACGCCGAGGCCCTCGCCAATATTGCCTTCGCTGCCAAGAAGACGCGCGATGTTCGGATCTGCAGATGATGTCATTTCATCTACGTTTTCGGAGGAAACGCCCAGTTCTTCGGCGTTGATGATGCCAAAGACGACCCAGCGGACCAGGTTGGCCCAGGCATCGTCGCCCTGCCGGACCACGGGGCCAAGCGGCTCTTTCGATACGGTCTCGGGAAGCAACGTATGACCGTTCGGATCAGGAAAGGCCGAGCGCCGCGCGGCAAGGCCAGACTTGTCGTTGGTGTAGGCGTCACAGCCCCCACCGAGATAGGTTTCGACCAGAACGTTGACGTTTTCATTGGTAACCGGCGTGAAGCTCATGCCATTGGCACGGAAGTAATCGGCCAGGTTGAGCTCCGTGGTTGTGCCCGTAAGCACGCAGATTACACCGCCATCCAGCTCAAGGGCGGACGTGATTCCACTGTCAGCGGGCACCAAAAAGCCCTGGCCATCGTAGAAATTGACCGTTGTGAAATCAAGGCCAAGCTGTGTGTCTCGCACAGCTGTCCACGTCGTCGTGCGCGATAGCATATCGCTTTCGGCATTGGCGAGCGAGGTAAAACGGACCGCAGAAGTGACCGACTGGTACTCCACCTGATCGGGGTCGCCAAATATAGCGGCGGAAACAGCACGGCATAGATCGACATCCATCCCCGACCATGTGCCGTCTTCGGCCAAAGCGTAAAAACCCGGCGTTGGCAGACCCACCTGACAATTCAAGACACCGCGTTCTTTGACCGTTTCCATCGTTTCCTGCGCGAAAGCAGGTGCTGCCAGTCCAAGTGCCAATGCTGCATGAGCAATGTATCTAAGTCGCATCAAATTATCCCCATCGGTTGCGGCTGTCATTCGCGGGCAGCCAGTTGTTAACCATTTCAACGATGGTGCGGAGCGGTGTTTCACAAAGCTTTGCGTCCGAAAAACCCATCCCCCAATGCCTGCAGCGCAGTATTTGACGCGAAAAAGGCAGCAAATGCGCATAAATTGAGCTTTCTGTGCTTTGATCGGTTTGCATCTTGATGGATTGGCAGGACGCTGTCTGGGCTCTCGGCCGGAATGCCGGATACGGTGGCCGAACGGATCAAGATGAGGGGCGGACTGGTGGCAGAGTGGAATGAGGCATTTGTCACGCGCAGTTTTCCGGCCTTGGGGCGGGGCCAGGTTTTTCTCGATAATGCCGGGGGAAGCCAAGTTGCGCAGCAAGTCGGTGATCGTATCACGCAATACCTTTTTTCAGCCAATGTCCAGCTGGGGGCAAGCTATGCGGCCTCGGTCAAGGCGGCTGACATGGTGCATCAGGGGCGCAATGCGCTTGCGACTTTGCTCAATGCAGAACGGGCTGAAGAGGTCGTGATGGGAGCAACGACGACGCAGCTTTTTGATCAATTGGCGCGTGCGCTCGTTCAGACGTGGGCACCCGGCGACGAAGTCATCGTTACGAATTTTGATCACGAGGCCAACATCGGCCCCTGGAAGAAACTGGCAAAGGACGGCATCGTCCTCCGAGAATGGTCAATGCGGCCCGGTGCTCATCTTCCGGACCTTGAGGATCTAGCGGCCCTGCTGACTGATCGAACGCGGTTGGTGGCAGTCACCCATGCGTCGAACATCTACGGCACGATAAACCCCATTCGCGCCATCGCCGATCTGGTGCATGAGGCCGGTGCTTTGCTCTGTGTCGATGGCGTGGCCTTTGCGCCGCACCGGGCAGTGGATGTTCAAACCCTTGGCGCTGACTTCTATGCGTTCTCGGTTTACAAGGTCTACGGCACCCATTTCTCCGCACTTTACGGGCGCTATGATCTTTTGCTGGCCTCTGGCAACATCAATCATTCATTCTTTCCCAACGACAAGGTTCCGCAAAAGCTGGAACCCGGAAACGCCAACTACGAGCTGGCCTACTCCTGCGTAGGTGTGATCGACTACCTTGAGGCGCTGGCGCAAGCCCATGGCATTAATTCAGAAGGGCGTGCTGCGGTTGAGGCTGCGTTCGGGCTGGTTGCTGATCATGAAGAAACGCTCTCGAGACAGCTGCTCAGCTATCTGAAGGGCCGCCCCGATGTGAAAATCATTGGGGCGACCGAGGCCGACCAGGCGCTGCGGGTTCCAACGGTTTCATTTGTGATAGACGGCTCAAGTTCACGGGAAGTGGTCGAACAAGTCGACCCGATCGGGATCGGGATCAGATATGGTGACTTCTATTCGCGCAAGCTGGTCGACGATCTGGAGTTGCCCAATGGTGACGGGGTTATCCGGGTGTCGGCCGTGCACTACAACACCATCCAAGAGATCGACCGCCTGATTGATGTTCTGGAGAACCTGAGATGACATTCGAAACTATCGTGAAGGGCGGGACAATCGTGACCGCAACGGACATCTATGCTGCAGATATAGGGATTCGTAACGGGCGCATTTCGATGATAGCCGAGGATCTTTCAGGCGCGCCCGAAGTGATTGACGCGACGGGCATGCTCATCCTGCCGGGTGGGATCGACAGCCATGTTCATATTTCGCAACCCTCAGGGGACGGTGTGGTAATGGCCGACGATTTCGAAAGCGCCACCCGTTCGGCGGCGTTTGGCGGGCATACGACACTGTTGCCATTCTGTCTGCAGTCCAAGGGACAATCGCTGCGCGATGCGGTCGCGTGGTATCACGGCCTGGCGGATGGGAACTGCTACACGGATGTCAGCTTTCATCTGATCATTACCGATCCCACTCCGCAGGCGCTTGGTCAGGATCTGCCGACGCTGGTCGAGGACGGCTATACCTCTATCAAGGTCTTCATGACCTATGAGGGGATGAAACTGTCCGATCGCGAAATCCTCGAGACACTGGAGGCGGCGCGCGATTGCGGAGCCTTTCCGATGGTCCATGCCGAAAACGATGACGCGATAGAATACCTGCGCGACCGGGCAACCGACCGGGGCGAGACCGCACCGAAGTATCACGCCACCACGCGACCTATCCCGGCAGAGCGGGAGGCAACGCATCGGGCAATCGCCCTGGCAGAGATCATCGACGTGCCCTTGATGATTGTGCATGTTTCGAACCGGGATGCGATGGAAGAGATCAAGGCGGGTCGCGATCGCGGATCGAAAGTGTTTGGTGAAACATGTCCGCAATACCTGGTGCTGACCGCCGAGGATCTGGATGTGACCGGCTTTGATGGTGCGAAATATGTTTGCTCGCCGCCGCCACGCGACATCGATAGCCAGATGGCCTGCTGGGAAGGGTTGGAACAAGGGGTGTTCGAGGTATTCTCGTCCGATCATTGCCCGTTTCGGTTCGAAGATCAAAGCGGCAAGAAGCACCCGGATGGCCTGAAAAGCTTCCGCTGGGTGCCCAACGGCATTCCCGGCGTTGAAACCAGCCTGCCTATCCTGTTTTCAGAAGGGGTCAGCAAAGGTCGCATCGATCTGCAGCGCTTTGTGGCGCTGACGTCGACCAACCACGCAAAGCTCTATGGGCTTTACCCGCGCAAAGGCACAATCGCGATTGGATCGGATGCCGATCTGGTTTTGTGGGATTCAAAGCGCGAAGAGGTATTGCGCCAGGAGATCCTGCATCACGGCACGGATTACACACCTTATGAAGGCTTTGCTGTCACCGGCTGGCCCGTCCGAACGATACTGCGAGGCAAGACAATTGTTGAGGACGGACATCTGGTTGCCAAGAAAGGTATTGGGGCGTACCAAAGCCGCGCGCGTCATGGTGAAAGGTTAGAGGCCCAGGGCGGATAGCCGCGCGGTCTGGCGTGCGGTTAGTGCTTCTATCTCCGCGACGGCCTTTGTGCCCAAAGCGGCACCCGGCTGGCGGATTGCAGGATGCGCAATTGCACTGCGTTTGGCGAGCGTGTATTTGCGGATCGCAAGACCAAGACCCGGCTGCGCCTCGTAGCGGATAAGGGGCAGGTACGCGTCGAAGATATCGCGCGCCGTTTCAACATCTTCATCTAAAGCCGCGAAAACCTGCGCCATCATCTCGGGATACGCAAAGCCTGTCATGGCCCCATCGGCGCCGCGCAACATCTCTTCGAGCAAATAAAGCCCGCCATTGCCACAAAGGATGGATATGCGTCGGGCACCCGCACCCGAGGCGGCGCGGAGGGCGCTGATCTTGTCGAGGCCTGGCCAGTCCTCGTGTTTCAGCATCACGCAAGTCGGGCAATTCTCCACAATCCTCAGGATGACCTCTGGCGGAATGAACACGTTGGTCACAAGGGGGAAGTCCTGCAGCACGAATGGGACTTCGCCCAGCGTCTCGGCCACATGATGGTAGTAGCTGATGATCTGGGCGTCTCCGCGCAGTGTTGAGGACGGCGCGACCATTACCCCTGCCGCACCTGCATCCATGGCCGCACTGCTGAGCGCGCCCATTGCCGCTAAACCCGGAGACGAGACGCCGACGACAACTGGGACTTGGGTGCGGTCTGTGACGCGCCTGACGACCGTGATCGCCTCTTCGGCCGTGAGTTTGCCCGCCTCGCCCATCATGCCCAGCACGGTCAGGCCAGTCGCGCCCTTCTCCAGATAGAAATCAACCAAGCGATCCACGCTTTCTAGATCCAATGCACCATCGGGCAGAAATGGCGTAACCGCGATGGTAAAGACGCCCTTGGCGGCTTCATCCAGCATGTGTGCTCCTGATATGGCTGTGCTTAAGGGCGATGTGACCAAGGGCCATGGCTGCGCCTGCCTGGCAGGGTTCGACGACAGGCAGGCCGACTTCAATCTCCAACTTTGCCCGATAATGCGCCATACCAGCACAGCCCATAATAAGCACGTCCGCGCCGTCCCGATCTCGCAACGCTTCACCCGTCCTAATCATCGCGGCGAGGCTGATGTCTGGGTCAGCCAGATCTGCGACGCTCAAACCCAGAGCGCGATCACCTGCAACACGGTCGCGGACGCCCATCGCACCAAAGGCACGAAGATGCCGGGGAATCGAAGCAGAAAGGATTGCGATGACACCGAACCGTTGGCCAAGCGTCAGGGCGTGCATGACCGCGGCTTCCTGAATGCCGATGACGGGCAAGCATGTGGCATCGCGCAAAGCATGCAGACCCGGGTCGCCAAAGCAGGCTATAACGAACCCCACAGCATCGTTCTGCGACGCCGCCAAACGCAACATATGCGGAATAGTTAGATCTGCCTGCATCTGGCTTTCAATGCCAGGCGGACCTTCGGCGAGGGTCAGACACCGAATTGGGATGCCGAACCGGCGCAGTGGCTCGACGGCCACGTCGATCCCTTGCGTAACCTTTTCGGATGCGTTTGGATTGATGATAACCAGTGTGCTCATGCGCCCGACCGCGTGGCGGACTGGATTTCGATCTGGTAGCCTTCGGGATCGTTAAAGACAAAGGCCCGGATCCCTAGGGGCTCGCTTTGAAATAGCTCGGAAAGGGCATCCAACTGCAAGCCTTTGGCGTAGGCGTACCAAGCGTCCACATCGTGTACGCGAATACAGAGTTGAACAGGTTTTACAGGTGCCCATTTGTTCATGCCTCTGGTTTCGTCGACCAGTCCAACATGCGCCCCTTCGCAGATACGGTAGATCTTGCACCAGCCCTGATCGATGGCAAGAGACAAGCCCAGTACGTCTTCGTAGAAGCGCATGGCTACGGGAAGATCACGGTAATAGAGAAAAGTGATCGCGAGTTGTGCCGGCGCTGTCGGTCGGTCCATCGGTAAGGTCCTTTGCATGTCTTTGGGAAGGCTTTCGCGCTTCAGCCACCGCCCCTTGCCCGGATCGCCGTGAAAGGCGCCGTTTTCAACCAATATGCGCCCGCGCAGAAGCACCGTTTGAGGCCAGCCAGTGATGGTTCGACCGGACCAGGGGTTGTAACCCACATTGTCGTGCAGGTCATTATCGAGATAAGTTGTTTGTCGATCCGGGTCCCAGATCACCAGATCAGCATCCATGCCAGGCGCAATCCGGCCCTTGGTTGTAAGCCCGTAGAGATCCGCAGGTGCGGTCGCAGTCAGGTGGACAAACTTCTCTGGGCCGAGCTGCCCCTTGGACACCATGGCATCAAAAAGTAAGGGCAGACGGGTCTCAAGCCCGGGCAGACCGTTGGCAATCAGATGGAAACCAGCCTCCGCCCCTGCCGAAAGTTTGCCGGTTTCATCATAGCGGTAAGGCGCGTGATCTGACGATACGATCTGCAGGTCATCATCGAAGAGCGCCTGCCACAAAGCCTTCTGATCCTCGGGCCCGCGCTGTGGGGGAGAGCACATCCACTTCGCTCCGTCCGGCTGATCAAGAACCTCGGCTGTCATAAAAAGATAGTGCGGGCATGTTTCTGCCCAGACCGGGGCGCCACGAGCGCGGGCCCGCCGGACGGCCTCTGCCGCCTCTTTCGTCGAGATATGGAACAGCATCACCGGCTGGTCTTTGTATTCCGCAAAGTAGCACATCCGCTCGACCGCTTCGATCTCGGCCACTCGGGGTCGGGACAATGCGTGGTGGCGCGGCAATGTATGACCGGCATCAATCAGATCCTTGCGGGCGCGGGCGATGATGGTGTCGTTTTCGGCGTGGATGCAGACAATCGCACCGTTCTGCCGCGCCAATGCAAGGATCTCAAGGATGTCCTCATCCCCGAGACCAATGTCATAGGTTGTGAAAATCTTGATGGACCGATGCCCAGCGGAGATCAGATCTGCCAGATCGGTTGCAAAATTCGGAACCGATGTGTCTGAAACGATCATGTGAAAAGCGTGGTCGATCATTGCGCCGCGCTGCGCCCTCGCAGCATATTGTGCCATTGTATCCGCCAGTCGCTCACCCCTTTGCTGCGCCGCAAAGGAAATCACGCTGGTCGTGCCCCCCATCGCTGCAGAGCGGGTCGCGGTTTCAAAGGTGTCGGCATTCATCTGGCCCATACCCGACATCTGTTCGATGTGAGCATGAGGATCGACACCGCCTGGCATGAGCCATTTGCCTGTTGCGTCGATCAGTTGCGTTGCTGCTGACTGATCCAGCTGCCCGATAGACGCGATTTTGCCCCCTGAAATACCGACATCGCAGTTGACGACGCCATCAGGGGTCACGACGCGGCCGTTGCGGATGATTGCATCGAACATATAGTCACTTTGAGGGGACGACACGGGCGCAATCAAGAGCCAAACGTCGGTAGGCCCGCGACGTCGAGCACGCCGTCGACAGGCATGACGATATGCAGATGCTGCCCAGCGAAGCCATATGTCCGAATGGGATTGTAAAGCGTCAACCAAGGCGGATCGTCTTGCAGCAGCCTATAGATCTGACGATAAATCGAGGCGCGGGCTTTTTGGTCAACGGTGATCCGAGCCGTGTCCAGAAGCGTTTCGACTTTGGGATTGCGGTACCCTTGCCACCAGGATCCGGCAATCCGCGAATCGATCTTTTCATAGAGCACGCGAAAGGTACTGAGCGGGCTGGAATCAAAAACGCAGAGATCCCCGATTTCCTTTCGGCGGATCATATGCGCATAGGCCTCGCGATCCGGGTGCAGGGTGACATTCAAAGTGATCCCTAGGCTGCCAAGCTGGTCCGCCAGGCAAGCGGTAAGACGCTCTGCCTCGTCCGGCAGCCGCGTTGGGCAATCGACGTTCAAGACCAGCCCGTCCGCGTGAGCCGCCTCGGCCAGAAGGGCTTTCGCAGCGCTTGGGTCGTATGGATCGATTGCATCAGGGTCAGCGCCGAAATGGCCAGGGCTGACAAAGCCAAACAGGGGTTCGGCAGCGCCGTCCAAAACGTCATCGATCAGGCTGGTGCGGTCGAGCCCGAGATGCAAGGCACGGCGCAGCCTCGGATCGCTCAACGGGCCGTGTGCCGCGTTCAGAAGGTAGATTATAGCGACCGGCCCGCGGTGATGGATCGTAGTGACCGGCGCTTTGGCAATGGATGCGATACGCGTGGCCACTTGCGCTTCTCCGGTCTCCAATAGGCTTTGACGGATCTCCTCATCCGGACATGCCCGCCACTCGATCTGGGGGTTTGGCGGATGCTGCGGCCTTGTTGCAGCTTCGGCCGTAATGCAACCGGGCCCCTGGGCACTTAGTTTGTATGGGCCGGATCCCATCAGACGGTGCAAGTTACCTGCATCGAGGGCCTCTATTACCGATGGCGCAACGATAAATGCCTGCTCCAAAACGTCGAGCAGATCAGCCATAGGATGCGCAAGACGTACTCGTATGACCAGCGGTGCCTCAACATCAATCTTAGCGGCGCCGAGATACTGGTGCCACACGCCGGGTGCGCCCAGCGTATAGCCCTTGTCTGGCCGCGCCATCCGCTGAAGCGACTGCCTCACAGCTTCGGCATCGACGCGGGTGCCATCGTGAAAGGCGACATCGGGGCGCAATTTAAACATCCAGTCCTGCCCGTCGGTCGTAGACCAGGACCGGGCCAGTGCGGGGAGATGTTCGGTGCCCTTCCGGCGCACAAGCGGGTCACAAATCGCCTGCAGAATGGTCAAGTCATCTGCAGCGTCGGTGCAATCATGTGGATCCACCAGACGAGCGTTGGCTTGCAGGATCGTGGCCATCATGAGGGACGGGGTCCGTGGAAACGAAACCAGTCATTGACTTCGCCCGCCCGCGTTAACCAAACCTTGTCGTGTTGCGACCGGATATGGGTGAGTGCCCGTCGCAGGTGTCGCAGACGGAAAGGTTGGCCGATGATGTAGGGGTGCAAGGCGATGCCCATGACCAGTGACTGTTGCACGGACTGAGCTCGCATTTCATCGAAGGTATCGATGATCATATCTGCGAATGTAGCGGCGTTGTCCTTGCGCGCGACAATGGACGGGATGTCGTTGACCTCTTGCGGATAAGGTATCGACAAAAGCGGCCCGACCCGTGTGTGCATCCAAACCGGCTGATCGTCCATGCACCAGTTGAGCGTATAGGCATAACCCGCTTCCGCCAGAAGATCCGGCGTCGCGTGGCTTTCGGCGATCCAAGGGCTGAGCCAGCCTTTTGGTGCTACGCCTTCAGCCTCCGTCAATGTGCAGGTCGCTTCGGCGATCAAGCGGCGTTCGGCGGCCTCATCCAGCGTGCTTTGCCGTTCGGAATTCGTAATACCGTGACCAGCAATTTCGTCCCCGCGCGCGCGATGTGCGGCCATCAACTCTGGGGCATAGGCGTACATGGCTGCGTTGGCCAGAACCGTGGCCGGAAAGTCGAGGCTGTCGAGCAGATCGAGCAAGCGCCAAGCCCCAACCCGATTCCCGTAATCACGCCAGGCGTAATTCAGGACGTCCGGCTGCGGTCCAGCGGGGGCCAATTCTGCACCCAACCCCTCGCCAAAGGCAAAGTGCTCGAGGTTGACGCCCAGATAGACAGCCAGCCGTTTGCCGTCCGGCCAGCTGAATTTAGGGCGTGCCGTGATAGGCAAGTACGGGTAGCGACCGTGATCCTTCAGGGTCAAGTGCCCATCCCCGCCACCAGGCCGCTTGCAACATGCGCGGCGGCGCTAACACCATCGATCAAACGGATACGCGTCTGACCACGCGCTTGGTGAGCTATTTTGTTCATGCCACCACAGCCCAGCACCACGGTATCGACGTCATCCTCACGTTCTGCCGTTCGGATTTCGTCGATGACGGCGCGCGCCGCTGCTTCGGGATCATCTTCAAGATCAAGAACTGGCACACCCGATGCGCGCACGCGCGCAAGGTGGTGACCAAGACCATAGCGTGTGATGTTTTCTTCCAGAATGGACCGGGACGCTTCGAGCGTCGTGACAACGGAAAAGCGGTCCGACACCAGCGCGGCGAGATGGTAGGCCGCCTGTCCGATCCCGACGACGGGACAAGGGGCCATACGGCGCGCCTCGGCAAGACCCGTATCGTCGAAACAGGCAATGATGATGGCTTGCGCATCCTTTGCATCCTGCACCCGTTTCAGCAGAGGAGGCAGAGCGCGTGCATTGTCTGCCCGGCCCTGGATCGCAGGCGGTCCATCGTATGACGTCCAGCCCTCAAATTGAGCCTGCGGAGCGGTTTGTCGCGCCGTAGCAAGCATGGATTGTGTCATCGTCTCGGTGCTGTTGGGATTGATCAAGACGATCATATCAGCCCCTTGCCAGCATCCGACCCGGCGCGGGCACGGCGCCGATTGCTTCGCCAAGCGATGCCGAGGAATGCACCAATGATCAGAAACGAAAATCCAGTGGTCAGCGTTCCAAGCGCATACAGAACCGGCGTGGTCACATTTGTCGTCATCCCGTAGATTTCGAGCGGCAGCGTGTTGTAGCTGCCAGCGGTCAACAGGGTCCGGGCGAATTCATCGTAGCTGAGCGTAAAGCCAAAAAGCGCAACACCGATGAGTGATGGTGCGATGATGGGTAAAACAACGTACCGTACGGTTTGCCAGTTCGAAGCGCCAAGATCGCGCGCCGCCTCTTCGTAGCTTTTTTCAAACCGGTTAAAGACGGCAAACATGATCAGAATCCCAAAAGGCAACGTCCACGTCAATTGGGATCCAAAGCCAGAAGTCGACCAATGCACGTCGAGCCCAGACTGCGAAAACATCAGCCCGACACCAAGCGAGATAAGAATAGACGGGATCACCAGGGACGTGATGATCAGGTAGAAAAGCAGGTCGGCGCCGGGAAATCTTTGGCGGAACGCCAAACCGGCCATGACAGAGACGACAACCGTTGTCATCATGACCATCAGCCCAAGAGCAAAACTGCGCCGGAAGCTGCCCCAGATGTCACCCACCGCCTGCTGCTCAAAGAGGTCGCTGAACCAATAGAATGACATGCCGCGCATGGGAAAGGTCAACCCACCTCCCGGCCCCTGAAAGGACAAGATCGCGATGGTTATTGTTGGACCGTAAAGGAACAGAAGAAAAAGCCCAAAAAACGTGGCAAGGACGTAGAAGCTGCGCGGGCGACGCTCCATCAGAGTTCCTTCCGGATATCGACAAAGCGGAGAAGGATGCCGATCACAATCAGGACCGTCAGCAACAGCACGACCGCAGTTGCGGCGGCAGACGGATATTGCAGAAGTGCCACATCGTTCGAGATGAGCCGCCCGACATTGGCCGATTGGGATCCGCTCATGAACCGGACGGTGATAAAGTCGCCCATCACCAGCGTCAGCACAAAGATGGTCCCGATCATGATGCCGGGTTTGCTAAGCGGAATGATCACGTTCCACAGGATCTGGGCGCCACTGGCACCCGCGTCGCGCGCCGCCTCAATCAGGGAATGGTCAATGCGCATCATGGTGTTGAAGATCGGTACGATCATAAAGAGCGTGTAGAGATGGACGAAGGCAAGGATCACCGCGAAGTCGCTGAACAAAAGCCATTCGACAGGTTCTTCAATCACACCCAGTGAGATCAGCGTTGAATTGGCGATCCCGTTGCGCCCCAGAAACGGGATCCAGGAGATCATCCGGATGATGTTCGACGTCCAGAAGGGAATGGTGCAAAGTAGAAACAGAGTGATCTGCCAAGTCAGCGACCGCACGTGAAAGGCCAGGAAATAGGCAACAGCGAAGCCGATGAGAAGCGTGCATACCCACGTGATCACCGCATATTTCAAGGTGTTCAAAAAGACACGGTAGGTCACATCAGACCCGAGAAGAAACTCGTAGTTCTCCAAGACAAACGCCGGGATGATCGAGAACTCAGTCGCTTGCCAAAAGCTGACAACGACGATCATGCCGATCGGCAGGACCAGAAAGAACAAAAGGACCGCGATGAGCGGGGACGCCATCAAAAGGCTCTTGAACCCCGTCGATGTCGTGCCGGACAATTTGGCACGCGCTCTTGAGACGTCCTTGATGCCGGGCGAAATGCCCGGCACCCCGGTTTTGCTGGAAACGGTCACTGCCTCAGGCCGCGATGAATTCGTTCCACTTCCGAACCATGTACTGATTTTCGTCCATGACAGCGTTCCAGCAGGCCACGGCCCCCATCCGGTCATAGAACGAGCCGCCGTCGCGCACGTCGCCCGCCTGGGCCAGCGGATCGCCGAAGGGTGAGGTGATCACGTCCGTCGCCTCTTTGCCTTCGAACCAGTAACCCCATTCATTCTCGGACATGAAGTTCTTCGATGTTTCTGGCACGGCCGAGTAATAGCCTTGCCGCATCAGGAAGCCGCCAACCCAGCCGTCGAGATACCAGTTGATGTATTCGTAGGCCGCGTCGCGTTCGAGCCCTTCGAGGGCAGCCGAAAGCCCGATGCCGCCGCCCCAACTGCGATAACCCTCCTCAAGCGGTTGGTAGACGCAGGGAATGCCCTGAGCTTTCACCGCAGTGATCGCAGGCGACCACATGGATTGGATCACGACCTCTCCACTGGCCATCAGGTTGACGCTTTCGTCGAAGGATTTCCAGAATGCGCGGAACTGGCCGTTCTGCTTGGCCTCCGTGAAGATCGCGATAGTCTTGTCGATCTCTTCGCGGGTCATGTTGCCCTTGTCGGCATAGGTAATCTCGCCCATGGACTCGCACACCATCGCCATGTCCATGATCCCAATAGAAGAAATATCAAGGATCGACGCCTTACCCTTGAATTCGGGATTAAGAAGTTCTGACCAATTGGTGATAGACCGCTCGATCAAATCGGGTCGGATACCCAACGTGTCCGCATTGTAGATCGTCGGGATCAGCGTCATCCAGCCGGATTCGTTCGCAACAAACTCCGTACCACCCGTACCGTCGACAAAACCAACGCTATGTGGTGCTGTGCCTTGTGCGATCGTGCTTTCCGGGGTCAGTTTGCCATCACGAAAGATGCCGACAATCTTGTCGTAGTTCTTAATCTTGGACGTATCCATCGCTTGCAGATTGCCCGTTGGCCAGACCTTTTTGCAGATCCAATATTCGATGTCTGCTATATCGAAGCTGTTCGGCTGGGTGGCGGCCCGCTGCGTCACGCTATCGGAATCAAGCGCCGTCATTTCCAGGGTAAATCCCAGATCCTCTTTTACCTTCTCTGCAACCTCATTGAGGTTGGATACGCCTGTCCCGAATTGGCGCAGGGTCACATCCTTGATGTTCTGGGCCCAGATCATGGGCGCCCCAAGCGTGCTGCCCGCAGCAAACGCGGCGCCACCCTTCAGAACGGATCTCCGTGAATGTTTGGTCATGTGATTTCTCCTTGTTGGCCTTTTTTAGCCATTGAGCTTGTGCATTTTTGTTTCGTCCCAAGTCAGACCGACGTGGTCGCCCGGGTTGGTGGGGTGCTCGAAAAACAGATGATCAGGGATCAGGGCGATGACGTTCTGATCCCCCGACATGCGCGATGTTACAGCGACATGAGTGCCCTGATACTCGATCTGCGTGACCACGGCTTCGATAGCGCCTGAGACCTGTTCGGTCAGTTCAACGGCATCCGACCGGATCGCGAATGCGCCCTGCGGCAGCGCAACGACGTTGTGGTTGCCGATGAAACGCGCGACGAAGTCGGTCTTTGGTGCGTTAAACACCTCGCGGGCTGGACCGGCCTGTTCGATCCGGGCCGCGTTCATCACCACGATCTCATCAGCGAGGGACAGCGCTTCGTCCTGACCATGTGTGACATGAACGAAGGTTATGCCCAGTTCCCGTTGGAGCCTGCGCAGTTCACCCCTCATCCGAACCCGCAAAAAGGGATCCAGGGCCGAGAGCGGTTCGTCCAACAGCAGAACCTGAGGGCGCGTGATCAGTGCACGGGCGAGTGCAACACGCTGCTGCTGCCCTCCGGAAAGCTGGTCGGGCAGGCGACCCGACAGCTTGGCAAGGTCGACCAGATCTAGCATTTCGGTGGCCTTGGCATGTCGTTCACGCCTGCCCACGCCAGCGATTTTCAAGCTGAAGGCCACGTTTTCGATCACACTGAGATGTGGAAAAAGCGCGTAGTTCTGAAACATCATCGCCGTGCCGCGCTTGGCTGGCGGAAGGTGCGAGATGTCCTGACCACCAAGCAGGATCGCGCCTTCGGTTGTACTTTCATGTCCCGCGATCATGCGCAGGGTAGATGACTTGCCACAGCCCGACGGGCCCAGCAGGCAGGCATAGCTTCCCGGAGAGAATCGATGACTGATTTCGTCAACAGCCACGGCGTCCCCGTATCGTTTGGTCACGGAAACAAGTTCTAGGTTTTTGGTCGCGTGGCTCATCTTTCCCCCTAAACCACATCTAGATTCCGCGTCATTGGGGCGTGCGACAACGGATGGGCGATGCACATCAGTTGATTGGCGAGGCGACTGCCCGGGAATTCATCGCTGACGCACCACAAAGCACAAAAATTGGACGCAATATTGTATACAATATCAGATGATCTGGTCTTCTGATGTTGCGCTTGTCAGTCTGATCGACAAGGAACTGTTATGAGCGCTACACCTCGGCCTTTTTCAAATGTTCTTGACCGCTCCAATTCCGGGGAAGCAGTGGCGAAGGCTTTGTCGTTGGCGATCCACGAACATCGCTTGGCGCCCGGCACCAAGCTGGGTGAAGACGATCTGGCCGAGATCTACGGCGTGTCGCGGACAGTGGTGCGCGCGGCTCTGCAATCCTTGGCGCATTTGCAACTCGTCGACATGCGCCGCCACCGCGGTGCCTTTGTTGCGCAACCGTCATTGGGCGAGGCGCAGGAGGTGTTCGAAGCCCGCGAATTGCTGGAGCCGAGGACAGCGCGGATGGCTGCACGTTCGTCGACCTCCTCGAACATCAAAAGCCTTCAAGGTCACATCGTCGAAGAGCACGCGGCCCTGGCGGCGGACGATCCTGGCCGGGCACTCAATCTTTCGGGCCTGTTTCATATTGAAATCGCACGCATCGCCGGACAAGCGACCATTGCGGGATTTATCGAAACGTTGGTAGCGCGGTCATCGCTGATCATCGCGCTTTACTGGCGTCGCGAAAGCGCGCTCTGCGAAAAACACGCTCACCATGCGCTGGTGCAGGCGATAGCTGAAGGACAAGAGCAGTTGGCCGAAGAACTCATGCGCAGCCATCTTGTGGATATCCACTCTGCACTGGACCTTCGGGAGCGTCCGGCGGCAGCACGATCTCTAAAAGAGGCGCTGATGCGATGAGTATCAAATCGATGTCGCAGGATGATCTGCGCTTGGTGCTGGACTGGGCTGCCGACGAAGGTTGGAATCCGGGGATCGATGACGCCCAGGTATTCTACAACACAGATCCATCCGGTTTTTTGATCAAATGGGAACAGGGTCACCCGGCAGCAGCGATTTCGGTTGTAAACCATTCCGACAGCTTCGCCTTTCTCGGCCTCTACATCGCCCATCCGAGATTTCGTGGGCAGGGTCATGGACTCGACGTCTGGCGTGCTGGGCTTGCCCATGCGGGGAACCGGACAGTTGGGCTTGATGGTGTTCCAGCACAGCAAGGCAACTACGTCCGCTCTGGCTTCGCCTATGCGGGATCAACGAACCGATATTCAGGCATGATCGACTTTGCGGGCAACAAAGCTGCTATCATGACACAAGATGATCTGCCGAGCGTGCTGAATGCAGACAGATCGTTGATGGGATTGGACCGAAAGGCATTTCTGGAACCCTGGCTGAATGGATGCAGCAGTCGCAAGACATTCATTCTTTCGGAAGGAGCCAACACAATCTCGTATGTAACCGCCCGCGAATGCCGCAGGGGCGTTAAGGTCGGACCAATGGTTGCTTACACGGCAAGCCAGGTGGAATACCTGCTGGGATCAGTCGCCGATGCTTTTCCAGGCGAGACGTTCTACATCGACGTCCCGGGCCGATCGACGGATTTGGTTGAACTCCTGGAAGACCGAGGTTTTGTTCCGGTATTTGAAACGGCTCGTATGTATTTGGGCCAGGCGCCAAGAGGGAACCCGCAGCCCTTCGAGGCGGTTGCAACGCTCGAACTGGGCTAGGTTGCTCTGAACACACAGCGATGCCGCCCTTGCCGATCCTGCAATCGCCCGGTTGTTGACCGACGAGAAACCTAGAAGATCTGCTTGGACAGAACCATTTTATCACTTGGCTTGATCTCTGAATTCGCCACCATGCCCGGCCCATCGCTTCGGCAGGCCCCAGATCATGGACGTGCAGCCGTCAAATCAAATATCGGCTGATCTTTTTTTGACGGAATGCTTCCGGCACGTCAGCGATGATCGACAATTTTGGCGGGCACGGCCACGTCGCACTCCTGCAGATCGAAGGCCCGCGGGAACTAAGTTGCAGCGGCTTGGATCGCGGATGCGCAAACAGTTCCGGTCCGGAGCAGCCAAATCACTCAGCACCCTAGCGAAACGGAACGGCCAACTTCGGCGAAAAGAGCGATGCATGCCCCCTACTCCAGCACATTGGCCGAGACTTCGCATGTCGTACTGGCGATACGCGGTCGCAGAGCGCAAACCTATTGGGCCGGAACCCGAAGGTAGTGAGAGATAATTGATGTCATAAGGACAACTTGAACTTAAAAAGCGATCAGCTCAATTCGATCCGTATGAATTCCGCCGCATTCAGATCATCGACGGCGCGAATTTCCAGAGTCTCATTTTGATGACGGCGATTTCCCTTTCGCCAATCTGACTTGTTCGACCACCTCTGCGGGCAGCATTGAACAAGAGGCATTTTCGTCGAAACAGGTCGGCAAGCGACCGGGCATGCATTTAGAAGATCAACTTTATGGCTGTGCGTATGTTCTGCAAAGTAAATCAGAGATACCATTTTTGCTTGCGGATATCCAAATGCGCTAAAGCATCCGTCGAGAAATACGGGTGGATCCACAGGGCCTTGTTGCACAAATCGTTAAAGGAATTCACTGCATGAATCCAGGATGATAGCTGTGAGGGATGAGCCGTTGGGCCCTGCGAAATACAAGACGACACGCTGGTCGTCTTACAATGACGCGCTGAGGCGGCTTGGATCGCTGACGGTGTGGTTGGACCCAGAGATGACATGGCGACCAGTACCGACTGGCAAGCGTAGTCGGCAGCTGAGCCTCAGCGACGCGGCGATCCAAACGTGTCTGACTATGAAGGTGCTGTTCGGTATGCCGTTGCGACAAACGACTGGTTTCGTCGAAAGCCTGCTGCGGGTGGCCGGGTTGGCCTGGTCGGTCCCAGACTTCAGCACTCTTTGCCGCCGTCAACAAACGCTGAGCGCGAGCGTCCCCTGCCGAGGAGGGAAAGGTCCGCTGAACCTTCTGAGCCCCTCTCGGGACATCACTGTGTGATGCCCCGCCGGGGAGTGGACAGCACCGGCAACAAAATCGGGGATGCGCCCATGTTGTTGGAACGACTAGACCAGATCCAGGCTAATCCGTCCGGGCAAAGGCGAAGTCCGACCTTCAGCCGATTTGTCGAAAAAGGCCGCTCCACAAAGTCCGGCTTCGGTCCTCAACACCTGAACGCACCGCCTAATGAGCGATCATCACATGTCTCACAGCCGTATAGTCCTCGAGGGCGTACATCGACATGTCCTTTCCATAGCCTGACTGCTTCAGCCCGCCATGGGGCATCTCATTGACCAGCATGAAATGCGTATTAACCCAGGTGCAGCCATATTGCAGCGCGGCTGATGCCTCCATCGCTTTGCCGATATCCCCGGTCCAAACCGAACTTGCAAGACCGTAAGGGCTGTCATTTGCCCAGTCGACAACGGGGTCATCATCAGTGAAACGCGTAACGGAGACCACAGGGCCAAAGACTTCGCGCTGAACAATCTCGTCTTGCTGCAAGGCGCCCGCGACGACCGTGGGCGTGTAGTAGAACCCACTGCCGCCCACTGGTGCACCACCTGTGACGATCTCTATGTGGGATTGCTCGGATGCGCGTTCAACGAAGCTTGCGACACGATCACGCTGTCGCGGCGAGATGAGCGGCGGGATCTCGTTCAGTGTGTCGTCTGTGTTGTCGTAGACGATGCTTGCAGCCGCCTGCGACAAGTCGGCGACAAAGTTATCGTATACGCTCGCATGCGTATAGACACGGCAAGCCGCTGTACAGTCCTGGCCGGAATTGTAGTAGCCAAAGGCCTTCAGCCCCTCGATCGTGCGGTTCAAATCGGCATCTCCATAGACGATCACCGGGGCCTTGCCGCCCAATTCAAGATGCGTCCGTTTCACGCCCTTTGACGCTGCCATCAGAACCTTCTTACCGGTTGCCACATCACCCGTGATTGAGATCATGTCGATCCCTTGATGATTCACCAGCGTATTGCCCACCGATCCACCCTGGCCCGTGATCACATTAACGACCCCCTCGGGCAGGATATCCGCGAGGATCTTGGCAAAGGCCAGCGCGGTCAGCGGTGTCTGTTCGGAGGGTTTCATGACAACCGTGTTGCCACCCGCCAGGGCAGGAGCGAGCTTCCAGGCCATCATCATGATGGGATAATTCCAGGGGGCGATAGAAGCCACCACCCCAATCGGATCACGCCGGATCATCGAAGTGTGTCCCTCCATGTAGCTGCCCGCGACTGGACCGTGCATGTTGCGCACAGCTCCGGCGAAGTACCGAAAACAATCGGCAACCGCCGGAATTTCTTCGTTCTTGACCTCGTTGATGGGCTTGCCGCAATTCAGTGCTTCGAGGGCAGCCAGGTTCTCCAGATCGGCCTCAACTGCATCGGCGATCTGCAGCAATAAACCGGAACGTTCACCAGGCGTTGTTTTGGCCCAGCTTGGGAAGGCCGCCCGCGCCGCAGACACCGCACGGTCAATCTGATCGGGGCTGGCCTCGGGCATATTTAGGATCGTTTCGCCGGTTCGGGGGTTGAGCACGGTTTCTTCAGTCTCCGTCCCAGCCTCAAAATCCTTGCCGATAAGCATGTTCGTTTGCATGAGGTCTCTCCCTTTATGTCTGTCTTTCATTTGCCCTGACCGGCGACCGTATCGGTCCCGCGCGTGAGGTAGTAGGCCGCGAGGATCGGCAGGAATGTGACCAGCACCACGACCATCGCAACCACGTTCGTGACCGGGCGCTGGCGGGGGCGGACAAGTTCTTCAAGCATCCAGATGGGCAGGGTCTGCTGCTGCCCTGCGGTGAAGGTTGTGACGATCACCTCATCGAAACTCAGCGCGAAAGCGAGCATTCCGCCAGCCAGGAGCGCTGTTGCGATGTTCGGCATGATAACAAAGCGCAGCGTCTGCCAGTAGGTCGCGCCCAGATCCATTGAGGCTTCGATGAGGCTTGCCGAAGTGCGCCGGAAGCGTGCCGCCGCGTTGTTATAGACCACCACAATGCAAAAGGTTGCGTGGCCCAGGATGATTGTCCAAGTGCTGAAGGGAATGTCGGCAATATTGAACGCGCTTCGCAGCGAGATACCCGTGATAATACCCGGCAACGCAATAGGCAGGATCACAAGCAGCGAGATCGCCTCGCGCCCGAAGAACCGCGACCGCGCGACCGCAGCGGCGCATAGAGTGCCCAAGACCAACGCAATCAACGTAGACACACAGGCGACGCGCAAGGATAAGCCCAGCGCCTGCCAAACGTCGGGGCGGTTCCATGTTACTTCGAACCATTGAAACGTCAGGCCCGGGGGTGGCCATTGATAGCTCTTGTCTTCGGTCGTGAATGCGTAAACGAAGATCAGCAGGATCGGCAGATGAAGGAAAAGTAGCCCCCCGATCGCCGCGATCTTCAAACCAAGCGAAGCTTTAGAGTTCATCGAAGGCTCCCGCGCTCTTGGCCAAGGTTAGGTAAACGCCCATCACGACGATCGGCACCACCGCAAATGCTGCGGCCAGTGGAATGTTTCCTGCCGTTCCCTGAAATTGGTAAACAGCCTGTCCGATCATCCGCGCTGACGTGCCGACGATCTGAGGGACGATGTAGTCGCCCATTGTCAGACTGAACGTAAAGATGGATCCCGCGATGATCCCCGGCAACGCAAGCGGCAAGATCACATAGCGCAATGTCTGCCCAGGACGTGCGCCCAGATCACCCGAGGCCTCCAACATCGAGGGCGGTACGCGTTCCAAAGAGGCCTGGATCGGAAGGATCATGAAGGGCAGCCAGACATAAAGGAACACAAGGAACGTTCCTGTCCAACTGACTGACAACGAATTGCCGCCGATCACCGGAATGGCAAGATAGGCCTCAAGAACCCAAGCGAGATGAAGCGTTTCAAAGAGCCAGTTTAGAACGCCCTCCTTGGCCAGGATCAGCTTCCATGAGTAGACTTTGACCAAATAGCTCGACCACAAGGGCAGCATGGCTCCAAGGTAGAATACTGCCTTCCAGCGGCCCCGAGCGTATCGTGCTGCGTAGTAAGCGATGGGAAAGGCAACGACGGCTGCGCTGACGGTCACGGCGGACGCCATTGCTATTGTGCGCAGCAGAATGTCAAGGTTCGAGGCACGTAACAGTTCGGCGTAGGTTTTCAGCGTCAGCTCGTAGCTGATGAGGCCCGAAAACTCATCGATGGAGAAGAAACTCTGCGCCAAAAGGGCAAAGAGTGCGCCAAGATACACAATCCCCAGCCAGAGCAAAGGCGGCGTGATCAACAGCGCCAAAAGTAACCGGGGCCGCCGCCACAAAGTGTCCGACAATGGGGCACGACGGGCCTCAGCCATTAGCGCTATCCATGATATGAAGGGCACCTTCCGACCAACCCAGCGTCACGCTGTCGCCCATTTGCGGGACCTCACCGCCTTTGGGAATGAGGACTTTGAGCTTCTGACCGTCGCAATCCACTTCGATCCGGGTGGCCGATCCCAGAAATGCCCGCGCGTGAACAACACCGGCCAAGGGCCCGAAGCCAATCCGGATAGCTTCAGGGCGTAGGCTGGCCGGCGCATTCCGTCCGACAAGGTCGTGGACCATATCGGCCGACAGGACATTGGACGCACCGACGAAATCCGCGACAAAGGGGGTTTCTGGGCGGTCGTAAACATCCTCGGGGCTGCCAACCTGCTGGATGCGACCCTTGTCGAAAACGGCGACACGGTCACCCATCGACAAAGCTTCACCCTGGTCGTGGGTCACGAAAACAAAGGCGATGCCAAGCTGCCGTTGCAGGGTTTTCAGCTCTCCTTGCATCTGTTCGCGCAACTTGAGGTCGAGTGCGCCAAGCGGTTCGTCAAGCAACAGGACCTTAGGCTGCATCACCAATGCCCGCGCGAGGGCCACCCGTTGTCGCTGCCCACCCGAAAGCTCCGAGGGTTTGCGATCTCCGAAACCGTCGAGCGCGACAAGCGCCAGAGCCTCATCGGCCGACTTCCGACGGGCGGCCTTGGCGTCACCCCGCACCATCAGACCGTAAGCCACGTTGTCGCGCACGTTGAGATGGGGGAACAACGCGTAGTCCTGAAAGACCGTGTTGACCGGGCGACGATATGGCGGCGCCGCCGTTGCATCCTCACCGAAGATCCATATCCGGCCAGCCGTGGGGCGTTCAAACCCGGCGATCAGACGCAGACAGGTTGTTTTCCCCGACCCCGAGGGCCCGAGGAGCACAAAGAACTCCCCCGCACCAATCTCCAGATCCACGCTATCCACCGCGCGCACATCCCCGAAATGGCGGGATAGACCCTTGAAAGAAATTGCTGCCGTCATATCCTGCTCGCAATCTTGCGCGGCGGGGGCAGAATGCCCGCCGCGCAAGACATCAAGAATATCACCGTCCACCAATCACGCCGATGTAGTCTGACACCCAGCGGTAATATGGAACGCACTCCTCCTGACTTTCACAGCGCGAAACGGGTGTGGTCCAAAACCGCACCTGTTCAAAATTGTCGAAACCGTTCGCCGTGCAGCCCTCGGCTGTCTGCTTGCCCCGCCCATCCGTGCAAGCTGCCGGTACAGCCGGATTTGCGCCAAACCAAACCGAAAGATCCGACATGAGGTTGGAACTCAACGTGTGTTCCATCCACATGTATGCGCAGTTAGGATTTTCGCTGTCCACATGCATCATTGTGGTGTCGGCCCAGCCCGTAACGCCTTCTTTGGGGAATACGGACGAGACCGGCGCGCCGTCGCCTTGGAGCAGATTGCGCTGGAAGGGCCACGAGCCGGAAGCGGCCATGCCTTCATTCTTGAAGTCGTCGATCTGGATGAACGCGTCATGCCAGTAGCGGCTGACCAGCGTGCGCTGCACGCGCAAAAGGTCGAGTGCGGCGTCGTATTGCTCCTGGTTCAACTCGTAAGGTGAAGTGATCCCCAACTCGGGCTTGTGCGTCATCAGATAAAGCGCCGCATCGGCAATATGGATCGGACCGTCATAGGCCTGCACCCGCCCCTGGTTGCTTTGGCCGTCGGGCAAGTTCATTTCTTCGAATACGACGTTCCAAGACGTCGGGGCGCTATCACCGAAAATCTCGGTGTTATACATCAGAATATTCGGACCCCACATATAGGGCGTTCCATAATGCGTACCATCGACAAAGTGCCAAGGCGCCTCCTTCAGCCGATCGTCAATCGCGTTCCAACTCGGGATTAGTGACGTGTTGATTGGCTGCACCCTTTTGCCAGCGACCATCCGCAAAGAAGCGTCACCGGAGGCCGTCACCAGATCAAACCCCCCCTCGTTCATCAGGGCCACCATCTCATCCGAAGTGTTGGCTGTCTTCACATTGACCGTACACCCGGTCGCCTCTTCAAAGCCGGTGACCCAATCGAAATCCGCCGCAGTCTCGCCGCGCTCAATGTATCCTGGCCATGCCACGATATTGAGTGCACCCTCGCCATCGCCCAGCTCGGTGACCATTTCGGCTGCAAGAGGTTGCACTGTGACGGTCGCGGCCATGCAGAAGGCCGCCGAACTTCTCAAAACGCCTTTCAAAATTCATACTCCCCGTATTGTTGGTGATTATTCTTTGGAAAGCATGGAGACGCACCGAGATTCAGGCAAATTCAATTTTCTGGGTCGTCGTATCGGTTTTTCCGAATTAGCGGAGTCGCGGCGCATGAAAGCTTTGCGCCACGGACAGGAACATCCGCGTGGCATCGGAAACACCAGCTCCGCGACGCCAGACCAACCCCACCTGTATCACAGGCAGTTGGTTCGACACATCTCGGCTGTCTATGCGGTCCCCTTCCAAAGACCACGGTCGATAGACAAGATCTGGCAAAAAAGAGACCCCTGCCCCGCTGGCCACAAGTGATCTCACCGCCTCGACCGAACGTGTGCGAAAGGCAATGCGCGGTTTGACCGGGAAGCTGGACATGAGCCGCGCAGCCTCATCCTGCATCTCCTCCACATCCAGGACGATCTGCGGCTCGGCTGAAAGATCTTCAAGCGAAATGCTCTCCAAAGCCGCAAGTGGATGCCCCAGCGGCAACCACAAACGGTAGGGTGACACCGCCAGCAGTTCCGAATGCAGCGCTGCTGCATTGCGCAGCCTGTTCACGAGCATCACGGCAACGTCAAGCTCGCCTCCGACAAGTAGGTGCTCAAGGTATTCGGGGCTATCCTCCAATGCGCTCACATCAATCTGCGGCTGGGCGCGCCGGAAGCGTGAAAGCAGATCTGATAGAACATAGCCAGATGTCAGCGAGGTCACTCCAACGTTCAAACGGCCCGTCACTTTGCTGCGCTCGTCGGCCAGACTCATCTCGACATTGGAAATCTCAGCCAAGATCGCCTTTGCGTGCCGCATGAACACGTGACCGTGATGGGTCAACTCCACCCCGCGGCGGCGGCGTTCGAACAGCCTGAGCCCCAGATGCGCCTCAAGATCTTTAATGGCTTCAGTGAGTGTACTTTGCGAAATTGCCAGTTCCGCAGCTGCCCGACTGAAAGAGCCTTGCTCGGCAACGCCGACAAAATACTTTGCTTGCTTGAGCGTGAACGACATGTCTCTGCACGAAGGATTCTAGGTGCGACCAAGACGTAACTAGACATTCGCCGCGGCGCAACGACAGGGCAGTCGCTGATACTGAACCTTAGCCCCGCCGCCATTAATAGGATAGTGCCTTCACACTTGTTTCGGCAGACCGTCACGCGCAGCGAGAGAACAGGTATTTGCCAGCCAGAGCATTGTCGTGGACACCTGTCTGATGTCTGCGGCTGTGCAGGACGGCAACGTCCAGCACAAAGACTCGGTCCATGATCAGTCGTTCAGGCGCAACCCGACAGCGCTTTCCCGACCCAAGGTCTGCGAGCGCGCAACGGACCACTTGAACTCAGAGATTTTCCCGAATGGGTCCAATTGAGGATTGGTAGGAAAATTCGCGAATGCCTCGACAAAGCAGAACGGCATGACGAGCATTCCCGGCGGTTCATCACATCAGTATGCCAGTTTTCGAGTATACGGCCCATCTTCTGTACCATCGGGAAATCCGCATCGGGCAGGTCATCCGGCGGAACAAGATCAGTAGGCAGCAGTTTGGCCTTGCCACTTTCGGTCGCAGAGCCCGCATGGAAGATGATCTCTTCCCCAGGTCCATCCTCGGACCAGGCAGGATTACACCAGCAAACCACGCCATCTCAGGTAGGAAAATGTCTTGTACGACCAGATGATCCAGGCCGGCGAGCGCTTTGCGCGCATGCACTTGGTCGGGATCAGACATGGCCTGGTTTTCGTCCTGCAAGTACATCGCGTTGATCTTGCTGTTCTGGACCTCGTCCATGATCTCGACAAGCGTCAGATCCTTTGCACAGTCGCGGCTGCGCTGCCGAGGCATCCTCATAAGTGGTCAGGACATCCAGATTCTCGACCGATTTGTAGTGTCTGACGCGAGCGCTTAGGGGATAGATTGGGGCGATTTGATAGGAAGGGTTGGGTAGCGCGATAATCGGATCCACTATGCGTCAGCGGTTGGGGTCAGTGTGCGTGCCGCAAGTGGCTTGTGACCGACTAAAAGTGTCGCAAAACGATCAGCCGCGCTATGTGATCGAGGCCAAGAAATAGAAGGATAGCCAAAGGAGACCGCCCATGAAAACCACCACGCGCGTTGCAGTGATCGGCGGGGGCGTCGTTGGATGCTCGGTGCTTTATCATCTGACAAAGCTTGGCTGGTCGGACGTGATGCTGCTGGAACGGTCGGAGCTTACCAGTGGTTCAACCTGGCACGCGGCTGGCGGCTTTCATACGTTGAATGGCGACACCAACATGGCCGCCCTTCAAGGCTATACGATCCGGCTATACAAGGAATTGGAAGAAATCACCGGCATGTCCTGCGGCCTACATCACGTGGGCGGGGTGACGCTTGCAGACAATCAGGACAGGTTCGATATGATGCTGGCCGAACGCGCCAAGCATCGCTTTATGGGGCTGGAGACGGAAATCGTCGGCCCAGAAGAGATTGCGAGGATCGCCCCGATTACGAACCTAGATGGGATCATTGGGGCGCTCTACGACCCGCTTGATGGCCACCTTGATCCTTCAGGCACGACCCATGCATATGCAAAGGCCGCCCGTATGGGTGGTGCTACGATCGAAACCCACTGCATGGTGCAAGAAACGAACCAGCGCACCGATGGTACCTGGGACATCGTCACCGACAAGGGCACGGTACATGCTGAACATGTGGTGAATGCAGGTGGGCTCTGGGCGCGCGAGGTGGGCGCCATGGCAGGCATCTACTTCCCGCTGCACCCAATGGAACATCAATACATCGTCACCGATGACATTGCCGAAATTTACGAACGCGACAGCGAACACCCGCATGTTATGGACCCTGCGGGCGAAAGCTATCTGCGCCAAGAAGGCCGCGGCCTTTGCATCGGATTTTACGAACAACCCTGTCGCCCCTGGGCGATTGACGGAACGTCCTGGGACTTTGGGCATGAATTGCTGCCGGATGACTACGACAAGATCGCAGATAGCATCGCCTTCGCTTACAATCGCTTCCCAGTGCTTGAGACCGCTGGCATCAAATCCGTGATCCACGGCCCCTTCACCTTTGCCCCAGATGGCAATCCGCTGGTGGGGCCTGTTCCTGGCACGCGCAATTACTGGTCGGCCTGCGGGGTGATGGCAGGCTTTTCGCAAGGCGGTGGTGTCGGCTTGACGCTGGCGCAATGGATGATCGAAGGCGAACCCGAACGTGACGTCTTTGCTATGGACGTCGCTCGCTTCGGCGACTGGATCAGTCCGGGCTACACGCTGCCGAAAGTGATCGAAAACTATCAGAAACGCTTCTCGGTCGCCTATCCGAACGAGGAACTGCCTGCCGCCCGCCCCAACCGCACCACGCCGATGTATGACATCTTCAGCGGGATGGGGGCTGTGTGGGGTCAACAATTCGGTCTGGAAGTGCCGAACTACTTTGCGGTGAAGGGCGAACCAACCTACGAAACGCCCTCTTTCCGCCGCTCTGACGCGTTCGAGGCGACAGGCCGCGAAGTGAAAGGCGTGCGCGAAGCCGTTGGCATCAACGAGGTCCACAATTTCGGCAAGTACCGCGTGACTGGACCGAATGCGCGCGGGTGGCTCGACCGGATAATGGCAGGACGCGTGCCACAGCCGGGGCGGTTGAGCCTAACGCCGATGTTGAGCCCCAAAGGCAAGCTGATTGGAGATTTCACGATTTCCTGTCTGTCGGATCACATATTTCAGTTGACGGCGTCCTATGGCAGCCAAGCCTATCATATGCGCTGGTTCCAGCAGCATAAGGAAGACGGCGTAGCAATTGAGCAAATCAGCGACAAATTCAATGGCTTTCAGCTTGCCGGCCCCCATGCCCGAGATGTGCTGGCTGCCGCCACGCGGACGGATGTGTCGCAGATCGCCTTCATGGATGTGCGCAGGATGACGGTCGGAATGACGGATTGCATCGTCCAGCGGGTCTCATACACCGGTGATCTGGGCTATGAGATCTACTGCGACCCGATGAGCCAACGGCAATTGTGGTCAGCGCTCTGGGATGCGGGGCAGCCCTTTGGGATGATCCCGTTCGGAATGCGCGCAATGATGTCGCTACGGCTCGACAAGTTCTTTGGCTCCTGGCTTTCTGAGTTTTCACCCGACTACACAGCCGCCGAAACCGGCCTGGACCGCTTCATCAGCTTCAAGAAAAATGTTGATTTTGTAGGCCGATCAGCAGCAGAGGTCGAGCGAAACAACGGCCCTGTGCGCAAACTTGTGCCGTTTGATGTGGATGCCAATGGCGCGGATGTGCATGCCTACGAACCGATCTGGCTTGATGGCAAGGTGCAGGGTTTCTGCACTTCGGGCGGTTACTCACATCACGCGCAGAAGTCTGTGGCGCTTGGCTTTGTCCCAACTGATCGCATTGCCCCCGGCCTTGAGGCCGAGATCGAAATCCTGGGCGATATGCGCAAAGCCGTTATGTTGACACATCCCCTTTTTGACGCGGACGGTGCACGGATGCGGGGATGAGCATTGCGATCCTGCTCCTCGCGGCGGGGAGCTCCCAGCGTATGCGAGGGGCCGACAAGCTGCTTCAAAAAGTCAACGACGTTCCGATCCTGCGGTTGATGGCGGAGCGAGCCATGGCCACAAGTCACCCAATCTATGTAACGCTGCCGCAAGGTCCACACCCGCGCTACGACGCCTTAGAGGGTTTAGATCTGGTCAAAGTCCCGGTGCAGGACGCGCAGCAAGGGATGGGCGTCAGTCTGGCCTGCGGGATCTCGCATCTGCCTCAGACGGTCGATGCCGTCCTGGTTTTGCTTGCAGACATGCCAGATTTGAGAACCTCGCATATGCTACAGGTGATCAATGCGCGAACCGCCCATCCGGATGCATTGATCTGGCGAGGCGGCGATCGGGACGGAAAGGCCGGACATCCGGTGCTGCTGGACGCAACGCTTTTTCCGCAACTCAGGAAATTGAAGGGGGACAGCGGGGCACAATCGATCATCTCTGATTACGCAGCACAGGTGTATGTTGTCGAGAAGATTGGCGCAGCAAGCCGCTTGGATCTAGACACGCCCGAGGCTTGGCAGGCGTGGCAACGCACAAGAGACCGTTGATCCCGTCGTGGTAAGCCTGAATATGCGACGGAGCTAAAATGCCCCTGACCGAAGCGAATGTGTTGAAGCGCCCATATCAAAGGCGGTTTCTGGCGCTGCAAAGCTAGCCGCCGCTACTGATTTCAACGCATTTGAGACACTGGCTTTTGAGCATTGCGAAGCCGATACCAAGCGCATCGCCGACAGTTTGGCAAGTCCACAGACGATCTCGGCGGGTTGCGCACCATCATCGGAGGACGGATGACGCTATTCGAGATTGATGGTAGGCTCGGCGGCCACCATCTCTTAGCACGGAAGACGCTCTTGCTGTGATACTCCACTTTGCCGTGCCGCTGGCTCGCACCTAACCGGCGCAAGATATTCCGGGACAGCATGACGACATCCAGCAGGCCATCGATGCTGGGCTGGCCCAGATCGCTGCAGCCGTTGAGCAAAACGATCCTTAGGAAAGGGCGGAGCGATACCTCGACCATCTCGAATACCCATTCGAAGGGGTTAGCTATGTCTGGCACCGAACAATCCGCGACGGCACGCTTTTTCCAAAAGAGGACGATATGGAAGACTGGAACATATGTGTCACCCGCATTGGACTTGCGCGGACCAAAGAAATGATCAAATCGCTTCCACGAGGCTTTGGTATCCAAGGCCGGACTTGTCAGTTCTACTATAGCGTTATTTTATATACCCTTTCGAGGTGTCGCAATGCGTTTGTAGAGGAATTTATGTAGGAACGGCAGCCAATTTTAGCGGTAGGGACTAGCTTGTTATCCTGCTCGCCAGCCCCCATTAAACTCATTTATCGCAAGCTAGTGATTGTACTAGCGCGGGCTCAACCCTCAGCGAGGACTTCCCAACAGACCTCCCATTGGCCGATCCAGAGTCTGCACGTTTCCCATGAGCCGATCGTGAGCCGTTCATAATCGAAAAAGGAGGATCCTCACTACACCAAGTTGAACGGACGATATCGAAGACTGTCGGGGTTTCTGGAAAGGTACTATCATTGGTTTCCCTCATAAGGTTTACTTTGAGGGGGAAATGTTTCCACTTTTGTAAATAATACATTCCCTTCATGCAGTTACGCGACTTCACCTATGGCCGGAGACCTGCCGAGCCTGCCCATTTGGGCATTCCCTTTGTATTGGGTATCCTATCAGGTCAGAAGTCAGGTTCGATTTGTGGTTCTTCCTCCTCCTCATGATCCTGATAACTTTCTTCCTCCTCCATCACTGCTATGAGACCTTCTTCCCAGTGTCTTGACTGCGCGAGGCGCTTGGGAAGCGGCCAATCCATGGGTTTCAGAGCAAAGGCAATCGAATCTAAGCTGTTGATGAAATCTGGGCCGAATACTTGGTCTAGCTTTTGCATGATCTCACGCCCAAGAGCTTCGGTTGTGCCTCCGGTCCAAGTCGCATCCGCCCAATCTCGTACCTTTCCGTTCGCGTTTTCGCGTGAACGATCCCACCCCCAAGCAATCATCGTATTCGGACCGACCACGGATTTTTCAGTGACCTACCTTCTCTCTTTTGAATGACGAAATGCGGTGAGTCGGCATCAGTAACTACTTCGGAGCGAAGCAACATCCTTACTTCTGATGGCCGTGCACCCGTCCAATCGAGCAGTGTCCAGATCGCGAGCAAATCTCGGATCAGTTCCAGACCTTTGTAGACGCGAGCAATCACTTCTTCGGGTAGCGGATCTCTCTCCGTCTGGGCGGCAGCCTCAGGCTGCCCGATCTTGAGACCCTTGAAAGGACTGTGGTCAGAGGCACCGTCCCATTCCCGGTTGGTGCAATTGATGGCTGCATTTATGTCGTTCGATTCACGCTGGATGGTCCCATACGCTAGACCGGCGGCCTGACTGCGCTCCCGCCATGCCCTTGCGTTTTCCTTTGTCAATTGAGCAAGGGGCTTATCCCCCTCCGCAACAGCCAAGAGGTGCCTTTCCTGCCGCCGCAATCGTCCCTCCTGCTTCCTCGCCTTCTCAGGGTCCGCTAGAGCGTTTTCCCTGAGGTCGAACTTGAAAGCATCTGTCACAGTCGGCCCGTGGTTGCCCTGCGGCACACATTGGGTGAGCGCTCGGTACGTATAACCGCAATATTTGCGGGAACACTCTCGCACTGCCCTGTCTGCGCGTTCTGATAGTGCTCAACAAGAAGGTCGGCTAGGATCTCTCTGGTTGCAGTCTCGCTATCATCGACTCCCGGTCCATCGGGTGAATAACCTCAAGATTTCAGCGGTGACCTTAACCTCTGATCCTGCTCATGTGGTGACAGGCCTTCAACGCCATGCTTGGCGAGGGATACGATATGCTCAACTTCCTTGTGAACCTGTCCGTAGTTGCCCAGAGCTTCCTCTTGGGTCCTTCCCAGGATCTTGTTGAACTCACTTTTCCCAACAAGACCCTTTGCCGCTTGGGGCACACGGCGGCGATATTGGAGATGCCCGGTCTTTCGGCATACCTGAACATGCTTCATCTTCACGCAAATCACCTCTTCGCAATCCCCCTTGTGTAGGAATAAGTGCAGGAAATCGCTAGGACACCCTTCACGGCATCCCTAAAAATCAGTGAGTTACGAGGCAAATTTTGGTACCCAAGGCCGGACTCGAACCGGCACGCCCGCAAGGGCGGGGGATTTTGAATCCCCTGCGTCTACCATTCCGCCACTTGGGCCTCAGGCTTGCGGTCTAACCCGCGCAGAAAGCGGCGTCCAGCCCTAACGGCTTGACCTTGGCAATCCCCCATGATCTGCCCCGGCGCATGATCAGACGTCTTTATGATTGGACCCTCGCCTGGGCAGAACATCCCCGCGCGCTTTGGGTGCTGGCATTTGTGGCTTTCATTGAAAGTTCGGTGTTTCCGATCCCGCCGGACGTGCTGATGATCCCGATGATCCTCGCCGCGCCGCGGAAGGCCTTTCTGATCGCAGGGGTCGCAACCCTTTCCTCAGTCATTGGCGGCATGTTGGGCTATGCCATCGGGGCCTTTGCTTGGGAAAGCCTAGGAGAGCCTATCCTGACCAGCTTGGGCAAAGCCGAGGCAATGGCTGCGTTTTCTGAACGCTTCAACGGTGTGGGTTTCTGGGCCGTTCTGACCGCTGGCGTCACCCCATTCCCATATAAGGTCATAACGATCATGTCGGGCTGGACCGCAATGCCGCTTGGCACGTTCATCATCACATCCATCATCGCGCGAGGCCTGCGGTTCTTCATTGTCGCGGTTCTCCTGTGGAAGTTCGGCGCACCGATCCGTGACTTTATCGAACGCCGTCTCGGTCTTATGTTCACGTTGTTCATCGCACTCCTGATCGGGGGCTTTGCTGTCGTGAGATATATATGAACCGCGCCGGGCTCATTCTGCTGGCGGGCCTTGGCTCGCTAGGCCTGCTGACTGCCGCGTTTGGCTTCCAGCATCTGGGTGGTCTTGCACCCTGCGAGATGTGCATCTGGCAGCGTTATCCCCACGGGATCGCATTCGGCCTTAGTGTTCTTGGCTATTTCGCCCCTTTCGCTTTCATCATCATTTTGGGCAGCGCCGCAACGCTTGGAACCGGGGGCATCGGCGTCTACCACGCGGGCGTCGAACAAGGCTGGTGGGAAGGACCAAGCACCTGTTCTTCAGGCGATATCAGCGATCTGACCCCAGATCAGCTAATGGACCAAATTCTGACCGCCCCACTGGTGCAATGTGACCAGATTGCCTGGAGCCTCGCGGGTGTCAGCATGGCAGGCTGGAACGCGATCATCTCGCTGATGCTTGCTGGGGTCTGGCTGATGGCCCTACGCCGCGCCTAGGCGCGTTTGCGCGTCGAGAGAAGCAGGTTGGTTTCGCTGGTCAGCACACCATCCAAACGCCGGATCGCGAACAGGATTTCATCGAGCCGTTCCAGCGTCTCGGCCCCGATTTCGATTATGATGTCCCAACGGCCATTCGTCGAATGCAGTGCGCGCACCTCGGTCATGCCATGCAGGCGGCGCATGATTGCTTCGGTCCCGCGCCCTTCGATCCCGATCATCATCAGCGCACGCACCGGATCACGCTGCACATCTGCGCGGGTGATGACGCCGAAACCGACAATCTCACCCCGTTCGCGGAGCTTTTCCAGTCTGGTTCGGACCGTCGTGCGGGACAGATTCAAGCGCCCGGCAAGCTCCGACAATGAGGCTCGTGCATCATGCCGCAAAGCTGAGAGCAGTTTCTGATCCGTTTCGTCCATATTACCTTCCGTTTTGCACGGTTGCCCGCCCAATTGATCATCTTGGAAGGTGACGCAAAGCGCAATACGAGCAATAGAGGCGCAGCGAACGGGATGAGCATATGACACAGCAAGACATTCTTCTGCTCGGCGTGCCGATGGATTGCGGGAAGGCCCGTCAAGGTTGCCTGATGGGCCCGGACGCTTATCGAACAGCCGGACTGGCTGACGCATTGTCAGAGCTTGGGCACAGGGTGATGGATCTGGGCAATGTTGACCCCGGCGACTTTGACGCGAAACCGCATCCGAACCTGCATGCGCTTCATGAGACGATTGCATGGACAAAAGCGTTGTCGGATGCCGCGCGGGAAGCCATGACCAAGGGCCTTCCGATCTTCATGGGCGGCGATCATGCGCTAGCCCTCGGATCGGTTCATGGTGTGGCAGCACATGCGGCGAAGGTAGGTCGCCCACTCTTTGTGCTTTGGCTGGATGCGCATACGGATTATCACACGCCCACCACGACAGCCTCCGGCAATCTGCATGGCACCCCTGTCGCCTATTTCACCGGTGCGGCGGGGTTCGACGGCTTTCCGGCGGTACCCAACCAGGTGCCGCATGATCAGATCGCCATGCTTGGACTGCGCTCTGTCGACCCGGAAGAGCGCGCGGCCCTGCAGGCTACGGATCTGTCGTACGTCGATATGCGCCGGATCGATGAAGACGGCATCGCGCGCCCGCTCAGCGCCTTCTTGGAGAAGGTGCGCGCGAAGGATGGCTTACTGCATGTCTCACTTGATGTGGATTTCCTCGACCCGATGATCGCGCCTGCGGTGGGCACGACGGTCCCCGGGGGCGCCACCATGCGCGAGGCGCATCTGGTCATGGAGATGATCAGCGATTCTCAACAGTTAACATCGCTTGATCTGGTCGAATTGAACCCGTTTCTGGATGAACGCGGGCGCACTGCACAATTGATGGTCGATCTGACCGCTTCAGCCTTCGGGCGCCGTGTGTTCGATCGCCCCACACGCGCATTTTGAGGGAAAACACAACATGACCCAACCCTCCGACAAAGCTCTCGTGCCCTTCGTTTCCGTCAATCACATGATGCAGCTGATCCACCATATCGGAATCGAGGCGATGATGACCGGCATCGCAGACTACATCGAACAGGATTTCCGCCGGTGGGAGCTGTTCGACAAAACGCCCCGTGTGGCCAATCATTCACGCGAAGGTGTGATCGAGCTGATGCCAACCTCGGACGGTGAGGTTTATGGTTTCAAATATGTGAACGGGCATCCGAAGAACACGAAGGATGGCCTGCAAACCGTGACCGCCTTCGGACTTCTGGCCGATGTTGCGACAGGCTATCCGGTGTTGCTGTCAGAGATGACCATGCTGACCGCCTTGCGGACAGCGGCTACATCGGCGCTGGTTGCTGGTGTTCTGGCGCCCAAAGGATCAAAGACTATGGCGATGATCGGCAATGGCGCGCAATCGGAGTTCCAGACCCTTGCGATGAAGGCGATCGTCGGGATCGAGACGGTTCATCTTTATGATGTGGATCCGAGTGCCACTCAAAAATGCGCGGAAAACCTTTCAGAATCAGGGCTCTCGGTCATCGCCTGCGATAGCGCCGAAGCCGCAATGGAAGGCGCCCAGATCATCACAACCTGCACCGCCGACAAGCAGTATGCCACCATTCTGACCGACAATATGGTCGGCAGTGGTGTGCATATCAACGCGATCGGGGGCGACTGCCCGGGCAAGACTGAGCTTGCCCCCGCTATCCTGCACCGCTCTGACATTTTTGTGGAGTATCCACCGCAAACCCGGATCGAGGGCGAGATCCAGCAGCTTGCTGATGACCACCCCGTCACCGAATTCTGGCAGGTTCTGACCGGAAAGGCGCAAGGCCGCACGTCGGAGGCGCAGGTTACGCTGTTCGACTCGGTCGGGTTTGCGATCGAGGATTTCTCGGCCTTGCGATACGTACTTGATAAGATTGAAGGGTCCGCCTTCTACCACCCGCTGGACCTTCTGGCGGATCCGGACGATCCGCTGGATCTGTTCGGAATGCTGATGCGCGCAGAACCCTAGGCTTCCAGTTCCGCGTCCCAGTAGAGGAAATCCATCCAGCTTTCATGCAAATGGTTCGGGGGGAACTTACGGCCCATATTGCGCAATTCCTCCGCGCCGGGCTGACGGGGGGGTTTGCGCAAGCTCATGCCGACCTGCTTCAGCGATCTAGAGCCCTTCTTGAGGTTGCAGGGTGAACAGGCCGCTACGACGTTCTGCCAGCTTGTAACGCCGCCGCTTGCGCGGGGCACGACATGGTCAAAGGTCAGATCACCCTTCGCCCCACAATACTGGCACTGAAATTCATCCCGCAAAAACAGGTTGAAGCGGGTGAACGCCACCTTCTTCTGAGGCCTCACATAATCCTTCAGCACCACCACCGAAGGGATGCGAATTTCGGTCGAAGGGCTGCGCACGACCTCGTCATATTCTGCGACGATCGACACCCGATCGAGCCATGCGGCCTTCACGGCCTCCTGCCAGGGCCAAAGGGACAAGGGGTAATAGCTAAGCGGTCTGTAATCCGCATTAAGCACCAACGCCGGATGGTGCCTGAGCGCACCCGGAGCACGCGTAAACTCTGTTCTGAAATCACCGTCCATGCCCGACTCCGATAACGCCCTGTCTGCCCTTTTTTGGCACCAGAGCGGGGAACCCGCCCCGGCTTTGTAAACATAACTATATATCGTAGCTGATTTCTGGCAAGCACCAGATGCACCACAACATGTCGCAGATCGGATAGGACAGATAGATGACAGACTTGTGACGTTGTCCACAAGCCGTCAGAGGCTGAGCTTATCGCGCATGAAGGCCAGCGCAACGCTCATCCCGTCAGGCGCGATCCCATGCCCAGTGCCCTTCATGATATGGGCATAAACATCTTGCCAACCTGCTTCCTGAAGGGCTTCGGCGGCAGCGGGAAGAGACTGAACCGGCACAACATCATCCGCATCTCCATGCACCAAAAGGACGGGTGGGCGTACGACAACCTCATCCGCCAGAAGCTCTGGGGACAGCAGCCGCCCCGAGAAAGCAACGATGCCAGCCACCGGATCCTCACGCCGCGGAGCGACATGCAATGCCATCATTGTTCCTTGCGAAAACCCAAACAAAACAACTTGTTCCGGCAGAACATCCTCATCCACCATCAAGCTGTCGAGAAAGGCGTTTAGATCATCCGTTGCCGCCGCCATACCCCGTTCGGCCTCCTCTTCCGACGATCCGTCAAGCCAGGGGATCGGGAACCATTGATAGCCTCCGGGCATACCGGGAATGGTCTCGGGCGCATCGGGCGCGACGAACAGCGTGTCGGGCAGATGCTCGCCCAGCGGATCGGCGAGGCCTAGAAGATCTGCGCCATTGGCGCCATAGCCATGCAGGAAAACCACGATTGACCGCTTGTCACCCGATGTCGGTTCGACCCGGCCGGCCGTCAATACCCGTGTCATGTCACGCCCTCCCTGCCCTTTGACTTGCGGTAGTAGGTGAAGAACAGGCGCGCCGCAACCGCGCGCCAGGGGCGCCAGTCCTCGGCCATTTCGCGCAAGGCTTTCTCCTTGGGCCGGTCGGGTAAATCGAAGATCAAACGCGCTGCTTCCTGCAGGGCCAGATCACCGGCCGCGAACATATCCGGCCGACCCAGCGAGAACATCCCGTAGATCTCGGACGTCCAAACGCCGATGCCTTTGACTTGGGTGAGCGTGGCGACAATCTCGGCATCCGGTGCTGTGCGCAGGGCCGCGTAGTCGATCTGGGCTTCGGCCAAGGCTCTGGCATAGAGCGCTTTCTGACGACTGAGGCCCAGTCCGCGAAGGGTTTCGTCGGTGCATGAAAGAACAGCTTTTTCCGTGATATAACCCGCATTCTTTAAGCGATCCCAGATCGAGGCTGCAGATGCGACACTGACCTGCTGACTGACAATCATCGACAAAAGCTGCGTGTACCCGTCGTCGCGCAATCGCAAGGGCAAAGGCCCCACCTCTGAAAGCGCGGCGGCAAGACGTGCATCGCGTCCGGCCAGCCAGGTCGCGCCTTCTTCCACGTCGTCTAGGGTCTCAATGCGCCTGGCGGTCATCTCGTTGCCCCCTCCTGTATCCGGGGCGACATTACGCGCCTCGCTTCTCGCCGCAAGCTGCTTGCTGCCCTGCGCGTTCAGGAGTACGCACGGGGCATGAATGGCATCAACGATACTCTCGCCAAGCGCAATGTCGCGGTTCTTGTGGCCGCACAAGCTTTTCTGGGCAGTCAGATAACGATGATCTTCGTGATCGGTGGGTTGGCCGGTCAGCAGCTTTCGCCGATTGCCTGCCTAGCCACATTGCCCATATCGCTGATCGTTTTCGGATCGATGACCACAGCACCGTGGTTGTCCGGCGTCATGCAACGATTTGGCCGTCGCACCGGCTTTCTGATTGGTGCGATAGGTGGGCTTATCGGCGCCGGAATCGCTGCCTACGCGCTGACCATCGAGAGCTTCTGGGTATTTCTACTAGGGTCGTACTTCACTGGTATCTACATGTCTTCGCAGGGTTTTTTTCGATTTGCCGCAACCGATACCGCCTCCGAAGCTTTCAAGCCCAAGGCGATTTCTTATGTGATGGCGGGCGGGTTGATCTCTGCATTGATCGGACCGCAACTTGCGGGGTATCTCAGCGATGGGCCGGATGCCTCGGTCATGCGCTTTTTCTCAAGCTACATGGCTGCGATCGTTCTGAACATCATCGGTATGTCGCTGTTTTTTCTCCTGAATATCCCGAAACCAGCCCCCCCTGCCCCAACCGATGCCCAAGGTCGCACGCGGCTTGAGCTGCTAACAAGCCCGCGCATCGCAGTCGCGGTGATCTGCGGGATGGTATCATACGCTTTGATGAACCTGGTGATGACCTCGACCCCATTGGCGGTCGTGGGCTGCGGGTTCGGTGTGGCTGATGCGGGCAATGTGGTGACCGCGCATGTGATCGCAATGTTTGCGCCATCGTTTTTCACCGGGCACCTGATCGCGCGCTTCGGAGTGGAGCGGATCATGGGGCTGGGTCTCTTGATCCTTGGCGCTGCGGGGGCTGTTGCCTTGCAGGGTGTTGAATTGGGAAACTTTTTCGTCGCTCTCATCCTGCTGGGGCTCGGCTGGAATTTTGGCTTTATCGGGGCCACAACGATGCTCACGCAGTCGCATACCGCAGAGGAACGTGGGCGGATGCAGGGGATGAACGACCTGCTCGTCTTTGGCGGCGTCACGTTCGCATCGCTCGCGTCGGGCGGGCTGATGAATTGTTCAGGGGGCAATCCGGTCGAAGGTTGGGCGGCAGTCAACATTGCGATGATCCCATTCCTCGTTCTGGCCGGTGCCGCGCTGATCTGGCTGGTGATGCGCCCCAAACCGGCGAACATGCCGGGCGAATAAGACAAGCCGCGCAACGTTCGATACTGTGAAATCAGGCCATGCCGCGAAGCGGGGGGTTAACCCAGCAAAACAAGGCAAAACGCTGATCTGTTTGATGTCGGTATCACGTCGGTATTGCGTCGGTGCCGACATCGGCACTGGCAGGGTTAACAGGGCGCGCGGTGGGGTTCGTTACCAAAAGATGAACGTTCGACACAGCTGACAGACCGGCCGTCAGCCGCGCCCCGTGAGCTTTGTCCAAATGAGGCGAAATGCAGTGAGTGGAGGTGCCAGGCGCCCTTCGCCAACGGCGGCGGGATCTTTGATGACCTGTTGCAGGACGTGGCGTGCCCCTATGGCGGGCCAGAGCGCCGGATTTCGCCCGATGCGACCCTGCGCGCTTCGGGCGAGTGCGCGCGCGGCGAGCATGCGGATCCCGTCATGCGTCCCGTCGAGAAGCGGGACGCGCCCGGCACTTTCCAGCGTCGGGATGGCCCTGAGAAACGTGGCCACACCTGCGCCAAAAGCCAATGCCCGCACCGGCGCCTCGTCGCGGGCGCCAAGTTGCGACGCGGCGGTCCACATCAGATGACCGGCCGTCGCGTCGACATAATCGTCGAAATGGGCCTGATCATCGAACGGCTCTTTATAGACATCCCAGCGGCGCAGGGCCACGGCCTCATCAAGCAGCTTGGCCTGATCACGGGTCAAGAAACGGCTGAGCGGGGTTGTGACCTCATGCTGACGCACAGGGCCACCTTGCGCGATCTCTTCCAGCGCATCGCGCCACCATTGCAAACGCATCTCGGCAATCATCGGTTCCTGCGTGACCCAAGGTGCACGGCTGATCTCTATGTTGAAGGCATAGAGCGGGAAAAGAACGGGGCGCTCAGACAGCTGCGCCGCCATGACGGTGCGAAATCGGTCGGGATCGCCTTTTTCCACGATCTGAGCGCAGGCAATCACGTCCGTATCGAGGCTCATGCCGGTCGGGTTAGGATCAGCAAATAGGCGACGTGATCTCTTGCGGCCCGCCAAAGATCGATTTCGCGCTGATGTTCGTGAAGCGTGTCTGTCAGCGCCGGGTCAGTGCCACGGAGCTTATCGATCCGGGCTTGCATCGGTGTGTAATAATCTTCCCAGGGCTGACCGAAGATCAGCCGCGTGCCCAGTATTTCAAATCCCGCCGCGATGACTTGGTCAGAAAGTCCCGCGCGATCCATGATCTGAGGATATTCGGCTGCCCAGAAGTCCCATGCGGCTTGCGGCGCATCGGGGCCAGGTTTCAGAGGTTCGGAAAAAGCGACATGCCCGTTCGGGCCAAGCGCCGGACGCCAGGCCTTCAAGGCCTGCGTGACACATTTGAAGTAGACAGCACCAGCACACCAGATGATATCAAACGGGCCTCTGACATCAAAGGCGTCGCCCTCACGGACCGTGACACGGTCAGGGACGCGAGTGCGCGTTTCCTCGACAAAATGGGGCATCTTGTCGATGGCTGTGATGGCGGCCTCTGGCAGGGCGTCGGCGAGCGTCACCGTGTCAGCCCCGGGGCCACAGGCGGCATCCAGAACGCGCGCGGGCTTCGGGATCTGATCCAAAACCCAATGTACATCTGCCGCCTCTCCTGGCCCCTCACGGGGAAGCTCACGGTGGACGGTAAAGAAGGCCTCCCGGTTCATTCAGCGGCTTTCGCGGTGCCGGCACCGTCGCGGACAAGCTTCCAGCGGATGGCGTCAAGCAGCGCCTCGAACGACGCGTCTACGATGTTGGCGCTGACGCCGACTGTGGACCAGCGCCGCCCCTGTCCGTCTTCACTGTCGATGATCACGCGGGTGACGGCCTCGGTCCCACCTTGGGTGATGCGCACCTTGAAGTCGACCAGACGTATGTCCTCGACCAGTGTCTGGTACCGGCCGAGATCCTTGGCCAGTGCCTTGGCGAGCGCGTTGACGGGTCCGCGATCGTTGCCTGTCTCATCCATGCTTTCGCTGACGCTGAGCATTTTCTGACCGTCCACCTTCACCACCACCACGGCCTCGGACAACGACACCACGCGGTTGCGCTTGTTCTTGCGGCGCTCGACCGTGACGCGGTACCGTTTGACCTCGAAGAATTCGGGCATAAGGCCCAGTTCGTCGCGAGCCAGCAATTCGAAACTGGCCTGCGCCGTGTCGTAGCTGTAACCTTCCGCCTCCCGTGTCTTGATACGATCAAGAATGCGAGGCAGTGCGGGGTCTTTTGCGTCGACGTCAAGCCCGGCCTCGGCCAGCCTGCGGCGCAGGTTCGACTGGCCCGCCTGGTTCGACATGGGGATGATCCGGGCATTCCCGACACGCGCGGGGTCGATATGCTCGTAAGTGGTGGGATCCTTGAGGATGGCGCTGGCGTGCAGCCCGGCCTTATGGGCAAAGGCGGAGGACCCCACGAATGCGGCCTGTTTCTGGGGTACGCGGTTAAGAATGTCATCAAGCATGCGAGACGTCCGGGTCAGCATCTCAAGAGTCACGTCGGTGATGCCGGTTTCGAAGCGGTTGGCGTAGGGATCCTTGAGCTTGAGGATCGGGATCAACGCCATGAGGTTGGCATTCCCGCAACGCTCCCCCAAGCCGTTGAGCGTGCCCTGGATCTGGCGGGCGCCAGCGTCCACCGCCGCCAAGCTGCAGGCAACGGCGTTTTCGGTATCGTTGTGAGTGTGAATCCCAAGATGGGAGCCGGGTATACCCGCTTCGATAACATCGGATGTGACGCGGTGGACGTCGGCGGGTAAGGTCCCGCCATTCGTGTCGCAGAGCGCGATCCAGCGGGCACCCGCCTCATAAGCGGCACGAATGGTTTGAAGAGCATAGTCGGGGTTGGATTTGTAGCCATCGAAGAAGTGTTCGGCGTCGAATATTGCCTCACGGTTTTGCGCCACATGCGCGATGGATCTGGCAATGTTTTCGACGTTTTCGGCAAGTGAGATGCCAAGAGCGCGGGCCACGTGGAAATCATGCGTCTTGCCGACAAGGCAAATGGCTGGCGTCTCCGCATTCAGGACGGCCGCCAGGACATCGTCATTCTCCGCACTCATACCCGCGCGTTTCGTCATACCGAAGGCGGTGAGTGTGGCCCGGGTTGCTGGCGCTGCGTGGAAGAAGGCGCTGTCGGTGGGATTGGCACCGGGCCAGCCACCTTCGATATAGTCAACGCCCAAGGCATCGAGCGCGGACGCGATCTGAACCTTCTCGGAGGTCGAAAACTGGACACCTTGCGTTTGCTGCCCGTCACGCAGCGTCGTGTCAAAAAAGTAGAGGCGCTCTTTCATCTGACCTCCATGGCGGGCGACACGCCCGCCTTACGGGCGCAGGCAAGACATGCGTCTTGCGCGTCTTGCGCTGGTCGCCGAACATGGGGCGAAGGCGCATCGAGATGCGCCTTACATGCTCTAGGGATCATTTGAGGGCCTCGAGTTTTTTGGGATCGAAGCCGACATCCGGGACCAGAGTGACACTTTCGCCGGTCATTCTCACCTCCAAGCCAACCTTAAGAAGCGCTGATTTCATGTCGTCAACGGCCGCAAAGTCCTTGGTGGCTTTTGCTTTTTCTCTGAGATTGAAGAGCGCATTTTCAAAAGCGGCCAGATCCCCGATCGACGCAGAGATCCATGTAGGCAACCCTTGTTCGTAAAAGCCCAACATATCCATAGCACTTCTCAATTCGTTTGCGTCATTCGCATGGGCCAGCCGGTGGCAAGCTGTAATGGCCCGTGGCGTGTTGAGATCGTCACTGAACGCGGCGAGCACTTCGGGTTCGCCTTCGAGATCCCCCCATTGCGCGCTGGCTTCCTCCGCGATGCCGTACCACTTTCGCAAGGTTGCCTCGGCCTCTTCCCGCTTTTTCTCGGTCCAGTCCATCGGCTTGCGGTAATGCGTGCTCAGCATCACGAAACGGATGACCTCGCCAGGAACGCCCTGGTCCAGCAGATCTCTTACTGTGAAGAAATTGCCCAGCGACTTGGACATCTTCTTGCCCTCGACCTGCAGCATCTCGTTGTGCATCCAGACATTGGCAAATCCGTGCCCTGCGCATTTTGACTGCGCGATCTCGTTTTCATGGTGCGGGAAGGCTAGATCGTTGCCGCCGCCATGGATGTCGAATTGCGGCCCCAGTAGATCGTAGGCCATGGCCGAGCATTCGATATGCCAGCCGGGCCGCCCGCGCCCCCATGGGCTGTCCCAGCCCGGCAGATCATCCTCTGATGGTTTCCAAAGAACGAAATCCATTGGATCGTCCTTGTAAGGGGCGACCTCTACCCTTGCGCCAGCAATCATGTCATCGACGGAACGGCCCGACAATTTTCCGTAGTCGACATAGGATCTGACCTTGAAAAGGACGTGGCCTTCGGCTGCATAGGCATGACCTTTGGCGATCAACTCTTCGATCAGCGCAACCATCTGCGGAATATAGCCCGTGGCGCGCGGCATATGCGTCGGTTCCATCACCCCAATTGCCGCCATATCTTCCAGATACCATTGCGTCGTCTCTTCCGTGATCTCGGCAATCGGGCGACCGCTTTCGGCAGCGCGCGCATTGATCTTGTCATCGACATCGGTGAAGTTCCGCACATACGTTACATGATCTGCCCCAAATTCATGCCGCAGCAGACGATAGAGCACATCAAAAACGATGGCGGGGCGCGCATTGCCGATATGGGCGCGATCATACACCGTGGGACCACAGACATACATCCGCACATTGTTTGGATCGAGCGGGGCGAGCCTCTCTTTCCGCTTGGTGGCGGTGTTGTAAAGATCGATGGGCATGGCGTCCTCACGCATGTGTTGGCGCGGGCCTAGCAAGTCTTGTGATTGAGGAAAAGAAAAACCGGCCCGCTGATATATCAGCAGCGAATGCAGCAAGTGATGATGCAGTTCCGGTTCATTTTTACTTCCTAACCTGCCCGTTCTGCTTGCGTCAATCCGTTTTTAACCCGGCCCGGTTTATTTAAGCCCTGCAAATTGTTGCCCTGCTTCAGATTTTCATAAGTTTGGCATCATTTCGCCATCATGGCTTGGAATAGAAAGATCAACTCGAAACGTTCGCGCGCCTTTGCGCAAACCATGCAGGATCATCAGCAATGAATTTGACACGCCTTGTCTATTACAGCCAGCGCAACCCGTCGGTCAGCATGAACATGCCTGAACTCATGAAGACGTGCCACCGCAACAATTCCGGCATGAATGTCACCGGCATTCTGCATTACAACGGCAACGCTTTCTTACAAGTGCTTGAAGGCGGTCGTGCCGAGGTCAGCTCAATCTATCACCGGATCGCGGCGGATCAGCGACATATCAACATCATCCTCATCAACTGTTCGGATGTGCGCGAGCGGATGTTCCCAACATGGTCTATGGGGCTCCATGAAGGTATGGATGACGCAACAAAGGGCATCTTCCTGCGGTATTTCGCCAGCAACAACGTGAACCCCGAGACGGTCAGCGCCGAAAGCCTGCTGGACGTTCTTCAGGATCTGTCGGCAGAGCTGAACTGATCCGTCTAAAACAAAGTCAGACGTCGAAAGAAGGCTGTTTGCACAATCTGCGGCAGCCTTTTTCTTTTGCTATGCGATAATATCGCATGCGAGCGTTTCATCTGATGCCGCAAGGGCTTGAAGTAATGCCTTATTGCATTGGATGCCGACGGGCTGGTTTTGCGGCCCTGCTTCGATCTGGGCGGCGGCAAAGTCGTCAACGACTGGTCGGTGTCATTCACTGCCGACGCCCGCAGTATAGGTGAAACCGATAGCAAGCTAACGATCAACGCCCCCTGGTCTCGCCAGGGACCCGGTACTATCTGCTGCGCCGATTTCGGCGGCGTTCTTTCTCAAGATCCGATCGCACCCGCTTCAGTTCAACCTCGGCACTTTGTGCCTGCCGGGAGACGCGCGTCATCTCTGTCACGTAGGCCTTGGCCACATCACCGACAGCCTTGCGCTGGCGGTTGCGCGCATTGATACTGAGAACTGAAATCAGGAAGGCCGCAACAAGGATCAAAGCGAGATCGGGCACCGGCAACTCAAACTCGGCGAGTTGGACGACATAACTGTTCAGGGCATCCATATCCATTGATGTTTCTCCTGACTATTGCAGCAGCAGGCCGGTGGGACGGCCGGTGTCGTCCAGCAGGGCTGTCGGCAAGCTGGGCGCTTCATCCTGATCTGCGTCGGAATTCATGATTGTGGTCAGCACCAGCGTATCTCGGGACGGATCCCAAAGAAGGTGCAACCGGGCGAGACCGACCTCAATCAGTTCGAGGCTGCCGTCTATCTCAATTGCTGCCCCACGACAGTCCACAACCAGTTGAATGAGCGCGTTCACATCGCGCTTGTGATCAGACCAAAGGCCGACGACCCTGGCCCCAAGACCTTCCTTGATATTGGCCAGGCGCAATCGCGCCGCGGAAACGCAGTTTGAGGGCTGTATAGTCCGCTGAACTGAAGGGGTTTCTGTGGGGGGGGCGATCACTTCGACCAATGCGGGTGTTTCCACAGCTTCAACCCCAGCCGGGAGGAGGGTCGATGTTTCGGTATTGCGCAGGTTGGCTGCGCCAGTCTCGGAGGCAATCACTGCACCGTCGATTGACGCAGGTTGTTGCGCGAGAAAAAGAGCCACAGTCGCGATAAGAACCACGCCTGAGCCTGCCATGAGCCACTTCGACTTCCGCCCACCCCGATCATCGACCGTGTCGGACAACCGCTTGGCCCGGGACAAAGAAATCCCGCCTCGCGCGCTATGTCCGATCGTATCTTTCGGCTTTTTTGGCGACAACGCCATCTGGCTAAACCTTCATTCGTGATCCCGCAAACAAAGACCTCAGGACCTTTTGCGGAAAGTGAACATCGTGGTCGATCCGGTCATCTGTTTGGACAGGTCGACATTCATCATGACAGCGAGATCGCTGAACATCTTTTCATTGTCCAAAAGGGAGACGGGTGAATCGCTGTCCGCGAGGGTTAGTTCGAGCCCCAGTTCCAGAACAACCTGCTGGATGACACCTTGAAAACGGTGCGAATAAACAATCATGGTCTAAAGACCCCTCGAAAGCTTTGCGTGCGTTACAAATGCATGTGCGCGAAAAGCTTGTCACAATTGTGGTTCCAAAACGTAAATTCAGAGACTGTTACGTGATTTAAATGAAATCAATCATTTGGTTAACGGACGTTTCTACCCTAGGTCTGCGCCCACTCCCGACCTTCAATCACCACGCGATAGCCGTCCGGATCTTCGAAGGTTGCACCGGCCTGATCCCAATAGGGATTGAAGGCAGGCACCGGCATGTGGCCCGCCCCTTTCATCCTGTCGATTGCAGTCCGCCATGCATTGGGGTCCGGCAGATAGAGCACCAGCAGGTTGTCCCGTGTCGGGGCGCGGCCAACTGGATGCCCGCGCTTGTGTGTGAACTCCAAATGAAAGGCAGCGCCTGTCCAACCGAGCATCACACCGTCAAAGCCCGCGTGATCGGTGAACTGGCTTAAGACACCGAAGCCCAGACCATCCCGATAGAAAGGCAGAAGGGCTTCGATATCATCGGTGGGCCGCGCGATGCGCAGATGGGTCATGAATAGCTGACCACTTCCCATTCAATACCGTCAGGATCGTCGAAGTAGAAGCGGCGGCCGGGCGCATAATCGGCGTGATTATTTGGGCTCAACCCATGCGCCTTGACCTTTTTTTCAACCGCGTCCAGATCATCGACGGTGACACCTACGTGGTTCAGTCCACCCTTTTGAAGATAAGTAGCATGATGGGCTTCGGTCGTTTTGGGCGGCGTGTAAATGGCGAGGTATTGGTCATCAGAGCCTATGTGGATGGAATGCCCTCCGGCCTTCGCCTCACCTTGCCAGCGGATATGCCAACCAAACAGATCTTCGAGCATCTGGGCCGTCGCGCGGTTGTCGGACACGGTAATGTTGATGTGTTCAAGCTGCGCCATAGAAATTTCCTTTCGTTCATGGATCTATTTGGCTATCGTAATCCCTCAAGTAAACTTGAGGTCAACGAAAAAGAGATGTTACGAAACAGAGGGTTGAGTATCGGAGATATTGCGAGGCGCACTGGGCTGGCGGTCTCGGCCATACGGTATTATGAAGCTGAGGGGCTGATCCGAAGCTGGCGAACGGAAGGCGGGCAGCGCCGCTTTGAACGGGCTGATATCCGCAAGTTGTCCTTCATCATGATCTCTCAGGAGTTGGGGTTTTCACTGGCCGAAATCCGAAGCTATCTTGGCGGATTGCCCCATGAACGTGCACCGACACAGGCCGATTGGAAGCGCATATCTAGGGACTTTCGCAAGGCCATAGACAGGCGGATCGCGGGCCTTGAAGCATTGCGCGGCAAACTGGATGGCTGCATCGGCTGTGGATGTCTGTCACTAAAGAAATGCGCGCTTTACAACCCCGCCGATCGGGCGCAGCGATTGGGCACAGGGCCCCGCTATCTAAGGGGCGATCGGGCGACAATAGACTAAGCTTTTTTTCTTTGGCATCCTTCCTCCATGACGCGTGATGATGTGAACGAGATCTGCAAGGTGCTGCCTGGTGCCGAGTGGTCAGACCCGTGGGGCGGCGGGCATGACGCCTGGAAGGTCGGAGGCAAGATGTTTGCCTGTATCGGGATGGCCAATAACGGCGTCTCGGTCAAGACACCCGACGTTGAAACCGCGACCATGCTGATTGAGGCTGGCGTGGCGGAGAAAGCGCCCTATTTCCATCGCTCCTGGGTGCGGGTGAAGTGGGAAAGCGCGGAAACCGAAGAGATGACGCATCGACTGGTCACGTCCTACGACATCGTGCGCGCGAGCCTGACAAAAAAGCTGCAAGCCACCCTGCCCCCGCGTTCCGGCTGACAGTGTCTTGTCACCTGCCTATATGGATGAGGACCAAGGAGGTGGTATGAATGATTTTTGAGGGACCGAACGCCCCGGAATTTGTGAGGA
>ERZ1740067.162-NODE-162-length-54372-cov-7.419151_pt1 | contig 54372 bp, 43 predicted proteins | sample MGYA00581736_ERZ1740067 | MGnify/ENA primary metagenome ERZ1740067 (study PRJEB43018, sample SAMN04849236) | marine metagenome | isolation source: floating plastic debris | place: Pacific Ocean | collected 2008-08-27 | study: EMG produced TPA metagenomics assembly... | reverse complement strand
GTGTAATAGCTACAGGGGTTAATCCAACGGTAGATATACCAGTAGGCACCACAGTAGTTAACCTGACGGTAACGGATAATGAAGGAGCCACAGCAACCGATACCGTTTCCATTACGGTTGACACCCATAATACGAACGGCGTTGTTAACTTTACATTGATTGATGCGATAACGAATACAGAATTATCTGAACTGACCGATGGACTGCAGCTAGATTTTGGGCCTAATGGAGGTCAATCATTAAACGTTAGAGCGAACACACAGCCTGATGTTGTGGGTAGTGTGTATTTTGAATTGACGGGTACACTATCTGCCGGTAGAACAGAGAATGTTGCCCCTTATGCCTTATTCGGAGATACAAGCGGTGACTATGTAGAGAATGCGCTCCCCTTGGGTAATTACACGTTGACTGCCACGGCCTATAGCGGTAATGACGGTACTGGGGGCATCTTGGGCCAGCCCTATGTGATCACATTCTCAGTTGTGGACCAGTCTGGTGGAAACCAATCTCCCTTTGCTGCTATTCGCAAACCAATAGTGAATGATATAAGTGTATATCCAAATCCCGCATCAGCAGAAATAACTACAACTTTTGAAGAGGCTTTGGAAATTGAAAGTATACTTATTTTTGATATCACTGGACGTTTAGTAAAAACGCAGAGAGTTGAAGGCCAGTTTATACAAAAAGAATATCTAATTGATGTTTATGATTTACCAACTGGTTCTTATTTTATGAAAATGATTGATTCAGGAGGTAACCAATTCCAAAAGAAGATTGTAATTCAAAAATAAATTTTTAAAACCGCCCAGTTTCTTTAGTTATAGCTGGGTGGTTTTTTTTTATTTAATCGGGACTAATCTTCATATGGGTCACTATAATTGGGCGTTCTATTTGATTATACAGAAAAGTTAATCTCAATTATCACCCCCAGCACTATTTCTGGTTTTTCTTAATGGTATCTTTAATGGATTTTTATGCAGTAATTTGATATTCACATTCTGTTTCCTATCGTATTTTGATTTCAACTAATGTCAAATAGGATTATATATCACTCTAGTAATGTGATTATCCCTATATTATGTATAAATGAAGTTTGAATTGTTTTGATTTAATATGTTTATGGGAAAGGCATTTTAAGTTTATATTTTTTTCTGCTATAAGGACATAAAATCTAACGCAAGAAGATAATTTGCTAAAGCGATGTTACTTTTTTTAATTAATTGGTCCTAAAAATATTAAAATCAGTAAAGAATGAGTTTACCATAAAAACCTATGTAGTCTAAATAAAAAAAGGAATTTTTTACGTAAAAAAGTACTTATTTCTATCTAATGCTATTTAAATCACCTTTTTTTACAGCTTGAATTTGAAGTAATTTATTGTGATTCGAAGAATGCTCAAGAAAAATTTTTGAACAGAAAGATGACTCGAAAATAGCAGATGCGCCCTTTTCCGATTTTACTTCAAGCTTATCTCCCGGAACGCTATAAAATCGGAATAGGATCCATGCACAAAGTTTATGGGTAAGATATGGGACAAGCAACCCAACGAAAATTATAACTCAAACCATGATTTATCTTTTTCTACTCATAGAATACAATCATTTATCATCATTCGATTACTTTTATAATGACGGAAAAATAACACCATAAAAACTCACAAATTGTCAATATTGAAATTCATTGAAAGCTGAAGGCTTTTTGAATCTAGGGGCATAAGGCAAAGTTTCGATTCTTGCCGGGGCTACACTTTTGACTCTCCTCATTTTGACGCGTTATTTGTTATATTGCAAAGATGATGAACCTCCCATTCTTTGCAGGTTTTCTTGCCTCAGTGCTTCATGTTATTTCTGGGCCCGATCATCTCGCCGCGATAACCCCTTTGGCCATTGAGACCAAAAAAAAGGTCTGGCGAATAGGTCTTCTTTGGGGATTGGGCCATCTGATGGGGATGTTCGTTGTGGGATTACTTTTCATACTATTCAGGCAGCTAATTCCTGTTGAGGCTATTTCAGCTAATAGCGAATTACTAGTTGGGGCCATACTTATTGGTGTTGGTACCTGGGCCATCTTTAGAATTTTTTATAAGGGCAAAAAACATAAACACCCACATATTCATGGTGGAGATCAACCTTATATTCATATTCACAAACATACACATAGCTCAAATGAATTGGAACATGAGCACACCCATTCCAATAGTTTAAGACAGAACAGTTGGTCTTCTTTTTTGATCGGGGTATTACATGGCCTGGCTGGTATTTCGCATTTCATATTACTATTGCCCGTTTTAGGTTTTGAAAATCAATACCAAGCAATTATTTATGTTATCGGGTTTGCCCTAGGCACCGTCACGGCCATGGTTGTCTATGCCTACCTCCTTGGGCGTCTATCGAACTACTCTAGAAAATTAAACAATCCTAGATTCACGCAAAGCATTCGAATCACGGGAGCACTTTTCGCCATAGTAGTTGGTGTTTTTTGGTTGTATTTAGGAATCTAAAGCAACAGGTCCATAATGGCCAAACGGTGGTTTCCCGTATCGGCGGCGATCAGTTTATCGTTTTGGGTACATATGGAAAAAGGCCAATATAGTGAACTGTCAGTTCCGACAATGGTATCCTTGTTTTCACTTCCAGTCTTGAAATCGCGCTTTCCGATAACGGCATCAGCAGACTGACTATTGGCTTTAGGAATTTCCTCAAAATAAAGCAGTCTGCTATTTCCAGTATCATTAACCAACAATCCTTTCTTGTAGAAACAAATATCATACGTCCAATTTAGGGTATGGGAATCTGGGAAGAGTCCATATTGATTTTGCCCACAAGCATCAAAACTAGGTTGCCCAATGATAACATCGGCCGGGGTATGAAAAGCAGTTTCCCAATTATGCCAAATTAAGGTCCTGTAGAATTGGGTATCTGCAACGGCCAAAACCCCATTGGCATTGATTTTAACTGAATAGGGCCAAATGGGCTGATGATTTTCATAGTCGCGTGTTGAAAAATTAGGTTTTCCAATGACTTTATCAGCTGGAGCATAGTTGTACGCAGGGATGGTTTCGTAATAAAGAATTCTACGATTTCCGGTATCAGCTACCCAAAGTTGTTTTCCGTCAGAAAATACGCCATAGGGCCAATGCATACTTTTTGCTGTGGGATTTTTTGAGATGCCTTCGACATTGACCTCGTTAGATTCAAAATCAGGTTGCCCTACAACCACGTCAGCGGCTTGTCCATTTTCTGTGGGTAATTGGTGCCAAATCAAAACACGATGGTTCCAAGCGTCGGCCACGACCAAAAGCTGACCATCACTCCAAATCCCTGAAGGGTAGTGCAAACTTTCAGCGGTGACATTACCCCCTGCGTTTCTTCCCGAACTTTCTACATCATACTGGCCCAATACCACATCTGGCTCTTGATGCAGTGTGTCAGGTGATTTTTTCCAAATAAAGACCCTGTTCTGACCGGTGTCAGACACAAAAAGCATATTATTCACTAAGTGCACTCCTCTCGGGGCCAAAAACGGTTTATGCTCAGAACCTTTAAAAATGTAAGGGTTAGACACCTGTTTGCCTAGTGTAGTAAAATCCATATTAACAGATTCGTGGTAATTGTTCTCCAGGTAACATGCTCACCACACGTTTTCCGCCGATGGCACTTTCAAGAATTACTTGCCCGGGATGTTCTTTAGTGACCGTGCCAATGATATTGGCATCGGTTCCATTTTCCTCTTTTTGTAGTGCAATAAGAAAATCTTCAGCTACGGCCTCAGAAACAAAAGCAATAAACAACCCTTCATTAGCGACGTACAAGGGGTCGAGCCCCAGTAATTCACAAGCACTGGCCACTTGGTCATCGATAGGTAAGTCTTTTTGAAAGATATCGATTCCCAGCTTGATGGATTGAGCGGTTTCCTTCAGAACCGTAGCCACTCCCCCACGCGTAGGGTCCGTTAATAAATGAATGTTTTCTCCAAATCGGTCTAAAAGACCCTCTATAGTATGGTTCAGGTTGGTCGTATCGCTTTGTATTTCAGAATCAAATTCCAATCCTTCCCGAACTGACATGATAGCCATACCGTGGGTAGCGACTTGACCACTAACAATGATTTTATCCCCTTTTTTGATATGTTTTGCCGCAATATTTGCTTTAGGATGTACTTTTCCAATACCGGAAGTATTAATAAAAATTTTATCCCCTTTGCCTTTTTCAACCACTTTTGTGTCTCCGGTCACCACTTGTACCCCTGCTTTTTCACAAGCGAACTTTACAGTTACTAAAACCTCCCAAAACTCTGAAACTTTTAGTCCTTCTTCAATAATAAAACTCAAGGATAGATATTTTGGGACAGCACCACACATCGCCAAATCGTTTACCGTGCCGTTCACGGCAAGCTCGCCAATATTTCCTCCTGGAAAAAAAATGGGCGATACCAAAAAACTATCTGTAGAAAATGCCGTCTTCCCATCAAGCTCTAAAAAAGCGCCATCATGACGAGCATCCAAAATAGGATTCGACAGTAGGTCGAACACCCCGCTATCCAATAATTTATTGGTCAATAATCCACCACTACCATGACCCAAAGTAATGACATCGAAATCCAGTTTGGGCATAGGGCATTGCAATTGCATGCGTAATTTTTTCTCTTCTGGTTTTACTTTTTGCATTTCTGTTTTCATCATAACACTTCTTGTCACTCCCAATCAATTTCAGGTCTTATCTCTTTCAAGCGATTCATAGTACGGGATTCTGAAGCGAGTTCAGAATGAGGGTTCAGCATTTTTAGAATTTATTCTATCAATTTTTCATGCTTCGACCATCCCTGAAAAATGATAATATGCGGCGCATGCCCCCTCACTACTCACCATAGGGGCGCCCAAAGGATTGGAAGGCTTGCATCTTTTCCCAAATTGACCACATTCATAAGGCTTTTTTATACCTTTCATAATCTGTCCGGATATACATCTTGGATTTTCTGGCGCTTCTTCAATGGAAACTTCATATTTCTTGGTCGCATCAAAGTCTGCATACTTTGGCCTAACCCCATATCCGCTCATAGGAATTTCGCCAATACCACGCCACATTTGATTTTGAATTTCAAACACCTCATGAATTACTTTTTGTGCTTCCATATTTCCTTCTTCACGAACGATACGGGCATATTGGTTTTCAACCTCAGATTGGCTTTGTTCCAATTGACGAATAACCATGAGAATGCCTTGAAGCACATCTAGAGGTTCAAAGCCTGTGACCACAATGGGCACCTTATATTTTGCAGAAAGTGGGTGATATTCCGTATTGCCCATGATGGTACAAACATGGCCCGCGGCCAAAAAGCCATCGATTCGACTTTCTTCATCATCAATGACTGCTTTAATGGCGGGAGGTACCAAGACATGTGAGGCTAAAATAGAATAGTTCTTCAATCCTTTTCGGTGGGCATGAACAACAGAAAGGGCATTGGCCGGTGCCGTAGTTTCAAAACCTACCGCAAAAAAGACGACTTCTTTTTCAGGATGGTCCTCGGCAATATTCACCGCTTCAAGAGGGGAATAAAGGATACGAACATCTGCGCCTTCGGCTTTTGCCTCCAAGAGACTTTTCTTAGAACCAGGTACGCGAAGCATGTCTCCAAAAGAGCAAAGAATGACTCCTTTTTCCAACGCTAAGTGCACTGCTTTGTCAATCAAATTCAATGGGGTAACGCACACAGGGCAACCAGGGCCGTGAACCATGGTAACTTCTTTCGGCAACATCTCAATAATGCCGTTCTTTACCAAACTATGGGTTTGCCCACCACATACTTCCATGATGGACCATGGTCTTGAAACGGAATTCTTGATTTCCTCCAAATACTTTTTTGCCAACTCAGGGTCTCTATACTCAGATAAATACTTCATAGCTTCTTCTTTTTATTCTTTTTTGGGTAAATACTCATCCACGTCTTCCAATTCGCCCAGTTCTCCAATTTCTTCCAAATAGCTGAACGTTTTTTGAGCTTCCTCTTCATCCACTTTACTGATGGCTACCCCTACGTGAACCAATACATAGTCGTCAACTTGAGCATCGGGAAGCATCTCTAAACTGGCCTCCTTGGTAATTCCCCCAAAGGAAATCTTCGCCATACGTACCAGACCATTATGTATGGTGTCAATACTTTTGATTTTTCCTGGAATCGCTAAACACATAACTTATCCTTTTACGTTTTGATAGTAGGCCAATTGGCCCAATGCTATATTTTCATCGTTACTTGACATCTCCTTATGAAAAAGGAGGGTCATATCATTTTCTTTGGCCATACCTTGTAAGGCTTGTACCAAAAATCGATTTTGAAATACGCCCCCACTGCAGGCAATCGTTGATAGTCCTATAGTTTTAGCCATGTTGACCACCACCCTTGCCAGCGTTCGGATAAAACTTGCTGCCAACTTAACTTTAGTTTCTCCTTGATTTTTCAAGGTGCATATGCGCTTCAGGATTATTTTGGAAGGAACGTTTTCAAAAGATTGCCCCTCTAATAAATCAATATATTCTCCTGAATACTGCCAAGCTAAATTTTCTAAAAGTAGTGCAGCTTCTCCTTCATAGGTGGAAACATCCGATAGATTCAATAAAGAAGCAACCGCGTCAAATAATCTGCCGACAGATGATGTTTTGAGTGTTGAATTCTCCTTGAGTTTTCGGTAAATCTTAAATTCCCCCTTTGAAAATTTGTCTTCCACTATATTTTCTGAATCAACCAAACTGAATAAGGATAGCCGAGGTTCCTTGGCCATTTTATCTCCAGCTAATAAGTGGAAGTAGTCAAAGTGTGCCTTTCGCACCATTTGGTAATTTTGATACACAAAAAACTCCCCACCCCAAATCATACCGTCATCACCGAGACCGGTTCCGTCCCAAACCACTCCGAGAACAGGTATCTTGGTCTCGAACAAATCATGCTCTGCCAAAACACTTGCAAAATGTGCTTTATGGTGTTGCACTTTAACCATAGGAACTTTCCTATTTGTAGCGAGTTCTTTTCCTAAAATCGTGCTTTGATAAGTTGGATGCTTATCGACCAAAACTACTTCGGGCAATTCTTCAAATAGTTGGGTGTACCGTTGCAAGGTTTCGGTATACCGCTGTAGTACCTCATAGGAATCTAAATTCCCAAAATACGGACTCATATAGGTATGTCCATTAGGCGTAAAGGCCAGGGTACTTTTTAAATGTGCTCCCATGGCCAACACTTTCTCATTCGACTTGGGGGTGTATACCATCAGATTGGGCGCTAATCCTCTGGAACGGCGCAGCAAAATTCGTTGGTTTTCGGAAAATTGACATACCGAATCATCTTGAGGAAAAACAATTTCCAAATTATGGTTTAAAAAGTAATCTGCCACAGCACCCAACTTTTTGCTTGCCTCTTTTTCTGAGGAAAGAATAGGGGAACCATGAATATTTCCGCTAGTAGCGACCAAAGGAATTTGTGCCTCTATTGAAAGTAAGGTGAGCAAAGCACTTGAGGGTAACATGACCCCGTAGCGGTCCAGTCCGGGAGCTACTTCTTCTGCAAGGTGCCCTTTTGTTTGCCCCTTACAATTTAAAAGAACGATAGGGCAGACCCTTGATTCAAGGGCTTTCTGTTCAGGTTCGGATACTTTAAATGCTTCCTGGATTTTTTCTATGGTAGGATATAGCAATGCAAACGGTTTGGTTGGACGCTTTTTTCTTTGTCGTAACCGTTTAACTGCTTCATTGTTCGTGGCATCCACACACAATAAATAGCCACTGGTGTTTTTTAACGCCACAATCGCTCCTTCCTTCAGAAAGTATGCAACCGTAACCAAAATAGCCTTTTCGTCTTCTACAGGAACTACTTCTCCTGAACTCTTGATCAGCTGCATCCTGATTCCACAGTCCACACAACTATTGGTCTGGGAATGAAATCGAGAATCCTTCGGATTTTCATACTCAACAACACAGCTATCGCACATCGTAAATTGATTCATTGTGGTATGCGCTCGTTCAAATGGGAATTTTTGGGTAATGGCATATCGCGGCCCACATTGCGTACAAGTTGTAAAAGCATACCGATATCTACGATTGTTTGGGTCCTGAATGTCCGTCTTACAGGAGTGGCAAATCGCAAAATCGGCCGTGAGTGGTATGGTTATTTTGCCGGACTTTTCTGAAGGAACAATGGAAAAGCCTTCAAACGCCATGGGTTCGATTTCCGCCATAGTATGACTTTGAATGATAGCAGCATCTGGTGCTTTTTCCAAAATGTCTTCCATAAAATTCATCAGTACTTCCCTTGTTCCATTCGCAAAAATCAACACCCCTTTGCCGTTATTACCGACAGTGCCGTTAAGTTGATGTTCGTGGGCCAAGTTGAACACAAAAGGTCGAAACCCTACTCCTTGAACCTGACCACTTACTTGTATTTTACAGGTTTTAAGCATTCGGCTTAAAAGCCTTTCTTTTCATTTACTTTTTTCATTAGCCAATCACACCATTCATCAATACCATCACCGTTCAGTGATGATATTTGAATAACCTCCAATTCATGATTTACCTCTCTGGCGTCTTTTGTTACCGCTTCTACCGTAAAGGGTAGATAGGGTAGTAAATCCGACTTGGAGACCAACATCAAATCTGTGGTCAAGAACATTTTTGGGTACTTTTTCGGTTTGTCATCTCCCTCTGTCGTGGCCAATAAGGTTACACGGTAGTCTTCTCCAAGGTCGAAGGAAGCGGGGCAAACCAAATTCCCGACATTCTCGATAAACAATAGGTCCAGGTTCTCCAAATCAAACTTGTCCAAAACCTGGTGCACCATCTGCGCCTCCAAGTGACAAATGCCACCTGTAACAATTTGAAGGGCGTGGATTCCCGTCTCACGAATGCGTTCCGCATCACGCTCGGTTTCCAAATCACCTACCATTACTGCCATACTGATTTTATCTTTCAACTTTTCGGCGGTCTTTTGCATCAATGTGGTCTTACCACTGCCTGGAGAAGAGGTTATATTGATCAAAAGGGTTTTGGTCTTGGCCACTTCTTTACGAATGATATCCGCAACAAAATCGTTGGCCTTTAATAGGTGTATGTTGGTGTTTTCGCACTGCACGGAACCTCTAGCGGTTTTGGGTGACTTTTCTATCATGATTTAATCTTCAAATTCCACTTTATGGATTAATAATTCTTCCCCTTGGATAATATTCTTACTCGGTCGTTCACAATTGTCACACAAAAACCTATAGTTTTTCACTTGGGTGATATGATTACAAACTTCGCACTGGATCTTGAGTTCAGTGGACTCAATATTTAGCGCAACCCTACTGTATTCTGGGTGGGACATGTGATACGCGCTATAAGCGTTATGAAGCAATCGAGGTTCGATATTGGAAAGAATCCCCACCTTTAGATGAATGGACTTCATCTTATCGAGCTTCTCCCTATCAAACTCAATCTCCAGCGTTTTCATAATGCTGTTCACTATTGATGTTTCATGCATGCCTTTAAATGATTTCTTTCAGTTTTTCCAATCGGTTTTCATGCTGCTCTAATTGGAGCAACAGTGCTTTGTCATTGATCAATCTTTTGATTTCCTCCACATCTTCTTCCATCAAAGCCAATCGTTCTTTTTCCGCCTCAGGATTCTCGTTGTGTAATAACCACTCCATTTCCAGTTTATTAAGCAATGTGAGTGCCCTTTCAGTAGGATGTTCCTCATAGGTTCTTACTGATAGTGCCTCCTCAAAAAAATAGGCTGCCTTTTCAAGATTGTTATGGAGTTTGGCTTCTGGGAAACCGATAAGGGCTGTAGCATAGTTATGACAGCACATCCCATATCGATAAGGATGCCCCTCCTTGGTATAAAAGGCCAATGCTTCTTTGAAGGCGGAGGCACAAAAGGCAGTCCAAATTGGCTTTTCTTCTGGAGAGACAGGGATTTCGGAATAAATTAAAGCGAGATCATGATGGATATCAGCAAATTTCTGTGGAAAAATATCGCGTTTGAATACTTTTAGGGCATTCTGAAATGTATTGATGGCCGGTTTATAGTATTGAGGCTGTCCGTTTTTGCTCCAAGAATAGAGCAGTTTTGCCTTTTGTAAAATAGCCTCTCCAAAAAACTCGGGGATGTTTGCAGATGTAAAATACTGTATGGCCTTATTGATAAACCCTTTAGCGGTAGCATAGTCTGCTCTAAAGCCAGCGATTTCGGCCGCATCAAGCAATACCAGACCAGCGTTTACGGTATCTTCTTGGGTTTCATAAAACGTAATGCACTCTTGTTGTAAGGTTTGTATTTCTTCCAAAACAACCTTGTCTCTTGGCACGGAAAGTTCTGCGGTCAATGCCGCAGCTAAAAGTGTCTGTATGGCATTTTTGGCTGCTCTGGAAATCGATTTTTCTGTTAGAGAACGTGCTAGCTCAACCACGTGGCCTGTTTCTCCAATATCCAGCAAATGATTAATGAAGTGTTTGGCTGAAAAAACCAATTGCTCATCATCTAAAGCAGCTGACAGCGCTTCTTGATAGATTAGGGCCAACTCGAAAATACTTTCATCTTGAGCTAGGTTTCCGTAGTGTTTTACGATAGCTAGATTATGGGGATGTTGCCGTTGTAACCAATGCAACATGGTATTCGTTATTTCATAACCAAATTGCAAATGGGTAGCAATAAGCATATCGCGGTAAAGGAGGGTGTCTTCTTCTAAATATTGAAATGCCCTTTGATGATTTCCTAACTTATAGAAAATAAGGGCCAACAGATTATTTTCGGTAAAATCGGAATCTGAAAATAGGTAAGGAGGTTCTACATCGCTCCAATCATACGGGCTACGTATCTTGTGGTCTTGAATACGGAGTAACCTATCGCCTATCGCTATGGTGTCATTTGTGGTAATTTTGACCAGTTCCGATAGCTTAGGAACATTTGAAATGAAATCGGCAACAGTTAATTCATACTCAGTTGCAACAGAAATTGAAAGCATTTTTTTTGACTCTTTGGGTTCCTCTTGGGTCCCTAGCGGCCAAATCGGTCATGATTTTTCCTGTGATGCGGGCCAGTTTTTCGGTACGGTAAACACCAATGTACCGTATCAAAAAACGTTTGGGGTCATGAATGTCCATAAATAATAAGGACACTTCCCATTGACCATCTTCTTTGGTTATCCGATACTGTACTTCCGAATCCAATAACCAATCATCATTTTGATCTATTTCTGTAAGCATATCTTAAGCAATCTCGTCTTTTCGACCATTTCAAAGTTTAACTGCCCATCTTCAACATCCAATTCATGTTCAATAAAGATTTGCCTTATTGCAAGGGACTTGTCCCCTTTCAGGTTTCGTTCTTTTAACATGAACTGTGCTCCCCCATGAATTTTTGCAAACCAAACACTGGACACGGGTGTTACCAAGAGTTGTTTGCTTTTCTTTTCATAAGTGGCGAATGCGAAGGTAATACCATTAAACAATTTTTTGGCCAAATTTGCCGAAATAATGATATGCCCAGATCGTAAATCAACCATTAGGTTTCACAGACTGACCGTAGGTCATCCAAAATAAAATTTACTACTTTGTTTCCAGCAGCTTCCACCTCAGGACTCAATTCTACTTCGAGCCTTGTATTATCGATGGCGATGAGATAGACTTGAATGTCTTCTGGATAGTCACTGCCCATTATTTTTTTAGCGTATGAGAGGGCTTGGTCCCATTTTATACCGTGAAGAAAAACCATAGGGTCTTCTTGGGGTGCTTGCATCACTTCATGGGCCGGAACTTTAAAAAGTGTTCCCACGGGCTCTCCGCTATTGACAACCGCATCAACCAAGAATATCCGCTGATGTCCCTTAAGCCCAAACAATACCTCAAAAGCAGAAGTGCCCATATCAAATAGGCTTACGTCAGCCCGTTCTTCCAAACGTTTTTTGAGGCATTCGATAACATAGATGCCAATGGCATCATCACTCCGAACGGGATTTCCGAATCCCATGATGGCAGTTTTCTTTTCCACAGTTATAAAAAAGGAGTTTCCAAGATTTTGTCCAAGCTTGGAACCCTCCACAATTTTTTTTTCGTTATAATTTAAATCGTGACAGTTCTTTGCCCGTTTTAGCATCATGGGCGTGAACAGTACAGACCAGACACGAATCGAAAGAACGGGCTACTATACCCACTTCCACCGGATCTTCTGGATCTTCGATTTCAGAGCCCAAAAGTGCGGCTTCAATAGGGCCTGGATTCTCATTGGCATCCATAGGGCCAACATTCCATGTGGTTGGCGCCATCACTTGATAATTCTTGATAACACCATTCTTGATTTCAATCCAGTGCGCCAATGAGCCTCGTGCTGCTTCAGTAGCGCCAAAGCCTTTACCATCTTTTTCTACCGGTTTGGTATAAAAATCGCCGTCCAAATCAATTTCCGTCAACCATTTTTCAATTAAGGTATACAACCTAGGTGCTTCATGCACCCTTGCTAATACCCGTGTAAACACACTGGCGCCCATCTTTTGCATGATATCTCCGAATAAGGGATCTTTGATTTGATGATCTAAGTTATTCGGATTGGCATTCATTATCACTCGTGATAACGGTCCAGCTTCACACGCATAACCGTCATATCTTGGAGCTTTCGCCCAACTGTACTGCCCACTGAAATCAGTATCATGTAATGTGGTTGATAGCGCTGGAGTGGGTAGTGGTTCGTCCCATGGGTGCAGCCCACTCTCTTGGTCATTGAACCAAGAATGCTTCACATGCTCGCTGACCTTCATATGATCAAATTCGTGCCAATCTTTACCATCGAAGAAACCACTGGAACTTATCAATGCTTTATTTCTCCCTTCTATGGTAGGCGTATTGTATAGGTCTTTGTGCAAATATGTACCGAAAGCCAAAAATTTACCCACGCCTTGGCCAAACTTATCCAAACCGAATTCCAAGCCGGCCCTTAGATAAAGCCCTAAATCACTATTTCGATGCGATTCACTTTCATCGAGCCAAGCCATCATATCATCCCAACTTTTGATTTCAAGATAGCGTTCAATGGAACAGCCTAACCAAATGGGCTCAAGCCAGTCATTTTTAAACTGGGTCATAATGGCATGTGCTCGCGTGATATCCTTTAGGGTAGGGGCACACATTACCCCTCCAGGCACCATATAGCTGGAATGGGGCCACTGCCCTCCGAACAAGGCATATACCTGTACTGGGAGTCCACTGGCCGTTAATCCTTTCTGAAAGGTCTCCCCTACATACGCGGCCCATCGCTTCACCACTTCGCTGTACAAAGGTTTGTTAGCGAACTTTTTGTTTGCCATATCCGTAGCGAAAATGGCATAGAACCATCTTGGAATACTCTGAATGGTCTCTGTAGCTTGCCCAATCGCACGCAATAATAATGCATTTGGTGAAAGCTGCGTTCCCCAAGCCGTATCTAATGCTGAAGAAGCGCAATAAAGGTGTGAACCTCCACAAATTCCACATATCCTAGGGGTCACTATAAGCCCAGATTGTGGATCTTTTCCTTCCATAATTTTTTCAAAACCCCGAAACATCGCTGCTTGCGTATGTGCTCGGGTAACTTTTCCATCTTCGATGTATACTTTTACATCCAAATCCCCTTCTACGCGACCTACGGGGGAAATATTTAATTCTTTAACCGCCATTTCTAATTGTTTTGTTGACTATTTTGAACCTTCCATTATACTATGGTTCTTTGGGAGAACTTTCTGGAAACCAGCTTCGATATAATAAGCCATTTTTGACCTTCCTGTGGGAACTTCTTTGGGTAAAAAACCTAGATATTTCATGGTTTTGAAAACACTTCCTTTTTGAAGGTCGTTATGTGGGAAACCTGGTTCCGTACATCCTAGACAGGGGTGATTTGCCCTTGTTTTACTGGATTGGCGATTCCATAAAATATTGTTGCAGCTTGCCCTAGTCATCGGTCCACGACAACCTACTTCATAAAACAAACAGCCATTGCCCCTTTGGCCAAAACCGCCATCAACTTTTTGGGCGAAATTGGTCACATTGGTGCAGCCATCTTGTACAAAATTGGTGAAGAAAGTCTTCGGTCTATGATAATCATCAATGAGAACATCGCCTATTCGACCAACAGCAATAGCTACCAAGATTTGACTTATCCAATCTGGATGCGCTGGGCAACCTGGAATATTGATAACAGGTAAACCACCTTTGGAAACATAATCCGCTCCTAGGAAACCCCCCTTTTCTTTTTTGTGGAACTGCATTCCCGTTGATTCACTCGGATTTGGAGGAACGGCGGGTATACCGCCCCAGGTGGCACAGTCACCAACGGCTACAACAAAAGCTGCAACTTCTGAAAGCTCTTTCACCCATTCAATCATAGGTCTGTCGGCAAAAAAGTTCATACCACCCGTTCCGTTTGGCCCTTGTATCAACGACCCCTCGAAAACAAGAATATCCAACTGAATTTTTTCTTCAAGAATATCCCGGAGTAATTCTTGGACCTGATCTCCTATTTGAAGACCTGTCGTTGGGTGCCAAAGGATATTGAGCCCAAAATCGGTAATCAATTCCACTACAGTGGGCTCTTCGGCATTGAGAAAAGACATGGTGTTGCCACTACATGCCCCTCCTTGCAACCATAAAACATTTGCCATAATTTATCGGTTTAATTGTTTAGCAAGATGTACGAATGTTTAAACAAAATTGATTTTTGTTTAATAAAATGGTGTATTTAATTATACAGTTTGCCAAAATTTGTTAATTTATTAGTAATTTGATAAAAGTTGATGAATTATCAAAGAAATCACTCTTATTTGGAAATAGTCTAAATTCAGATAGTTTTTTTTAAATTTTGGCATTTTCACATGTCGATTCAAGAAGGTGTTTACTAAAAGATTTTTTCTGAGAACCTCATATCGATAAAAGCGGTAGTAGATAGGTAATTTGATTTTGAAGAGAAAAAAACCAAACGCATGTAAAATCAATCTATTTGATTTTAGAAACAACTTCCATGAATAATGAAAAAGTTAGTGCCATCTGCTATGCCCTAAGCAAGAAAAGATACTTAGCACTTTACAACGTTTAATAGCATGATGGAAGAATCTTCACTAAAAAATGATAAAAGTTCTCCTTAAGAACCGTAATGGGTTAACATCTTACCCTTTTTTATCCATTTTTCACATCGAATACCGGTACATTTAGTGCATCATATACTTCGCAATTGCCCTCAAATTAGACCTTTCAAACAGAGGGCAATTTTTTTATAGTACTGTACGGTAAACGAATGCGCTTAATTTATACAGAACAGTCTGATTTTTTCGGGTAATTGAAAGTGTAGAACAAACGAAATACCCATGAAATGCAGTGTTATTCCCAAAATTGACATTAATTTCCTCATTTGTACCCTACTTGTTGGAAAACTCAATTTAAATTAGATGAGACAAGGAATGACCAAAATGATGTAGTATCGTCTTGGCAAGAATCGTGATTCATTTATATGCTTCATTTAAACGATAACGATACCCTTGTGAATTTTAAAAAGGTTTCTTGTATTCAAGAAACCTTTTATTTTTCGAAGTTTTTGTTTACCCCATCTAAAATAAGCCCCTGTAATCATTGTTATTCAATCGTATCAATTATCATGAGGAATGATTTTCCCTTAAAATTCAAAAAGTAAAATATATTTTTAATTTAATATATTGATTTTCAATTATTTAAATCATTAATTAGAACCCATCTTATACCATAAGACCCTATCTGTCTTGAAAAAACCAACGCATTCATTCTGAATTAAGCTGACGTTTAAAAAAATCTTGACCGAAAAAAGAATTGCTATTCCTTCAACAGTTTTCATAAAAAATCAAGACGTATACATCTGAACATTAATTTCATAGAAATCCATTGGTTTTTAGCAATGAATAAGGTGTTTGAAACCCCAAGAATTTACAAAATTTATGCTTCATATTGACAAGTCTGACGAGCTGAATCAATTACACCAAATGGCCCTGCATTTGGAAGCCGATATTATAGAGGACTTCAATTCGGCGAAACTTACTTTTGACAACCTCAACGGTTCTGGGTACATTACAACCTATCAGATGTTTTATGGTCTTACGTCACAAACCTATAATATTAAACTGACCAAAGAACTTCGTTTAAAGAAGATGGATACACAGAATGTGCAGACTTATTTTTTGTATTGTGTGAAAGGACACTATTATCATCGGTTTCATGGAGAGCAAGAATTTAGAAAAATATCACAAAATCAAAATGTTATTCTAGCTGGAAATCCAAAGGAAGGGCACGAAATCGTGCTTCCTGCACAAGTAGACCTTCAACTAAGCATGCTATTTTTATCTTCGGACAAATTGAACCAGAGCAAAGGAAAAAAAGCACGAACCCTAGAAGTACATCTTAAAAAGCTGGCCACAACATTATCAATAGAAAAGGGTCATAACTATTTTGGAAGAATCTACCACGGCACTGCCCAGTACGCGAAGGTGTTAATTGAAAATGAACGTGTCGATACTGTAGGAATTTTAATGACCGAAGGCGCTATACTCAATACGCTGGCAAGTCAACTGGCCAATCATGAAGAAAGCCAGAATGTTCCCTTGGTCAAACCCTTGCGTTCGGAGGAACTGGAAAAAATAATTGCCTTGGGCGACTTCATCAAATCAAATATTAATCGACCTATTGGGGTCGAGGAACTTTCTGAAAAATCAGGATTAAATCAAAAAAAACTTCAAAAAGGTTCAAAATACCTATATGGGGAAAGTATGGGCTCCCTCATTCAACGTCTTCGATTGGAAAGGGCTAGAGAACTCTTCGTTAAGACCGAACTATCTATTTCAGAGGTAACTTACAGCGTAGGCATTGCCAGTAGAAGTTATTTTTCTAGAATTTTTCATCGAGAATTTGGCCTTTATCCATCAGAGTTCAAAAAGAATATCGATAACACCAACCTCATTTTTGAGTTAAGCTATCAATCGATTGCTGCCAAGGGTCTCCAAGAATCAGATATCGAAGATATTTTAAGGGCGTCTAACCAAAATAATGTCGAACATGACATTACGGGGGCCTTAGTTTATTTCAAAGATGTATTCTTTCAAATAGTTGAAGGACCTAAAACGAAAATATTACAACTTTATGAAAAATTATTGTTGGATCAACGGCATCACGACCTTAAAGTGATTTATAAGGGTATTAAGACCCAAAGGGCATTTAAAGATTGGTCAATGGCATTTATCAGCGATGACAAGGGGCATGAAAGTAAAAACTTTGAGGGAAAATTGTCTTTCATTGATTTAGAGCCTATCATGAAAGATATGGAGTCTTATGAGGTTTTCTCTGATATATTGTGGAGAAGGGTACGAACCATTTTGAAGGCTTCAGCTTAATGCATTTACCAAAGTGAAGAACAGCCCATAAAATTATCCTTTAATTTTTTGGTTCAACATATGGTCTGATAATCAACTTCGAAGAATTGGAAACTTTTACCTCATACCGTATCCCTCTGTAAATAATGGATTTCGGAGAGACCCCTAAGGCGCTCGGCTGCCTGCTCTGCCGTGATGTCACGTTGGGGGTTGGCAAACATTTCATATCCAACCATGAACTTTTTTATTGTCGCTGACCGTAATAAAGGAGGATAAAAAGACATGTGAAAGTGCCATTCTTCATGTGTTTCTCCATTGGTAGGTGCTTGATGTATGCCCATAGAATAGGGAAATGAGGTTTCAAATAGGTTATCATAGCGAACGGTCACCCGTTTGATCATTTTGGCAAAGCTTGTGCTTTCATCAGCATTTAATTTACCAATGTGAGTCAAGTGTCTTTTAGGTGCAATCATTACCTCATACGGCCATACTGCCCAAAACGGAACCAAGGCAATAAAAAATTCATCTTCGAACAGAATTCTTTCTTCTTTAAGGGCTTCCTGCTCCAAATACACTCCCAGTAAACTTTTTTGGTGCTTTGTCCAATATTCCTTTTGGTAAGCGGTCTTTTTAATTACTTCTTCTGGAATGGAAACCTGTGCCCATATTTGCCCATGGGGGTGAGGATTACTGCATCCCATTATTCCCCCTTTATTTTCAAAAATTTGAACATGGTTAATAGCATCCATGGCTCCTAAAGTCATGTACTCTTTCTGCCATAATTCAATCACACCTTCAATGGAAGAAACATCCATTAGGGGTAGCGTTAGGGAGTGATTGGGAGAAAAACAGACCACTTTGCAAATACCTGTTTCACCCTGGGCCTTAAGCAGGCCATCTTCAATCACCCCTAAAGGGGAATCGTGGAGTAAGGCTGAAAAATCATTGGTAAAGCTGAAGGTTGATTGATAGTCGGGGTTCGTCTGACCATTGGCCCTTGTGTTTCCTGGGCACAAATAACAGTTTTCATCATAGTTGGGTTTGTCTTCATGAAAAACAGGTTCCTGTTTACCCTGCCATGGCCTTTTGGTACGATGGGGCGATACCAAAACCCACTCTCCGGTCAGAATGTTATACCTTCTATGAGGATGCTCGTTCAAATCCAATTTCATGACTTTAAATTGAGTAATGTAATTCCTTTACTGGGTTGGGTAATAAAGTGCGAAAGCTCGATCCCGAATTTTTCCTTGTACTCCTTGGTCGCGCTTTTAACAAAATTATCGATTGCCTTTTCATGTATGAGGTTCAAGGTACAGCCCCCGAAACCACCGCCCATCATCCGAGCCCCTAGTATTTGACTCTCTTCCTTTGAAAGTTCAACCAAAAAATCAAGCTCTGGACAGCTTACCTCATATTTTTCGCTCAGCCCATAATGCGTTTGATACATTAATTGTCCGAATAATTCAAGGTTATCATTGCCCAGTGCGGAAACAGCACCCAAAACCCTTTGAATTTCTTCCACAACATAAGAACATCTATTATATACTATTGGATCAAGCTCTTTTTTACTCTGTTCCAACATTTTGAGCGTAACCTCCCTAAAGGACTTGTTAATGGAATGATGCTTTGCCAACAGTTCCAATCCTTCCTCACATTGCTTTCTTCTTAAGTTATATTCACCGGCAGCAAGATTATGTGCAATATTGGTGTTGAGCAATAAGAACTTATACGGTTCTACGTTAATAGGAATGTATTCAAAGTCCAATGTTTGGCAATCCAAAAGCATGGTATGCCCGTTCTTGCCCATTACGGATGCGAACTGATCCATAATTCCGCATTTGGTACCTACAAAATTATGTTCGGCCAATTGGCCAATCTTTATCAACTGCCATTTGTCAAAACCTAAATCAAATAGCTCATTTAATCCGAAGGCCAGTCCACAGGCAAAGGCGGCGGAGGAACTTACTCCGGAACCAACAGGGACTTTACTTTCCATCGTACAATCGAACCCCATTAAACCAGGGGTCAATTTTTGAATTTCTTCAATAACACCCAACACGTAATCGTGCCAACCTTCATCACCTTTTCCCAGATTTTGTAAATCAACGACCAGAACACTGCTGAAACCCTCACTTTTTATGGTGCATCGATTTTCATGCCCATTTGCTTTGAAGGTCATGTAGATGCATTTGTCGATAGCCGCTGGTAATACAAAGCCATCGTTATAATCTATATGTTCCCCTATTAGATTTATTCTTCCCGGTGAAGAGACTGTTATCATGGTACCACTGTTTTGAGCTCTTAAAGTTTAAGCCATACAACAAAGGCAACTTGAACACTAAGGCTTAAAATTGGGTCCTTACTGTGTTAGCCGCACATTTTCATTTTAAGAATACCACTATTGGGCAACGTGAGCAAGTTACAACCTTCTTTCAGTGCGCCATTGAATTCCTGAACGATTTCACCACAACAGTTAAAGACCACTCCTTTAAACTCAGCTGGATTTTCTGCCAAGACCACTACATTGGGACTACATCTTGAATTGATAATATCCACACTTTTTTCGTTTCCCTGAACACTGATAAAATGATCGGAATAAAGACCAATAATTTTTCTACCCCCTTTTTGGGCATATAGGACAGGATAATTTTCTGAAGGGGACTTTGGATAAAAGGCCTCTGAAAGCAGAATATCTTTATTCTCTGACCAGTACCTCGTAAAAAATGAGATCATCCGTAAATGTGACGCTGGAATTTCGGACAACATGACCGAAATCTGTGGAACACCGAACAATGTATTCAGATAATGTAGGGCCGCTATCTCAACATCTTCTTCTTTATGCCAAGTGACCATATCTGAGTGTACGGCCGTGTCTCCAGCGATCATTTTAATATCTGCAATGCGCACCCTGTTCATGATGTAATCTCCTGGACAGTCAAAGGCCCGTAACATATTCCCGTATTTTCTTATGGCCGGACCCGTATATTTTTGACGAAATTCAATAAAGATTTCTGGATTGAGCTTTTTTAGTTCTGATGTGATTTCTGAAAGCAGTCGGTCAACCGCGCCATTAATAGATAGCGTGTCCTTACCTTCCCAATCGAAACTCGTTTCTGGATAACTCTTAAAATCGTCAATAAAGTCAAGTTTCAAACCATCCAACCGGTAGTTCTTAACAGCTTGCACATAGGTCTGTACCAAATATTGGCGCACTTCAGGATATCTAGGGTCAAAAACAGGAGCCCATCTGTGATTTTCCGTAAGAAATTTACCTTTGAACCTTTGATATGCCTTAGATTTAACACCACAAAACGGAACCGAATACCAAAGCCCCACTTTCATTCCAAGCTTTTGAATGTCTTTGATCAGCGATGCAAAATCTTCAAAATGCTCTGGGTTCCAATCACCAGTATGATCATATCCCCTACTATTATCCTCCGTTTGCCAACCATCATCGATAATTATGGCCTCAAAACCCATTTTCTTGGCCATGGAACACTCTTGTAACAACTTCTTTTCCTCTAAGTCTTGATGAAATTGGTACCATGTTGAATATAGGGGCCTTGTTGCAATATCGGGCACATATGTAGGCTTAAGGGATTCGTAAGACGCCCACCACGCCGATACCTCCCTTAAGGATTGTGCAAAATGGATATTCCGATAATCCAGACGTATATCCATAGTGAACTCTTTCAGGGGATAACGGCACTCGGTGAACAAAACCACCTTACAGTAAAAATGGTCATCCTCTTCCCTATATTTTGCAGATAGCTCAATACGATTAATGGCATTTGAACAAGAAAAACACAACCTATTCGCATCATCACTTCCAAAAAGTGCCATCACGGGCGCATCGATTGAAATTCTAGATTCGTGGTTCTGCAACTCCCAGTCCGCCTCGATTCTTTTGGAAAAGTCTGCAGTAGGCTTCCAAACCCCTTGAACGTTTCTTGCCTGAAACTTCCAGGCTAGGGTTATCGGTTTTGGAATAAACTCCTCATTACTTTGTAAGCTAAAGCGGTGAACTATTAGATTGTCTTCTTGATGAAGAGGCGTCATATAACATACCGCTTGATTATCGTTCTCTACTATCGCTATTTCTTCGCTTATTCCGCTCAATACCATGGTTATAGGTTTGATTAAGGTTTGTGTATTGAAAATGCTTTTAAACTATTGTTCCCTTGGGCCGCCAAAATCAATTTTTTTCCATGCTGCCCTGTGTTATTTGATTGGATTAAAGAGCTCGCATGATGGGGAAGGTAGAATCCACTCTCTGAGGAGGAAAGGGCCTTAAAGTTTCCCTGGCCATCCCCTTTCAGAAAAATTCCCGTTATCGCATCAAATCTTCCAAAAATACTTTCTGCATAAAAGTCATTTCCGGCCAAAAGTGCATCTAAATTTCCGTCAAGGTCAAAATCATCGACCAGCACACAACTTATGGGGCCCAACTGCGCAAAGTCGGGAAGTGGTTTTGCTTTAAAATTCCCCATTCCCAAGTTTTCCAAATACATACTTTTCGCATTGGCAACTTGAAGTGTTTCTTCGTCAATATTCTCTATTTCCAGAAGGCACGTAAAATCAATATTGGCAAAATCTTCATAACTGTTCAATCGATTCTTCAATACGGGTAGTTGTTTCATCACATCGTCCCTAGAGTGTAAGGGGAGTAGTTTCTTGCCTGCTTCCGTATCATAGAATACCCCTATCAAAGGGTCAATACTGCCATTTTCATCGTAATCCTTGGTGTAGATATATACCGGATGTGTTGCGGTCGGTCGTATAAAACTGTTCTCCCCTTGATTCCCCACAATAAAATCGATATCCTTATCCCCGTCAAAATCACCCGAAGCAATGGTATTGAACCAGCCCGAAGTATCTATTGACCGACCTTTTTCATCCAAAAAAGAACTATCAAAAGGCTTTAGCACCCCTTTTTCATTCTTGAACATTTTTATGGGCATCCAATCCCCCACAACAATTAAGTCTTCCCAACCATCACCATCGATATCTTTCCAAACGGCATCTTTGACCATTCCCAAAACTTCTAAAACAGAAGTGGTCTTAATGGAAAATTGGCCGTTGTTGTTTTCAAGGATAAAGCTCTGGGGTTTTGAAGGGTAGTGATGTGGTACAATATTGGCACCAACAAACACATCCATATCCCCGTCCCGATCAAAATCTGAAACCTCAATACTACTTGTGGCCGTTAGAAAATTTGGCAATGATCTTTCGGAATATGAAAAATATCCATTCCCATCATTGACAAACAACCTATCTTGATAAGTATTGGATTCCGAAGGTGCTGTATTTCCTCCACTTGCAACATAGAGGTCCATATCTTGATCACCATCAAAATCGAAGAAAACGGCGTCCGAGACATCGAACTTGGTTTCGATTTCTTGAACCATCGCAAAGGTGTTTTCAGGTGTCCTTTCCCAAATCTGACTGGTGTTGTTGTCAGAGTTGCCGACGAACAAATACCCCTTCTGCGAATTTTCCTGTGAAACACTTGCAAGTATTGGTGACCGAACAGAGTGTTGGGTCATCAAGAGGTGCTGGAAAATAAATTCATTGGAATACTCTTCCTTATATTTAAGATCTATTTCCAAGGGAACCGTTCTGAACAAATAGTCAGGTTCCCTTTTTGTTTTTGATGGAATATCAGCATCACTTATAGTCAACCAAAGTGTTTGATTGGATGTCACCTTATCCAATTTGGTCACTTTTCCATTGGGCCAGGTCACTTTTATGGAGTCTATTTCCTTTGAAGTCAACCCAAAGAATGCCCCATCCTCCACGGAAGACAAGTACCCCTTAATTACAGACTGAAAGTGTGTTCGCTCTTCCCCATTTTCCCAAAGGGAAATTTTAGCCCCAATGGCCCTAGGATTCTTTTGGTCTCCCCTTAATTTAATCTTGATATACCTAAAACCCTCTTTTTCTGAGGAGGTATTTTCGAGGATGAAAGCCTTTTCGTTGATATTATTAATGACCAAATCCAAATCTCCATCTAAATCTAAATCGGAATAAACCGCACCATTGGAAAGTGTTTTTTTATCTGGGAGCCATTCTTCGGTTCTATCCCGGAACTTAAGCTCTGAGCTATTCTCAAAAAGATAGTTGACCATTTTAACGGCGGGGAGCTTTTCAACAAGTTCTTTTAGTCGTTGGTCTTTTGCTCCACGAGTTCCATATATGTTACTCTGCTGCGTGTAGTTTATAAAATCTAGATTGGTGATATCCTTTCCATAACCGTTCGTGATAAAGATGTCATTGTCCCCGTCCATATCAAAATCTGCCAATAATGGTGCCCAGCTCCAATCTGTTTTGTCCACTTGGGAGAAGAAAGAGACTTCGGCAAATTTTACGGGCTTTTCATCAATAAAACCATTGTTTACTTGCAGCGTATTTCTCATATACTGGGGTGAATATCCATTGCTTAAGGCCAGGTTATATTTATCATAGTTCATAGAGCCCAACATCGTTTTTTGTCTGGTATACTCTTGAGGAAGCATATCTAAAACCATGATATCCGGTCTATTGTCGTTGTTCATATCTGCAATATCAAGACCCATGGCATTGTACGTATGGTGCTGGAAATATGTTTTGGACTGTTCTAAGAATCCTAAACTATCCCCCGGTACCGTGAAATTCATGTAGAGCAAATCATTGCTGATAAAATCATTGCCCACGTACACATCAATCAGACCATTATTATCAAAGTCGTGAATACCAATGCCCAAACCGAAACCTTTTTTAGTGATGCCCATTTTTTGGGAGACATCAACAAACTTTGGATGTGTTAAACTGTCCATACCAACATTTTCCAACAACGCATCCGTCAAATGTTCAGGAAAGTATTTTTTAGGTATCGGAGCATTTTTGTCAAACCTAAAATTTCCATTTCTAAGGATGTATGCATCTAAATCCCCATCTAAATCGTAATCAAAAAAAACCGTTTGCTGGGAATAATTAGCGTCCTCCAAACCATAGGATTGCGCTTTTTCTTCAAATAGGGGAACACCATTGTCATCTTGACCCTTATTTACATACAAAAGGTTTTGACAACCGTTTTGGCAGTCCGCGCCACCAACATTTAAATAGATATCTGTCCGTCCATCAGCATTAATATCAACAACTGAAACTCCGGTAAGCCATCCGTCTGAATGTAATCCACTGGAATGGGTAACATCAAGAAATTGTAAATTGCCCTGGTTCAGATAAAGCCTTGCTCCCACTTGATTCCCTGAAAAAACAAGATCTGGCAACCCATCAAGATTAAAATCCCCCACGCCAACGCCACCACCGTTGTAGCAATATTGGAAATCGATGATGTTGATTTGGTCATCAGTTTTGATGGTATTCTCAAAATCAACATGGCTGTGGGCAACCTCTACCAGTTCAAAAAGAGGCTGTATCTTATGATCCGTCGTACAACAAGCCAGACCAAAAAGTGCCAATAAGACTGGAATAGTACGCACCATATGAACAAGCTCGACTTTTTTTACAAAGAGCCAAGAAATAAAAATATTACTTGGCTCTCAACTAATTGGTGAACTTAAACTAACTCAACAAACTTAAACTTCAAATTTTAATATCCTGGATTTTGAACCAGATTGGGATTCGCATTCAACTCTTGGGTAGGAATCCAAATAATCTCATCTTGATTTACAGTGAAAAATGCTGTTGGCCCTGCCAGTGACTTTGGATGTCTGCCATTGGCAATGGTAGAACCTTGCCCCATCACATCATCAGCCAAGCCCCAGCGTACCAAGTCCAAAAAGCGGTGGCCTTCTCCAGTAAGCTCCATGATACGTTCGTCAACAATTGCATCAAAAACCTCTTGTTGCGACCCAACGGTAATTATTGGATCGATCAAAGCTCTTTCCCTAACTTGGTTGATCAATGCAACCGCACCTGCTTGGTCACCTGTCTCATTTAATGCCTCGGCCAGCATCAACAAGACATCAGCATAGCGGATGATTCTCCAGTTATTACCCAAAATCTGGCCGAAACCGGGTATTTCAGCCCTTGTCAAACCTGAATCCATACCACTGTATTTTCTAGTGAACAGAGCTTCAACACCAAAGTCGGCGGCACTTGAAATATCAGCGGCAAAATCTTCCGTAAATGGAAGACCTCCATATCCGGTGGCTCCAGGATAATCAAATGCTATTGTCGCATTGCGCCTTACGGTATCCCCATTATCTTCAAAAACCTGTAAAATATGCGGATTGATGAAGTGACCAGGATCTAAACTTAAGGTAGGTGGAGAATAGTCAATATGGAAATTGGTCTGGGATCCCGTCTGGGGCACATCAGCTCCCCAAACAAAATTGTCCTGTGGTGCAAACTGCAGCTCAAAAACGGATTCTGCATTGTTTTCAGTATCCCCTGTTCCAAAGTTCTCCTCATACTGCGCTGCTGGAAGTAAAGCGTATGTACCACTGTTCACTACTGCCTGTAAATCTGAAGCTGCAGCCGAAAAGTTGCCTAGAAAGAGATTTGTTTTTCCTCTTAGTGCCAAAGCCGCACCACTTGTTGGTCTGCCTGCATCTTCTGCAGGCCAAGTTGCCGGAAGTGTATTGGCCGCCTCTGTCAAATCGGCAATAACGGCATTAAAAACCTCTGTCTGTGTAGACTGGAGAGGAAACGTATCCTCAGATGAGGCCGCCACATTAAGAACGATAGGAACATTTCCATAGAAAGCGCCCAAGTACCAATGCGCAAAGGCTCTCATATAATACGCTTGCCCAACTATTTCGCCACGGATATCACTTGACAAGACTTCATCATCAACCTCTGCGGCCTCTTCTATAATGGTATTTGCCCTTCTGATGGTCTGATAGAGCTGGGGCAACATATCAACGGCCCAACGATCCCCGGGCTGACCTATTAGGGTGGCCATTGTGGTATTCTGTTGAAAGGGAACCACATTAAAGGCATCAGACCTTTGGAGGGCTCCAGTATGGACCACTCTTCCCCAAAATAATACAGCGGTAATGGGATGAATCATTCCATTTACGGCCAATCTAAAATCAGACTCCGAACTAAAAAAGGCGTCTTGGGAAACTGTATTTGGATTAACAATCTCCAATTTGTCTTCATCACAGCTGCTCAATGGCGTAAACAAAGCCATCAGCCAAACCAACACTAAAATTTTACTTTTCTTAAATTTCATTTTTTCAATTTTATTCATAACAATTTAAAATGATGCTTGTATACCCAAGATGAAAGTTCTTGGTCTTGGTTGCGAACCAAGATCAACACCTCTACCAAGAATTGGGGCGCCATTATTAGGATTGGGGAAACCTAGGAAAGATCCAGGTCCCGCAGCAATAAAAGATCCTATTTCGGGGTCGTAACCACTATAATCAGTGATGGTAAACACATTCTGCATATTGTAGAAAACCCTTGCACTATTGACCCAAGGCAAGTTGATGGCTTTGGTCAAATCATATCCTATCTCTAAGGATCGCAACCTAAGGTAAGAACCGTTTTCAACAAAGAAATCTGAAGGAGCATTATTACCTGCAGGTCCACCACCAAAAGTAGGTCTCGGAATATTGGTGTTTTCATTAGATCCAAGAACGAAGGCATTTCTATTGAAACCGAGTTTGTTACCATCCAAAAAGAACGTACCGTTAAAACGTGTAGCGTTATAGATTTCATTCCCTTGAACACCATTTATATTCAACCCAAAGTCCCAATTTTTATAAGTTCCGTTAAAATTAATACCATAAGTAAAGTCTGGTACCGGAGAACCTATATTGGTGAGGTCTTCAGAGTTGATTATCCCATCTCCGTTGATATCCACGCGCCTAAAATCTCCCGGCTGCACAACGCCTCGCCTCGCCGGGTCGTTTGCAATTCCTGGATCACTATCAATTTCAGCTTGACTACGATAGATGCCATCATTTCTGAAGCCGTAGAAGAATCCAATCTCTTCTCCCACCTCAAACCTGTTGGCCGTATTTCCTTCCTCATCCACCCCTGTACCTGGAATTGGGTTGGGAAGTGCGGTCAACTCATTACTTATGGTTGCAAAGGTCAGACCCACATTAAAGTTGAAGTCACCCCCAGTATTATGGTCATAATTAGCTTGCAACTCAAAACCTTTATTTCGAACGGAAGCAGCATTCTGGGTTATTTGACCTGAGATACCCAAACTCCCTGGTTGGGTCACGGGTACAAGAAGATCATCATTATCCCGTATGAAATAGTCAGCACTAAAGGTCAACTTATTGTTAAGAAGGCTGGCATCAATACCCACACTGGTAGAAGTTGCCGTTTCAAACGAAATGTTGGTGTCTACACCGTTGACGACGGCAAAACCATTTAAAAAGTTATTGTTGACCGTAATTCCCGAATTACCACTGAGTACGTTTTGGAATAAAAAGTCCCCAATATTTTGGGAACCAAGTTCTCCATACCCCGCCCTTAGTTTTAAGGTATTGAACAGTGAATCTTCTGGCCACCAATCTTCATTACTAATGACCCAACCCCCAGAAAATGAGGCAAAACTTCCTACGTTACGATCTCCATTGGAAGAAAATCGGGAAGAAGCATCCCTACGCAAAATGGCAGAGAACAGATATTTATCATCATACTTATAGTACAACCTTCCAAAGCTTGAGAAAAGACGGGATAAAAAACGCCCCCCTCCGGTATTCAATACCAAATCGGCAAAAGTGGCCACGTTGGTTATGCTATTCGAAGGAAGCCCCTCTACTTGAACGGCAAGAATGTTGTTGTCAATCTGTTGTCTAGCACCACCAAGTAATACATCTACATCATGCTTTCCAAAACGCTTCTTGTAGTTGATCGTGGGTTCAATATTAGTTGATAGAATCTCACCCCTGACCTCGGTCAAATCATTTAGGGGATTCTGATTGACCTGAGCATCTGTTGGACTAAGGAAAAAAGTTGGGTTAAAGAAGTTTCTGTATTCACTTCTATAATCGGCACCAAAGTTCAACCCAGCGGTAAGTCCTTCAAGAATTTCATATTTCACATTGATGTTCCCCAACACATTGCGTTGGGTAGTCTGGTCGTCCAATAATTGCGCCAAGGCATAGTTATTGGTTCCACCCGACCCAAAGAACTGTCCGGAATCAATCGCTTCAAAACCACCATCGTTATCTGGATTGGAGGCCCTGACCACGGGAGGCTCAAAAGTATTGTTCCCAAAAAACTGGTTTTGGTTCAAATCCCTCTGATTGTAAGAGAAGGACTGTTCAAACTTAAATCTTCCCAAATTGAAACGACTGTTCAAACGTACATTGATACGCTGGAAGTCGGTACTGGTTACGATACCTTCTTCATCATAGTAGTTAGCTGAAAAATAATAGGAAGAATCTTCCCCGCCTCCTGAAATGTTAAACCCAACATCTTGGATGGTACCGGAGTTCAAGGATAAATCTTGAAAATCAGTGTCGATACCTGGGTCAACCAGATTTCCTGGTCCTCCGCCATTACTACTTGCTTGATTTAGGAAATTAACAAATTCTGAACCATTCAATAAATCAATAGTGTTCCCTACCGTATTTACCCCTGCTCTAATATCTACAGAAACTTTAGGCGAAGAATTGACAGAACCCCTGTTGGTCGAAATAATAACGACACCATTGGCAGCCCTTGTTCCGTAGATAGCTGCCGAAGTAGCATCTTTAAGTACTTGGATGTCAATAATATCTTTTGGGTTGACAAAAGTGATGTCATCAACCACCGCGCCATCAACTACATATAGGGGAAAGGTGTTCGTAAGGGAACTAATACCCCTAACAATTACATTGGTGGGCGCACCTGGACCTCCACCCCCACTTTCTACTTGAACCCCGGCCAAACGACCTTGAAGTGCATTGGTCGGATCCGCAGCAACGATCTGGCGTATCTCCTCTTGTTTGATTTGGGAAATCGCTCCGGTAACATCGACTTTGGCCTGCGAGCCAAATCCAACGATGACCACTTCATCAAGGCTTTGGGCGTCCACTGCCAGTGTAACATTAATCGATGTCTGTCCGTTTACGGATACTTCTTGGCTCAAATAACCAATATAGCTAAATATCAAAGTTGCACCGGATTCAGCGGTTATCGTGTAGTTTCCGTCAAAATCAGTTGTGGTACCATTTGTAGTACCTTTTTCAATAATGTTTACCCCTGGCAACGGACCTGTGTCATCCGAAACCGTTCCAGAGATGGTTACCTCTTGCCCTATAAGTATACTACAGAAAAGTAATGCAGGTACCCAGACAAGTTTTTTAAATAGGTAGTCGTTCATAAGTTCAGTTTTAATTTGTTATGCTATGATAGTCTATGCTATAGGACAAAAATAGAAAAATATTGATAACATTTAATTTTTACATCAAAAAAATGAGGATATGAAAAAAGGTGTACATAAAAATAGGAATATGAAAATATGGCACTAAAGCGAACCTCTCTCAATCAATCGGGTTGGAACTATGGAATTACGATATCCCAAATCTGTGATATTATCAGCGGTTACCAAGGCCATTTCCTTAAAATCCGTTGAAATTGTGGTTATTCCACCTGAAATTATTTCTTTGACCACATGATCGTTAAACGAAAGGATCCCAACATCCTTTCCGATTCTGAAATCATTGTTTCTGCAATCCTTTAAAAGCAACCATAAGTCTTGGTCATCAATACAGATATACAAAGCATCTTTAGAAAGATCTCCACATTCGTAGTTGGGGATAATTTCATTTTGAACACCATGCGATTTGCAAAATGCGATGTACGACTGTTTAATGCCTTTGGGGTAATCCTTATCCTCCCTAAAAAACAGAATTGTTCTTTTGTATTTTTTGATTTTAGGGAGCAATAGGTTGAGATTGTAAGTCGTACTGTTATTGAATTCCTGCACTACATAAGTATACTCCCTTCCCAAATCCAGAAATCGATCAACAATGATCAACTTCTCTGGTTGCAATGAAGCAAGCATTTCCATGCTTGATTCACTTTGAATCGGTACTACTACGTACATTCCATATTTACCCAAGATATTACCAAATATTGTTTCGAAAACGTCTTCGTTATTATGGTGAAAGAATACATCTATCTGAACTTTATCCTGCAATTTTTTGCGGAGCGCATTGTAGAATTCTTGTTGAAACCTTTGAAAGGAATACATGATAAGGGCAATCTTCAAGTAACGCTGCGTTTCTGTGCTCACTACGTAATATCCCTTTGTCTTTTTTGATTCAACCAAGCCCTTCTCCTTTAGTTCTCCATAGGCCTTGACTATGGTTTTTCTTGCAAAACCAACTTGGTCCACCATGACATTTATGGAAGGTAGCTGATCTCCAATGCCCAAAAATTCAGAATTCATGGCATCTAAAATACCAAGCACCAACTGTTCATGTTTTGATAACGAATTGACTTCCTTAAGCCTTTCAATTTGCTCAACGATTTTTGTGAGGGTGTCTGATTTCATTTGAATACGGGATGATTCCTTGGAAAAATAACAACTTTTTTTAAAGCAGGCCTAGGTCATTCGATTCAATCACCAACAACGCCCTAAATTTAGTCTTTTGGGTACCTTAATTAATTCTTAAAATTTTACTAGAAACATATCTTAAAGGTATTCAGAAGTGAATTGGGCCAGGTCCGGACTTTTTTCCAACAAATTCACGACACCTTGTGCCGCCCTTTCACCACTTTTCATTGCCGCATTCAATGAACCGTTGAGCAAGGTATCTCCCGCCAGAAAAATCCGGGTTGTCAATCGCGTTTCTTCCGGGGGCACATCGTTTTTTAGATTTGAAATATCAGGTAAAGCGTTTACTATGGGAAAATGCTTTATGAACTCTAGAGAGGTAAAACCAAACAACTGCCGCAGTTCATGGGCCACCTTCTCTTTTAGTATTTCAATATGGTGTGCATGGGGTTTGACCACAGTAACAGAAATCACCTCATTTGAACCGTTTAAATTTAATTGATTTGATACAAAGACCACATTATTGATCAAGGTATTCCCATCAGCTACCAAGTGAATCAATGACCTTCTTGATTTTGAAACGGCAACCTTAAAATACAACGTGTCACATTTCTTCCAAGCAATATGTTGTTTTCTTAAATTTTTTACGAGATTGTTGGCATCCGTGGCAATAATAGTGAAATGGCTCGCCAACCGTTTACCATTTTGTAAAACAATGTTCCCATCATTGACCTCAACAACCTCATTATTTAAATGAATTTTGGTTCTTACGAGTTGACTTCTGAGCTGATAGGGCACTTCCGCTATTCCCTTCTTTGGGATCATTGCCCTGCCCTCACCGAACATCTTGTACACAAATTCGAACATTCTGCTAGAAGTGCTAAGTTCGTGCTCTAGAAAAATGCCACTAAAAAAGGGCAAGAAAAATCGACGGATAACGACATCGCTAAATCCTTTGTCCTTTAAATATTGTAAAGTGGTCTGCTCAGGCGCATCAAATATTTCATCGATAGATTTTCTTTTGAGCTCACATTGCAACAAAAAAATCCTCATCTTGTCTTTTATGGTGGCCGCATTGCTTACGAGGGTTGGAAAAAACAAGTATGGATTGCGCAAGGGATCACCTATTTGCGTAACCTCGCCTTTACAGTGAATTGCAGCTCCTGAATCAAAATAGCAAGGCCCCAAAGCGTCTATGTCAAGATATTTACGAACCATGGGGTAGGCCGTTAAGAGCACTTGAAAACCATGGTCTAAAGGAACTTTATCTTCATAGGAAGTTTTTACCCGACCTCCAATACCCGCAGTTGATTCCAATACAATCGGAGAATATCCTTTTTCTTCCAACCCAAGGGCGGCAATTAATCCGCTAACCCCTGCACCGATAATATAAATTTTGTAATCCGATTTATCCACCTTATTATATTTGACAAGATAAAAGCGAAAATACTGTATGATAGTTTCGACTTTCCAAATAAAATTAATTTTGTTTAAACTTTAACAGTGTTTGTTAAACATTATAAATAACTTTATTCGCTCTAAAATTTGTTAAAGAATACTTTAAACCTGTTTAGAATGAAAAATCATGAAGACGTATTGGATGTCGTTTTAAACTCCAATGAAATACTGGAACAATTGACCCATGAAGAGGTAGGTGATGACCACCTTTATACGGGAATTGAAACCCCTTTGAAGAAAGATGCCTTTGCCATTCCCGATGAGAAGAAAAAAGAAATGATTTCTGTGCTATTTGCTGAAATTATGGATGTTATGGGATTGGATTTAACGGACGATTCGTTGAAAGGAACTCCATCTCGAGTGGCTAAAATGTACATTGACGAAATTTACTCAGGGCTTAATCCGGCTAACAAGCCAAAAGTGGCCCTATTTGACAATAAGTACCAGTACAATCAAATGCTGGTGGAAAAGGATATTACCTTTTATTCCAATTGCGAGCATCATTTCGTGCCAATCATCGGCAAGGCACATGTTGCCTATATCTCATCAGGAAAAGTAATTGGTTTATCAAAGCTGAACCGTATCGTGCAATACTTTGCGAAACGACCTCAAGTACAAGAACGTTTGACCAATCAAATTGCGATTGAACTGCAATCGATATTGGAAACGGAAGATGTAGCGGTCATTATCGATGCTAAGCATCTATGTGTATCTTCTAGAGGAATCAAAGACGATACTTCCGCTACGGTAACCTCGTTTTATGGTGGACAGTTCAATACTCCTGAAAGAATACAAGAACTATATAATTACATTAATAATTAAGCCGTTGTGAAACTGCTCAATGGGTTAAGTAAAAAGGCGTTTCGTACTACAAGTGAAAGTGTGGAGGAACGCCTTTCTTCTTTTTATGATATCACCATAAACCAATTGAACGGAACGACTTTGGTGCTCTCTGATTTTCAAGGAAAATATATTCTTATTGTCAACGTTGCCAGTAAATGCGGATTTACCCCGCAATACCGCGAACTTGAACAGCTTTATCAAAAACATAAAGAAGAGCTAATAATCATCGGTGTACCGTGCAACCAATTCGGATCACAAGAGCCAGGTACGCCTTCTGAAATTGAAAGCTTTTGTGAACGCAATTATGGGGTCAATTTTATAATCACTGAAAAAGTGAATGTGAAAGGTGAAAAACAACACCCCTTGTATCAGTGGTTAACCCGTAAACAATCAAATGGGAGTTCAAATAGCGTGGTTAGATGGAATTTTCAAAAATATTTAATTGATAAAGAAGGACGATTGATTGATTTCTTTTATTCCATTACATCACCGTCGAGCAGGAAAATAACAAAATATCTTACTACTAAATGATACTTAGGTAAACCTTGTCTCCAAACCGTTTATGTTGATTTTAGACATCTAATTGACATCAAAATACTTAACGTTACCGCGGGTCCTAACCGTTGTATAGTTGAAATAAAAGATGTCGATGTCTGTGGATAAGAATGGTTCGTACTTCAAGTAAAAAGTATATCAAACAAAAAGGAGTACTTGAACAGGATAATCTTCTCTCTCATAGCAATTCTTCCTTTATCCAAACACCTACAAGCACTCCCTATTTTAGACCGTTAATCTGCCCTTTAATCTTTTATCGATTTTTCGCTTTTTCTCTGTTATACGCTTCATCGCGTCCATTAACTTCGAATCTTTAGTTTTCTTGTAAATTTCGTTAATGGCAAGAACAAGTTCTTTTGCTTTTCTCGAGGCCTTTACACGATCACTAGTTGACATGTGGCTCATTTTCATTTTCTCAAACTCATCCGCTTGTATCAATAAATCCATGTCTTTTGTTTAAAGTACAATGTAAATATCTTAAACAATTTTAATCCCGCCAATAATTTTTGTGTCTAAAACCATATTTATGAGGAGTTTAACAGTGCTGTTTAATCTTATGTCGTATCTAACCAGAAAGAAAAGAAAATACTTAAACACGTAAATGCGCTTTTTAATCCCCTTTAACGTCAAAAATCTTCTCCAGACGGTTTCTTGTCAGCGGTTTGTCGATATAGCCCAATACATGCGGATGTTGTTGTGCGAGTTCCCTATCTTTTGATTTTCCGAAAGCCGAAAGAATATAGATATCTGGCATGGCACTATCCGTTAACATTGTTTGAAGTTCATTTAAAAACCCCCAACCATCCATTTGGTCTAGACCCAAATCCAGAAAAATGAGGTCAGGAAACCGTTCTTTATGCTGTATCAATTCATGAAAAGAATACAATGCCGCTTCAGCAGAATCAAAAGTTGAAATTACAAAAGTGGCTTGAGCATATTGCTCCAGACAGTAGCGCGAGGCAAACTGTGAAACCATATCATCCTCAATAATGTAAACGGAATAAGAATTCTTAATGGTGGTAGCTTTTGATTGGTAAAACTACAACAGAATTCGTCATTAGGGCAATTTAACTTTTCAAAGACCAATGCAAAAGGTCTCAACACACAATTCAAAAGAACGCTACCAAGCACCAAACTCACCTATTGCTGTTGTCAAATTCCGTTTTTAACCTTGCCTATATTTAGCCCCATCAAAATATAGAGCGGACAAACGCTAATACCTGAAGTGTTCCAGTACAATAAGGAATTCCTATACCGACTACTACTATTAAGCAATTCATGCGGTCTATGCCGCCCATGTAAATTTCATAGTACTATTTTTATAAAAGCTTTGAAAGCGAAACTATTGTCATTAACAAACCTAAGTACATAAGGCAAATAACAACTAGTTTTTGGCATTTTTACCTATCATGCTCGAAGATATATGAGCTACAAATTGAAATAGGTAACTGAGGTTACACAAGAATCACTTTTATTACTTTAGCTTTATATGAATTACCATGTATGAAACGAAGGGATTTTTCAAAACAGCTTGCTCTTAGCGGAATTGGAGGCCTCTTAGGCACCCAGATTGTTTATTCCGATAAAATGCCTAAAGGCTATTTACCATTAATCCTTAATGAAGCTGACCCTGTTTCCCTTTTTGACAAGGCCAAGGAAATGAAGGTACTCAACGACCGGCCATGGAACATTGAGGCAGAAGCCCATTTACTGAATGATGCCGTTACGCCCAACAAATACATGTTCGTTAGAAACAATGGTATAATACCCAAAGACATTGATGCAACCACTTGGAAATTGGTTCTAGATGGAGAGGCAGTGATCCAACCCAAGAGCTATTCGCTACAAGAACTAAAGTCAAAGTTCAAAACGTATACGTATCAGCTGACTTTGGAATGCGGAGGAAATGGACGACATGAATTTGACCCACCGGCCAAAGGCAATCAGTGGACGGTAGGTGCTGTCTCATGTGCCAATTGGACGGGGGTTCGATTAAAAGATATTTTAAAAGATGTGGGCATCACTTCAGAAGCTGTTTATATTGGTTATCATGCAGCCGATACCCATTTAAGTGGTGACCCGAACAAAGAACCTATCTCAAGAGGGGTACCTATTGAGAAAGCCTTACAAGATGAAACCCTTTTGGCCTTTCAGATGAACAGCGAAGATTTACCTTTGGCACACGGCTATCCCTTGCGTTTGGTTTGCGGTGGGTGGCCCGCATCAGTCTCTGGAAAATGGGTCAATCGCATCAGTGTAAGAAACAAAATTCATGACGGAGCGAAAATGGGAGGTACTTCGTATCGCGTTCCCTGCGAAACTGTTGCACCAGGGAGTACTGTCAAAGATGAAGATATGTGCATCATTGAATCGATGCCGGTAAAGTCATTGATTACTTTACCAAAAACAGGGGCTTTATTACAGAAAGGGCGACCCCTTCAAATCGAGGGACACGCATGGGCCGGAGAATTATCGGTTTCAAAAATGGAGTATTCCATTGACTTCGGAAGCACCTGGAAACGATGTGAGCTAAAGCCTCCCAAGAATCGATTGGCCTGGCAACATTTCAAAGCTTCTATTGATTTTCCACAAAAAGGATATTATGAAGTATGGGCAAGGGCTACCGACGACGTCGGAAAAAGTCAACCTATGGTGTTGCCAGGCTGGAACCCAAAAGGATACCTCAACAACGCTTGCCATCGCATCGCCGTAAAAGTAGTTTGATATGAAGGATGGAAAAAGCCCGATGACATCCCGTAAAAAGTTACTGTCAGTTTTCGTCTTGTTGTTAGCAATGATTTTGGGTCTATTCTATTTAAAGAAGAACCCTAATATATTCAAGCGCTCAACTTCATATGAAGATATAACCGAAGTTGAAGTATCTTTTATTGAACTTGACTCCCTTACCATTTCGAAATCAGGTTTTGTGAATGATATCGGTGTTTCACAGGTAATTCAAAATTGTACGCAATGTCACTCGACAAAATTGGTGACCCAAAATCGAATGAGCGAAGAAGGTTGGGAAAGTACCATTACTTGGATGCAAGAAACACAAAACCTGTGGGACCTAGGGCAAAACCACGAACGTATCGTAACCTATTTGGCCAAAAATTATGGTCCAGAACAAAAGGGGCGACGGCAAAATTTGACCAATTTAGAGTGGTACGAACTGGAATAAAATACCATTCCTGCGAAGGCAGGAATCTACAGAATAACTTGATTCCGCAACAGGTGCGGAATGACAATTTAAAATAATGGATAAACTGATTTCTGCATTTTTAAACGGATTCAACGGTACCCTGAACTACACTTTAAAATCCATTCTATTTGAAGTATCATGGTACAAGAACTATTTCTGGGGCCTAATCGTCATCTCGTTGCTCGTCTGGTTTTTGGAAATCATATTTCCGTGGCGGAAGAACCAATCGATTTTCAGAAAGGACTTTTGGCTTGACGGGTTTTATATGTTTTTCAACTTTTTTGTTTTCGCCATTGTTATTCAAGGCTTTTATAATGTTTTGGAGATCGGTTTCGGCCAACTCGGACTTTCTGTTCAAAGCTTGGCCTTGCTATCTATCAAACAATGGTCCTTATGGGCCCAGCTCTTGGTATTTTTTGTGTTGTTGGATTTTGTTCAATGGCTGACCCATATTGCACTGCACAAATTCCCGTTTCTTTGGAAATTTCACCAAGTGCACCACAGTGTAAAAGAAATGGGGTTTGCAGCCCACCTCAGATATCACTGGATGGAAAATATCCTATACAAACCACTGAAAACTTTTGGGGTCATGTTATTGGGTGGGTTTGAACCCGAACAAGCTTATGTCGTACATTTTATCGCTATTTCCATTGGCCATTTAAACCATGCCAATATAAAGCTTACCTATGGCCCTTTGAAGTATATTTTCAATAATCCTGTTATGCACCTATACCACCACTCCTATATCCTTCCCGAAGGGAAATATGGGGTTAATTTTGGGATTAGCCTAAGTCTTTGGGATTATCTCTTCAAAACCTATCACATTCCAGAGGAAAGTGGCACCATCAAACTCGGTTACCATGGTGACGAAAAAATGCCTAAAAATTTTTGGAAACAAGTGATTTACGGCTTTGGCCATTCTACTAATGAGACTGAATAAGTGATACCAATTCATTGGCTTGCACGACACCCGATTGTCGCCAAACTGGTTTTCCCTCTTTAAAAATCATTAGGGTTGGCACTCCCCTAACCTGATATTTTGAAGCCAACGACTGATTTTTATCAACATCGATTTTGATGATTTTTGCCGCATCACCCAACTGGTCCTTGACCTGTTCCAAAATGGGCATCATGGTTTGACAGGGGCCACACCATGTTGCATAAAAATCGATGAGAACAGGGGTTTTGCCAGAAACAATATCCTTAAAACTTGCCATATTGAATTGGTCGTAATATATTTTTTATCCTTTCGGTTTTGGGCAGAGTTTAAAAAATAGCTCTTTACCCTGCCTTGGGGGTATCGAATTGTAACAATCTTCCATAACAACAATGGTAAAATACGGTTCAAAACACCGCTGATATTCTTCTTTTGAACCTCCAAAGGGAGGGCCATCGTTCAAAGGAAAATTAAATAACACTCCGGCCAATCTCCCTTTTGGATGTAATAGGTCGTTCATCTTTCTCGCATACTCGTTGCGAAGGGATGGGTGTAATGCACAAAAGAAAGTTTGTTCCAAAATCAAATCAAAAGAACCGTGCAAATCAAAAAAATCACTTATCAAAAACTGTTCTTGCGGGAAGATAGGAACGCGTTCTAAAAAATTCACTTTTGCAGTCTCCGCGACATCTACCACAAAAACATTTTTAAATCCCATCTTAAAAAGATACTCTGCTTCATACGAATTACCCCCACCCGGAATCAGGATTTTGATTTCTTTATCCTTAAGCTGATCGATATAGGTTTTCAAGGGGGTGGAAGGGTATCCAATATCCCACCCCAATTGATTTTCTTGGTACCTTGTGTTCCAATATTCAGCACTGAGCGTGTCGTTCATCAGTCCGTAACCCAATCATTATAACCTCCAGAGTAGTCAAAGATTTCCAAAAAACCATGCTCTTTTAACAGTTGTGCGGCACGGTTACTTCGCCCACCCATTTTACAGTATACATAGACTGGTTGGTTCTTATCAAGAACACTGATTTGACTCAAAAATGTTTCGCTGTCGATGATATTATAATTTACCGCACCTTCAATATGCCCAGAATCATACTCTACTGGGGTTCTTACATCTATCAGTTGCGCCTTCTTACCCAAAACCTCTTGCTCCAAAAACACCTTATCAACCTTGGCAATTTTTGATGTTTGCGGCTGACACGACATCACGATGAGCATTAGAGCTATGCAAAAACAAAATCCCTTCATCATTTCGAACTCGTTGGACAAACAAAATCAGTAGTGGGAATTCCTGCATTCTTTATTGCTCCAAATCCGCCTGCAACATCTACCAAATTATGAATACCTCGGCTCTTTAAGATAGACGCTGCAATCATACTTCGATATCCACCGGCACAATGCACGTAAAAGGTTTTATCAGACGGAAATACCTTTAAATGATCATTTAAAAAGTCTAACGGTGTTAACTGGGCCTCTTCTATATGTTCGGCATTATACTCTGATTCCTTGCGAACATCAAAAATAGGCTCTTTCGCTTCGACATGGGCCTTGAAGGTAGTTGCATCAATACTGTGTACACTATCGGTCTCCTTTCCACTAGCGGTCCATGCTTCCAGACCTCCTTCTAGATATCCTAGGGTACCATCAAAGCCTACCCTTGAAAGACGGGTTATGGTCTCTTCTTCCTTTCCCTTAGGAGCAATCAATAAAATAGGTTGCTTTACATCTGCGATCAAGGCACCTACCCATGGGGCAAAACCTCCATTTAATCCTATAAAAATAGACCGGGGCACATGGGCTTTGGCAAAATCATTTTGATGCCTTACATCCAAAATCACTGCTCCTGTTTCATTGGCAGCAATTTCAAAGGCTTCAGGAGAGAGGGCAACGGCTCCACGTTTCAACACTTCCCCAATATCATCATAGCCTTCTTTGTTCATCTTTACGTTTAGGGGAAAGTATTGCGGCGGGGGCAATAGGCCATCGGTCACTTCTGCTACAAATTCCTTCTTGGTCATATCAGCACGAAGGGCATAGTTCATTTTTTTCTGATTACCTAAAGTGTCCACGGTTTCTTTCATCATATTCTTTCCACAAGCGGAACCTGCCCCATGTGCCGGATATACGATGACCTCATCGGCCAATGGCATAATTTTACTGCGCAAACTGTCAAATAGCGTCTCTGCCAGTTGCTCTTGGGTCATATCAACCGCTTTTTGGGCTAGGTCAGGGCGGCCTACATCCCCTAAAAACAGGGTGTCGCCACTAAAAATGGCGTAATCTTTGCCATGTTCATCCTTTAATAAATAAGTCGTACTTTCCATGGTATGACCAGGGGTATGCATCACTTTAAAAGTGAGTTTTCCTACTTGAAACTCTTGTTCATCTTCTGCTACCAAAACCTCATATGACGGATTCGCATTTGGCCCGTAGACAATAATAGCTCCAGTGTGTTTTGCCAGAGTCACATGACCACTGACAAAATCCGCATGAAAATGCGTCTCAAAGATGTATTTTATTTTGGCCTTATCGCGCTTCGCCCTATCCAAATAAGGCTGAACTTCACGAAGTGGATCAATAATGGCGACTTCGCCTTCACTTTCAATGTAATAGGCGCCTTGCGCCAAGCAACCAGTATATATCTGTTCTATATTCATAACACTTCCAATAATAGTTCAAAAGTAGTGGTATCCCACAAAATAAAAAGTAACCTTAATCACATTATTTGTGTTGCAAGGAAACCTTTTCTTGAATAGCCGTCCGCTCCGATTTTCTAAGGGAATCGGCATAGGCCTCGGCCGTTCTCACATAGATATTCTGTTCTCCAATAACCTCAATCAATCCACTGTTCTTAAGAATATCCCTAAGCGGACCGATAGCCCCCGCCAATTTAAAGGTAATACCCTTGCTACGTAGTTGTAAGACCAATATCGCCAACTGCTTCGCCGCCGTGTCATCTAAATAATTTACTGGTTCAGCATTTAGAATAACGTACTTAAGCAAAGGTCCTTTTCGCTGGACTTCCTTTAAAATCGACCATTTAAAATAATGCACGTTGGCAAAAAATAATTGGGCATCAAACCGAATCATCAATATCTCATCGTGTACCACAACATCTTCATTGAACCTATTGATGTTTTTGAAGTACTCCATACCTTTAATCTTTCCCAGAATGGCCATATGGGGTTTTGATGTTCTATACACCAACAAGAAAAGTGAAAACAATACCCCTAAAATGATACCCTGCGAAATCCCAATGAGCAAAGTGGTGAAAAAGGTGATCAATAGTAAAACAAATTCATCTTTTTTCTTTTTGAACAATTGCTTTGGATACTTCAAATCGAACAGGCCGTAAACGGCCACCAGTATAATGGCCCCCAATACGGACTTGGGCAAATAATAGAAAAATGGGGTGAGAAACAGCAAGGTTAGGGCCACTACGATAGCGCTAATAATCGACGCCATACCGGTTTGAGCTCCTTCGTCAACGTTGACAGCCGTTCTTGATAGTCCTGCATTTGCCGGAAAGGACTGAAATAAAGACCCCATAATATTCGATATTCCGAGTGCGCGTAGCTCTTGATTGGGCCTTGTATGATGATCATTCGATTTTTCCTCAACTGCCTTAGCGATCGTCATGGCCTCGGCAAAGGCGATAAAAGCCAAAGCAAGTGCAGTGGGCAACGCCACGACCAATTGTGAGGTTTCAAATTTCGGTAACACAAAACTGGGTAAGCCCTGAGGTACGGTACCTAAGATATGTACGTCGGTCTCGTTGACCATAAAGAAATAAATACCTATGATGGACAAAACGACAACAACCATTGCCGAAGGTAATTTTCGATGCACTTTCTTCAATCCTACAATAACCAAAATCGCAGCCAAACCGATATAAAAATCGTAAAGATTGGTCTCACCAATATCTCGAACGACCTTAACAAACATGTTTAGGGTGCCCTTTGCTTCGATTTCAAGCCCAAAAAGATACTTCAGTTGACTCACCGCTATGACCAAGGCCGCAGCCGAAGTAAAACCGTTCACAACCGGTCGGGATAAAAAATTGGCTAAAAATCCCATTCTGAAAAACCCCATGGCCAGTTGTATGGTACCGACCAATAAAGCTAAAAACAGTGCCATTGAGATATAGCTCTCGAGGCTTGCGAGTTGCATTGCGCCTAAACTTGAAGCTACTATCAAGGAGTCTAAAGCCACGGGACCTACCGCCAATTTTCGACTTGAGCCTGTTAAGGCATACAACACGTTGGGTACAAGTGCGGCATATAATCCATATACTGGTGGCAAGCCGGCGATCAGGGCATACGCCATACCTTGCGGAATGAGCATAACACCCACCGTAAAGCCCGCAGAAATATCTCCGGACCAATACGACTTTTTATAATTGGGCAACCACTGAAGTATGGGAAGGTAGCGTTTTAACATCACTACAAAGGTAATTGCCTTTTTTGGTATTACACCTAACCAAAATTACGCGGTTAGAGGTCTACGAGCTCAATGACATTATGATGCCTCGTTAATCGTATAAATGACATTTATAGCCATAGCCAGTAGAACTGCATTACCGGTATACGTATTCAAATGCTCCCAGGCCTAAAGGCTTAGTAATCTTTTTACAACGGTTCAATCTTACTTAGGACAATTCACTCATTATCTAACCATTATCTTTTTTCAAGACGTCATTATGGTCAACTGGTCAATATCGATACGCTCAAGAAAATATGATTTCTGTTTTTTGAAAAGCAGTCTTTGGAGCGCCACAAACTCCGCAACAATAGGTTTCAAGAAGATTTTTGAATCGGGTTTTAGGAGAAATCCCCATTTTTTTATCTCCTAGGGCTTCGTCATATACGGTAAGACATGAACCACATTGAAAAACAATTTTTTTCTCTTGTTCTTTTTTAACCACTTTTTTTGGTGCTTCATCCTTTAATGCGTAGAGTTGGTCAAAGTAGGCCTTGCTTAGTTCCATTAATAATGGCCCTAACTGATTTTTATCGACATCTTGGGCGTAGAGCACATATTCGTCTGCGTTGGGATTAAAATTTTTAAAATGAAGTACATTATAGGTTGGCTTGCCTCCAAATTCCAATACGGTTTCAGGCACAGGATTTCTTTCTATGATAATCGAAGAAAAATGCGAGCGTTTTCCCACGTCATGACTGATACCAAAAGTCAGCCCATAGGTGCTGATATCATTTTCGTTGAAGTGCTTGACCAAATCCTTTTTGAGTTCCATAGCCTCGGTATCATGAACGGGAAGATGCCAGTTCATTTCCAATTGGGAATGGCGAACATTAATACCCCGTTGTCCAAGAAAACGTTCCAATTCTGAACGACTTTCTTTTGGAATACTCTTCACAATAAATGATTTCCAGGGAGTAATACAGATTTTACCGATACTATTGTCCAAACAAAATCCACAAAAATCCTTTAAGAAGCCAAGGTCATATTGGTTGTTTCGCCAGTACAATCCCAACCAATATTTGTCAAGCCCCATCCGGTTCATACCCTCGTAATACGGAAAGGTCACTAAAGGGACCACTAGCGGTTTGGCCATGGTTCGGTTATTGGTCTGCAAACGCTGACTAAGAATCGTAAACAATTGTTCTACATTGTCAATGGTGGCGTATACCTCTTCAATGGCCCTACATACTTTTACAATGTCCCAGCTGTACAACAAAACAGGATAAAAAGCACGTTTCTTCCAGTGGGGGAGCAAAACGTTTAAATACCAATAATCCTCTTGTTCTGAAGCAATAAAGTTTAAATTTCCATTAAAAATGGGCACCAATCGCTGCTTCGGATCGGTAATATTGATTTTAAGTTTTGGGCTAAAGTCAAATTCTTCCAGAATGTACAGATAGGTCGAACCTTTAAGCCAGTAGGTCATTTCAAATATATCAGCTGAAACATAAGAAGAAACGATGTTTTGATAACTGCGATTGGATACAATCTCGGTACCGTAGCCGTTACGTTCTTCAAATTCAGATGCTTTGGACGGCGGTAAAGGAAATAGCAAGTCTTGTCGGGAACCGAATGAAACCGTCGAAAGTTCGGCTTGCTCCAGCAGGGTAATCCCATCCTTAAGTTCCCCTGGAGAAGTTACACCTCCCTTGATTAAAATGCGATATAAATCATCATTTTTAGCGCTCATGTCATGACTGTTTTAGCAGCATTGTTCAAAATAGCCTTTACCTCTGGTTTACAACTTCCACAACCCAAACCTGCACCAGTTTGGGTACAAAGTGCATTAAACTCTGTACAGCCACCGGCTATGGCCTCCTGTAGATTTCCGTCACCAACCTGTGAGCAGGAGCAGACCAACTTTCCTTTTAACGGTTGACTGTTCGATTGGCCCCGCAACAATTCTTCTCGCTTATCGGAGAGCTCAATTTCTTCTTCAATTAAGCGTTTAAACTCGGCAAACTCTGTTTTATCACCCATTAATAAAGCACCTTTCAAGGTATCGTCTTTAACAATACATTTCTTGTAGAACCGCTTGCTGACATCCATAAGAATAATCTCCTCATAGCTGGGGTCATTTTTAGGAGCATTGACCATACCAATACTACAAAGATCCAGGTCTTCAAATTTTAGAATGTTCATGAGCACAGAACCCGAGTAAATACTACTTAAATCACCCAATAGATAATTCGCGGCTACGTCGGCCTGTTGCTCAGCTGCCGAGGTAATGCCGAAGAGGGCATTCTCAAATTCAGCAATTTCGCCCAAAGCGAAGATGTCGGGGTTACTGGTCGTTAGGTATGGATCTACAATCACGCCTCGTCTGGTAATAAGCCCGGCTTCTTTTAGAATATCGATATTGGGCCTTGTACCGATAGCATAAACAATGGCATTGCAACTAAGGGTTCTTCCCGTTTTAAGACCAACGTTTAAGATGTTTTTACCTTCCTTACCTTCAAAAACGGTACTTACCTCATTATCAAAAAAGATTTGAATGCCCCTATCTTCAACATCTTCGGCCAGCAAGCGACTTGCCACCAAGTCTAACTGCCGTTCCATTAGCCTAGGCGCACGCTGAATGATACTGATATTGACCTCCTTTTTCTTTAAGGCCGCTGCCAATTCCAACCCTAACAACCCACCTCCAACAATGACTACATGTTGTTGTTCATTGGGCAGACCGGTCTCTTGTAGGTAGTGTTTTAATCGATCTGCATCGTTACGTTCACGCATGGTAAAGCGACCTGGTAAATCAAGGCGTACATCGCTGGGAATAAAAGCGCGACTGCCGGTAGCCACGATAAGTTTATCGTATTGGTGTTCAATCCCTTTTTCATCAATAACCGTTTTTTGAACAGGATTAATTTGGCTAATACCATTTTCTCCATGCAGGGTAACATTGAGTTTTTCAAGTTCGCCCACTTTTAATTTTTGAAGGGCTTCCCATGGTAAATCTTCGTTCACATATTCAGGAAGCAAGACCCTATTGTAAAAGGGATACTCCTCTTTGGAAAATACCTCAATCTTGTCTATTTCATTCTTTTCCCGAAAGGATTGGAGAAACCTGTAGGCTGCTGCACCAGCTCCAACAACGATGATTTTTTCCTTGGTTTTTTGATATTTTTCAACCTGAACTGCCGAATATTTAAAATCAGGTTCTTTGGAGATGGGATCGATCAACTCTCCCGTCAGATTATTGGCACGACCAAAATCACTATTCAAAATCTTGCCCCAATGCATGGGTAAAAAGACCACTCGTTCACGAATATCAAAATCGATTTTGACTTTTACACGAACAGAACCCCTTTTACTTCTAATGATGGCGACATCATCGTTTTTCAAACCACGTAGATAGGCATCAATACGGTTCATTTGCAAATAAGGGGTGGGAATGTGGGTTAGCAATCGTTTTACCTTACCTGTTTTGGTTCGGGTATGCCACTGGTCACGAACACGACCCGTATTTAAAATTAATGGATAATCGGCATCTGTCCGTTCAGATACGTTCTCCAGTCGTCTAGGCGCATTAAAATGAGCTTTGCCATCAACTGTAAAATAGTTCTGATCATTAAAGAGACGTGGCGTACCCTGATGTGTTGCATGGGGTACGGGCCATTGAAAGCTTCCTTCTTTTTTGAGACGTTTGTGCGACAGTCCTGAAATGTCAATATTGGTTCCTTTCGTCATGAGACAATACTCCTCATAGACCTCTTCAACCGAATTGTACTCAAAGCCAGGAAAATCCATTTGCTGTGCAAACCGCCATAAAATTTCGGCATCAGGAAGGGCTTCTCCGGGAGCATCAATCACCTTCGGCAAATAGCTTATTCGTCGTTCGGAGTTGGTCATGGTACCCTCTTTCTCCAACCATCCGGCGGCGGGCAACAAAAGGTCTGCATATTTTGTGGTTTCCGAATTGTGGGAGATATCTTGAACGACCACGAAATTCGCCTTTTGCAAAGCCTTTTCCACTTTTTTGGCGTTGGGAAGACTTACCACAGGATTCGTGCAGATAACCCATACCGCTTTCATTTTACCCGATTCCAACGCATCGAACATTTCTGTGGCCGTTAGACCGGGTTCGCCACTGATTTCTTTACCCCCCCAAAAGTCTTGAACTTCTTTTCGGTGTTTGGGATTGCCCAAATCTCTATGGGCCGCCAACAAGCTGGCCATTCCACCAACCTCACGACCCCCCATGGCATTGGGCTGACCAGTCAACGAAAAAGGACCTGAGCCGGGCTTGCCAATTTGTCCGGTGAGCAGGGAAAGATTAAGCAACGAGACATTTTTGTCCACGCCTATTACACTTTGATTCAGCCCCATGGTCCACATGCTGATAAAGCCTTTGGCATCGGCTATCATTTTTGCGGCCCTTTTAATATCATTGAGTGGAATACCACATTTCTCAGCACCTTGTCTTAGCGACAATTCGAATGCTTTTGCGCGACAGGCCTCATAGTTTGAAGTATGTTGCTTAATGAACTTTCGGTCAACCTTCTTTTTTTCAATTAACCAACGGGCTATGGCATTGAATAGAATGACATCGGTACCGGGAAGAATCTGCAAATGCAAATCGGCCAAGGCACAGGTTTGTGTCTTACGGGGGTCAACCACAATCATTTTAACCTTTGGATTCTCTTCCTTGTGTTTTTCAATACGGCGGAAAAGTATGGGATGGCACCAAGCAGGATTTGCCCCGGCGATTAAAAAACAATCGGCCAGTTCAATATCAGCATACGCAATGGGTACAGCATCATTCCCAACGGTCTTTTTGTAACCCACAACCGCTGAACTCATGCACAATCGTGAGTTGGTATCTATATTATTCGTACCCAAAAAACCTTTTGTCAATTTATTGGCGAGGTAGTATTCTTCGGTCAGGCATTGCCCTGACACATAAAGACCAACGCTGTCTGGCCCATAGCGATCGATGATACTTTTGAATACCGCTGCTGCCCGTTTGAAAGCGACGTCCCAAGAAACACGTTGTTTTTTATGGCCCCGACTCCAGCGCATCTCAGGATATAAAATTCTATCAGAGATATCTTGCGCGACATAGTTCAGGGTCTTACCCTTGGTACAGAGCATGCCCTTGTTTACGGGATAATCTGCATTTCCTTCAACGCTTAAAATGCCTTTACCATCTTTTTCAACAGTAATGCCACAACCCACGCCACAGTAGGAACAAATCGTATTAAAACGTTCTTTTCTTGGCATAAATCAACTGAATTCTAGCAGTTCTTATCATCGGGGAAATTAAAAAATTACGTACTTGTACGTAGTAAAGAAATGATAAAAAGAAGACCTTAAAATAAGAGATTGATAATTTTTTTGGCGAACAACAACGGATTATCAACCCACTAAATTATGTTCTTGGGCTTTTTTGGCGAGGTCCAGTAAATTTTTGACCTGCATTTTCTTCATCAAATTGAAGCGATGGGTTTCGATGGTACGTTTACTATTTTGAAGTTTTTCCGAAATCTCTTTATTGGTAAGACCGGATAATACCAATTCCAACACCTGCAATTCTTTGTTCGTAAGGTCAAAGGCATTTTGCTTGGCATATATCTTTGGTAAAGGCGCCGCAGTGGTTCCGAACAAATTATTGACCAAGACGTTCGAGATATCTCCACTAAAGAACTTACCGCCACTATTTACGGTATGTATAGCTTTGATGAATTCCTTTTTATCCGTGTCTTTTAGTAGGTAGCCATTCGCTCCGGCCTGTACTGATTTCAAAATATACTCCTCAGAATCATGCATTGAAAGAATGATACTCTTTGTTTTCACACCTCCCTTTTTATTAAGACGTTCCACCGTTTCGATTCCCCCTAATTGGGGCATACGAATATCAATAATCAAAACATCGGGGGCGAGTTCATCGACCATATCCAAAGCTTCCAGTCCATTCGAAACTTCACCAATGACATCCAAATTTTCCTCTTCCTCCAAAAGAGCACGAATCCCATCACGTACTAGAGCATGGTCATCGGCCAAAATGATTCGAACGGTATCTGAGGGGTTAGGCATCCAACAAAAATAAAAGAAACACGCTATGGATGACACATAAAGTTTATCACTCTGAATGATTTTCTAGATAAAGCCTTGTAAATCATATCGAGAAGCGGATTTTTAAGACCAAAAAAGATTTTTTCGATATCTGTCTTAGACTTCGCTCCGTTTGAAAAAGAAAATCCAGTTGACATTTTTTGAAAAATGACTTATTAAAATAAAATAAGGGGCCATCTCAACATTCGTTGCCTATGACCCCATTGAAGCAAAGCTCTTATATCAACCTTTTAATTGTCTTTTTTGGTAGTAAACAAGGTTGGTTTGATAATAATCATGGCCCAGGCCCAATTTTGCGAACCCTTAAAATCCGTAGCCCCTGAACGTAGTGTTTCCAGTTCTTCAAGTCCATCGGAGGCAAATAATTGTGAGTAGCCCACTTTAAGTGCAAAACCGTTGAATTTTTGGGTCAACACCAAATCCAATTCATTACCGAGACTACTTTCGCCACCGGGGGTGTCTTCCATGCCCTGAAAGTTAAGGAACTTGGTAAATAATGTGGTTTTGGGCCCTAGATTGAACACAGCACTGGCATGTATGTCCAACAATCCAACGCGGTTGACCCAGTTGCCGACATAAAAGTGATCCATAAAACCATTGAACTTATGGTTCGTACCAAAGTGCGGTAAAAACGCCTCTGTAGCATCGGTAGTTGACGCATCGTCACCGCTAATGGCTTCGACACCTAGCCCTAGGGTTGTTTTCGCTCCAGCCTTATAAGTGGCTTCCAACCCCAATAAATAGGCCCCTTCAATATCTACCCCATTAAAGAATTTACCCGATTGTAAATAGGCGTTACCGGCCAAGCCGAATTTTCCTTTTTTATAGTTCAAATGGGTACCTGCTGTAAACGTGCTTCTGATGTCGCTTACATCTCCTGTGTCGCCGTCAATTTGCTGAAAACCTAAATTCGCCAGAACCAGACTGACACCAAAATCACCAAATTTTTTCTTGGCATAGAGGTGTTGCATGGTTTTGTAATGGAAAGGATTACCGGAATTGAATTCGGTACCTGCATTTTTAAATCCAAACAATGGCCCTCCCTGTCCATCTAAATCTTGATTGAAGGCCAAACCGACATCCAACATAAACCCATTGGTTCGGTATTTTATCATTCCCAAATCGTGATAGCGGCCCTGTTGTGCCCAATCCAGTCCGCCAAAATAACGTTGGTCATCGTAGGACAACACTTGTCGTCCTAACTTTGTAGACCAACCTTTACCTAATTGTAGCTCTGCCCAAGCCTCAAAAAGCGAAAAAGAGCTATTACCATCAACAGGTACCAACTGGGGATTTTCCCCCCAAATCTGAACATCTTGAATATTGATGTAAATCTCGTACGACGGTGTTTTGTAATTCGCTCCAATCCTTGCACGGGTATTGGTTACAAAACCGGCATCTACGCCTTCTTGCTGCAAAAACTGGAAACCATTTCGGTATTCAGCCCGCGGTCGAAAAGTAGCATCAAGGGTAAATTGACATATTATAGACTGTACCGATAGGAATACTAGGGTTAAAAATAAAATTGGTTTTTTCATAACTGGTTACGTTGAGAGTTCTACAATAATTTGATGGTTAATGTTCTAAGAAATCGATAAGATGTTTTCTGTATTTGTAATAATCATTGTGATCCAAGACAGCCTTTCTCGAGCGGGGACGTTCAAAATCAATCTTTAGCACATCACCAATTTTAGCACGTGGGCCACTTGTCATCATGACCACTCTATCGGCCAAAAAGATGGCTTCATCCACATCATGGGTTATCATGACCGCCGTAATTTTTTCTTTGTTCCAGATTTCAATAAGAATATCTTGCAATTCGCCTCTGGTCAGTGAATCCAACATACCAAAAGGCTCATCCAACAACAGTACTTTAGGTTTGATAGCAAAGGCACGTGCAATACCTACGCGCTGTTGTTCGCCTTGTGACAATTCTGTTGCCTTTTTGTTGAAAGCAGATTCCAAGCCTACTTTTTGAAGGTAGTACTTGGCGATATCTTTCCGTTGTGCTTTGGTCGCATGCGGAAAAACACGATTGACCCCTAGCAATACGTTTTGCAGGGCTGTCATCCAAGGCATTAAACTTGGTGCTTGAAAAATGACTCCACGGTCAGGACCTGGCCCTTTAATCGGATTACCCAAGACGGAAATTTTACCGTCAGTAATTTCATTAAGGCCTGCAATCATAGAAAGCATGGTGGTCTTTCCGCATCCTGAGTGTCCAATGATAGTGACAAACTCTTCCTTTAGGATCTGAAGGTTCAAGTGCTCCAAGACCACATAATCCCCCTTTGGAGTAGGATACACTTTTTTCAAATCCCTCAAATCCAACATCACTTTATCCGAAGAAAAAAGAATACCATTTTCATGAGCTAATTCTTCTGTTCTTATTGCTTCTATTGTTTCCATTCTTAAAAGGATTTTACAGGATTAGGCGACATAACTTTTCGGACTCAAATCAGGTAATTCGTACGTCTTTTTTGATGCTGATTTACGCTCTTCACCAATGCCCATGAGGTATTCGATAATGGCATTACGGGTCTTTTTATACTCAGGATTATCGTTCAACTCGGTTTTGTCCCTCGGGCGTTCAAGATTGATTTTGAACTCAGGACCCAGAGTGGCATTCGGTCCGGGACGAAGCGGAATAATTCGGTCGGCCATATAAATACCCTCATCCACATCATTGGTAATCAAAAGTGCAGTGCGCTTCTCTTTACTCCAGATTTTCAAAATTTCATCTTGAAGGTTACCACGGGTCAATGCATCCAAGGCGCCTAAAGGCTCATCCATGATAATCATCTCAGGGTTCATGGCCAAGGCTCGGGCCACAGCCACACGTTGACGCATTCCGCCTGATAGTTCTTTCGGGCGTTTGTTAATAGCAGGAAAAAGATTAACCATTTTCACATACTCGTCGACCCTTTCCTTAATTTCCTTTTTACTACTTTTCGGAAAGGCCTCCCGAACTGCCATCGCCACATTTTGGCCGACACTCAGCCATGGCAAAAGGGAGTAGTTCTGAAAAATGACGCCTCGTTCATGACTAGTATCCACTACAGGTTCGCCTTTAAAAAGCACTTCTCCTTCAGTAGGCTTTAAAAGTCCGTTGATGAGATTGACCAAAGTGGTTTTTCCACTTCCCGTAAATCCCACAATAGCCACGAACTCACCTTCTTCAATTTTAAGGTTGATATCAGTCAATACCTCGGTCTGGTTGTTCCCTTCCCCGTAAGTCTTGTGTATGTTTTTAAGTTCTAGATATGCCATAATAGAAGGGTTAAGCCATTGCGTTTTTATTGAAAGAGACCGCATTTTGAATGATGAGCATAATCCTATCCAGCAAAAACCCGATGATTCCAATGACGAACATCGCCACTATGATTTTGGAGTTGGAATCGTTGGCGCCATTCTGGAATTCCTCCCAAACAAAAGATCCCAAACCTGGGCTCTGTGCCAAGAGTTCAATAGCAATCAGTACCATCCAAGCAACAGAAAGTGTAATGCGGAGCCCTGTGAAAATTAGAGGTAACGACGAGGGCAAAATCACCTTAAATACTTTCTGAAATGGCCCAAGTTTTAACACCTTGGCCACATTGATATAATCTTTATCCACAGAGGAAACGCCCATGGCCGTATTGACCAAAGTAGCCCACATGGCACAAAGTCCAACACTGATAAATGAAATGATAAAGGCACTGTCTGAATTGGAGTCCTTGGTCATCGTCTTTACAATCATAAAGACCAAAAGCAACCATACTACCGGAGATACCGGCTTAAAAATCTGAATTAACCAGTTGAAGGAATTCCGTAGTGTCTTGCTCAACCCAATGATGATTCCAATCGGAACGGCAATCAAAAAGGCCAAAACAAATCCTGCAAAAACCGTTTTTAGACTGGTAAAAATCTGGTCGACAAACGAAGGACGCCCGGTATACGTAATGGGGTCTTTGCCTTCTGCAATTCGCTTTTCGTTAATGACCGCCGTCTTTTCCTTAAAAGCCAGCTTATCGGCACTAATCACCTTGTGATCGGCAATCAAGGTATTGAAAGAGGCCCAAACCTGTGCAGGTGAAGGCAAGGTATTGGGCTGACAACTGATATCACCAGAAAGAATACAGGCTTCCATCTGGTCGGCGGCGGCTTGGCCTTGTTCGGTCAACGCTTTTTGAATCTTGTAATCGGCTTCAACATTGAATAGTGCTTTGGCACCAAAATGCCACAGTACAATGAACAATACGATTGACGCCAATGGAATCAGTACTTTTCTTACCAAGCCCTTACCATCAAATTTTGGCAACTTAAAGGTGATTTTTGACAAGAGTAACTTGATTGCCCCTGCCACTTTCAATTCTTCAGATTTGCTTACGGTTACACTTTGCTTCATGATTGTAACTTTTAAAGGATTCTTATAGTGACGAGTCGTCTTTATTTCCTATTTCAAAACTGTTGATATAGCCGATAGGGTCTTTGGCATCATAAGTGTTTCCATCAATAAAATCGGCTGTGGCGGGCTTATAGCCATCCGTTTCAGGAATATCAGTTGCTGGAATATGCCCTTCTTCAACAAGCAGATTAGCAGCTTTCATCCAGATATCAGGTCGATAAATGTCTTTTATCGTTTCTTCGTACCAAGCGGCTGGCTTTGGGTCAGGAATTTGTCCCCACCGGCGCATCTGTGTCAAGAACCAAATACCATCTGAATAGAAAGGATAGGTCGCATTATACTTGTAGAACACATTGAAATCAGGCATGGAGCGCTTATCCCCTTTCTCAAATTCAAAGGTACCGGTCATGGAGTTTGCCAAAACCACTTCGTCTGCCCCCACATATTGTGGCATGGAAAGAATTTTTACGGCTTCCGCGCGATTACTGGGCTCGTCCAACCATTTGCCGGCGCGAATCAACGCTTTGGTGACCGCAACAGCTGTATTTGGATTTTCGTCTATGAACTTTTTGGTCATCACAAATACTTTTTCAGGATTATTTTTCCAGATATCATAATTTGTAGTTACTGGAACTCCGATACCTTTAAAAACGGCCTGTTGGTTCCATGGCTCACCTACACAGTACCCATAAATGGTTCCCGCTTCCAACGTAGCGGGCATTTGTGGTGGAGGGGTAACCGACAATAATACCTCAGCATCAATTTGCCCTTGCACATTATCTGCCGTGTACATTCCAGGATGAATTCCAGCAGCGGCCAACCAATAGCGAATCTCATAGTTGTGGGTAGACACGGGGAATACCATTCCCATTTTAAAAGGCTTACCATTGTTTTTGTATTCACTGATTACCGGTTTAAGGGCATCCGCTTTGATGGGGTGTACCGGTTTGCCTTCAGCACTTTTGGGTACGTTGGGCTTCATTTTTGACCATACGTCATTAGACACCGTAATTCCATTTCCATTCAAGTCCATTGAGAAAGGGGTTACCAATTCTGCCTGGCGGCCAAAGCCCGCTCCGGCAGCAATGGGTTGCCCAGAAAGCATGTGCGAACCGTCCAATTGACCATCAATGACACGATCCAGTACATTTTTCCAATTCGATTGCGCTTCAACAGAAACAAAAAGCCCCTCGTCTTCGAAAAAGCCCTTTTCTTTCGCAATGGCCAAAGGGGCCATATCGGTCAACTTGATAAAACCAAAGGTCAATTGTGGCTTTTCAATTTCTAAGGTTGCGGAAGGAATATCAGCTTGTGCCGTTTCCTCACCCTTTTTGGTTTGCTTGCTTCCGCAGGCAACGAACATTAGGGCCATGTAAAGCCCCAATAATTTTGTGAGCATTGCTTTCATTGTGCTATTTATTTTAATATTTGATTGAATCATCATGAAACAATCCTTCGTTATTAATATACTTATTAATTCTGTTATTTTCATCAATTATTCTGCTCAGGTGATCACAGTACAAGTATCATGCATATGAGCTATTTTTTGCGATCAAGCCCCGCTTACTGCCTTAGACTGAAGATCTGT
>ERZ1740067.161-NODE-161-length-54508-cov-12.862854_pt1 | contig 54508 bp, 50 predicted proteins | sample MGYA00581736_ERZ1740067 | MGnify/ENA primary metagenome ERZ1740067 (study PRJEB43018, sample SAMN04849236) | marine metagenome | isolation source: floating plastic debris | place: Pacific Ocean | collected 2008-08-27 | study: EMG produced TPA metagenomics... | reverse complement strand
CAAAGCACTGGCATGACGATTCGACACGACGTCTTCTAGAAGACCGTGCTGTTAACGACCCAGACGCATCTTTTCGTGGTCAAGCAGTTGGTTCACTTACCAAGTACTGGTATGACGATTCGACACGATGCCTTCTAGAAGACCGTGCTGTCAACGACCCAGACGCATCCTTTCGCAGTCGGGCTATTAGCTTACTTGAAAAACACTGGCAATCTAGTGTGAATTAGGATCGCTGGTTAACTTAGAATCTCTTGTATCCTACTCAAATCGACTTCAGAACCAGATGTTGAAGCCTTTCTCTTTCAGAATCTTCTCGACTATGCTCCGTATCATACAGTGTCCAAATTCTAAGTAGTACAACTTTGTACGTAGCTAAATCACAATCTACTGAGACGAAGAGTGCTCAACATTCTGAACTTGATTGTCCCTTTTAATAGATTCGCTGCACAGTTATTTTCTCCCCTAGAGTTCCATTCCCTGGTCACGCTGCTTAATCCGTTTCTGCTGACGCTGCTTTTGCAGCTCCTGGCGCTTAGGCGGCGGCAACGGCTCTGGAGCTTTGCTCTCAGCGGCGTGATCTCTGACTCGTTCTAGCAGCTCAGTGTCAATACCTTTGAGCACAGATTCTGCCACCCCACCTACACTCGTTTTCTCTGATAGGGGTGTTGAAGGCGGGCGAATCTCCTTACGGAGACCCGCCCGCCTTCAACACCCCTGATAGTAGACTGCGCCTGTTTAGTCTCTGAGCCTTTCGCTCAAGCTGTTCATCGAAAAGAGCAATCGCTGCTACACACTCCAAATCACCTAAGGGGGGAGGTAGAGGACAACGAATCCTTTATCCCTCGTTGTCGCATTCTCATCGTTCTATCCCTCGGTCACGGCTACGGCGCTGAGCTTTCTCAACCACCTTCTGAGCCTTTGCCAGCACTTCCATCGCATAGGTCACACCCGCTTCTTTACCCTGCATCTGCTTTAGCTGCTGCGCCACTGGCCCCTGTAGCAGGATGCTGCCGACCTTCGCTATCTCGTCATCGCGCAGCTTTTGACCACTGCGCTCGGTCAGTAGATCGCTCATCAGCTCACAGACCACCAGGCGGTCGCACTCATACACACTCTTACCCACAAACTTCGCCGCATACTGCTGGTAGATCTGACGGCGCTTATCCTCCTGCTCTGCCGTCTGCTGCTTTTTCTCTAATGGCGGTGGTTGAGATCGCCCTTCCTCTCGCTGCGCCTGCCGCTGCTTTTCATCCGCCATACGCTGAAATTCGTCTGACTTACCTAGCAGCTTCGCTATCTTCTCAAACACACCATCTGCTGTTGCTGATAGCTCGCCCGTCTTCTTAGCAACCTTCTCTATCTCTGCTGCCAGTTCTGCGGCTTCTGGCAGGCTTTCTAGTACCATCGCCTCTCTACGTTCGGCCAGTAGCTCACCGAACTGGCGCACGACTTCTGGATCAACATCTGGTGCCGATGACTGAGATGATCGCAGATTGTCTGAATCTGAAAATAGCTCAGCGGCTGGGCGAGATACTGTCTGCTTCAGCTCACTTTCCAACTCGGCTGTGAAGGTGATTTCTGGCCATAGGTACGTCTCAGTCTGACCTTTCTCTGCTGCAATGTCGGCCTGGACTTCCTCACACCTTTTCTGCTTCCGTTCAATATCGCGGTTCACTTTGCTGATGCGCCGTGACTCGTCTCCGACTCGCGTCTGCACACCTCGCGCTTCCATCTCTAAGACCTTCGCACCAAGATGGATTTGCGGCTCTCTTTCTAAGCCCTGCTCTTTTAGAGTTCGATGGTCGATACGTGTTTCAAGTCCGGCTCGCTCTAGCGCCCTGTTCGCATATTCCTCCCACGCTTTTCGCTGTCGCTCTAGCGCCTGCCGCTTGTTCCACTCCCGGCGCTTTTTGCCAAAGCCATCTTCATCCACACTGCGCATCGTCAGCATGATGTGCGCGTGGGGATTATGACTGTCGAAGTCGTGATAGCCGATGTCCGCTATCATCCCTTGTCCGGTGAATTCATCCTGCACATACTCACGGGTCAACGCCTGCTTTTGCTCATGGGTGAGTTCGGCGGGTAAGGCTATCATTACCTCTCGCGATAGCTGCGCGTCCTTTCGTTTTTCACCCTGCTCCACTTCATTCCACAGCGAAGCGCGATCGCCCAACCGCTCCGGCGCACCCTCGGGCAACAAAATCTCACTCCCATAGATATCGCTCTTGCCGGTGTAGTCATGCACCTGCCCCGTTCGCTGATCTTCAATCTGCTCACCAGATCGATACGCAGCCGCTGCCGTCGCGCTTCTCCCAGCGCTCCGACCGATCACCTGCATTCGCATACTGAAGATTGCCATTTTGCTGCGGGACTCTTCTCCAAGGGATCTAGGGGCCTCGCCCCTGCGCACTGTTACGAAGCAACGTATAAATGCGCCCTTAGTCCCTGGAAGAATGACGAGCCAAAACTCTTCACCGTCACTGACCGAAAATTATGACAACCAGGCTTAGCCATCTTACGAACGACGGCGATATTCCCAAGGCTTCTGACTCATAGAATTCGCCCATACCCCTTGAGCATTTTCTTTAGCCGCGTGTTCGGCTATCCTCATCGGTTCAGCATTAGGACAAGTATCGACATACTGCGGATACACATACGCCATGCCATCGGCTACCATCTGGCTGTTCAGATGAATTTCCTTGTCTCCGTTGCCAGTTGGAATGAAGGCTTCAGCAATGGTGCGCCCATACTGGTCGACATCAGTTCTAACCAGGATGATGCGACCCTTACCCTCTGCAATTAGGCTACGGAGATGGTCTCTAGATTCAATGCCTAGCACCTGGTCTTTCTCTGGACTGTCGATGCCACATAACCTGATTTTTATTTCTTCGCTACCGTCGCTAACCCTGAAGGTATCACCGTCGTAAACACTGTCAGGAACTACTGTGTAAAGCTCGCTATTGCCAGAATAATTCGGGTCTTCATCTGCACTCAGACGAGCCAAGAGCTGAGGCGATAGCTTGGGTGAGAGTGCAAGGCCTATCAGTAGGAGAAGTCCGATTCTAATGGGTGCAGCAAGTTTCATAAACAAGGCTCTCTATGTGTAAGCCTAGTTTTCCCGTTTCAAGTCAATCCAAAAAGGTTAACTTCATCGGTGAAGTTGAGCCTAGCAGGGGTGATACGCTTACTCAGCCTTACGGGAGCGCGTAGTAAAAGGGCTCATACTCTACGTACCCAATTAAGTTTTATTCTTCAAAAGACTGGAAGGTGACGCTTACCATTGGCAGGCAACTTACGGTAGCACTTAGAACAGGTAACACCGTCGTCATGCATGGGAAACTCCCAGCCCATTCGATCTCGCTGAGGTGGAGTGGCTCCACACAGAGCAGGTGCGCGCCACTCACCGATTTTGTCTTTGCCGAGCACCGCATGAACGACTGAGCCTTGTTTGGTTTTGACGTGGGTGTAGAACTGTTTGCGGCCCTTTGGCTTTTTCTTTCGAGAACCTGGAGCTGACTTCTGTTTAGATTTAGTCACAGGTGCGTTCACGTTAGTGGGCGATGCGTTCACGTCAGCAGACATTGTCATCGCATCCACCTTCCCGACCTCTGGAACCGCTACCGGAATCTCATCGGCTCGCCTCAGTAATGAGATCGCCTGCGTTAGCTCAAAGATTTTGTCTCGCCGCTGAAGTGAGCCGAGTACCTCAAGATATTTCTCACTGCCGACTCGACCACAGGCGCTCAGCTCACTGCCGTTACGCAGACGAGCATACTCATAGCCTGACCTGGAATGGGTCGAAATATCTAACCGAGCATCCGCATCTGCAATCGGGCCAGACACTTCAATCTCGACAATTAACTGCTCTATTTGAGCAATGACGGAAGGGAGCATGTTGTATTGCGTGCAGATTTTTACGACAGCTCAACAAAGAAGCAATCTACACGATTTCACTTTAGCGAACATGTCGTATTTTTTTGGTAATTTTACGACTGGTTACAAAAGCGACTCAACCCCCTTCCCGAATCTAAAGTAATGACTTATGTCGTAAAAATTGTTTAACTTTACAACACAGCAATTGCGTCAGAGTCCAACTGTATGTCGTAAGGTTTTGGGATTTATCTACGACATACAGTTAGAGAAGGTTCAAGGTGGGCTGACGCGACTGCTTTAGAAGCCACCTAAGTATTTGAAGTCTCGCTGGTCGCTGCCTAGCCATACAATCGCCTGTGTCTGAGTGAGATAGTCAAACAGTTCGGTGAGGTCGGCCTGAGTGATGCCTTGCTCGCGCAGTAGGCGGCTGTTCTCTCGGATGCGTTTGACCGATGAGATTGCACCTGGTTGCAGGCTCGATAGGCGCTTCTGCACTTCTGTGATCTGCTCGGCTGTGAGCCCAAAGCGTTTGACCGCTCGGCTGGGTTCTGGTGTTTCGACTGACAGAAGGCGCTCTAGGTCGGCTCTGATGTCTGGCTGAGATTCTGCTTCTGGCGCGGGCGGCTTCTGTGAGAATGAGCGAGTATCTCTATCAAAGCCTGACAAGTTCGGCAGCTGCGGCATCGGTTGCCAGCAGTCGTTCACGTAGTCGTAGACGGCACGACCACAGGGGGAGAGATCACACATTTGCATGACGGCTTTCTTGCCGTCTTCGGGCAGTGGCACGAACTGGGTGCCTAGCAGCGCGTTTGCAGCCCTGCGGTCATGGTTGCTGACGATGGCAATAGGTTTGAATAGGGAGCGAATTCCGGCAGATACGCCCAAGTCTTTGGCATTGCTCACTTGGCCAATCTCCCAGACGAAGCTCTGCAAGCTATCGCCCATCGAGGACAGCCCTATCTTGTACTGGATGTAGGCTTCAAAGCTTTCTTTCTCGGTTTTCTCCCACACTTTGTAGAGGTAGGTGACTTCATCGAAAATCAGAAGCTTTGGGCCGGTGATGGCTTTGAAGTCCTCTAAACAGCCGTTGATCCAGGCCACGATGTTGACAGGGCTTTCGTCGAGGCCTTGGATGGAGCGGATGTCGTTGGCGACGCCTTGCCAGTAGCCTGCTTCTTTCTGATCGCCTTTGCCTTCCATCACAAAGAGGTGCAGCTGCGGGTGATGCTGGCGTACGAGGCGCAGCAGGTTAGAAACGAACATGCCTTTGCCTGCACCGGGGACGCCTACGACGGTCATGCTGACGAGCCGCTGAGCGATGTGCTGCATCGTTTCAGGAAAGGGGGCAGCGGAACGAGCGACAGTATTAGTCATAGGAAGCGCTGGCACGGTTGTCGAGGGGACTGCCTGCTGGCTTTGTTGTTCTCCTCTCTCATTCTGTTGTTGTTTTGTTTGTGTGGCGCTGACGGCTGCATCAAAGGCGGCACGGCTTGCCGCTGGTGCTCGCACTGGTTCAGCATCAGCAGGTGCGACTAATTGCTGTAGTTCGGGGGGCAATGACTTGTCCAGCTCGTAGCCGTGACGTAGCAGGTTCGTTTCAGCCACTTTATTCTTGGCTTCAGTATCAGCGAACAGGCGCAGCTGTCGGTCGCGTTCTTTTTGCTCTTTGGCCTCGTCAATATCGTCTTGCAGTTCGTCTAGCTCATGGGCTGAGACAGCCACTAAGCCCGCACCGGCAAGGGTCATCATGAAGGTGAAGCGGGCGGGTAGGTTCTTAGCAATGGGGATAAAGGTAAGGGCAAAGCCGATGACGAGGCCGCTGTAGCAAGCGGTGGCCCTGGCCGGGAAGACGTAGCGGATTGCGGTGGCGGCTCTGCCCAGCAGGAAGCGCAGGATAGCTCGATTGCGACCGCTGTTGAGATTCGCGTCAAGCAGCTGCACTAAAGGATTTCCAGACATGTCCACAGTCCTCCGACAACAAACAGCAGCATGATAGCGGTGCTTTCAATGGCATCCACACCCAGCACGTTGAAGTTCAGCACCCCGGCCCAGCGCTCCCCTTGTAGGACGCCTTGGATGCAGACGATGAGGAAGGCGAAATACAACAGCGCTAGGACGCCCAGCGCGGCCACTGCGACCCACGTCTGCGGCCAAATCACGGCCAGCTGCACCAGGGCGCTTCCGGCAAAACCCGCTAGGGAGTAATAGCCAAACTTTGAGACGAGGCGATGGCTCATGAGAAATCGGGGAGTGAGGGCTTGGGAGCTGTAATGCGTTTTGCTAGCTGACGAGTTTGATTGGATTCTCTGTGGGCTTACTGCCGGTTAGCGACAGTGCGCCTTCGTGGGTGCCACCGGCTGCGAGGTTGGTGACGCGACGTAGGCCCTCTTGTAGCTGGCGGCGGTAGGCGGCAAAGCCCACGTTCTCTTTCTCGATGCCTGCAGCGAGGCCGATGCCGGATTTGGCACGGACGACTTTGAGTTTGTGTTGGAGTTCTTCGTATTGGGCAAAGGCTTCTTCTCTCGCAATTTCGTTCTTCGCGGCAAGTTCGATGAGCTTTTTCATCCGCTTGACGAGTTCAGTGTCGAGCTTCAGGAAGGCGATCGCACTATCAGCCGCTCTGATTCCCTGTGAGCGCTTCTCCGCTTCTTGGGTCATCTGGTCGATGAACTGATCCGCGCTCTGCTCATCAAAGCTCAGCCAGTCAGTCGGCAGTTTGACGCCAGGGGGCAGCTGGAGGTTCTCTAGGTTGCTTGGGTTGAAGTTGTCGTCGGTCAGGCGGCTCTTAGTTTGAATCTGATTTTCTAGACGTTTAGCGAGTAGAAAGGCCATAGGAATTCTCCTGAGGGGTTAGGGAAAACACACTTTGCTGCCAAGGGACAACAGTGTGCAGTGAATCAAAACTAAGACGCTACAGGCGTAGGCGGTATTCGATTCTGTTGAGGCGTTCGTGGAAGCTGAAGGCTTTGTCTACGTCGAGGGCGATCCCACTGCCTGCACACAGCAGAATGCCGAATAGCAGAACGTGGGTCAGCGTGATGCGCGATTGCTTCAGCCGTTCGATACTCTGCTGCTGCTGGCCGTCGCTGTTGCGAAGGAAGGCCAGGGCGTTCTGGTGCGCTTCGAGCTGGCTTTCGACTTGGCGCAGCTGGTCACCTAGCTCGCCCAGCTGCTGGCTGTGCAGGTCGTCGGCACTTGATAGCCGCTCGACTTGGCTGACAGCACTTCTGAGCGCGGCTTTGAGTTTGTCTTGGCGACGCTCACTGTGATCATGACTGTCGGATAGAGCCTCGACCTGGGTGGCGAGGTGGGTGACTTTGACTCTGACTTTGGCTTGTTCTTCAGTGAGTTCTGATAGGTCTGCCAGTTCGCTCAAACTCACTTCTCTCGGGGCGGTCTCTGCTGAGGGGGCCGGTTGAGCGGTGGCGCTACCGGTGCCACTGCCGAATAGTTCTTGATTCAGGTCGCGTCTATTCGTCATCGAACCAGCCGCCTACCGTTTGACTGATAGCAGCGCTGCGATCTTTGGTATCCAATAGCGGATCTAGCCAGCGGGCAGCTCGCCAGCCGGTGTAGGTACCGCTGCAGAACATGACGGCACTCAAACTAAGAAGCAGTAGAAGGCGGATAAACATGACGGTTTCTCCGGGGAATGTAGGAGATGACTGTCCGCGTACAGGCGCGAACAATGCGGTGTAGACGTTATCTGATGGGCATCTCAGCCGAGGACAGTGAAATAGGTCGAGGACAGCGGGAGGATAGCCGCGAACAGTTCGAGGACAAGCCGAGGACAGTAACAATCAGGTTGGCAGTGAGCAGGACGCAGGCGAGCGCTAGCAGCAGTACAGACGCCTTCTGCCAGACGGTCGGCGCTAGGGTGACTCGAACGGTGGGCAGCGCTCGGGCAGTGCCGTATTCGTCGAACCAGATGCTGAGAGCAGACGAATCGGCTGCGGCTTCGAGGCTGAGAGCTGTTGGCGCAGCTGTGAGAAAGGGTTATCGGCCTTCGCTGCCCCCTCGTTGAAGCCTTTAAGGAAGGCGCTGAAAGCGCGTTGGTTGACGTATTCGGCACTCTGCTGGCCGATGGCGTAGGCATCGGCGCTCACATCAGACGCTAGCTGCTGGGTGACGGCAACGACTTCACCTTGGACAGCGCTGGCGGTGGTGAACGTAGGATTCTTGGTTTGCTTCGGCGGCGCTGGCTGGGCAGCTTTGCGTGGGTCTTTACTGGGCATGGCCGTACTCCTGGTTTAAGAACTGAGTAGTAGTAATGCCTTGAGCGAGAGATTCAAGATAACGTCCGAGCAGACGCACATCATCGAGGCTGTAGCAGCCACGGTCGTCGGGATGGATACCGATGCGGTTGCGCCAAGTGCGCAGAGTAGCGGGTTTAATAGCTTCACCGCGCACCATCGCTACAAATTGACGCAGCTGAAACGGGGTGATACCGTCTGCATCCAATCCACCAAGAATCTCCACCTGCCTGGGTTGATCAGCAGTTGAAACGCAGTTGAAACGGAACGATACAGTCACAGTTCAACGCTCCTCAAGACATTTTTAATCACAGGCCGTTGAAACGTTTCAGAAACCATCGTTGCGTTTCATGAAACGTTTCAGGCACAAAAATAAAGTAGCACAAAATTAACTATATAAATACTATTTTTGTGCTTTTTATGTTTCTACATCGTTCTATTTCCTGTTCTTGTCAGTGCTTTATGGCAGAATTCTTACAGTTGCTTAGGTTGCTGACTTTGAGCGTTGAACTACGAATTAACTACATCTACATGGATGTACAAACATCCGAGCGGTTTAAAGCCGTTTCTGACTCTCTGGGTTGGGCCTACCGCTCGCTTGCTCAACAGTGTATTCATGGGTTTCTGGGAAAATATAGAGAGTTCTATACCGCTGCGGCACAAGATGACTATCAAGCCAGAGGTATGACTGGGCAGGAGTACTACATTGCGCTTGAAGAAGGCAAAGAGTTAACTGCATACCAAACGAAAAAACCTATATGGACTGACACGCCTTTATCTAAGGTTCCTGCGCCACCCAGCACACAAGATAACCGCTATCGGTACAACACCATCAGCTTGAGCGACCACAACGCGGTATGTCTCAAAGTCGCGCAGTTAGTTCACGAAGTCCCATTGACTGTTCTGATTAGTCGCATCATCAAAGATCACTTTGAGCGCTACTGGGAGAGCAATTATCTACCCCAGATAGAGATGCACAAACAAAAAATATTTACATTGGAGAACTAAATATTATGACCGCAGCAACTGCCACGCCTACTAGCGCACAACAGGACTTACCCAGTCAGATCATTGCCCAACTGACGGCGCAGATGCCTGAGCCTTGGCTAGAGCATCAGAAAGTCTGTCAGCAGCGCTTTAGCGAGCAGGATTGGAAACAAGTTCGACACATTGCAGCAGAAAACCTAGACGATCCTCTGTGCAAGGCTTACAGTTACATGTGCTCCATTCCAAAGATGCCGCCCACGCTAGCCGTCTTGCTGTCCGAGGCTGCTAGGGCGATCGCAGATGCACATCGAGATGCTGCAATCGTTCGGCTGAACAGGATTAATGGAGAGCTCTTAAAGGCTGCTTAATACGGTTGTGTGGCAAAAGGTATCGGTCTTTTGCCACACAACCTAGCAGAACACCTACAGCCCCAGTGATATAGGGGAATCAGGCGGGTAATAAACCGTGAGTTACAATGCAGTCACTGAGATACTTTCTCCCCAGTCTGCTCAAACCCAACCAACACCAGCCACCGGCATGACTAACGACGAACTACAAGCAGCAGTGGTAGCCAATACAGCAACCATCGACAAACTAACAGGTGCTGTTGACGTTCTGGTTTCTCGATTTATTCGACCAAATGCTCAGCAGCATCTAGAGTCAATGGACCGGCTAGGACGTATCGAGCAAATACTGGAGCGATATGCTGAAGTGGTCGCAACGATAGACCTAAAGCTGGATCGCGTTGCCGACCAGCAAACCGTTAATGCTCAGCAGATAGCTGCTAACACTGAAGCTATCACCCAGTTCGATACCCGGATAGAAGAAACACGGCAACTCGTAGCCAAGAACAGCAGCGATTTAGCTCAGCTAGGTGCTCGAATGGGTACGAAGTTAGATCGTACAGAGCAACTCGTAGCCAAAAATAGTAACGATTTAGCTCAGCTGAGTGCTCGAATGGATGAAAGGTTAGATCGTACGGACGCTCAAATTAATCTACTGATTGAAGAAAACAGAGCATTTAGAGAATTGCAGCAGTCACAGTTAGCCGCAATCATCGGTAATGGTCGCCGGATTGACCGGCTAGAGCAACAGGCTAGCTAGAAATACACTTGGCTCCAAATCAATAAATGAACATCTCCGCCGCAAGCAGGCGGAGTATCACCTCTCGATGCTCACACGCTACGCGGCTCGTCGTCGCTCAGCAGAGCCCTTCGGACACTGCCTTTCCTGGACGCCGCAGAGCAGCGGGGAATTAGACCCAAACAAGATTAAGTCCATCACAGTTCTCTTAGACGAAGCGTCTATGGGTCACGTCAAAGGGAACCTACGCTTACAGCTAAAGCTCTTTAAGCTAGACGGTTCAGCTCCATCAGTACGCTGTCTCTAACTTTAGTTGTCCACTTTAAGAGTGTTTGAGGTTAAAAACCAGTGTTGTATCGTCAAGGTGATTAGCCAACGCAGCGTTGGCTAATTTCTATTTTGCTATATGTTTCTACAAAAGCTCGCATGCATTTCAAATTATGGTGTGACCCTATCCTGAGGTCTTCCCCGTAATCACACCCATCAGACAAGGATAGGAGCAGGCTCTATGGCTGAAACTGCGGGTGAAGATCAAACTTACGAACCGTCAATTTGATGGCCTCTCGATGGGCTTCCTCTAAGTCATCAATGTACATTCTGACAACCATGTCCTCTGCAAACTTGACTGCGGCTAGACCATCTTCTTCGTTGATGTAGTTTCTAGCAATTCTGGAGTTACCTGACATCAGCTCCCACTTTTGCTTCATCTCGGCAGCAGGCATGCCAAATAGCCCTTTATACACAGTGTTTGTCCACTGACCATAGGCTGTTGAATGAACATTTAGCTCCAGCAGTAAGTCGGTGTAGGTCTTACGGATAGGCTTACCTGACTGACGCTGTATCAACCAGCGTGTCGTAGCTCTACTTGATTTACCCGTGTAAACGCCTTTGATTGCAACATTGGCCTCAGCATAAAAACCTTTAATCGCGAACCATATTAGAAATGCACCTATCTTTTCGCGGGTTGGTTTACGCATCTTGCCAGGACTCAGCAAGATATCCATCGATAATTCAACCCAATCAGCAACCTCGATTACCTTGTAGTCATTACCATCTGATCCTCGGATTTCGGACACCCTAAAAGCCTTGCCAGATGGGGTTTTGAATAGCTCAGCACCCGCTATTCCGGCCACCCTATCTGATAGGGTTTGACGAGGAATCCCAATGTGCCTCTCAGCCATACGAAAACCAAATCCTACCGATGGTTCACCATCTCCTAGCCCATTCGGATCGATGACGATAGCTGTAAATTCCCGATCTTCGTAAGTGACCACAACTAGGTCGCCTGTTTGAATAGCCATAGTTGATGTAAGAGTTGGTTGCGTTGAAGGATGAGAGATGTTCTTGGAAAAAAGGGAAGCTACGATCGTAGACGCTATCACCTACCTGAGGATCTATTCAGAACTTGGAGTACGTAGATAATAGAGCAGCAGTACCAGTTCTTCATGACTAAGCTGGTACCGGCGCTTGCCGTCAAAACGATTAGCGATGAACTGACTGATTTCTTCTATCGTCCAGTTTAAGGTTCTCACCTGGGCCTGAATCCCTTTGATAATGCTATCCTGCTCGGCATCGAGACCAGAAGGGAGCTTCTTAGCAAGCGGCGGTGGCGGTGAGGGAACTAAACGTAAAATAGGCGGCTCGACCTGTGGAAAACGGAGCTGCTCCCCCCGAACCCCCCTCGGAGAAGAGATTTTAATTTCTTTTTTGGAAGAATCCTCACCTCCGGGGGGGCTACACTTCATTATTTCTTCCTTGGTCTGTAATTCCTTTCTATACAAGGGTTCTGACTGTTTCTTAGATGGGGCTGGATGGGGCTCAATAAGCGCTGTATCGACTGCAGCTTCCGGTATTACACACTCTTTTTCGGCTTTTTGATGCTTAGGGTGCCACAGCCCTTTGTGCCGATACAGCGTTCCTAGACTCGTCCCTGCTAGTTCTGTGATTGCTTGCGCTCTGGCAGTGATTGTTTCTGGGAGGCGGTTGCCGTCTTCTAGAATCGAGATCGCTGTTTGGATTGCTTCTTGGGCTGTTTTTGAGCGCTGCTGATTAAACGGCACGACTTTGCCGCTGGGGCGCGATTTTGCATGCGTGCCTAGCGGCCAGTAGTATTTTTCGACCGCTCGCGCCCAGCTGCGTGATCTCAGTTCGATTTGATTCTGGTGATTACACCAGCGGCTGTAGCCAGGGGCAGTCGTCGCTGTTTCGCGGATGTATTTGATTAGGGCGTCTCCGCTGAGCTCTTCGAATACAACCCCGTAGCAGCCGATCTGCTTCAGTAGGTGGTTCGTTTGGTGCGCTCCTGTCCAGCCTTCGGCGATGAGAAGCTCTAAGTCTCGTCGCCATACCTCTACGTTGTTCAGACGGCGGCGCGGTTTGGTCAGTCGGTTTTGGCGGGCGATTAATAAAGCACTGTTGAGTTCGGCCATGTCTTGGCCAATAGATGCGGTATCCCATACCCGGAACAGGTCGCTCAGTTGATTGCTAACGGCTTGCAGGTCGTCGTCGAGGAGCCAGGAGCCGGTCTCTGGCTGAAGCGGCAGACGATGACCTTTATAGAGGATCTTCGTGACGACGCCATAGCTTTTGTCGTTGGGAAATATCTCTAGTTCGCCTTCTTTGACTTCAAAGCCTTGGGTCTGGAGGCAGAATTTGACCCCGACAGCTAGGTTGAACGTATTGACGGCTCCATTCAGTGGGAAGTAGAGGTGGAGGCCATCGCTCCAGCTTGAGCGTACTAAGAATGTGCGGGTGATGCCGATGGTTTCTAACGCGATCTGGAGTTCTGCGATCGCATCTGGATTTTGCTTCGGATGATACTGACTGCCTACGTCGATATCCAGCAACCCGTATTCGGTGGTGTGGTCGAACCTTACCCCCAGAACCTCGGTTGGATCTGACCAACGATGGTAGAACACCCGGCTTTTCATCGGGTAGCGGCGTTCTGTCTTCCACTCGGGCTTTGTCTTTAAATGCTCGCTCTGCCAGTCCAGGACCTTCTGCTTCGGTTGATTTGGATCTGGGACGGGGGCATAGATGAAGTCCCAGCGGTTCCGTAAAAAGGTACGGCTGAGTCGCTGAGCTAACGGGTCTGACGACAGTAAGTCGTCATTACGGATTGCGATCATGTTCTATCTCTCTAGGAAAGGATGAGAGACAGGCCGCTGTTATCTACATATCTAGAAAATGCGATCGCATTTTTTGCAACTATGCATTGATAGCTGCTAGTATGTTGGCAGCAGAAAGGGTCACTCAAAAAACCGCCGCCAAGCAATTATTTAGAGTCCCGCCTATCTCGATTAAATGAAGACCTCAGTTGTTTGCCGCAGCTGGGGTTTTCGCTTTCTTACTTAAAAAATTACTTCGATATACACTCCTTACACAATGCTGATGCGTGTGTATTGTATTATGAAATCGTAAATTTGATCTGCGCTATTTATTATTATGAAATTTGGCGAAGCACTCAAAACTACGTTGGAACACTTTGGCCTGACAGCCAAGGAGCTATCGGGCAAATCTGGTGTGGCCGGTAGTCGCTTATCGCGCTTTTTCAATGGGTATGCGATGACAACTGATGGGCTAGAGCAAATATGGGAAGCTCTGGACGATGAAGCATTTAATTTCATGCTCGAAAAAATAGTCATACACAGACCTATCCATTTAGTAACAGAAAGAAAGCAAACTCTCTCCGAACAAGTTCAGAATCTCAATCCAGCAGACCAAGCAGAGCTTCTGACTGCGCTTGCAGCAAAAATAAGAGCTGATTCTGAAGCCTCAGGAGAAAATAGCTCAAAGACTCTGATAGCAAAGCCAGATGAAGACAGGGCTCTCATAGCGGCTTCAGCACCTCAGCTTTAAACAATTATCACCGTAAAATTACGTAGCGAGACGCAGCATTCTGTATCTTTAACCTACGATGTAATTTGACTGGAACTCACGCAATTGTGAAACTGCTCTGCCACGCTTTCGACGCAACCCTCAAGGAATTCGATATCAAGGGGCTCCACCTCGCAAAGGATTCTGAGATATCGACAGGCGCGATTTCTAACTTTAGAAATGACACCAACGCGATCACCACAGACAGCTTAGAAAAACTGTTAGCAGCTCTACCCGATGAAGCCTTTGCATTTTGGCTGTCGCAGGTTGCTCATAACCGTAACCTAGAAGAGTTTGTCAAAAGCCCAGTTGCCCTTCGTAGCTTTGTTCATAAGCTAGACAACCACGCAGCGGCAGAACTCCTCTCGGCTCTTGCTGCCAAGCTTCGAGAGAGTACACCGAAGTAAACACCTTACGGTGCCCTGCCTAAGAAATGACTTTTCTTGTTTTGTTGAGGAAACTGAAATGGGCAGTCTATATGTAGGCAAATCAAAACATCTGCTATCAGAATACGCCTACACTAGACTTCAAGACAATCTCAGATGGAAAATGGCACCGAAGGGCTGATACCGATTGGTCGCGCACTTAGAAGAGAAGTAAGCCCAGAAATAGAAGATATTTTCAAAAGGGTCGAAACACTTCCAAGCGAAGAAAAGACGCAGCTCGTTCGCAAACTGATAGAGACGCTGACAACGAATGAACTAGCAGTTGTCTTAGATGAGATTTCCTCTAGATTGCGCAGGGGTGAGGGTTGGTAGATAACCGCTTGACAGTCCTCAAAGTGCTTAGACAGGCCAAGGGCTGTCAGGTTTATCCGTACACAGTTATTGACTGACTCACGATGAGGAATCATAGGTAGCAGGTGGGCGATGATTCATACCAGGCCTTCTGCTGTAGCCTATGCCTGCACTTTCTGACCGATAGACTTCAGCTGTTGGATAAGATAAATCTCTAGCGACGACTGACATTTGAGAATTTTCAGGGTAGTGGCTTAAGGCCATCTCAAGCAGGTGCTTAACCATCTGATCGAAGTTTCGATTCTGGGTTGTCGCGAGCTGCCTAATTCGCTCAGTCGGCAGCATTTCAAACAGCTCCACCCGAACAAAGAATTCGTCGATGTGAGAAGACGCAGAGGGACTTGCTGGCAAAGACAGCACTTTCTCAAGTAGCGCGTTCAAGTATTTAGGACGAGTCGTGAAAGAAGAACGTTGGACATCGTCAGCAAGCCTAGTTGGCAATGTCGAGTCGTAATAAGAGAAGTGTAGCTTTGATCTGTTTTGGGCTGCGGCTTTAGAATCCACAAAAACAACTCCGTGAATTGAAACATAGTTATGAATTAGCAAGAAGACTCGTCACTCGCTGGAGCAAATGTAAAGTTTCTTGCTATGAAATAGCACCCTTGTTTTTGGCAAAATACATACCCTTTCCCTGAGAAAAGGTGTGCTTCTACTTATTTTCTACCATGAAACTTTAAAAACAGATTAGCTTTTTCCTGAAAGCGATCCTTTTTAGGAAAAAGTGGTGAACTTTTTCCTAAAACCCATACCTTGATGGGCGTTGAGAGATCCAATAGCATCTTGATATGTCAGATTTCTGCTTTTTCTCCTCCGTGCATATACGGAGTCAGAGGGGTCGATTAATACTGTCAAATCAAGCCATAACAAGGAGTTTCAAGATGACATCAAACCGTACTCTGTATCAGCACGCCTCCTTTAGAATCATTTTAGGTTTCGCAGCTTGTAACAGTCTTCTATTTGCAATTTCACATCCTCAGATTGCATACCTTGGACTACTGGCTATCTCAGCTGTGTTCAGACAACAATCTGTTCATAGAGTTGAATACTGGTTGAGACGCTATAGGCCTATCAAGATGTTCGCTTCAGTCGGGATCTTGGCAGTGATAGCTAATCTTGTGACAGGGACAGCGGCCTCAGCACAATGGGTAGGCGCGAAAACAGCAGCTAATACCGCTCTATCTGCCTACATCGGCGCAGATGTTGTGACGCTTCTCTTTACCGTTGTATTTCTGCTGCTGTTCTTTTTGATTGTTGGTGGGCTGATGACCTGGGGTTATAAAGCCTTCCGTAATGAAGATGCGGCTGTACCGATGACCGCTTTTATTGTTGGAACCGTCATATACGTGGGCGGAGAGGTCTTTTCAAAGCTGTTCTTTGGTGGCATAACACCAGCGCCCGCTACGCCATAAAACGCTATCTAAAGAGCGCTGCCTAATTTCTAACTATGGCATCTTTATTTATGGAAAATCATCCTTACGTAGAAGTCAACAAGGCAATGTCTGAACCGTTCATGGTGGGTCTACTGCCCGTCGGCCTCATCGGGCCGGTCGTCCTATGCCTATTCATTTCCTATCTGCTGACACAACTACTCTGGGCCGTGCTGTTCGAGGCCCCTTCCTACTTCTGGACAATCGGCTTGTTCTTCTGGCTATCGGTCACTTACTACACCGTCGTCGGCGATCAGCCTTGGCGCATCAAAAATCAGCTTGCTTGGATACCTAGATACCGCAGAGGACTGTATGCGGTTAAACCACTTCTAGAAAATTATGATTAAAACCAAAAGAAAGCTGCCTGGTCTAGCGGATTTAGCTTTTGAAGACCATTGCGACCTATTGGCTATCACTCGTTTCAACCTACAAGGCAGCAACATCGGAGCCTTTCTGTTGGAAACAAAGCAACTCGGCGTTTCACAATACTCCTTCGTCTTTGGATTTCGCTTCCCAGGCGTTCACACGCTGCTGGATAAAGGCATTGCCGCTCGGTTCCTTCAGCGTTTGGACATTGGCCTGAGAAAAATGCAGCCGAACCAAAAACTTAGAATTCATTTCAGCAGCTTTGCGCAGGACCGCACTGCTCAGCAGGAATTGTCAGCCCTTCTCCAACATCGTTGCTCGACAGAAAGTAAGTTCTTTATTGAGGCTAATCGCAAACATATTCGTAATCTAACGACGCGGGGGCGTCGACAAGAGAAAGAAATTGTTCTATTCGCTACTTATTCTGTTGGCAGCTTCGGCAGCGATGCAAGAGGGCTATTGGAGAAGGGCGTCGGACTCTTGGCCAATGCCGCTGCTAAATTCGGCGGGAAAGTCGATGGCAAACAACAGGCGTTTTACCAAAAGCTATTAGCCGAGGGCTACCGCTCTGGATACCGACCCTGGCTATCGCGGCTCTCGGGAATGGGGATGAGGCCAGAGCCGATGGGTGCTGAAGAACTTTGGCTCAATCTGGCTAAAAGGTTTAGCCATCACCCACCGGGGGATGTGCCCCACTGCCTCACGATTTCTGATAAATCTGGACATCTGGAAATTGAGGAAGAAATCAACAGTCCGCTAGAACCTTTGAGCGTTGCTATTAGAGGCGAGAACGGGCAGGCAGGTCATCCACAGGGCGGGCGAGAGTTTGCCATTGTCAAGAAAAAGCTGATAGCCGCACTTGCCCTTGAAGAAAAACCGAATGCTTGGATTTCAGCTGAACATCAGCTCTTCTCCGTGTGGAACGTCATTGCTGATATTCCAGACTGCGAATTTGTCTGCGAGATCGCGCCGGGAGATCGCAGACGAGCTTACCATCTGCTGAATCGAACGGGAAAGGCTGGCATTAAGAGTATCCAGAGCGCAGCTGGCAAGAATCTCAATACGAAGGCGAGCGCTAATGTCGTTGAGGCTACTTCAGCCCAGCATCGGATCAATGCCGGTGTCAGCCCAGTTTTCTTTTCGGCGATCGCACTCATTCACCGAGACTCACAAGAGGAACTGGCCAAAGCCTGCGAAGACCTATCTAGCAATTTTATCCAGGGGCACTTCGTTCGCGATAGAAGCATTGCGCTCGATATCTGGCGGCGATCACTCCCTGTTGTCGAAGCCCATCTGCTACCGGACGGTCGCAGAATGCAGTACCTGTCAGACGAAATAGCTGGAATCATGCCGCTGGTCTGCCCCTATGCGGCTGATGAGCATGGGCTAGAGTTCATTACGCGCAGAGGGCAGCGGCCTGTCCACGTTGATATCTACGCTCGTACGATTGGCGTGTTGATCTTTGGAGAGACGCGCAGTGCGAAGAGTATTGTCATGGCTGATATGGCGGTTAAGGCAATCTCGCGAGGAATGAACGTCATCGTTATTGATGCCACCCGAGAAGATGGCGCTTCGACCTACACACAGCTCGTCAAGTTCTACGGCTCAGAAGGCGCGTATTTCGATGTAGGGTCTCAGGCGAATAATCTGTTCCAGCCACCTGACTTCTCTCATCGCACCGATTTATCGACTGCTGTAGTTGCGCAGCGAACTGAGAGCTACCAGGAGTTTCTCGTTAAAGCACTTACCGTGATGGTGATGGGGGAGGAGACCAGCGCTTTGACCAAACGAGTCAGAACGCTGTTAATTCAGTCGATTATGCCGTTCTTCAATGATGAAGAGGTCAAAGCAAGATACGTTGATGCGTTTAAGGAGGGACTCAACTCACCGGCCTGGGCAAACATGCCTACCCTGAGTGACTTTGTTGAATTCTTTACATCCGTAGACTTTCAAATCTCGGGTGAGAGCGTTCTAATTGGTGAAGCTAGAGAAACAATTCTCCTAGAACTGCGGGGATGGCTCAGCAGTCGGATTGGCCGAGCGATTAACTCGCCGAGTACGCTGGACTTTGATGCTTCGCGCTTCACTGTATTTGCTCTATCGAATATCTCAGACGATACAGAAGCTGCTGTACTGGCGCTGTCTGCACAGTCTCTAGCGTTGAGAAAGGCACTTCAGCTCAGAGATTGTCTAGTCGCGATTGAAGAAGCACCCATTCTGTTGAAGTACAAAGGTTTAGCCGAGATTGTGGGTGAGTTCTGTAGTAACGGTCAAAAGACAGGCATAAAGCCCGTCATCATTAGTCAGACCGTTGAAGCGATTACAGACTCGGTGATTGCCAGTCAGATTACCAACAACCTCAAGGTGCGGTTAATCGGCTGTATCACCCAGTCTTCGATCAGCAGCTTCTCTCAGCTCTTAGGCTATAGCCCGGACGCACTTGCGGCCAACGCAGAAAAGTCGTTCTTCGTTGACCCACAGGAGATGCGATCTTCTTGGCTGATAGATATCGATTCAACCCTAATCGAGTGCCATCACTACCCGAGTCCTGAGCTACTGACAATTGTGGCGAACAACCCGTCTGAGCGAGCATTCAGAGACCAGATTCTGGCTCAGCATACCAACAAGTACGTAGGTGCTGTCAAAGCCTGTGAAGCTTATGTGCCTGCGCTACAAGCCGGTCACTTCAGCCGTGGTAATCAGACCAGCTTAGAGCCAACGAATGACCAAACCAATTTAGATAATGTTGTGGAGCTAAGACATGCCCATGCCTCTTAAGCCAGATCGGCTGTTAACTGCTGTATTTCCTTCTCTGGTTGTTGCTTCAATAGGACTGCCCGCGATCGCTGAATTGCAATCCTCGCAGATACCTGTAAATGAGTCACTATCGACAACAGAAATCGGGAGTATTGACTGGGGCCAATCAGGTTCTATCACGGGTTCAATCCCCCCGGAAGTTTGGCAGGTCATGCAGTCTCAGACTGGCACCTCCGGTGATGCTCTAGAAGACTATGCAAACATTTTCAGGGGCGAAACAACGCCAGAAGATATCTGGGGCATCGCGCAATCACAGTTAGAGCTACCCGGCTCGATTGATCAAATCCTTTCTAACGGCAGCAATGCACCGGGATCTATCCCAGGAGATGTATGGAGTGTCATGCAGTCGCAAGGTGGCTTGCCGGGGAACTATGGCGGAGAAACCTTTGGCAGCTTAGAACAGATTTTATCACGCGGGAACAATCCCTTTGACCTTGGCAGCGTTATCAATCGCGACAACTGGGGAATCTCTGCCTTCTCCAACGTCGCTCTGACTAGCACAGGCAGCAGCAATTCAGGCGGTGGATTCAATCCATTCAGGCATATATCCAACTGGATACAGAGCACTCCGCTAGCAAAAGTAATGGATTCGTGGGGTAAACGCATTAGGGGCGCACTCGGCGGTTCGGGCTTTGGCTTTTTCACGAGAAATCAAGTCGTTAAAGAAAGAGACCAAGCTAACCTATTCGACCAGGAAATTGCTCGAATGATGGCAGAGCCTCAGCTGGGTGAAAAAGGCGAGCAATGGATGGCTACAGAAGCGCAGGGTGCTATGTCGGTGCTGGGAAGCGGTCTTCAAAGCGCTAGCGCGGCAATTCAGATAGCACAAGAGTCGCAAGATCTAACCAGTACGCAAGACGTTGCTAAAGCTGTAGCGCAGCAGGGTGGGCAGAATGCAGCGCTGAGCGCGGCTGTTTTGCAGATGCAAACGCAAAACCAAGCTTCTCTCCTACAGCTACAGCAGCTTACGTCTTCCGCAATTCAGCTATCTGCTAACAACAGCGAAGGCATCGATGAAGCCAACCGTAGGGAGCGGGCAGAGCGCACTAACGCACTTAGACAGAGTGCTAGTGAGTTCATTTACGTTCCGAACGTCTTTGACTAACTTCCAAACCTCTAAACATTAATGAGAATATTGTTGTGAGAAAAGTACAGCCTTTTTACAGTCGCATTTACAACAGAATATATGTCTTTCTCACTGCTGCAATCGTGAGCTGTGGCGTTGCCTTCGTTGCGACACCTGTATGGGCACAGCAGGTTCAGGGCGGCAAGATTTTGAAAGAGTCCATCGATGCCACCAAAGTCTCAACCGCTGCAATGGATGAGATGTGGACGGAGATATTTGCCAGTGACGGAGCGCTCTACAATCAGGTCGTTAGGCTGGCCACGGTCATTTTGATCATCGGGTTCTTTTTCTTCATGCTCTCCTTCGCTAGAGCGATGAAGGCAAACGATCTCGACAAGATTATGGACATCCTTATCTGGGGTATCATCATCAGCATTTTTCTTCAGGGCCAGGGGGCTGTGCTGAAGAAGGCAACGGTCATCGCTCGTGACTTCATTAACGACAAAACAAAGTCGGTTCTACTCGTGCAGGTGGGCAGTCTTACCATCCAAGATGCTCTGCAAGATGTTATCTTGACCGACCAAGCCAGAGAGCGGGTGAAGCAAGCTTTTAGCGACTGCGAGGCGAAGGAGGGAGATGCTCAGCTTGCCTGCTTGGAGAAAGGCGCGGAAGAAGCTGCGGCCATTGTCAAAGAATATGAGAACAATGGCTTTTGGCCAGCGGGCTTGAGGCGATTTGCCGGTAACGTCAACACGATTAGTCGAGATGTCAAAGAAGCTAGGGCTAGAGGCGATCTAGAGAACAGATCCGAGGCTTTCGGCAAGTGGGACTCGGATGTGTCCAGTTTAATCTGGCAGAGCACAACGAATTCAGCGAGTAGAGAGTTCCTGAAGTCTTTCCAAAACTGGTTTACCTTTGGTTTTGAATTTGCCATGCTTCTCACTGGCTTGCTTGGCCCGCTGGCGGTTGCAGGCTCTCTCATTCCAAAGCAGCCTAGAGCGCTGATCTCTTGGGCGATCGCGTTCTTCAGCATCGGCATTCTCAAGCTCTCCTACAACCTGCTGATTGGCTTCGCTGCTGTCTATGCGTCGAAGTCTCAAATGCAAGATTTAGGCTCCTCTGGCTTTCTCCTAATGATGAGTATGGGTGCACCGCTGATATCAATTGCCGTCGCGGGCGGGGGTGGGGCCGCTATCTTTTTCGCACTGGGAAGAACGACTGCAATGGTGGCCACCATCATTCCAATTGCAGGGTCAGCAGCGGCAGGTGCAATGCCCACTCGAAGATAGTTCCATTTGAAGTCAGTCTTGAAATTAGCGTCGACATACAAACAGGAAACAACACATGCTTCTGAAAGGGAAAAGAGCAAGAGAACCTATCTTGCCGAAAATAGGCGGCGATAACCTGCTGCCGCTGGCGATGATGATTATGGCCTGTTCTACGATGCTACTCGCCCTTGGCTTTCTCTGGCAGGGCGGAAAGCTCGCGAGCATAGCCAACAATGAACACCCTACGCTAGTTCAGTCTTCAGAGGGAAAGTCGTTCATTGCACTGCCTCAGTCCTATGACTATCGAAGTCCGCAGCTACTTCAAAACACCGCAAAAGAATGGGCGATGCTTACGTTCTCTTGGGGCGAAACGGCTAGCAATGTCGTCTCTGGCAGCATTGATCTTACCGAGCACGAAAGCGGCAAAATTCCGCTCTCTGCTTACAAGGCTTCCATGCTACTCAGCGACGACTTTAGAGATAGCTTCTTGAGCATCTACACCGCGCAGGTCTTCACTAGCGAAGCGGTTCAGGGTTATTTATCGAGTCTCTACGTACCGCTCCAGGTGCTGCCGCCAGAGGAAATTGGCAGCGGGCGTTGGGAGGTTGAAGTACTTGGCAGTCGCTACATCTCAACGCCTCAGAATCCAGCCGGGAAGATGGTGCCCGCCAACTTCCGAATTGAAATGGTAGCCGCTGAAATTCCTCAGTCACCTTTAGAAGCAGAGGCGAGTGCATCGGTAAAGGCTGTCTACCAACTGTTTGAATCTGGGATCCGAATTACCAAAGTAGAGGAACTGCCCCATGCCAGTCGATGAAACGATAATCAACAAAAGCAGTGAGGACGTGACCGGCGAGGATGTTCGGGTTTTACTCAATGCCCCACCAGAAGAAGATCGGCCCTTGGTAGAACCGGGTATTTTTGACCAGAAGCAGCCGACTCAGCCGATATACAAAAGCATTCCGCTCAAATTTGCTTTGGCAGGCGTTGCTGCACTCGTCTTTATGGTGCCTGCTATGAGATTGTTCTCAGGCAATCTGCTTTCAGGTAATAACCCAACAAAGGTGGATTCGACAGAGGAGAGTGATGCAACAGAAACCGAGGAGGAAAAGACGCAGCGGCTAGTTGCAGAAGAGAACGCCGATCTCAAACGAAAGCTAGCGCTACAAAATCAATCTTTCACAGCTCAGGAAATAGAGGCGGCGGCGACAGAAGACGCGACAGGTACACCCACGCAGCCAGTCACTTCAAGACCACCAGCATCACCACGGCCCGCGCCTGTATCAAGACCCGTAGCGGCTGTGGCTTCTAGGCCCGCGCCAGTTCGCTCAGCGCCAGCTCGTCCGGTTGTACCAGCTAGGTCTAGACCAACCACGATATCTATCGCAGAAGCATCGCCCCGACAATCTGTAAATCTTGCAGAGATCGCCGCCGCAGGAAACTATGGTCAGTTGCCCAGCCGTCCAACGCCTATGGTTTCGGAAACAGGCATCCCTAGATTCGTGACGGTAGCAAATCGAGAGCGTTCATTCTCTTCCGGCTCTATTCCAGTCAGCGTTCGATCTCAGGCGCTACCGGCTGCGACCGAGGCCATTACCGAAGTCTCAGAAACCATTAGGCGACCGCTACCAATGGTCATGAAGGACATTGCTCCAACCACTTCAGCAGTGTCAAAACAATCCGAGCAAGCCCCTCAAGAGGAGATCTCGCTAGACGACGCTGATACCTACGAAGCGCAAAGAGATCTCATCATGCAAGAAACAGAAGTGCTGGGGAGGGTTAACACGCTACCTTCTCGTCTTCTGCCAGGTAGCGCTGCTGAACTGGAGGTAACCACTGCCGTTACCTGGGCTTCTGATTTACCAAGAGCGTTGGGTTCAGTAACGCTGGTTAGTCCACTGAGCAGTGATGGAGCAGAGATCATACCTGAGGGAACAGAACTGATTGTTCAAATTGGCGAGATGTCTGCATCCGGCGCGGTTGCACTAGATGTTGTTGCAATGGTGCTGCCGGGTAGTAGCGAGGTAGCAGAGATCAACATTCCTGCGGGTGCGTTGGAGATTCTGGCGACAGGTGGCGGTTATCCCGTTGCGAGAGCGGAGCAAAGTTCTGAGCGGCAGTTACAGGCGATTGACCGACAGCAGGCGCTACTTGGGGCGATGGGGGCTGCGGGTGATTATCTCAATCGACCAGAGAGTGAAACCAATGTGTTTGGCCTGGGCGGTTCTTCTAGCAACCGGGAGTATGGCTCTGGTTCTGTCTTGGGAGCGGTGCTTTCGGGCGCGGCGAACGAGATGCTGCGCAGTCGTTCTAACCGGCTAGATACAGAGGCCGACCGACTGATGGCACGGCCTACTATCTGGTCGATTGAGCCCGGTAGACGATTGCAGCTCTTTGTCACCCAGGAGGTAGCACTGTGAGCTCCTTGAAAGCACTATTACCGCTACTGGCGCTGCTGGCAATCGCAGCACCGGCTAAAGCTAGAAACATCAGTACTCAGGCAGCAACTCAGCAGAAAACGCCGATTGCCGTCGAGATTGGCGCAGGCCATACTATCGACTTTTCTCAAACGGGAGAGCAGGTCTTTAGAGGTTGGATAGGCGACGGTGGTCGCTGCCTTCAGCTATCACCCAGTTCTCCGTTAGAAGAAGGCGCAAGCATTCTCTATCTCAGGCGGATTACACCCTGTCAACAGGTAAACGGTCTACCTGAAGTCAGTCAAACTACTCTGACGCTGGTGACCTTATCGCCTGCGGGTGAACCCAAAATCTACGAGTTTTCTATCGACTACAGTGCGACTGGCGATAGTCTCACGCGGCTTATGCCAGGAGGGGCTGAACCAAGAGAAGTCATTGATCGCGCTCGGCTTGCCCTGCTTGATCCGGTTGCAGTCGAAGCGGGGTTAGGAAGGTTTGGACTCGCACCGGATAGTCCGGTTGCCACTCGGGTTCACTCATGGCTAGACGCTGTTGAAGAGGGGCAGAATCAACGGTTAGCAGCGGAGGGAATCGCTTTGGATTGGGCGCTCTTACAACGCCTTGAAACGGTTGGGAAAGACCTTCCCTCAGCAGAGGAAACGGTGAGCATATGAGACGACTTCTCCTAACGTGGCTTACTGTTGTTGTCTGTTTTTGCACGGTCGCTTTAGGCTTTGCGCCTGTTGCGATCTCAGAAGACCTATCAGCAGCAGCTATCTCGTTCAACCAAATGCCACCTTTTGAACAGAATGGTAGCTGGCCTAGCGTTGGAGAAGTGGCGCAGGACACGGGATATGAGACGGCCCGCAGCTGGCAAGCCGGAGAATATCCGGTCGATGTCTTACAAGTTGGCGATATTCTAGAGCTACATCCAGAGGCGTTTAGACTCTCTGAGCTTGCGACATTAGAAGACTTTGCGATTGCAGACATTGAACTCATCGCTGACCTATCGCTGGCTTCACTACTGAAATCAGTCCCCTTTTCTGGCGATTGGCCAGTAGAGCAAATGCCGGGAGTCGCTGAAGCGTTGGCTCAGACAGTCGGTATCGACGTACAGCCGACTGAAACGCTTAATCAGACAGTTTCAAAATATCCTGAACTCGGAGAGATGCGTACAGGAGATGTGATAGGAGAACTACCCGCATATACCATTCCTAATCTTGAAGCATCACAAATCTCTGACTTTGAAGGGTATCAGGAACAGTCTGTTTCTGGCATTCCAGGTCTGGGTGACGTTGCATTAGGAGATTTCCCAAATCCCTTAGAACTACTCAATGTAACCGCACAACAAGATATTGCCTTTGGGCCAAAGGAATACTCTGGCAGTAAACCAACGCCTAAGCCGGTCTCTGGCACTTTGAAGGAGGGCTTTCAGGTACCTTGCGTCGGCAGCTGTGCCCATATCGAACTATCTGGCCCTGGATGGCAAGGCGACCAGTGGATGACAAAAGACCACCGCATTCCTGACGGGTATGGAGTCTTGGGCAGTATCGTCAGCGAAGCAGGTGCTTACAGACTGCCGTTTGGGAAGTCGTTTGCGCTGCAAATTCGAGCAACCGATGAGAAAACGGGTTCCGCAGACTGGGGGATTGCCTTCAGGTATTGCTACCGCGATACGTTCTTTGACTATGGCTGTACGGCCTATGCGTTTGAAGTTCCGTTAGGAATAACAACTTACGAGAAGGATACCGTTCTCACTGGGTTAAAAGATCTTCTAGGGGGTTCATCGCAGCCAGTGGAAGCGCCGCCAGAGTGGGAGGATTTACGCCCAGAAGCACCGCCTGAAATTCAAAACATCATTAACAGCAGCAGGGCCAGGAGACGGGGTGGTAGCAGCTTATGTGGAGAAGGGCCAGGGGGCGTTAACTTTCAAGCACTCTCAGAAGCCTACGGATACATCGAAGGGAACTACAGTTCTGTTGGTAGTTACGTCAACCTGGGAGGAAGAGAGAAAGGGTATGGCTTGGGCAAGTACCAGTACATGAGCTATCGCTCTGATGTCAGGCAAATCATTCAAGCAAAGCCAGGAGGTGATGAGTTCCTAAGAAGAGCAGACAGTGGAGCGGCCATATCTAGCGCGGATGTAGAGAAGTTTTTGACACCAACCGAACAGAACAGCTTATTCATAGCCGATCAGACCCGTAACATCGAACAGGCTATGGCTGAAGGATTTACAGGCAGCAGGATTATCGAGCGAATCGGCCAAATTCACTACGGCGGAGCTGCTGCACCGATTGATGGAGACTGGGCCGACAAGCATGAACGGCTGACACTCAAGACCTATGGTGAGGAGCTGGCGGAAAACTATCAGAAAGCCAACAATAGTTCAGACTCTAAGTGTGAAGCAGGAGGGCTGATTGCGGGAAGGTCTATCGAAGAGGCGATCTCATACGAGCAGGCCAGTTTCCAAGACTTTGACGCTTATAGAGCATACCGAGATGGCTATCACGCAGGCATAGACTTTGACTACAGGTTTGGTGCTGGCGAAGGTGGGGAAGTTGTCGCACTGGTCGGTGGTGAAGTTTCTGCTATTTATCCTATTTCAGAAAACCGAATCACTGGAGAAGGATCAATGTCTGTTGTTGTGGTATCGACGGACTCAGAAGGCAGAGAAATCACACAAACGTACACGCATCTTTCAGCTAGTTCTGTAGCTGAATCTGTACAGCCTGGAGACAACATTGGAGCAGGCCAAACCATCGGATTAGTTGGTGGAGAAGATAAAGTCTCGCAAGGCGCACACCTCGACTATAAGGTTCAAGTAGATGGAGTATATGTTGATCCAGATGAATTTATGCAAGCTGTCTTAGATGGTGGTGGAACATTAACAACCATTGATGTAGCCACAGGCGCTAAAGGTACAACTCAAATTGGAGCAGTTCAATGATGAAGATATTTCGATTGGCAATACTATCAATTATCACAGCACTCGTGCTCATCACAGTGTCGGCTCAACAGAGCATTGGTCAAGGCATTCCTAGTCACGTCGAAACTGTTTATGTCCAAACAGCAAGCAACACAGGTATTCCTCTAAGAGTACCTTCTATCATTCCTCTAAATTCTCCTGCTGCCCCAGTAAATTATTGGGCTGATGGCATTTCTAGAGATAACTTTTACTCTATTAGCTTTGATCGCGCAGCAGACTGTCGTGGTATCGAAGAGTGTGGCTTTGCTAACGTGCGGGGGGAATTAGCGTCTGACAGTTTCATCGACTACCAAGACTTAGCAAACCAACCAAGAAATCAACTGATCACATTAGATGATGGCACACCTGCCTTATTTAGTCCTTATCGGGAAGGGCTTTATACGCCCTCTTCTGTGTACGTGCAAATAGATGGCTATCTGTACACCTTCAGCATTTATATGGCTGACCAGGCAGACGTCGTGGCGATGGCTAATAGCGCTTTAGCCGGGTTTAGACAGTAATAGAAGAACTCTTATGAAACATATTCAGGTGCCAAAAGCAGTCATTGTCTTATCCTGTTTGAGCATGGTTATTGTGACCACATCCATACTCCTCAATATCATTTTGCCTGGGCGAGTGTCGGGGGCGCAAAGCGATAATTGGCAGACTCTATCGGCTTTAGTAGAGCCAGACAAACTTCTTCAGATTGTCACTGATAACACAGCACCTAGCGCCGATAGGCGGGAGATCTCACAATCAGCTATTGGCATGATCGAAGGCGATCTGTTGGTTGTTGATTTCAACTCATCTGCGCTTTGCGGTAGGGGTGGCTGTGCGATCGCTGCCTACAGAGTATCAACAGGTGAGCGGCTTTTGTTCATCTACGTGTCGCAGCCTTCCGGACAGCCGATTGTTGAACTTACCCAGCGTTCGGGGGTAGAGCTACCGTGCCTACTCATATCACCTTCGTCTGCTGCTATATCAGAGCAAAGGACTACACGAGAGACACTCTGCTACCGAGATGACGAATGGACTGTGGAGGATTCGTAAGAACATCATGGGTAACCATACACTTATATCTTCTGTACAACCCACTCCAACGCCTGTCTTGGCCACATCGAACCTGCAAACGATGCTTTGGCAAAACAAAGAGATCGTTTTTCTACTGGCGCTGCTGGGAGTAATGCAAGCTCTTAACCGTCGCTTGCAGAATAGGCGCGGCGGACAGTTCACGACGGGGCGTTTTGCCAACCGAGGAGAGACGAAAACGGCTGAACGATTGTGGAAGCAGCAGTGCTCAAACGGAGGACTGACGGCGGCGCTGAAAGTCGGTCAAATTCATTTACCTTTTGCGAATGAAGGTGGCTCGGTCGCGGGCGCTCCGGGTTCAGGGAAGACCTTTAGCGTCATTGACCCGGCTATCCGTTCAGCCCTGCGTAACGGCTACCCAATCATCGTCTACGACTCAAAGGGTACACAGACTGAAACCCACGCAGCCTATGCAGCTTCTTTGGGCTATCACGTCAGTGTCTTCGCTCCGGGCAAACCCTATACAGGAACCTGTAATCTACTCGATTTCATCAAGAGTAAAACAGATTCGCTGATGGCCTATCAGCTGTCGTACATTCTAGAAAAGAACTCAGCTGGTGCAACACCTGGTCAGTCTGGTAGCAGCGGTAAGGATTTCTTTGAGAGAACAGGTGTGAACTTAGTCGAGGCCGCTATCTTACTCGCTAAGCACACCGACTATCCTGACCTGCTAACGGTAGGCAAAATTCTCAATCTGCCGGTACTCATCGATCGGATCAAAGCCCTACGTGAAAATAAAAAAGTCTCAGACTGGGTAATCGATGCGTTCGCTCAGCTACTCAGCAGTGAGGACGCCGAAAAGCAGGTTGCAGGCATGATCGTAACTGCACAAAACGTCTTCAAGCGATTCATCTCGAAAGACTTGCTGCCAAGCTTCTGTGGGGAGACCACTATTCCGCTAGATTTCAAAGGTAAGCAAATTCTCTTTCTTCAAACAGATATTGAGAGAAAGGATGCTGTCACCCCTTTGCTCGCAGCTGTACTTCAGCTTCTAGTCGCTCGTAACTTCTCTGAGCCACGAGAAATACCACTCATGGTATCGGTTGATGAGTTTCCATCGCTTTATCTACCTGCGTTTGAAAGCTATCTCAATGAGCTGCGCTCCGCTGGGCTGATTGCACTGATTGGCTATCAGAACTTTTCGCAGCTCAGGAAGAAGTACGGCCCGGATGGAGCGAAGGCGATGATCGCGGCCTGCGGCACTCAATTCTTCTTTAATCCTCGGGACTTTGAAACAGCTAAGGAGTTCTCTCAATATCTGGGAGAGAAAGAGATTACTCACTACACCAAATCGAGAAGCTACGGCAGGAACCGTAGCCGCAGTCGGAATGAGCAGATACAAAAGGTTCCGCTGGTTTCACCAGATGAGTACTTGAAATTTAGGAAAGGCGAATGCGTATATGTAAACCCTGGGCACCGCTCGAAGAATGGCGCAGCTTCTGTGCCAGTGAGATGCCAAGTCAAAATTAGCGATGCGGAAATCGCTATTCATGAGAAAAGTCTTGCAGCCTGGGGTTCAACGGTTAGGGAGAGATTGGTAGAGCGCGAAGGGCAAGCTAATCCTCTCGGAGACTTAGATGAGGCTAGTCGAGCAAGAGGAAAGGCCGCAGATATTTTTTTACCATTGCCTGTCTTTGACAATACGGCGGCTGACTTTGGTGATGAAGACCAGTACTAGAAACATATTGAATTAGGAGAGCACATAGCATGGCTATCAAAACATCTGCAATTCATGGCAGTGAGCAGTCAGGGACAGAAGAAGCAGAAATTAGAACGGCTGAAGCAACTGCTCGTTTTGCCAGAACAGCAACCGCCATTGGTGGTGCTGCGGTTCGAGCAGGCGTTGGAAAGGTGAAAAAGACACTACGAGAGAGGCAGGAACGATTAGCCACTGAGCCAGAGCTTCAGGGCAATCTATACAAGGGTTTTCGCGAGGCGTTTATCCGTCATGGCGTTCCTGAAGACCTGGCCGCTGAAGCCGCTGCCGATCTCGTACAAAACAAAAATGCCACGAGTAGCACAGCGATTGCAGAGGCTAATCGCATTGTCAGTCAAGGGGTGAACCATCAGCATACAGCCAGTGAACAGTCTCAGCTGTCAGATAGCGAAGAAAGCGACCCTGGAGAGAGGCAACCTTTACCCAGCACCGCTGAGGAACATGACGAGCATATTGAGAAAACTGAAACCAATTCTTTTCCTTTAAATCAAGGGGCTGGAATACCTCCTGTTGAACAGCCTTCTACATCTACGAAGAAAGTCGAATTTGAAGAGCCACCCTCAGAAATGAAGTGGCCTACCCTTCAGAAAACAGCTAAAGCTATTGCGGAGGAAACAGGAGAGAAACCGGCAAGCGGGAAGAAAGCTGACGTAAAACCTTTCGTTACGGACTACTGGCAGGCACAGCAATCAGAGAAAGCCGTAGCCGCAAAGCCTGTTGTCAGAACGCCCGTTCCATCACCTGCACCTACACTCGCGAAAGACTACAGTGCAGGACTTGCAGCAGCGGGCGCAGATAACGAGATTGCAGCAAAGGCGGGTACGGCTCTGGTAGAGGGTGAAGATGCTCACAGCAATGTAGAAATTGCTAAAGCAAACAGTCAAGTTTCTGAAGTTCCTGCACGGTCTAGGCTCCAGCAAATGTATTACGACGTTCTGGAGAAGCAGAAAGCGATTGATCCAGAGCTGACTGAACTTGCCTCGAAGGACTTGGCCGAGGGCAAAGGAGCGCATTCCTCTGATCATGTTCGAGCGGCGCATGACAAAATTCTCAACCGTGAGCTAGCTAGAAGTGGACTAGACTCTCATCGGCAAAACTGGAGCAAGTACAGCCGACACGTTACAGAACCAGATCCCCATAAGCGAGATCGGCTAATTGGCTCAGCTGCTATGAGAGAGGGCGTTTCAGCTCGGGACGCTAAAGCCATGATCCGTTGGAGTAGTCCTGTTGCAGCTCAGATCAACCACCAACAGGGTTCAACTGCAATGGTGAACTATGCCGATAGCGTTGTCTCTCAGGTAAAAGCACACTTAGTAACAAAACAGATGGCTACAGGCAAAGCAATTGCACCAGCAAAAAAAGGAAAAGGCGCAGAAATCTGAACAGTCTCAAGATGTTGCTATCTAAACCACACTCTTCGTCATGCCACTTTCTGTTAGTCAAAAAGACTCTTCCCGAATTCAGTTTGCTTACTACGCCTATGTTGCTGGCCCGATGGGTGACGTGTTCCGCTACCTGCTCAGGAACAAAGCGCACTCAACGCACAAGGGTAAAAAGATGGGCCTCGCTGCGATGGCTGCGTTCTGGAAACCCTTCAGTGCTCAAGCTGTCCTGGGCTTGAGCGAGCAGGAGGTGAGAGCGATCGCACTGACTTCTATTACTGAACTTCAGCAGCAGATAGAACTGATTCGCACTACTTTCAACATTCCAGCTAGCTCGAAAGAGATAACGAAAAGAGAGATTGAGCGGATGATCGAAGAGAAGCTGAACGCTCAGCATGGAATTAACCAGGAACCGACTGTGCAGGCGCTGCCTCTACCTGATAACTACAACACGCATCGCTAAGGTGAAAACGCCTACCTATGTCGTCACCAAATTTTGAACAAAATAGGCAACGGCTCGTAGATGCTTTCTATGGAAGGTTTCTAGGCGGCGGCAGGTTCGAGACCATCACGCAGGCCCGCCAGCTCGCTAAAGTGATACTCAATGAACCAGTACGCCCCGGTGAGCCACTGGCTAAAGCCGTAGAAGAAGCGATTGAACAAGGAGTGCTCCTAGCCGCGAAGCACATCGTTGATAGCGGGGATAATCTCACTAGCCGCGACATCTACGATCAGCTGGTCGATTTGTACCAGAGACAGCCGACACTCGGTACGCGCACCAGCTCCAGTATTGAATTACAGCAGTACAGTACGCCTACACCTTTAGCGTATCTGGCTGGCAAGCTAGCAGGTATTGACCATAGCAAGACGGTCTACGAGCCAACGGCAGGGCGTGGGGCGCTGCTTATGTTGAGTAGTCCAGCCAATGCGATCGCCAATGAGTTAGACGCTAAACGCGCTGCTGATCTCATCAGTCAGGGCTACAGTACGAGTCATCATGATGCGACCAGCTACCGACCCGAGCAGCAGGTGGATGTAGTGATTGCTAACCCACCATTTGGCAGGCGCAGGGGAGAGAACGGGACAGACAAGTTTCAAATCGGTGCGGCGGATACACCAATTGTGACGGCTGAGATCGATCAGGCGATCTCATGGAAAGCTCTAGAAGCGATGAAGGACGACGGCAAAGCGGCTTTGATTATTGGCAGCGAACTTGGCAACGAACAGCAGCGGAAAGAGAGGTACAACAGTTTGCGCGTTCGTAAGTACTTTTTCAATCTCTACCGGCAGTACCACGTCACACAACACTTCACGGTAGACGGTGACTTGTACAGCAGACAAGGGGGAAGATATCCGGTCGATGTCATCTTAATCGAAGGGCGAAAGCGACAGCCATTCCTAGATCCTCAGACAGATAAGCGAAGGCTTCCAGGTGCAGATCCGCCTCGGATATACTCCAGCTATGAGGAATTGAAGGAAGTTCTACCTGCCCAAGATTACGGACTAACTTATGAACGAAGCACTACTCACGAGCCTAGAGCGCCCACTGTACATCCAGAATCCCAAAGCCTGGGCACCGGAAGAGAACGCGCTGCTACTGGCAGTACTGATGCCGCCAGCAATGGAGACGATTCAGAACCTGGAACAGTACCAAATGCTGCTGGAACAACGAATGAAGGCGATGGTAGCCGAATACGAGCCAAACCAACCGCAGAGCTGGCAGACGATGGTGAGAGCCCGATGCTCAGCGCTGACCAACGCAGAGGTATTTCTGCCAGGAACGATGAACGACGAGGAAATTATTCAAGCGCTAGCCCAAAGCACCCTAGTGATGGTGAAGCTGGGCGAGGTGGCGACCTTTCCGATGGAGAGACTTCCAGAGTCAAGCGAGGCGGAAGACAGCGCGATCTCAGCAGCGGTCAACACCAATCTCGAAGAGTGGCTAATTCGACTGACCCTTTAGAAATAGAAAATGCAATGTCTCTAGAGTCCGATGCCAACAACAATCTCACCAGCAGCACAACGCTATCGGCGCAGGTGCCCTACCAACCAAAGAGTCAGGGAAAGCCGCTAGATAGCTACGTTCCTCAAAACCTAGAAGCACCTATTCAAAAGGCACTCGACAATCTAGAGGCGCAGGTAGGCAACGTAGATGAGTTTGTTGCAGATTCGCTGAACTTTGGCTCTGTAGATAACTTGCATCAGGCATTAGCGGCTGAGCAGGTAGATGGTGTGGCACTCGCACTGCAAAGCTTGCAAGACGGGAAGGCGGCGCTGATTGGTGACGATACTGGACTTGGTAAAGGTCGTCAGATGGCCGCAGCTATCAAATATGCAATCGAGACCGATAGAGTCCCTATATTTGTCACCAAAGATCCTGGGCTGTACGCCGATATTGTTCGAGATCTCACCGATATCGGGATGAGTGATATTCGTCCGTTTATGACCAATAGCAAGCAGGCTATCCCGCTGCCCGATGGTCGAACGCTCAAAACAGGAGACAAGTCTCACGCCAGCGAGATCAGCGCCATGCTCAGAGAGGGCGAACTGTCCTCAAAGTACAACATGGTGTTCAGCACCTATTCTCAGGTGCAAACTGTCAGAGGCCGCAGTACAGACCGTCGCCAGCTGCTAGAAGATATTGCACCACGCTCTATTTTGGTTCTGGATGAAGCGCATGAGGCTGGGGGAACTGCTAAGAAATGGGAGAAATCTTCTGCACCGCCTGATAGAGCAAAGTTTATTCGCCAGCTGGTGCAGGTAGCCGATGGTGTATTTTTTGCATCAGCTACGGCAACAAAGCGGCCTGATGTGATGGATCTCTACGGCGCACGAATGAACGTGGCTGAGGTTACTTCAATTGAGGGACTGCAATCAACGCTAGAGCAGGGCGGTACACCTTTGCAGCAGGTGGCTACCTCAATGATGGCTGAAGACGGCCAGTACATTCGGCGGGCGCGTACGTATGCTGGGGTCGATGTCAGCTCAACAGTAGTACCGACAGCCCACGGTGATGCCGACCAGCTCAGCAGTATCATGCGCTCTATTTTAGAGTTCGATATGTTGAAGAAAGCGGCTGTCAGCGAGCTAAATGAAGAGGCTAGAGCGGAGGCTAAACAGATTGGTGGAGATGCGGCTATTGGATTTGCTGGCGCGAAAAGTACTAACTTCAGCTCCATCATGTGGAACGTTGTAGACCAAGCGGGACTAGCTCGTAAAGCAGATGCAGTGGCCGACCTTGCTATCTCATCGCTAGAAGCCGGGGAAAGGCCATTCATCGGTCTGAGCAATACGATGGGTAGCTTCATTGAAAACTACGCCAGCGATATGAATATTAAGGCGGGCGATGCCATTGATATTACCTTTCAAGACGTGCTGTGGCGATATCTGGAACGCAGTCGCGACATCACAATTAAGGACTACACAGGTGAAGGCTATCGGCGTCCGATGACGGATGCGGAGCTAGGGGAAAAGGCGGTTCAACAGTATGCCGAAGCAACAAAACTCATAGACCATGCCGACTTTGCGAATATGCCAGTCAGTCCGATTGATTGGATACGGCACCGGGTGGAATCTGCGGGCTACACCTTTGGCGAACTCACAGGGCGCGGGGTACAGCTAGAGTACGCGGACGATGGGAGTGCAACGTTTGAGCGGCGCACTGCACAGGAAACGTCTAAGGCAGCAAAAATTGCGGTGATCGCAGGGTTTAACAGTGGCACGGTAGATATTGGCCTGGGCAACCGCAGTGCTTCGACCGGCTATTCAATGCACTCGTCTAGCAAGTTCGAGAATCAAAGCCGCAGGCATTTTCTGATTGCTCAGCCGGAGCGCGATATTAATGTGTTCAAACAGTTCCTGGGGCGGTTCCACCGCACGGGACAGGTGAATGCGCCGAAGATTTCCTTGATTGTTGGAGATACGCCTGATGAAAAGCGGCCAGCGGCAGTACTGGCGAAGAAGCTGACGACGCTGAATGCGAATACAACAGCGGCGGTCAAAGGGGGCGTTGACTTCGAGGGGATTCCTGACTATTTCAATGAGGTCGGCGATCAGATTGTTACAGACATCATGCGCGACGATCCTGACTTCAGTGAGCGTCTATTCAATCCCATTAGTGTCTCTGAATACGCAACAGAGCCGGTTGAAAACGCTGCCGCTAAAGTCACGGGCTGTTTGCCCATCTTGCCGGTGGCGGAGCAGGAAGAATTCTATCAGCAGCTTGATATGGAATATCAGGCCACACTTGATCGCTACAAGGCGATGGGAGAGAATCCGCTTGAGGCAACAGGCATCGACTTAGATGCTCGGACGCTGGCGAGCGTAGAGGTTGTGGCTGAAGCGGTAGGGATAGACTCGGCTTTTGCCAGGGGTATCACTGCTGAGGTGGTGGACGTGCTGGTGCAGAGTAAGCCGAAGACGCAGCTAGAGGTGATCAATGACGTTCGGCAGACGTTAGAGATGAAGCCAGTTCGGGTGATTGGAGACCACGACCAGGGCGCGGCGGACGTAGCGGCGACTGCATTAGTAAACCGGCTTTGTCAGCAGACGGAACAGGTGACAGAGCGCTATCTGGCTGAAAAGAAGCTGCAATATCAGCAGCAAGAACCTGACCCTGAAAAGCTTCAGGGCAAGATAGACAAATTGGAAGAGCGCTCTGACAAGCAGCTGGCTACGCTGAGTAGAATCAAACGCTTCAGACCAGGGCAGTCGGTGCGGATGACCGCGAACAACGGGCGGGTGTTCTACGGCGTTGTCTCGAATGTACGCAAGCGAGGCAAGGCGCTGGATACGTTTGGAGATCCGAGCGTTCCGGTTAAAGAGAATGTGGCTATTCCGTCGCGGTGGGAGGTGGTCATTGCGATCTCTGACGAGCAACGGCAGATTGCGCTGCCGCTTTCCAAGCTCAACCCGCAGGTCGAAACTGCCGATTCTTTTACCGTGACGCCTGCTAAGGTCTACAGCAAGAATGTCAGCATTTATGAGCTGTTTGATCAGCGGCAGATGGGCGATCGCGAGGTGCGCACTATCCTCAAGGGCAACCTGCTGCGGGCTGCTGATACGCCCTACCAGGATCAAGGCAAGCTGATTCTGGCGAGCATGAGCAATGGGCAGATGGAGCCTGTCATGCTGATGGACAAGGGCTTTAATCCGCAGCAGGAGATGGAGGCTGCGCCAGTTATTCTGCCAGATGCGGAGAAGGTGGAGGCGTTCATTGAGGCGACTGGCGGCGCAGGTATTGTGAAAACAACAGATGAGGCGATCTCGCTCAAGCAAAACTCAGCGGGGGAGTTTTTCATCCAAACGGGGAAGACGCGCAAGGATGTTTACCTAGACCCGAATCTTCAGGCGGCAGTGGGCGGCGAGTTCACCAGCGTTAGCGACCGGATGCAGGCAAAATTTGAGCCGGGGCGGTTGGAAGATGTCGTGGGCTATCTGATGAAGGGCAAGGGTAAGCGGCTGGCAGCTTTCACGGAGCAATCGACGGCGCGGGAGCTACTAGGGCTGACAATTCCTGAGTTGAAGTGGGCCGATACGGTGGAAAGTGTGGTGGGACGAGAAGGATTACCACCCATCGTAGATATGAGGGATTTGAATGCTGTGCGTCATCAGCTTGCTGAGACATTTGCTACAAGCTCTGATGGGCAGGAAAATGAGCCTACCGAGCCACTGTCTGACGGTTCAGAACAGACTGAAGCACCGACTATAGGAAGTGAGATAGCCGGAGGTAGACAGGTTCTAGGCAAGGGGCCGCCGCCAATACCAGAAGAGACAGAAGAAGACAAATCTGCGACAGGAACGCAGCCTGCTGTTCAACAGCCGAAAGCGCATCGACTGAGATTCAAAGCTGAAAGGCAGGTTTCCCAATTTCTGCACGAAGCTGGATTAGCTCAAGCGGTTATGGGTAATGAGTCTTTCCATTTGAGAATTGAGAACGAGCCTTACCTTCCTTTGACCGTTGAAGCACATACGGTCGGAAATGATAGGTTGCTTTATCTAACACACTATCGCGAGCAGAACGGCGATCTTATTCACGATGGGGAGATGGTGTTTGGAATTAAGCAGAGCGGCCATCTTCAGTTGAAGGAAACCGCTGTTCAAAACGGATTTACGGGCGGCGAGCTGAGAGGTTATGACCGTGAGTTTGCCGCTATATTCTCCAAGAATATTCTGGAACAGGGGTTTGCGGTCGAGGTGGCGAAGCAGCTGGCAGAGCAGACTGCACTGAGTATTGAGTCACAAACGCCTACAGAGAAGCCACGACAAACACCAGAGCTAAAGAATACAGTAACGCAGCAGCAATCGAGTGCAACCACACCAACAATTGAGAACGCATTAGCTGACAAGTCTTCTGAGAGGCATCAAATGACCGTGCCGAGAGCGCTTGTAGAGAAAGGAGCAAGAGCTGCAAAGTATCTAGGGAATACAGAACTGGTACGGGCCATCGAAAATACTCTATCCACCCAGAGAGCAGACCTATCCAATATAAACATTGAAAAGTCTCTTCAATCTCAAGTTGAAACCACAATCATCTTGGCACGAAACAAACAGCAAACAGAGTTCGCAGCAGAGATTCTTCCCATCGCTCAGAAGCTTCTCGAAACGGCTAGTCAAGCAGGGCTCACACGTTCAAAACAGACGGAGCAAGGGCAAATTACCGCTTTCGAGGGCAAAAATTATTCCGTTCGCTGTCGAACAACTAATAAGAGGGAAGAGTTTAAGTTACTCTGTCACCGTACAAACGGTCTGATCTATGCAGTCAATGGATTACACCAAAAAAGCCAAGGCTTATCAAAGGCCGATGGCGTTAGGCTTACGAAGTATGCAGATATGGCACCCTCTCAGCTTAAACAGGTAATTAGACAGCAACAAACGACAGCTGGAGTCGAAACTTAGGTTGAAGGTAAAACTAAAAGAAAGATGGAGAAGCCGATAGAAATTATGGCTGAGACCAGAAAGAGAGTGATCTAGACAGCTAACTTCCAATCACTTCCCCATACTCCTTTCTCTGAAACTGAGTACCTTTCAGGGGGTGGTGTGTAGACTACTACCGAATAGGTTCACAAGCGACAAAACAGCCATCACGTCATTCTCTTTTCTAAGAAATTAGTCACTACCTGAACAAACGGATCAATTTCACCAATAAGCAGTAACAATATAAACATTCGTATGATACTGGCAATTGTGAATTCTAGCTCTACACTCCCCTTAGTTAATAGAAGACTTGACGCTGCACCTATCCGTATAGGTGTTTCAAACGGAATTGGTACAATCCAAAAAAACAGACATAATGATATAAACCTTTGAATTACATCACGGTCTTTTCTTATTTTCACTTCCTCTTGAGGTTCAAACAAGACATCTTCAGTATTACTTTTGTGAAATGCTTCCAACTTAATAGAGATACTGTCTAGAGTTTCAACAACGAGTTTGAAGCCTATCCTTTGCTTTGGCTTCATATACTCAATGCTATAAGCAACTTCGTTTTGATCTAGCTCCATCTTACTCTTTTCCAAACCCATTTCTCTTTCTGGGTTAGCTATCAAGTCAACCTTCGAGATGGTGCTACCATTAGATGACATCAATCGAATGTTCTGTTCCTTGAGGATCTTATCTCCAGAATTTTCTAAATAGAAGTATATTGGTACAATCTTAGACTCGGCTTGAAGTTGTTCTTCATAAACTTTGATAACTTTAGTAGCTTCGCCATAGTCAATAGAGTAAGAAAGCCGTTTTGTCTCTTCTGAACGCTTTCTGTAAACATCCAAAAGAACGTTAAATGTGAAGCCTAGCACTGCTGCAGTTAATAAGTAAACGCCTTTACTAGCAACTTCTCCAATCAAACTAGGTTCTATAGACTGATTAGATTGGATAGAAGTTTCTGATAGCAAAGCATTCAATTGCAGAATTTGTTTCATACCTCACGCCTATACAAACACATATCCTCAGTTGCAATGCTGTTTTACAGCGTAGTTGGGTCGCACTACCAGCTTGACCAAAGGTAAGCGACCACAATATCTAATAATCTTGAATATAAATAAAAATTGGTTATGATACGGACATTTACATGCTCAGCGTCTCAAAAGCGGCAGAGCACAGTCAAAATGGCAACACAGCCAAAGCCTTATCTATCCAGCTAGCTAGCTCCTTCGATAGCGGCTAGCACAATGCTGATAGCAGGGTGATCAACTAGCTCTTCAATAGCAGCTTTTCCACCTCCCTTGATGGCACCCATGACACGTTCCCTTATCCTTGGGGTTCGCTGTATCTGAGTTATGGCTTGGCTAGGTACTTCTGCTAAAGGATAATTTTCTGATAGTTGCTCTAGAAGCTCTTGAATTTCTTTTGCCGCTGACGCTAAATTCTCACGTTTCTCAGGTGCATAGTTATGAAGAATAGCCTGAATCCTACTACCAGACTCTGCTGTATTTACGACACTAGCCACTGAGCCGTTGAACTCGTACTTTGGGCCTTGATTTTCTGCCATAACCTCAATTATCCCTATCAACTGCGCTTTTTCTTGCTTCTCTATCTTAATGGCTTCTTGTGCTTCCTCGGCCCGAGTACCCAACAGCTTTAATCTTTCCTCGTACTGGACTTCTAGCCTAGCTAAATTCACTGCGTACAGCCGTTTTATCGCTGTCTCAATAGCGGATCGATCTGAATCATCGCTAGAATCGAGTCGGATGATGAAAGCTCCCCGCTTCCGCTCCATACCTTGAATAGACAATCCTTCTCCTGGATGGTCGCAGCATAGCTTCTGAAATGACTGAAAAAACGCCTGCCAATCTATACCATCAGGGAAAGTCAGATCTATTGTTTCTTGGGCACTAGCTAAGATCTGAAAACGTTGAGCGAATTCCTGAGGAGCGAAGAGCCTTTCTCTACCTACGGGTAGGCGAGCAATAAATCTACTATCCTTGTCTATCTTGCGAAAAATATAGTCACACTCAACGTTGCTTAAATCAGTAAAGTTACCAATATGCCAATCTGCGATACATGCCCCAGTCAGAGTTGCATTGGAAAAATTAGTTCCTAATGCTTGCACTCTACTCAGATTTGAGCCGCTCAAGTCCGCGTAACTTAAGTCTTTGCCGCTTAGAGATAAATCGCTTAGATCAGTGTCTTTGAGTACCGAGCCATAAAAATTAGCCGATATCAGAACCTGGTTTCTGAAGTCCACTGAAGTAAGGTTTGCCCTGCATAGGTTCACGTCCTTAATGCTCGTTTCTTCAAACTTCGCTTTTGCTAAATTAGCAGATTCAAAGTTTGCGCCTGTAAGGTCAGAGCCCTTGAATGTTACTTCCTCAAGGTTCGTTCCTTCAAGCCTTGCTAATTGAAGATTTGTTTCACTTATCTCAAGTTTAGAGAGATTAGCCTGACTTAGATCAGTCTCACACAAATTAGCATTTTCAAAAATAGCTTCACGCAGATCAGCTTCTCGAAGAGTAGCTCCACTTAGGTTTGTTTGTTTGAAGATTGCCTTGCGTAAGTCCGCTCTGCTTAGATTGGATTTTCTAAAATCTAATCTTCTAAAGTCAATGCCGTTTAGTTTTGCTTCGCACAAGTCAGCACCTGCAAATATAGGAAAATCGGTTCCATAAAAGCTGGGCTCATCGTTACATCTATCTCCATATACTCTATTAGAACAGCTAGTGACAGTTAAATCTACACCACTAAGGTTTGCTGAAGTAAAATCAGTAGATACAAAAATTGTTTCGGTTTCATCGTCCTCCTGGCAACCCACCCAGTAGAAGTAGCTATTCAGATTTGCACCGCTTAGATTTGACTCACGCAAGTCGGCATGATGCAGTTTAACGCCTTTCAGGTTTACCTTTGTCAGGTCAGCTCCACGAAAATCAGCATAGCTAGCATCAGTCAAGACCTCTCTCTCAACCGACGAAGTTCCCCAGAGCCTTTCGTTCTGACCTTTCAAACATTCAACAATTATCTTCAAACTTGCGGAAGACAAGTTAGCGCCTTGACAATTAACCCCACGGAGTAGCGCTCCCGTAAGGTTTGCTCCACTGAGATTACAGCTTCGGAGATCTGCATTTTCCAAGTTTGGCTGTATCTCAGGGTTTTGTTTTCGCCAAGAATTCCAATTTTTGACGCTTTTCTTGAGCAAATCTACATGTTCTTTATTGGCCATGAAAACTACTACTTTATTGTCTAAGATATTGATTCCATGATACTTCCAGAGTAATATCTCAAACAGCCCCCTTTTTCTGAAGCTAAATCACTAGCTTTTAACTAACAGGCATCTATAATGCTACCTATATAGCTTGTACAGATGCGTTATGGATACCTCTGAGTGCTTCCTATCAATTGTTGTTTAGTCACTTGAATTAATATAATTAAATAGCTTGTGAAGTATAACTGTTCTCTACTTGAGAAGTTGTGCCATAGCGCCTAGTTCCATTGCTTATTCCTACTATCGTTCACAATTTTTTCTGCCTCTTCTAAAGTATCTAGATCAGTGAATCGCGAATATCTTTCGTACAAAATAGATGGCAGTCTATCACAATCTCTATCTTTGTCTATAGTAGAACTCAGATCTTTAGGCAAGGGCGAATTGCAGATAAACGGAGATTCACTGCCTACCAGTTGAGAGAGATGAAGTCCGGAAACATCTCTCAAGTCAGAGCTTATGATAACAGCTTCTCTCAAGTCAGCGTCTTCAAAATTCACTGCCGCCACGCTCATATTTTCAAACAAAGCTTCCTGGAGATTAGCATTAGAGAAGTCGGAATCATCTACTTTAGATCCTCTAAAAGCTGCTCTAGTAAGGTCAGCATAGCGAAAATCGCTCCGCCGAATTGAGGCATCTGCAATATATGCCTTTGTTAGATCGGCCAGTACAAAACTGACCCTGTGCAAAGCCGACTCAACGAAGTTGACTTCTGTGAGTCTTGCTTCTCTAAAATTAGTTCCGTCTAAATCGGCCCAACTAAAAGAAGCCTCATGAAGATAAGCATTGGAAAAGTTGGTATATTCAAGAGAAAAATTGAGGATGTCCTTATCAGCGACACCGTGCTTGGTATATCGGAGATTAGCGTTCCTCAAGTTAGCGCTTCTAAAATCAGCTCCCAATATCACAGCTCCCTCTAGATTTACAGATCTGAGAATAGAGTCACTAAAATCAGACCTACTAAGCTCAGCATAGCTAAGGTTTACTTGGCTTAGGTCTGCTGAGCTTAGATCAGTATTTTCTAGACTGATAACGGGCGGTTTGTCTTCGACTTCGACATCATCAGAGAATTCACCTTGAACAAGTTCCATAATGCTAAGTGAGCTGATAATTTGTCCCTTTCGCTGAAAGTCGAGATTTGGATCCTTGAGCAAAGTAACTGTAGATGCTTCTAAAACAGTTCTTATTCGCTGGTTTCGTTCATCCCTTAGGTCTCCATCCGCATTGAGGAATATTTCCGAAAGATGTCCCAAGTAGTTTTGAACAGTATCTTGCTGCAATCGCTCAATCTCTTGTGCTTCACGCTGCTTTTCATAAACTCTAGAAGCTGAAAAAAGCGCCAGTGGGATGAGTAGAACTCCGACTGCCTCAAGAGAGGGACTCAAACGCTCAACGATGTCAAAAACTGCTGAGTTTCTCAAGCTCCTACTAATAGGCTCAAAAAAATGTTTCTCAAGCTTGATTAGAGGATCGTTGACCACAAAAAGAGTTCTTCTCAACAGACTCCCAGAAATCTTTTCAGCCCTCGCCCAGTCCTGCTCAGCATCTCCTGAACGGTTCAAAAGCTTACGGTTTTGGTAAATTTTTTGAGCAATCTGAGAGATAGCTTTCTCTGTGGAAGGTTTGCGTCTCCAGATTTTTACCACGGCTATGACTCCAAAAATTAATTCAGATTCTACAATGCATAGTCATATCAGAAGCGGATTATTCAGATACTGCGTAATAATGGAGCACAATTGGCGGTCAGGGGGTAATAAAAAAGACAGTAGAGTTGCAGCAGCTATCGTTCAGGAAGACGCCTCTGAACGATTACTTTTGTGCGGCTCTTTCTGCTCACTACAGAAAAGAAGCTTCAAGACAAAACGGTCTTCGACTACCACTCGATATCATCACTAACAGTGCGATCTTCACCGGTTGCAGTTACAGGCTCTGATTCTATACCGGCTGCGTCCTCTTCAAATGCAGAAGCAATTGGAGCCAATGACTCGTACTCTACTTGAGCATGTGCTCTGCACTCTCGAAAAAAAGCCTCAAGCCCTAGCAATATTGTCGTTGTATTCTTGCGCTCCAGCTCAGGCCGAAGCTCCCAAATCCCTTTCAACAGATCGTCAACGGCCTGCGTTCTCCTTAGCCCAATTCTCGGAACCGTTCCCATTTTTTCCTCCTACAAGCATTAAAACTGGTGAGCTATCTAGGTTAACGCTCAACCTACGATCTCTACTTACGACTGCTGCAAGTTGCTGAAACCAGTTGAGTAGAGTCACGCTGAAGTGACTCGTACATCTGCAACACCGTCTGGTAATCCGGCGAGTTCGTATACATCACCAAGTTGTGGCGGTCGCACCACTTACCCAGCAGCTCTCCCAGCACACCCTGCATCAGACTTGACCCACCGCCAATAAAAGCGATCCGCACATTCACCTCTTCGTAGGGCGAAGCATTCCTAAGCTCTGCGCGGATCGACTGCGCTGCATTTTCAATCCGCTCCTTTGGAATCTTGAGGTGAGGCTTGAGAAACTTCTTAAAGTCGATGCCCTTCACCTGCCAGCGGCCCTGACTCAAAAGCGCAGACAGCTTCTCAAACGAAGGCGGAGAAGCAAACCCTTCTGCTTTGACTGCCTTGATGAACCGGGCATCGGTCAGCAGAGACTGCAAAATCAAATTACAGCCCCCCACATTATTTCCAGATAGATGCAGAGTCATCACACCCCGGTCGGGGTATCGAACGCCTGTCAGTAGCGTTCCTTGGCCTAAGTCGATCACACCGTTGAACTCCTGGTTATTTTCTAGAAAGACGATGCCCTCTTGGAAGCCAGCGACCTTATCAAGCAGCACCGAATACTTATGGCCCTCAAAACTAAAGCCCTCGTCTAGCTTGGCCATCTCCTTAATGATTTCCTGCTCGATACCCTTGTAGTAGGTCGGGCTAGACACGCAGAGGCTGAGTTCAACCGGCCCTCCGTTCGGAACTAGCTGAACCAGGGCAGCAGCAACCACCACTGAAAGGTCGCGGATCTTATCGTTCTCATCCAGTGGGGTGTATTTCTTCCCCATTAGAGAGTGCATCGCAGATTCTCCCCACAGAAACACGTTGCCAGTCTTTTCTATTTTCAGTCCCTGATCGACTAGGTTTACCTTTCGGGTCACCGATGGAATCTTGAAAGGCTCACCGACAACATCCTCAATTACCGGCAAGAATTTACTACCACTATTGCCTCTATCAACCACTAATAGAATTTTCATTTTCTCTCTTCCTTGATAAGAACTGTCAAAAGGATATCTTTTGACACACCTCGTGTGTCGAATAAAAAGATATGTATTTTGTCAGAATATGGTCATGTTTAGTCACAGATAGGAGATTTATTGACAGCCGCTATATCTCAGTGTCTACAATGGGTTTATCGCTTCTGCCATACTTTATGGAGTCCTGTGTGGAATCTTCGGAATAGCCCTTCTGAGGGCGTCCATCTTTCTCTTTTTCTGGCCCTCCTGATTTCTGTTCTTCATTCAGAACAACCTCAATGCTCAGCACCAGCAATCTAAAATCTGCTCAGGCTGCGACCTATTTTGAGAAAGACGATTACTATTCTCAAGAGGAAGGCCCCAACCATTCGCGCTGGGTCGGCGAAGGTGCCGAACGGTTGAACCTAAACGGCAGCGTCGAGCAACAGGTCTTCCAACAGGTGCTCCAGGGCAAATCCCCAGACGGCCAGCCGCTCTTCAGCCGCAAGCTCGACCCGAACACCCGCAGAGCCGCCACTGACTTCACCTTCAGCGCACCCAAAAGTGTCAGTGTCGCAGCCCTAGTCCAAGGTGACAGCCGTATCACCCAAGCCCACCACACCGCTGTTGACCGAGCGCTCCAGGTCTTGGAAGAACGCTATGCACAGACGAGAGTCACCACAGAAATCGGACGGCACACAGTCCAAACTGGCAACCTGATTGCGGCTATCTTTCCCCACGGCACTAGCCGAGAAGCAGAGCCGCAGCTGCACAGCCATTGTGTGGTCATGAACGCCACGCAGCTAGAGGACGGACGCTGGTATAGCTTCTCGAACGACAGCGCCATCATGAATAAGAAGCTGCTGGGCCAGATTTACCAGAATGAACTGGCAGTAGAGCTGAAAAAGATTGGCTATGAGGTGACGCAAAGAGAACACGGTCAGTTCGATATCAAAGGGTATTCACCGGAGCTACTGGAGACCTTTTCGACCCGCCGCGCCCAGATTGAAGCGCTGATGGCCGAGTGGCAAGCCTCGGGAAAGCCGGTGCGCGACGGCGAGGGGAATGTCATTCGCTCTGACGTGCTATTGCGTGAGCTGGCCAACCTGCAAACGCGACAGGCCAAACCTCAGATTGTCGAAGCGACGCAGCTTCTTCAGAACTGGCAGTCAGTACTTGCGATGAAGGGGCTGAGCTTACCCAAGCTGCCGAGCGAGCAATCTGTCGTAAAAAACGCGGAAGCATTTACGACAGCCACAGCCGCCTCTGTCATCAGCGATGCAATCGCCCACTGCGGTGAACGCGATGCCATCTTCAGAACCACCGCTATTGAGAAGTTCGCTTTCGAGCATCACATTGGCGAGTTGAGCATCACCGAGTTGCAACAGGCGATCGCATCCCATCCGGAACTACTCACAGTCGATGAAGCCAATGGAAAGGTCACAACAGAATCAGCCCTACAGCTAGAGCTAGCCACCATTCGGCTGATGCAGCAGGGCCAGGGGCAAGCGATTGCGATCGCTTCGACAGAAACGGTTGCCGCTCACCTTGAGCCATCCAAACTAAGCGAAGAACAACGCAGTGCGATCACCCTTAGCTGCCAAACCACAGACCAGTTCATCGGCTGGCAGGGGGCAGCGGGCGCAGGAAAGACCTACGCGCTCAGTGCATTCAAAGAGATTGCTGAAGAACAAGGCTACGAAGTCAGCGGCTACGCGCCCAGTGCTGCTGCTGCACATGAACTAAGCGAGTCACTGAATATCGACACCAGCACCGTCGCCCGACTGCTGCTCGAAGCCTCGCTTGCAGATACCCAAGCCGAGAAGAAGCGAAAGCGGAAACTGTGGCTCATCGACGAAGCCGGTCTGCTCAGCATGAGGGAAGCCCAAGCGCTGCTGACTAGAGCCACCGACCAGCAGGCGCGAGTTGTCTTTGTAGGCGATACCCGGCAGCTCTCAGCAGTAGAAGCAGGCAATCCCTTCCGCAGCTTGCAGGCAGGCGGCATGCTCACCGCTCACCTCGACCAAGCCCGTCGCCAGCAGCAGGCGCAATTGCGGCAGGCAGTTCAGATGATTTCTCAAGGTGAAGTCGGTGCAGGCATTCAGGTTCTAGAACGCGCTGGCTGCATTAGCGAAATTGAAGAGGCGCAGGCGAGGGGCGATCGCTTGGTTAATGACTACTTGAACCTACCGGCTGAGGAACGCGAGCAGACGCTGCTGCTCTCTGGCACGAACGCTAACCGGCTAGCGCTGACAGACCAAATTCGGCAGGGAATGCAGGCTGAGGGGTCGCTGGGAGAAAACGTCTACACGATGGAGTCACTTCAGCGTAAAGACCTCACCCGAGTGCAAGGCCGCTACGCCAGTAGTTACGAGACAGGTGACGTTGTTGTTCCTATCCGCGACTACAAGCAGCAAGGGCTAGAAAGAAATGAGCATTACCGAGTAAGAGCGGTCGATGCCCTGGCCAATACACTGACGCTGGAGACCACAGACCATCAGCTCATTCAGGTGAATCCAGCGCTGTGCGATCGCAAGGCAGTCTACCGGGTTCTCACCGCTGAGATTGCAGCAGGAGATCGCCTCAAGTGGACAAAGAACAACCGCATTGCGGGCACCCGCAACGGGCAGCAGTTCACCGTCGAAAGCATCACACCTGAAGGCATCGCCCAAACAGTGACCGACGAAGGCGAGGCTCGAACGCTTGACCTATCGGGCGCTCAGCACATCGACTACGCCTGGGTCTCGACCACCTACAGCAGCCAGGGTAAAACGGCCAGCAACGTTATGGCCTTGATAGATGCGACAACCAATAAAGAAGCCTTCTATGTGGCCACCTCCCGCGCCAAGAACAGAGTCCAGCTCTACACCTCTAGCATCGAAGATTTACAGCAGCTCGCTGAAAAATCGCGGGCGAATGAGAACGTCAGCGACTACCTTCCCCTTTTCGAACTTGTCCAATCTGAAGAATCCCACAACGAAATAAACCATGATAAACAGACCGCAACTGCCCAACGCTCAACCCAACAGACCGCAGCAGATTACGCCCGAGAAGTTATTGGAGCTGATGACGACAGCCATCATAGAAGCCAACCAACCGCTGCTGGAAGAAGTCAGATCGCAGCGGGAACGCATCGCCCAGATAGAAGCCGTACAGAGCCAGATGTCGCAGAACTTAGGGGTGTATTGGCAGGAATTGCGGAACTTTGTAGAGTCGCAGAACTCTCCCAAGCAACGCTCTGGATTACAGAAGCAGCTCAAAGAATTAACAGCAGCGCTCGGCAGCTGGCACTCGCAGCAGCAGGAGTTACTGGACTCTATGAGCAGCTTGGGAGAACATTTGAACAGAAGGCTGAGCGCAGAAGACGCGGACGCCAGCAGTCTCAGTCAGTCATCTCAGAACCAGCAGCCACCGCAATAGAAGCGACAACGGAACAGCTTATTCTTGACGCTAGGCTAAAAGAAGCTAGGGCAGTGAGATCGCCGGACGAGTCTCAGCCGCTTATGCTTCAGCCGCCTACACCGAATGCTCCATTGGCCGAACAGCTCAATGCTTTTGCCAGTACTTTGGGGTACGAACCGGGAGATCGCCTGTATGTGCGGGCGCTGCTGCCGAAGCATCTATCAGACAAACTGGCGCTCAAGCAGGGGCTCAAGTTTGAGATTGAAGAGAATGGGAAGAAGCGACTGATTCCAAATACTCGGCGCGGCTACCTGACGGTCGGATCTTGGGAGTTCACGCATTTGAAAAGAGATAAAGAACCTGTTGTTTATGCAGATGGTCTCTCCCAACTGTCAGAACTCAACCAGCAGGGGCGTGGCATCTACTTTGTTGTCAATCCTGGTGGAGAGAAAGACAAAGAGATTGCTGTGGCAAGGTCGCTCTTCTGGGAAAGCGACAACAAATCAAAAGCAGAGCAGCTACGGCAGGTACGCACGTCTGGTTTGCCAGTGGGAGCTATTGTTGAAACGCACAAGTCTATCCACTGTTACAGCCCGTTGGCGAACCCACTGCAAGACCTAGGCCGATGGTCACAGTTGCAGGAGCGATTAATTCAGCGAATGGATTCAGATGCGGCCATTCGCAACAGCTCGCGGCTCATGCGATTGCCAGGGTTTGACCATGTGCGCGTTCAGGCAGAAGAACTGGTGTTCTCGCCTGTGACGCTGCGGCATGTAGCGCCTGAAGCAAAGGCGACGGTCGGTGCCATCGACTCGCAGCTACCGCAGTGGGATGCTAAGCGCTGGCAGCCACAACCGGCAGCTAGGCAACAGCGCAAAGGCACAGCGGCTACGCCCACACTCGCGGCTGACAACCCCTGGGATATTCGCAACTTTGCTCAGTACCTCAACGGTGACCAGCACTCACAGAACGGCTGGCTTCAGGTGCAGTGCCCAGAGCATGGCGGTGAAGGTCACAGCGGCAATAGTCTGCATATTAACGAAAGCACTGGGCAGTACAAGTGCCACGGCGGCTGCGATTCTCAGGCTGTCTATACCGCCGCTTGGGAACTGGCGGAGTCACGGGGGTGGCAGCCGCCGAAGAAAGCTCAAGCGGCTACCGTCAAGCCAGAGGCAGAGCGTTCTTCTAGCGATGCATCACCAGCACCCGCGCCGCCGAAGCGGTTATCCCGATGGGAACGCTACGACAAAGGCATCGACGCACCGCCTGGGCCGCAGCGCGATCTGCTGATTGCGAAAAGAGTGATCGCCGATGGTCTCTCGAAGAAGCAAACGATCTCGCTGCTGGCAAAGAATAGCCCTAAAGCGCAGAAACTCTATCGCGATGAGGGGAGTACGCCTGCTTATAACTACGTTGAGATGGTCGTCAAGGCGGCGCAGCAACAGACCACTCATGGGCAGGTACCACTGAAAAGCAAGGGTGTGGAGCGGTAGACAGCTACAGCGACTCTACTATGTTCACGCCATACGCCTCAAAGACCTTATCCACACTGACCAGTCCGATTTTCTCAACCAGCGCTTGAGCAATTATCAGGCGGTCAAACGGATCTTTATGATGAAAGGGCAATGCCGATACGGTCTGCAGATGGCTGACTGCGATAGGCAAAAGCTCTATCTGGTTTAAGCTGAGCTGCTTAGGAAATAGCTTCTCCACAGAATCCGGCAAGGTCAGCTTGCCAATGCTCACCTTGATAGCAATCTCCCACAGGCTAGCAATACTTACTGCAACATCGGTGTCTGACTGCAATAATGCCTTGGTCTCCTGGTTCAGCTGGGGGTCGTCGTTGATGAACCACAGGAGGATATGAGTGTCGATCAGAACCCTCATGGCATGTACTCAGCGAAATCATCCAGCGGCTCGTCAAAGTCGGGAGCCATCCAAATTTGACCGGCTAAGCTTCCTGCTCGACGGCGCGGCTTCTTCGATTCTCCCTGAATCTCTTCTATTTGAATCTGAATCTGTTTTCCTTCAAACTCATCAGGGAGAGGCTGCTCTAGCTCAATCACCCCGTTTCGATACGTTGCCTTTAAAACAACCATCATCAGATTTTCCAACTACAAAAGGTGTACGCGAACCACTCATTTCAGACTGGCCAGCATCAGTTGTTTCAACTCTAACCCTCAATCCAAGGAATCGAGTGTATTTCTCGAATTTTATCTGATAGCGTCTTCCTCACCAAACGCTTTTCTCTAGCACTATCACCGAAAGATAAATGGTAAGTCAGCGAGGGGGGCTTGCCACCTTGAAACTGGTAATATATGCCATCCAAAGTGCCTCCGCCCATAATGCCAAACTCGTAAGCGATCGCATCGGTCAAAGCCTTATCGATCAAACCTGTCTTACGTCGATGCTGCCACCTGACTTCAGCACCAGCAAAGCTGCTGGACGCTGCCTTCAGCACTTTAACAACGGGATCGTCATCTTCAGCAAGTAGACTTAGTTGCTCAATCATTACACTGTCCCTGCTATAAACCTTTTCTACGAAGAGCATTTTCTCTTTCGATAGCGCCTTGCCGTGCAATCCAGCCAAGGCGCTGACCTGGATTCACTGCGCAACATTTTTCTGTAGGCAGAATGCAAACGCCATAATATTCCGGATTCTTAGTCAACTTACTTTGGACACTCGCAAAGAAGAACAAAGGCTCCTTCTTGACGATCCGCTTCAGCATTAGCGTCGTTCGACGACGTTGCTTAGTCACCTCTGCTGCCGGTTTTAGCAGCTTTACACTCTTTGATTTGGTTCTTGTATCGTCTGCTTGTTTCTCTGATTCTATGCACGGGCTGAGAAAATCTCTCGTTGATTTCATTGCAGCAGTAGGGACATCTCTGAGCCTGCTATACATAGAATCGTTGACATAGTTGACGGCTATTAAAAAGGTCAACGATTCTCGTCTGATGCTTTCAAGTAAGCCTCCCGAAATATTAGTTTTACAGACAGGGGGCTGAGCTTTTGTGGGTTCTTTCAGTAGGCTGAGCTGCATATCGTTCTCTTTCTCTCATTGAAGAGGCTTTATAAACTTTCTTCCTCACTGGCCGAATAGTCTTTTAGTGGTGCAATTAACTGGCGATCTCCCCTCCAAAAATCAGCTTCCAGAGCTATACGATTTAGGCAGCTCTCAGGGCTCATTTCTCGGATACGGTTGTCGGCACTAGGTCCTGAACTATTGAACTGCGCTGCTGGCCATCCGCTGTAATGACAGAGAGACAACCAGCAATTATCAATCGCTACCGGCTAACAGCGACCCTTACGTTCTCAACAGCCAGCGCCGTAAGCGCCTCCCAGTCGTCATCATTCGTCCAATCGCACGCCAGCTTGTTGCCTGCACTATCACGAAGGGATACTGCCAACGTCTTATCGCCTGTGCGTAGGTCTTTGGAGTATGTCGCTAGCTGTAAAGGTCGCGATAGTACGTCAGGTGATGCTTGAGCCAACGCCGACAGCACTGTCTTGCTGAAGAAACAGTCACGACCTGCTTCAAATGTTGTTGTTTCACCGCCTGCTTGCATGAACAAATGAAACTTAACAACAGCTTTCCCTCGGCGCTCTACAGTTGGAAAACGGAGCCCCACAACCCGTCCGCGAAAGATTGGTTTTTTGGTAACCGCATTGCTGCCATCGAATGTGTACCAGCCTTCACCGTTGCCTTTAGTCAAATTGCAGTAAACCTTTTGGCCATAGTCGTGGAAACCTTCGGGGACCATCTGCTGTGGTTGGCTTTCTAGAGCGATCGCAATGCGTTCTAGTAATTCGGTCATTGCTTCCATGGTCTGAGTCATGATTTTAGAAGTCCTTGGGTGTTGGGATTTAGAATGTGTCGGTCGGGCAGTTTAAGCGCACTGCCCGAAGCGCAACGGTCTAGTACTCGGAAGGCAATAGAACAACGTTGTTGCATACATAGAGCTTGGCTTCTTTTAGCGGGAAGTCAGTAAACTCAATGTTCTGCACAACAACAGGTGCAATGTTGCTATCTTCTGCGCAGGTCAGGCGGCAAGATTTGTCAGCGTTAACTGTCAATAGCCAAATTTGTAATTCCTGTAGCCGCTGTGAGCCTTTCAGTGCTGGCGCATTTTGGTGAGAGGCGATCGCATCAAGCAGCCAGTAAGCCCCTGCCTCTTCGGCCAAGTATTTCGCACCGTCTGTACAAACCAAACGGGTCAATCTACTCCACCGATGCCACTGAGTTGTGCCGGTGAACTGTCTGAGGTCAGCAATGAACTGATCTGGGTTGATCGTTTTCATGGTTAAAGCCTTGTGATTTGAGAATGTATCGAGCGGGCAGTTTTGGCCGTGCCCAGGGCTAAGGCAATTAAAAAGGTTCGTTTTCGTCAAAGACATCGGCTGTCGTCCACCAGTTACGCATCGTCCAGCCAGGGAATTCTTCGGCGGTGTAGGTCTCTAGCGTTGGGCGCACTGGCGTTGGCTCGCTCTTAAGCGTCAGAGTCAAGACCAGTTCATCAGATTCGGCGTCTGGACTGTAGCCGAGCGTGGGCTTTGTCAGAAGCAGCTTTATAGTATGGGTGTAGCGGGCGTCTACTGCTTTTGGGTGAGTCAGGCGGAGGCGTAGATCTAGAAGTTGCCAGATTTCGCAGGACTGGCCACGGAGTAGAGTTTCTGGCGCTGCTGGCTTGAGGGTGAGGGGTTGTGCTGTAATAGTCATGTCGAAATTCCTTGCTTGGGGTTTCGCATAGGGGCAGAGTGACCGTGCAAAGTTCTCTGTCCCTTTTGCTTATGCATTAATTATACCGTGTAATACGCGGTTTTTCAAAGATTTTATATCTTTCCTAATCAGATTTTCTTATAGAAAACCGTGTTATACTCGGCGGCGTTGTTGTGGAAGGGGTCATGAAGGAAAAGCAAGATAGAAGCGATCAGGGCAAGTTCATGCAGATTTATGATGAACCACTTGCTAAGACTCCAAAGGGAGCCAGGTTTCCAATCAGCATCGACGCAATTCTGGCAAAGATGCCAGACAAATCAATCTTTATTCGTAATGCAGTAATTGAAAAACTGAAAGCTGAAGGGTGGTTAGATAAACAGATCGGAAAAGAGTGATTTATTTACTACGTGCTCTACTACTGCTACGGACAGCCTAAATGACTACAAGCTCCCTAAGCGAAATTATGCGTAAGTCCGCTCACACCGAGCTAAAAGAATTGAAAGAACAGATGAAAGACTGCTCCGAGTCATGTAAGTATAACTGGTACCTTTAGTGCGTATTCCTCCTTCTATAAATTTAGATGTCTTCTCGATTAACCTTAGTAGAACTCCGTAACGAAATTGCTGAAACTCTCGCAGAATGGGAAAAAGCATACGATCTTCCAGATGTATGCGTAGCTCTCGGGTTAGAGCATGGAACTGAGGAAGAAGCCTTTTCTAGCAAGCGTGCCTATGTACGGACATGTACTAAAACTAAAAACTTAAGCGAGTTAGTTGAATTAGGAGAAAAGCTACTAGAAAGGTATCCAGAACTTGAGAAGTTGGAAAATATGATTGCGCGATTTAAGACCCAATATGGAGGGGTTGATGGAGAATTCAAAAATCTAATATTTTCTGCTGACGGCCCCAAACCTGAGTTAGTTTTAACTGATGCACTCAACAATACTATTGAGATTGTAAAAAATGCTGAGCTTTGTCTCGCTTACAACTTATCTATCGGCTCATCTGGATTACTCTGGATTGATTTAGTAAAGTGGTGGGCTGATACAAATCAATTGAAAGTCTCAGATAAAAACACTGATAGAAGCTTGTATAAGAGACTGATAAAATCGCTCACGTCAAAACCCGAAATACATTTCTTTCAAACATACTTTCGCTGTTACTACGATACGTTAGGAACAAGTCTCCCAGCACTGATTCCACAGGTATATCTACACTACGGCCCTAAAAGTGTCAGGGAGCTAAGCGGAGAAAAGCGTTTGATGCGACAGCGTATGGACTTTCTCATGTTGCTTCCGAACAACCAAAGGATTGTCATCGAAATAGATGGAAAGCAGCACTACTCTAGTAGCAATGGTAGCTCTAGCCCTAAAAAGTACTCAGAGATGGTTGCTGAGGATAGAAAGTTAAGACTGACAGGTTACGAAGTCTATCGATTTGGCGGATATGAGTTAACAGAAGACGAAAAAGATAAGTCTCAAAGCGGAAAGTTAATACACGATTTCTTTGAGAGGCTGTTCAAAAAGCATAAAATAACTAGTCGTCCCTGAAAAACCTGACTCAGCTCTAGGCGATCGCGTAGAGCTGGGCTA